>ERZ791773.30-NODE-30-length-106106-cov-5.706613_pt1 | contig 106106 bp, 104 predicted proteins | sample MGYA00509948_ERZ791773 | MGnify/ENA primary metagenome ERZ791773 (study PRJEB30046, sample SAMN00791987) | human gut metagenome | study: EMG produced TPA metagenomics assembly of the A metagenome-wide association study of gut microbiota in type 2... | reverse complement strand
TGTACAACTTTTTACTCATATTTATCAACTTAAATTAATTCCGCCAACGGGTTTTTTATATAAATATCAGTATATTAGCATAAAAGTAAATTCTAATATGAAGGAAAAACTTCTTATAAAATGTGATACTACTATTTATGCAGACGAGATTACAAATCTGCTTATTGAAAATAACATTGTTTCTCGCCAGCATGATGAGGGGCAAGACCAAAATCCAGGTGCTTATGGTGCTATCACAGGTATTGCGATATATGTTTTCGAGAAAGATTATGAAAAAGCTGTTGAGATAATAAATCCTATTGTTGATAGTAGAAATGAGTCTCATGTCTGGTGCCCTAAATGTGGAAGTTACAATGTGTCAGCTATAGCCGTAAGCAACAAATACGGAACTGCTATAGCATTATGGTGCATCTTTCTTTTTCTTATTCCGGGGCTTTATCTTGTTTGGGCAAATGATTTGGGTATCAGATCAACTATCGCCGATTATATAGCATTGTCTATGTTTATTTCGTTTCTTGTAGTTGCATTCTTGGGGAAAATTTCTAATGCCAATTATATATGTAAAGATTGTAATAAAAGGTTCCACCATAAATGATTTTTTGTAGTGAGCTTGCTGAATTTGAAGTAACATACTATTCTTTTTTGCTACATTTACAAATCAAATAAAAAACGGAGGTATCATGAAAAAGACTTTATTTTTCAGTTTTTTATCTTTTATTTGTTGTATATCATCATATTCTTCGGAAGAAATTAGTTACCTAAATGGTAACAGCACTAATTTACAACAGACCTCTTTAAATGGAGAAGCAAAAGCGTTAGCCGCCTGGAACAAACTAAAAGAAACATTTGGATACTCTCATACAGTTCAGTTTCAGACAGCATAGAATATCCTGATTATTACGGTGGCTCTTATATTGAAGATGGGAAACTAATAGTTTATATCGTTAAAGGGTATAACGAAAAAACTCCCCAATTACTAAGTTCTGACCCTATTTTTGTTACCAAAGAATGTGATTATTCCTATAATGAATTACTAAAAGCGGCAAACGAGGTTTCCGAATTTATGGTATCAGAAAAGAATGCAGAAAACCCCATAAGAGAAAAGTTATCTCTATGTTCTTTAAGTGAAACTTTCAACCGGGTAGAAGTATATGTAAGCGACTTGTCGCCATCTTTTATTTCTGAATTCAAAAAACAAGTATCTAATTCGCCTGCAATAAAATTTATTATTGCACCTAAATATGATGATTCTGAAAATATAGTTCCAACCCCTATTATTATTGATAATAATCTATAACCTTTAGGAATTACTTATATCAATTTATGAAATAAGCCAGCTATTATCAATACATATATCATTCATTCTCCGTACCTTTGTATCTATCTAAACGAAAAAAATATGGTTGGAAGCATCCTTGGCGACATCGCAGGCAGCGTCTACGAGTTCCACAACATCAAGACAAAAGAGTTTCCTTTCCTCACTCCGCAGAAGGGATATACCGACGACAGTATTCTGACCCTCGCCACGGCTGACTGGCTGCTGCACGGCGGAGACTGTGCCACCTATTATTTCCGTTATGCCACCCGTTACCCGTGTCCATTAGGAGGCTTCGGCGGACGTTTCCGTGAATGGCTCCGACAGGGACAGCAAACGGGACAGCTTTGTCCTTACGGCAGCTGCGGAAACGGTTCGGCCATGCGCGTAGGTCCTGTGGGATGGGCATTCCGCACGGGGGAAGAGACGCTGGAGGCTGCACGCATATCGGCTGCCTGCACGCACAATCATCCCGAAGGCATCAAGGGTGCCCAGGCTACGGCACTCTGCATCTTTCTAGCCCGAAACGGGAAAAGCAAGGAAGACATAAAAAATACCGTCGAAGCAAAATTCGGCTATGACCTGAACTTCACCTGCGACGGCATTCGTGATACCTATCAATGGGATGCCACCTGCCAGGGTACCGTGCCCCAGGCCATCCGCGCCTTTCTAGACGGGACGGACTTTGAGGACTGTGTGCGTACGGCCATCTCACTGGGTGGCGACAGCGACACGCTGGCCTGCATCACGGGCAGCATTGCCGAAGCATTCTACGGCATTCCCTCTGCCCTGCACGCTCAGGCCATGCTCTACCTGCCAACACATTTTCAGCAGATAGTGATGGAATTTGAAGGGAAATTCGGAGCGGGAATCGGGTAAAATTTATCTCTCAAAAAACGCAAGTGCATTTCACACAAAACGCCTTTGCGTTTTACCCGAAACGTAAGTGCGTTTTGAGGAAAACGTAAAGGCGTTTGCATCCAAACGTCGAAGCGTTTTTTCGGCAAAGAAATTTATTGATTCTCAGCCAGTTATTTTTTCAGGAAATCGGCCCGAATCGGAGAGAAACAGTCGATGAGCAAACCGGCCTCCAGGCACTTGCAACTATGCAATACATCCGGTTCCATGTAGATACCGTCGCCTGCAGATACCACCTGCGTCTTGCCGCCCACGGTAAACTCAAACTTTCCGCTGGCCACGTAAGTAGTCTGCGTGTGATAATGCGTGTGGGGCGTACCTACAGCACCCTTCTCGAATTTTACTTTCACGAGCATCACCTGTCCGTCGTATCCCATAATCTGACGGGTTACTCCCTCGCCAGCCGGTTCCCACTCGGTTCCTTTCTCTGTTATGAAGACCTCGCTGCGTGTCTTCTTTGTCGGTGTGTCGGTCGTGTTTTCTGCGGTAGCCGACAACACACCGGTCATTGCCAAAGCTGCCATCAATACAAATGCTTTTTTCATGTTTCTATTTTTCTTAACTGATTGGTTAGTCTATTTCAAAACGAAGGGTTATGCCCCGATTCTTTCCTTGCGGAAGCGCATGCGTGCCACGCCTGCCGTTCACCATAATCTGCACCTCATCCTGACACTGCATGGGGTCGCTGAAGTACACCTCCCAGCATCCGCCCGCTCCCCTTCCGATACGGTACAGACCAGGCGTGTGAAAATCCACTTCCAGTTCCGGCGTTACGCGAAGGGTAAAAGGTTCCCACACGGCTGCCCAGCAGACCGAACGGTCGACCTGCCACACTGCCTGCAAGCGGCTGTCGTTACACATCACCCGAAAATTGTCGGTACGGAAATTACGCACGTCGGCTTCCGTAGCCTCGGGAAGGACGGCATAACAATAAGAAGACTCTTTCGGGCGTACGCCGTGGTCCAGATAAAGGGTAAACAACCGGCCCGAAATGGTATCGTTCTTGTACATCTGCATCACGTCGTGCCAGCTTCCGGAAGATGCCACCGTGCGGGCAAAGCAACTGTCTGAGTTGTTCCACAGCACATACCCGCGTCCGTGATGCCAGATTCGCGTATCGTCGGCAGTAGAGATGCGAAGCGGTTCCTCCCTGCTCCAGCACTGCTCCACGGCGGTGGTGACATGAAGAGCCGAATCGGAAGAGATGCCCGCTCCCAGACAAAGCACCGCCTCATCGGCAAAGAGCCAGAATTTCTGCGCCTTCAGTCCGTCGCGGTCCAGCTCCATGGCGCTGATTCCGTTTTTCCCGTCCGACAAGCCTCCCACAAAGCGACCCCGATTGCCCGGATAGTAGCTGTGCTTGAGCAACGGCACCGGACGGACATCGTCGTAACAGGTCACACCGGGCAATTTGCGCCAGTCCCATAACGGGAAGATATCGTAATATTCCGTTGCATCCTTATAGATATAGAGGGCCCCGTCGGCCATATAATAGCCTTTCATGTTATCGCCGTTCATAGTCTCCACTCCCATTACGCGGTCGGATGCCATCTTGAGCGAGGCCATCCATCCGGCACGGCGGCTCAGCGTGTAGTCCGACTGCCAGAAATGCTTGTGGCAAATCAGCTCGTTGCGCGGCGAGAAACAGTTTTTCAGCAGACGGGCAGCCACCTGATTGCAGTGCGCATCGCGTCCGCCTCCCAGTTCGGTAGCGGCAAAAGCCAGGCTCAATGCCTTGTGCAGCGGAGCCGAAGCAAAAAGCTGGCGCCCCAGGGCGGCAATGTCCATTTTCCCATGCCAGATAACCCACTGATAACCCTCTTCCAGCAATCCGGCAATCACCTCCAGTTGCGATGGCGTAAAAGCCATCGACGTGTCCGAAAAGAGACCCGACAAAAGGCTCATGGTGTACACATACGCCAGTCCGTAATTTCCGAACTGAGGTTGCGGCCCGTGCTGGTGGAAGCATCCATCGTCCTTGATGCCTTCCTTTCCGCCCCGCACAATCTCCGACACAATCGTATCACGCGCCTGTTTCACCAAATCCAGGTCGTTCTCCAACACCCCTCTCATCATGACGTTGCCCGCCAGCCACACCTTGTTCTGTCCGGTCATACCGAAACGGGCCTGCTTCATCACCGTGATGGCATCCTGCTTCTCGGCATCGGTCAGGAAAGGTTCAAACAAGATGAAGGCAGTGCCCAGCGTACGAGGAATACCAATCTGATTATAGTACCAGTTCAGGCAGACCGGCTTCTGGACAAACCAGTAGCGCAAGGCCAGATGAATGGCCTTCTCCACCTTCTTCGAATGATAATATTCGTTTTCCGGATTGCTGAAGTGCTTCACCATCTCGAGTATCCGTTCGGCATGCAGACGCGGGTCCCATCCCGAGCGGTTGGTGTCCTGATAATTGATGTCACTCCACGAGCCGTCGGCCTGCAACGCTTTGAGGTAATGCCTCATCCGAGCCGCTTCGTACGGCACACGCTGCTGGAGTTCCATCACCACACGGTCGGACACCGAGAAGCCCGGCTGGTTCTGCAAGAGCAACTCTTTCAGAGGAGATTCCTCCCCTTCCGACTGCACATAAATCCGGTTGAAATTCTGCCGGATGACCGACAAATCGCCTTCCGCCTTACCGAAAGCCTGCGAAAAGGCCAGGCATACGCAAAAAGAAAAAACTAAACGAGTGTATTTCATAGACATAGACTGAACGGTATTTTCTTATGACAACATTCCGCCCGGCACGCGACCGATTTCCACTTTCTCGAATTTATATCCCAGGCGTTTAAGTTCAATGGCCACCCCGATGCGGAACATCGTACGGCAGGCACGGGCAAATACATGGAAGGCCAGCGGGCTTTGTGGCTCTATCTGCTCATGGCGAATCAGTCCCACGGTAGTCTGTCCGCAACGGCGGATGATGTCTTCCAGCTGGCGGGCTTCTTCTCCGTCGAGCGACAAGCCGAGTAAATCGCGCACGATGTGTTCATCCATGTCGTCAAAGCCCTGCTCTCCGTAGTACGACTGATAAGTAGCCTGTGCACTGGCCTCCCAGTCTTCATCCCAGCAGAAAGCTACTCCCAGGCCCAGATAAGCTGCCCATGCCACCGACACCACGGGATAATCACGAATCTGTTCCACGGCATCGGCCACGTACTCTGGTGCCAGGTCGTGCCAGCGGTTGTCCAGGTCCTCCGTAGCCAGCAGGGTGCCGTCCAGCACATGATAGTCAGTACACAAACGCAGCAATTCCTGCTGCAATCTCTCTTCAAAACGGTTCAAATATTCTGTATCCATTGAGGTTTCTTTATTTTTTTGCCAAAGATACGAGTTATAGTTTTTAAATCGTGTGAATTGCTTTTAAAATGATTTGACATTTTAAGGACTTATGCCTAAATTTGACATAGGCAGGTGCTTTACTTTGCCACATCACCAAAACTTTTCATTTTACTATTTATGGCAGCAAACAAATTCGGACGATATATATGGCTGGTGGATTTAATCCGATGCCACCCGTACATCACCTTCAACGAAATCAGTGAACGATGGGAAACCTGCGGACTAGGCGACGGGAAACCGCTTCCGTGGAAAACCTTCATGAATCACAAGAAGGCCGTGCAGACCATCTTCAACATTCTCATCTCCTGCGATGCCAGTCGAGGATACGGCTATTACATAGAGGATGCGGATTCGCTGGAAGGTGACTCCTTCCGTTCGTGGCTCATCGACTCGTATGCCACCCTGAACCAGCTTCAGGCAGACCGTCAGCTGGAGAAACGCATCTCATTCGAGAAGATTCCTTCGGGCAATAAATATTTGCAGACTTTCCTTCAGGCCATGCGTCAGAATTGTGTGGTAGAAATTACTCACCAAGGCTTTGGCAGGTCTCATGCCAGCACGTTTCAGGTAGAGCCTTATCACCTGAAGGTGTATAACCGCCGCTGGTATCTGATTGGATACTCGGTCTATTCCGAGGAGATAAGAACATACGCGCTCGACAGAATTCAGCACGTGAGCCTTACGAACGTGAAATTCCAGCTTCCCAAGGATTTCAGCATAGAGCAGTATTTCGAGGGATGCGTGGGCATCATCTCCGACCCGGAATATGACATCGAACGGGTAGTTATCAAGGCATACGGATGGGCACGGAACTACCTCTCTACCCTTCCCCTGCACGAATCACAACGCGAGATTGCCTCTGACGACGAATCCATCACGTTTGAGTTCAGGGTTCGCCCGAACTATGAATTCTTCCAGTTGTTGCTACAGCAAACCGACCAGATTGAGATTCTCGAACCGCAGTGGGCAAAGGATGCCATGTGCCAGATGGCGGAGAATATATTGTCTTACTACAAGAAATCCGAAAATGCATAATAAATCCGGTACAAATTTCCTAGCGATAGACTTTGAGACGGCTGCCGCCGAATTTGAGGGAATTAGAGGATAATTATAATTACAATAAAAAATATTACTTATGTCAGATTTAGTTAGAAGTGTAAGTGAACTCTTTAATGACTCACAATTGAAACAGATGCATTATAATATACCCGATTATCAGAGAGGTTACGAATGGGGAGAAAATAACGTCAGATTGTTATTGGAAGATCTGAAGAAATTTCTTGATAAAATTTACATCTCCGATACCGATAAATTTCTTGATGATAAATTGTTTTATTGTCTGCAACATATCACAATCATAAGTAAAGATAATGGAGAATATTATAATGTTGTTGACGGACAACAGCGTTTAACTACCATTGCTATTATTCTTTCATATTTTGGCAAGACAGATTTGCTAAAAGGAAAACTTAAATATTCCAGTAGAGAAGATACCGGAGAATTTCTGAATAATGAGATTTTTACCAGAAAGTATTGGGAGCAAAATGACAAGAAGCATATAAAGCATAAGGATGAGTTTTATATAAGAGCGGCTGCCAATATGGTTCAGACCTGGGATAAAGAACAAACGTGGAATTCCAATCAAAGAGAACGGTATATTGAGATTTTACTGAATAGAACCAAATTAATAGTCAATGTAGTTTCTGGTAATGAAGAAATGATTTTTGCCAATATTAATGGTGCTAAAGCAGAGTTAGATGGAGCAGACCTATTGAGAGCAGTACAGATAACCCATTCATCTAAAGAGAAGTATGAAACAACACATTCAGATAATAGCAATGAAGTAAACGAATATAGGGTTAAGATGGGAATGTTGTTGGATGAAATTAATAATTGGTGTGGACAGAAAAATGTAAGGATATTTCTTGACAGATTACTTACAAATAACTCATTTGACAAATCCGGTTTCAACGAAAAATTATACCCTATAAATTATCTTTACAGAATGATGTATGAAATGCATCCTGATAATAATATGCCTTTTGAATTCCGTTTTTTTGAATATGGATTAGACATTAAAGGTAATGGTGTTGGCGATGATAACTGGGAAATGTACATCGAACTGAAGCGTATTTATGGATTTGTGCGCGATTGGTATGAGAATGACGAAATATATCACTACTTGTCTTATCTGTTTTCCAACTTTAAATCTAAAGTTAATTTTGTTGCAATATACAAAACGTGGGAAAATAGTAAAGGTAAATTATCATTTATAACCGAACTAAAGAAAGAGATATCAAAGTATATATTGGAAATATACAGTAACGACGGTGTCAATAACGAAAAATCAGCAAAAGAAGAATTGAAAAAATATTTAACTGATTTAAAAAGTAGCTGGTATAATGAAAAAGAACTACTTGTCAGGATACTTATACTTTTAGATGTAATTTACTCTTGCAAATCCAAGTATCGTTTACCTATAAATTATTTTGTATCAAAGGGTGAAGACATAGAACATATAGGATGCCAGACTCCAAACGAGGAAGACTTAAACAATAAAGAAAAATGGTTGGAGTATATAAAGAAACTGAATGATTATAAATTTGATATAGACAAAGGTAAACTTGATGAGTGGGAAAAGTTGCTTAAAGAAAAAGAGGCTATAGATAATGTTACATCAAACATAATAGACGAACTCAATTCGTATGGACTTAATTCAATAGGCAATTTGGTCTTACTGCATTCAAGTCAGAACAGAAGCTATCGTAATGCCTCATTTAATACAAAGAAAAGTATAATAATCGAAGATTACTATAATGACAAATATTCTATCAGACCATATACTTTGAAGGCGTTTTCATCTAATCATACGAGTATGTGGACTCTTGAGGATATTAAGAAAAGCACTGAAACTTTAGCACATGATATTATTGATTTTTTAATTTGACAGACTATGGACAAAAAAAATATAGAAGGACTTTTGGGCAATTACATGGTTGTACCTGAAATACAAAGAGAATATGTTTGGGGAAGTAATAAAAACATAGTAAACCAGTTTATTGATTCTATAAAAGATAATAAAGATATTAATGTCGGATTCTTATACTCCTATTCTAATGGAAACCAAGAATATATAATAGACGGCCAACAGCGACTGACAACACTTGTGTTGTGTCTTTATTATGCATCCCTTATGCAGAAGGAGTATTATAATGATTTCAAATCTTTATTGAAAGTAAACAGTCCAAACATGGCTTTCACCTATCGTGTTCGATCTAATACGGAGGAATTTATGCAATGTTTGTTCAATAGCGGGTTGTATAAAGAAAAAGAAATAAAGAATAGTAAATGGTATCATACATGTTATGATTCTGACCTATCTATATCTTCTATGATTGCCCTCTTAAACTATTTGGATGAAATCAAGTTTAATGTAAAATATAATGATATTCTCAACATAAAATTCTGGTATTATCCTATAGACGAAACTTCTTTAGGAGAAGATTTGTATATTACCATGAATAGCAGAGGAAAGACACTTGATAATGCCGAAAAACTGAAACCATTGCTTTTTGAAAAAAGCAGGAAAGAATTAAAAAATTGGGGTAAAATATGGGATGACTGGGAGGATTTCTTTTTTACATTGCTAAATGGTGACGATATCGCTAAAATCAACGTAGCAATGAATAATCTAATCCGGATTGTTTGGGAATTGAAAACTTGCGGCGAACATAATGAGTTGAAACCGTTTGAAGCAATAAAAGATTTGAATCTATCTGACATCGAACTGTTTTTTGATGCGCTCAAATTAATCGTAAATTCTGAGTTTAAAGACAAGGTCGATTTACTGTTTGGCAATAAAAAAAGTGATGAGAGTGATGGTAATTTCTTGATTTTAAAATCCTTGCTGTTGATATGCATTAAGTACAGAGAGGATGAAAAGATGAGAAATGTAGAGATGAAACGAGTTTATCAGTTGATTTATAATAAGATATATCGCAGAGGCTCTCAAAAGCATATTCCTTTACTTACATTACTTAAAACTTATCATGAGCGTATTGATGGTAATTTCTATAATATAGCGCTTGATGTATGTAGGGGTGACGGAAAGGATGACTATTTTGATACATCCGATTTATTGATGATTCAGATAATGTCGGATTCTGTAAAAGACAATATTTTAGAGATTTCTGAGGTTGAGAAAGAATTCTGGAAAACTCAGAGTACGGATGTTGTTAGATGTCATTATATATGGAAGGGTGATTTGTCTACTTTAATAAACTGGAGTACAGAAAATAATAATTTTAATATTGATAATTACCGTAAATACTCATATTTTTTTGATAGGCTTTATACTGAAAAATCTGAACATGAGATTGATTTGTTAAGGCGTGCATGGATAGTGGGAATGAAAGAATATACTCCTGTTAAAGTTGGCTCATATTATACTTTCTGTTGGGAGTGGGAAGACTGGAGAAGGTCAATTACACAGCACAGTACTGACTTTAAATTGTTTATGGACAATCTAATCAAAGATAAAGAATGTGGAAAGACTTTAGATAAAGCTATGCAAGAGTATATTGATAATAGTAGTGATAAAGATTATATTGAGTTTGCAAAAGATTCATATTTAATAGATTTCACAATAGAATCAGATACATGTGATATATATTATCATTGGGGAACTGAGGATTGGTGGATTTGTACAAACGGTTCTAGAAAGCGTCATACTGAATTTATTTCACGGCATAATGCATATATCCTAAAAAAGTTTGGAGCAAATTATAAGAATAATAATTTAAGTAATTCTAAAAAGATAGGAATAGGCGACTGGTGTGTATGGTATTGGGCTACGTCAAATGACAACTGTATAGCCGTTGAAAACTCTACAGACCATATAGTTATTGATATAAGATATGATAATAAGCTGAAGAAATGCAACTTTATTTTAAAACCTCGTGAACCTCGACAAGGTATTGAAGAAAAGTTTGCAGAAGGATTTATTAAAAAAGGAAATGAGTATCATCTTGAGTTGGATATGCAGGCTGGATTTAATGCTGATTTGATTAAAGATAAAGTGCTGGAATATATTAATCGTTTCGAGCAGCAAAATAAAAATGAAGAATAGAATAATTACATTTTTTCTTGCTATCCCTCAATTTAGCATATTCACATATATACTTTTGGCATATCAAAGATTAATAACACAGAATGTCTAACCTTAAAAAAATGAATTTATGTCAAGAGTATTTAGAGTAACTCCGAAGAGAGTAAAGAGAACAAACGGAACAGTTCTGACACCTGAAATGGAAGTCACTGTAACTACCCAAAGTCACACTTCTGACCCATTTTATAATGGAGCAAAAGAAGTGAAAGAAGCATATATGCGTATGTACGGCTTTGATTATCAGAAAGCTTGTTGCAGTAAGAACGATTTTGATTTCAAGAAATTAGATTAGTACTTACATTGACTTAACGGAAGGCTGTCTCAAATAAGCTTTTGAGATGGCCTTTTTTTGTGCCTTTAATGTATATCAATAAGTTATTGATGGTTTGAAAAGTTTTATCGGACAGCAATGATAAAATAAAAAATACGGAACTCACCTTGAATCCCGTATTTCCCATTTACACAGAAATATTTTATAGTGCCTTCAAAAAGAATTACTTCACAGTTGCTTTAATATAACTTTTTCCTGCTTCAAGATTTTGGTCTTTACCGTAATCAGGACTGTATTTCCCGACAGGCATATCACTTAAAACAAAAGCATTGCATTTTCTTCCAGCTACTACCTTATCAGTCATAGCAGTATTTAAAGCCGTGGCAGCCATACTTACTACAGTTCCTAGTAATCCTCCACCCGCATTCACACTTGTGTCTACATTAATCAATCCTTCTCTATGATAAAGCGTTTCTCCCGTAGAAGTAGAACGTAAAATATATTCTACCCCAACAGTTAGCTTTCCTGTCACAGTTTTCCGACTCCAGGATTTGATAATAGTAAACATCGCCGCATCTGCTCCCAATACTTTCTTGAAAATATTTATATCATTCTCCAAGAACATTTCACTGTCATATGCACTTTCCGTTTGAAACATCTCCATTGTCAGATAAGGTGAATACACATAATAGCCTTTTTCACAAAGCGGCATATACATCGTTGTATAAAAGAAATCTTTTGCCTCTACCGCATTGGTCTGGTTGATAGGAGGCATCACGACGATAGAAACAGGCTTTTCTTCATATAACTTAGCATACTGTTTTCCACGTGTAATACTTTCTGCACACGAAGACAATAGTATAATTGCCAATGCAACAATCAAATAATTCTTCATTTTTCGAGCTGTTTAATGATTCTTGAAATATATGTTTCTGATTCCGGATAGGCCTTTATCTCTTCCTTCAAAAAAGACAATCCTTCCTCTTTCTTTCCAGTACGATATAGCATATATCCGTACTCTGCATACAGTCCAGGGGGAACAACCCCTCTAGCACCTTTTTGCTTGTCAATCATTTTTTGATATTGCTCCAGAACTTTTACCTGAAGTTCTTCCGTACTCTTCTTGCTGTACTGATAAGTAATATCCTCATAATTATACCATGAATACAATGGCTTCACAGTACTACAAGAAGCAAAAGCAAATATACAAACACCTATAAATAAAACTTTTTTTATCATGGCAGTGTAATTATTTTAGTTTCCTGAGTAGATACAAATATTTCTTTACTATAAATCACTTTTCCATTATAGGTCACATTAATTTTTCTTCGTCCGGTAGAAACCGCATACGATGTACCCTTTCTATTAGCATTCTTAGCTTTTACCACCTTTGCTTCAAAAGGTTTCTTACCGTCTAACATAACGGTCACTTCCTTTCCTGCATATTCACCCGGACTAGTAAAAAGCAGATAAGCCATATCTTCCTTTCCACTTTCCTGAGCCACAGGATAATGGGCTTTGCATCCACACAACAATGCCACCAGCCCAATAATCATCCATAATCTTGCTTTCATAATTACTTAGATTCTTCAATATAATATTCACTTAATTTTGCAGTATCAATTGTAGTAGTAGTGGAAACTTCCACAAAAGAATACTCAGTCTCGGGAGTATCACCTCCTGTAGAAATCACCTTTACTGTCCCAACTTTCTTTCCTGGCAATTCAATCATCAAGCCAGTCTGAGGGTTTTTCACTTTTTTCCCTTTCGACTTGATACTAAACACATCCCCTTCTGCTATGCCTTGGCTTTTTCCACCTGCTATCAGCACAGCATCGGCATCATAAGAAAGGAAGTAAGTTCTCCAAGGTTTATCCGTACATTTATTAATAATATTCTCCACTAACTGACCAATAGCCTCAGAAATGGCCTTATCACTCAAAGTGGCATCAAAGTCGGCACGGCCACCGACACCCATAGTAGTTTTAGTAGTCAAATCAGCCGAACCTTTCGCTTCATCTGAATAAATTATCAAGCCTGTAGATACATCTACTAGACGAATAGCTACAGCTGCCTCCACGGTTTGTGTTTTTGTGGTTGTAAAAACGCCCGATTTCCCGGTATTCTTCCGGCCGAACTCTGTGATAGAGCCAATAATCATATAATCGGCACCAATCGTGGACAAGCCATTCTCGCCTTTCTGTGCTTCTTCAAGCAAAGTAGACAAGTCACTTCGTTCCAGCAAGAGGAATTTTCCAGAAGCAGCCAGCTTGGCTGAAAGAATATCCAATGCCTGCTTACCCATCGGGTCATTTTCCTTGTCATAAAATATTCCCTTCGCATATTGCGTCTCATTAGAAAAACGCCCGATAGCTACTTTTCGCTTAATTACTTTTTCACTAGTAGGTGCTTGCGAATTCTGTGGTGTCTCCACCACTTCTACTTTTCTTTGCGCATAACTCATGTCAACCAACAAGCATGCACATGCAGCAAACAAACAAAATCTTTTCATCATCATATCTTGTGTATTTTAATATATAAACAATTTATCCGCACAAATATAGACATTTTTACATAAAATAACATGTCAATCTATAAAATATATTTACAAAAAAGCTCCGGGGATTTTCTACAAATTATCCCCGGAGCTTTTTTATGAATTCAATAAAATTAGCTTACAAGCTTTCTTCAATCACAGCCTGCGCCGCAGCCAGTCTTGCGATAGGCACGCGGAACGGTGAGCAGCTCACGTAATCCAGACCTACCTTGTGGCAGAACTTCACGGACATCGGTTCACCACCGTGTTCACCGCAGATACCGCATTTCAATTCCGGACGTACAGAACGGCCTTTGGCTACTGCCATTTCGATGAGCTGGCCCACACCGTTCTGGTCGAGTACCTGGAACGGGTCTACCTTCAGGATCTTCTTTTCCAGGTAAACCGGCAAGAAGGAAGCGATATCATCGCGAGAGTAACCGAAGGTCATCTGAGTCAGGTCGTTTGTACCGAATGAGAAGTATTCGGCATGTGAAGCGATGCGGTCGGCAGTCAGGGCAGCACGCGGCACTTCAATCATGGTTCCCACCTTGAACGGGATTTCCACGCCTTCTTCCTTGAACAGTTTGGCAGCAGTTTCACGGATCACCTTTTCCTGTGCTTCGAATTCATACAGGATACCAATCAGCGGCACCATGATTTCAGGATGCGGGTCGTAACCTTCCTTCTTCAGCTCACAGGCAGCACCCAGGATGGCACGAGTCTGCATTTCGGTGATTTCCGGATACGTATTTCCCAGACGGCAACCACGGTGACCCAGCATCGGGTTGTGTTCGCACAGACTTTCCACGCGCTGGCGGATATAATCTACGGTCACACCCATGGCCTGTGCCATTTCTTCCTGACCTTTCAAATCGTGCGGAACGAATTCATGCAACGGCGGGTCGAGCAGACGTACGTTGACAGGCAGTCCGTCCATGGTCTTGAAGATTTCCTTGAAGTCGGCTTTCTGGTAAGGCAACAGTTTGTCGAGGGCTTTCTTGCGGCCTTCTACGTCCTTGGCCAGAATCATTTCACGCATAGCCACAATCTTTTCATCGTCGAAGAACATGTGTTCCGTACGGCACAGACCGATACCTACGGCACCGAAGCCACGGGCATCCTGTGCGTTGCGCGGCGTGTCGGCATTGGTGCGGACTTTCAGACGGGCATATTTGTCGCAGAGTTCCATCAGTTCGGCAAAGTTACCCGACAGTTTGGCCGGCTGAGTCGGAATTTCTCCGGCATATACATATCCGTTGGTTCCGTTGATGGAGATGTAGTCACCTTCTTTCAGTACGACTCCGTCAATTTCCACCGTACGGGTCTTGTAGTCTACGTTGATGGCTCCGGCTCCTGATACACAGCACTTACCCATTCCGCGGGCTACTACGGCTGCGTGTGAAGTCATACCTCCACGGGCGGTCAGGATACCTTCGGCAGCCTGCATACCGGCCAGGTCTTCCGGAGAAGTTTCAATACGTACCAGTACCACGCGATGGCCGTTGGTATGCCATTCAGCAGCATCTTCGGCGAAGAAGACGATGCGTCCGCAGGCAGCACCCGGAGAAGCCGGCAAACCACGTGTCAGCACGCGGGCACGTCCCAGTTCTTCCTTGTCGAATACCGGATGCAGCAGCTCGTCCAGCTTGTTGGGTTCGCAGCGCATCAAAGCGGTCTTTTCGTCAATCATGCCCTGATGCAACATTTCCATGGCGATGCGCACCATAGCGGCACCTGTACGCTTACCGTTACGGGTCTGGAGGAACCAGAGTTTGCCTTCCTGCACGGTAAATTCCATGTCCTGCATATCGTGGTAGTGATTTTCCAGTTTGGTCTGGAGTTCATCGAGTTCCTTGTAGATTTCCGGCATGGCTTCTTCCATAGAAGGATATTTGGCCACACGTTCTGCTTCCGAGATACCCTGCAGTTCGGCCCAGCGCTGAGAACCAATTTTGGTAATCTGCTGCGGAGTACGGATACCGGCTACTACGTCTTCACCCTGCGCATTGATCAGGTATTCACCGTTGAACAGGTCTTCACCGGTAGCGGCGTCGCGTGAGAAGCATACACCCGTAGCCGAAGTCTCACCCATGTTACCGAATACCATGGCCTGTACGTTCACGGCTGTTCCCCACTCTGCCGGAATACCTTCCATCTTACGGTAAAGGATGGCGCGTTCATTCATCCATGAATCGAATACGGCACAGATGGCGCCCCACAACTGTTCGTAGGCACATGACGGGAATTCCTGTCCGGTCTGTTTCTTCACGGCTTCCTTGAAGCGGACTACCAGTGTCTTCAGGTCGTCCACGTCGAGTTCGTTGTCCAGACGTACGCCCTTGGCTTTCTTCACTTCTTCAATGATGGCTTCAAACGGGTCGATGTCTTCCTTGTTCACGGGTTTCATGCCCAGCACCACGTCGCCGTACATCTGTACGAAGCGGCGGTAAGAGTCCCACGCAAAGCGAGGGTTGTTAGTCTTGCGAGCCAGTCCTTCTACTACTTCATCGTTCAGACCCAGGTTCAGAATGGTGTCCATCATCCCCGGCATGGACGCTCTGGCACCCGAACGTACGGAAACGAGCAACGGATTTTCCACATCGCCGAACTTCGACTTCATCAGGGCTTCTACTCCCTTGATGGATTTTTCCACGTCGTCTTTCAGCAGCGCAACCACTGCTTCTTTTCCTTTTTCAAAATATTCGTTGCAGACTTCGGTTGTTATGGTGAATCCGGGAGGTACAGGCACCCCGATCAGGTTCATCTCGGCCAGGTTTGCGCCCTTGCCACCCAGAAGATTTCTCATGTCAGCTTTTCCTTCAGCTTGTCCGTTTCCAAAAGTATAGACTCTTTTCTTTTCCATGTTTTCTTATATTTGATAAGGTTCAATAATGTTTTTCGTTGGTCAACCGCTGGCAAATCTATATATATTTTATTGAATCCCAAATTTTGTGAAGATATTTTTCGACATATTTTGCAACATAGAGTTTGCAAAATGAACTTCTTCGAAAAACATGGAAGAATGTCAGGAAAAATGTATAAATTTGCTCCCAAATTGGTTTTATTGAAAAGAACGTGGCAAGAAAGAAAAAAGAACTGCCTTTACTGGAGAAGGTAACGATAACAGACGTAGCCGCAGAAGGAAAAGCCGTGGCTAAAGTGAACGAGTTGGTAATATTTGTCCCGTATGTAGTGCCGGGCGACGTAGTCGATTTACAGGTGAAGCGCAAGAAGAACCATTACGCCGAAGCGGTGGCGGTAAAGTTCCATGAGAAATCACCCCTGCGCACGGAGCCGTTCTGCAGTCACTTCGGAGTGTGCGGAGGATGCAAATGGCAATGTCTTTCTTACGAGGAACAGCTCAAGTACAAGCAGAAACAAGTGTTCGACAACCTCACCCGCATCGGGAAGGTGGAACTGCCGGAATTCCGTCCTATCTTAGGCTCGGAAAAGACCCGCTTTTACCGTAACAAGCTGGAGTTTACATTCTCCAACAAGCGCTGGCTTACGGAAGAGGAGGTGAAGCAGGATGTGAAATACGACCAGATGAATGCCGTGGGATTCCATATTCCGGGGGCGTTCGACAAGGTGCTGGCCATCGACAAGTGCTGGTTGCAGGACGACATTTCCAACCAGATTCGCAATGCCGTACGCGACTATGCCTACGCGCACAACTTCCCGTTCTTCGACTTGCGCACGCAGGAAGGACTTCTTCGTAACATCATGATCCGTACCTCGTCTACGGGCGAACTGATGGTGGTGCTGCAGTGCAAGGTGACCGACGACGAAGGCCGCCGCAAGATGGAAGAGATTCTGCAGTTCATGGCCGACAGCTTCCCGCAGATTACTTCGCTCATGTATGTCATCAACAACAAGTGCAACGATACCATCGGCGACCTCGACGTGGAGGTGTTCAAGGGCAACGACCATATCTTCGAAGATATGGAGGGACTGCGCTTCAAGGTGGGACCGAAATCGTTCTACCAGACGAACTCTGAACAGGCCTATAATCTATATAAGGTAGCACGCGAGTTTGCCGGACTTACGGGCAACGAGCTGGTGTACGACCTCTACACGGGTACAGGTACCATCGCCAACTTCGTGGCACGCCAGGCACGCAAGGTGGTGGGCATCGAATATGTGCCCGAAGCCATCGAGGATGCCAAGGTGAACTCGGCCCTGAACGGCATCGACAACACGCTGTTTTATGCGGGCGACATGAAGGACATCCTTACCAACGACTTCATTGCAGAGCACGGACGTCCGGATGTCATCATCACCGACCCTCCCCGCGCTGGTATGCACAATGACGTAATCGACGTGATACTGGCTGCCGAGCCGAAACGCATCGTCTACGTGAGCTGCAACCCGGCCACACAGGCACGCGACCTCCAGCTGCTCGACGGCAAGTACAAGGTGACTGCCGTACAGCCTGTCGACATGTTCCCTCACACGCATCACGTGGAAAATGTCGTGCAACTGGAAAGACGCTAAACACTCTCCCCTATCTTCTAACTTTTAACTGACGCAACAAAGTGGCAAGAAATAACTCTGGCAACAACGGCCGACGCCCTATCCCGCGTGCCGCAGCCAAATATACAATCTATCCGGTCAATGAACCGGCGGAACTGATGGAGTTCCTCATGAAGAAGATGGACGGCATCAGCCGCACGCGCGTAAAAGCCTTGCTGGCCAACCGTGTGGTGCTGGTGGACAACAACATCCAGACGCAGTACAACTTTCCCCTGAAGCCGGGCATGAAGGTGCAGGTGAGCCGTGAAAAGAACAAGCACGAGTTCCGCCACCCCATGCTGAAGATTCTCTACGAGGATGCCTATCTCATCGTGGTGGAGAAGAAGGAAGGACTGCTGTCCGTGGCTACCGACCATCAGAAGGAACGTACCGCACAGCACATTCTGAATGAGTACGTGAAGCGCACGCACCGCAACAACCGCATCTTCGTGGTGCACCGTCTGGACCGCGAAACCTCGGGCATCATGATGTATGCCAAGGATGAGAAGACGCAGCACACGCTCCGCGACAACTGGCACGACATCGTGTACGACCGCCGCTACGTGTCCATCGTCATGGGTGACATGGAGAAAGACCAGGGCACCGTACGCTCCTGGCTTACCGACCGCAAGCTGTACGTCAGCTCCTCGCCGGTAGACGACGGAGGCAAGCTCTCCATCACGCACTACCGCACCATCAAGCGGGCCAACGGCTATTCGCTCATGGAGCTGCAACTGGAAACGGGACGCAAGAACCAGATTCGCGTGCACATGCAGTCGCTCGGCCATCCGGTGGTGGGCGATGCACGTTACGGCTGCGAAACCGACCCGCTCGGACGTCTGGCACTCCACGCCTTCAAGCTGTGCTTCTACCACCCGCTTACGGGCGAACGGATGGAATTTGAGACTCCCTATCCTGCCCCGTTCAAGAACCTGATGCTGAGAAAATAAAAACAATATATGATAAAAAACCTGATTTTTGATTTCGGAGGGGTCATCGCCCCTATCAGCCGCGAACAGGCGGTGGAAGCGTTCCGCCAGTTAGGGGTGGCCGATGCCGACCAGCGCCTGGACAAATATCACCAGACGGGGATTTTCCAGGAACTGGAAGAAGGAAAAATTACGCCCGATGAGTTCCAGGTGAAACTGGGACAGTTGTGCGGCGGACGCACACCCAGCTGGGAGGAGACACGCCAGGCATGGCTGGGCTACTTCACCGGACTGGACGAGCGTCTGCTCGACTGCCTGAAGGAGCTGCGCAAGCGCTACAAGCTCTTCGTGCTGAGCAACACCAATCCCTACGTGATGGACTGGGCCTGCAGTCCGGCATTCTCGTCAAAGGGGAAACCGCTCAGCGACTATTTTGACAAGCTGTACCTCTCCTACCAGATTGGAGTGACCAAGCCCGACCGGCAGATTTTCGACTTCCTGATAGCCGATGCCGACATTCTTCCGTCAGAATCGCTCTTCATTGACGACGGGGCAGGCAACGTACAGGCAGCCCGCCAGCTGGGTTTCCAGACCTACTGCCCGCATAACGGTGAAGACTGGCGCGACGCGCTGACGGTACTTCTCCAAAAATCCTGAAAAAACGTCCTTGCGTTTCATTCATAACGTAAAGAGATTTTCCATACAACGTCCTTGTGTTTCAATCCGAACGCAAGGACGTTTTGCGTTAAATGCACCGGCATTCCCGATCAGCCGCAAAGGCGATACACCATCTGCCACCCCGCAGACCGATGCATTTCCCTACCCCCGATAGGGAAATTCCCCCACAGGAATAGGAAAAATCATTCGTTTGTATGATTTTTTCCGGATACCTTTGTCACATAGAGGAAAACAAACACACAAAGAGTTATGAGAACAAGGGTAAAAAAATTCATGTATATGGCGATGCTGGTCGCACTGACACTCGCCTTCCCGTCGTGTAACGTGGAAATGGAATTAGGGAACAACACCCTGGAATATCGTGAACGCACAGCGTATCTCTGCAGCTACGACTGGCAGGACGACTGGTACGACGACTACGGCTTGCACCACTTCCAGGTGCTGCGCTTCTACACCAACGGAACGGGTGAAGACTTTATCCGCATTCAGGATGCCCGCGGACGTTGGGAGGAATATACCTACACCTTTACGTGGGACTGGTACGACGCTTTCTACACCAGCATCCGGTTGAACTACGGCGGAGGTGACTACTCCTACATGGACAATATCCGCCTGGGAGAAGGACGAATGGAATGCCTGCTCGACGGTGCGGCTGTATGCTTTTACAGTTATTAAAAAATCAGTAAAGAAAAACCGCCAGATAAAGCGAACAAAACACGAAATCAGTTTGTTATAGAAATAAATCACCAAAGAATTTCATGTTTTCTTTTTTAAGATAATTAATTTTTTAGTTTATTCGTTCAAAAAAAAACGTATCCTGCCGTGAGACAGCGATACGTTTTTTTATGCAATGAACACAAGAGTTCCGCCCGTGGGGTCAGCTCATGCTGCCGCCCACGATGTCCAGCAACTCGTTGGTAATCGCCTGCTGGCGGCTCTTGTTGTAAATCAAGGTCAGTTCCTGAATCAGGTCGTTTGCATTGTCCGTGGCAATCTGCATAGCCATGGTGCGCGCGGCATGTTCCGAAGCCGTGGAGTCAAGCAGCACGGTGTACATCTTCATGCGGAGTACCTTGGGCAGCAACTCCTCCATCACCTGTTCCGGCGACGGTTCGATGAGATAATCGGCCTGCATGGCTTCCTGCTCCTCTCCCTTCTCGTCCGCATGACCGGCACTCAGGTCGAGCGGCAGATAAGTCTCCCGCGTCAATACCTGCGTAGAGGTCGACTTGAAGTGGTTGTACAGCAGTTCCACCTGCTGAATCTCACCGCTGGCAAACCGTGTCATCAGCTCGGCAGCCAGGTCGGCCGCTTCCTGATAGTTCGGTTTTCCGCTCATGTGCTGATAATCGCCGGCCGCCGTCAGTCCCTCCATCTTCTTCACCGCATCGGCCACCTTACGGCCCACCGGATAAATCAGGATGTTCTCACGGCCCACCTTCGGCTCATACTCTGCCACCACCTCGTTCAGGTGACGGATAACGTTGGCATTGAATCCGCCGCACAGACTGCTGTTGGAGGCAAACACCACCACGGCCACTTTCTTCACTTCACGTTTCACTGCAAAAGGCGATTCCACGCTCAGCTCCGCGCCCAGGAAATTACTGAGCATGCGGTGCAACCGGCGTTCGTAGGGAAGCATATTTTCAATGGCCTCCTGCGCCTTGTGCAGCTTGGAAGACGCCACCATCTTCATCGCCGAAGTAATCTTCAGCGTGCCGTGGATTGAGTTGATTCTTCCTTTAACTTCTTTCAGTGATGCCATGGGATTTATGCTTTAAATTGTTCGGCTGCGTCTGCGGCCAGTTTTTCAATGAGCGACGTAATTTCGTCGGTAATCTTTCCGGAAGCCAGCACGTCGAGCACATCCTTCTGATGGTTGGCACGCAGGTAAGTCAAGAACGCATCCTGGAAGGCACGTACCTTCGAGATAGGAATGTCGCGCATCAGTCCGTGCGTACCACAGTACAGAATGGCCACCTGTTCGCCTACCGGCATCGGTGAGTACTGAGGCTGAATCAGCAGCTGGTTGTTCTTACGTCCACGGTCGATGGCCATGGCAGTCACAGAGTCCATGTCGCTGCTGAACTTCGAGAAGGCCTCCAGTTCACGATACTGTGCCTGGTCAATCTTCAGCGTACCGGCCACTTTCTTCATACTCTTTATCTGGGCGCTACCACCTACACGCGATACAGAGATACCCACGTTGATAGCCGGACGGAAGCCCTGGTTGAACAAGTCGGTTTCCAGGAAGATCTGACCGTCGGTAATGGAAATCACGTTGGTCGGAATGTAGGCAGACACGTCGCCGGCCTGTGTTTCGATAATCGGCAGGGCGGTCAGTGAACCTCCGGCCTTTACCTTACCCTTCAGGCTGGCTGGCAGGTCGTTCATCTGTTCGGCCACTTCCTGCTGGTTGATAATCTTCGCCGCACGTTCCAGCAAACGAGAGTGCAGGTAGAAGATATCACCCGGATAAGCCTCACGTCCTGACGGACGACGCAGAATCAGTGATACCTCACGGTAAGCCACAGCCTGTTTTGACAAGTCATCGTACACCACCAGTGCATGACGGCCGGTATCACGGAAGTACTCGCCGATGGCAGCTCCGGCAAACGGAGCGAAATACTGCATGGCAGCCGGGTCGGAAGCCGTAGCAGCCACCACGATGGTATAGTCCATCGCCCCCTTCTCACGCAATGCATTCACGATACTGGCCACGGTAGAACCTTTCTGACCGATGGCCACGTAGATACAGTACACCGGATTTCCTGCCTCGTAGTTGGCACGCTGGTTGATGATGGTATCGATGGCGATGGCCGTCTTACCTGTCTGACGGTCGCCGATAATCAACTCACGCTGTCCGCGGCCGATAGGAATCATGGCATCGATAGCCTTCAGTCCCGTCTGCAGCGGTTCCGTTACCGGCTGACGGAAGATAACCCCCGGTGCCTTACGCTCCAGCGGCATCTCGCACAGCTCTCCGCCAATTTCGCCGCGCCCGTCCAAGGGCACACCCAGAGGGTCGATTACACGTCCCAGCATCGATTCTCCCACGTTGATGGAAGCAATGTGCTTGGTACGCTTCACAATCATCCCCTCCTTAATCTGGTCGGTCGGACCCAAGAGCACCGCTCCCACATTGTCCTCCTCCAGATTCATCACCGTTCCCATGATACCGTTTTCAAACTGCAGCAACTCGTTGGCTTCCGCATTACGCAAACCGTAAATACGGGCCACACCGTCGCTCACCTGAAGCACGGTACCCACTTCGTCGAATTTCAGCGAGTTGTCAATCCCCTTCAACTGTTGGAGCAACACCTCTGAAACTTCGCTGGGTTTTATTGTATTTTCTGGCATAATTCTTTTTAATTAATAATGAACAATTAAAAATGAACAGTGAATAATAGGAATCGTTTTTCATTATTCATTCTTCATTCTTCATTATTCATTATTCATTCTTCATTGTTTACACTATTCTCCTGTTTTTCGCGATAAACTGCTGTTTCACGCGCTTCAACTGGTTCGCCACACTGGAGTCCAGGCGGAAGCCACCCAGTTCGATGATGTATCCTCCGATCAGGCTTTTGTCCACCTTCTCTTCCAAGATTACCTCACCGTGCGTCTTCTCGGAAGCCAGTTTCTGCAAGTGTGCCACGAGCTTGGGCGAACTGACGGCAGTGGTAAGCTTTCCGATGAGGATGTGCTTGTCTTCCTGATACAGGTCGATGTACGACCACATCATGAACTGCAAGAACTTCTCCCTTCTGTCTTCCAGCACCAGGCTGAGAAAACGCGTCATCACCTGGCTCACGTCCTTTCCACCCGAAGCCTCGCAAAGCAGCTCCAGCTTCTTGCTTCTCTCCAGCACCGGATTTTCCACGGCACGCCGCAGGCCGGGCACTTCGGCAAAGTGTGCAGCCAGTGTCTTCACCTCCTTGTACACCTTGTCTTCCAGCCCTTCACCCTTCGCGTATGCCAGCAGTGCCTTCGCGAAACGTCTTGAAACGACTCCTGTATTCATGACACGTTATTTTTTAGAAGTTTCAATCATTTCATCCAGCAGACGGTCAATCAGCGCAGCCTGTTCCTTTTCATCGGCCAGCTTGTTGCGCATAATCTTCTCTGCAATGCCCACTGACAACACGGCTACCTGGCGGCGGATGTCACGGATGGCACTTTCCTTTTCCGTTTCAATCTGCTTCTTCATCTCCTCCATCAGGCGGTTGCCTTCGGCGAAGGCCTTCTCCTGAGCGTCCTTGATGATGCGGTCGCGCGTAGCAGCAGCCTCACTCAGAATGCGGTGCTGTTCTTCGCGTGCCTGTGCCAGGATTTTCTCACCCTCCACCTTCACGTTGGCCAGCTGTTCGTTGGCCTCACGCGCCGCCTTTAGCGAATTGTCAATGTATGCTTTCCGGTCCTCCACCGTCTTCAGAATCACCGGGAAGCCGTATTTCGCCAAGATGAAGAACACGACTCCGAAGGTGATGACCATCCAGAACAGCAGCCCCGGATCCGGAGTTAATAATCCCATAACTTATTGTTTTATTTTTTACAAGAACAAAGTCAACAAACAAACCACGATGGCAATCAGTGCCACACCTTCTACCAGAGCGGCAGCGATAATCATGTTCATACGCAAGTCGCCTGAAGCTTCCGGCTGGCGTGCGATACCTTCCATGGCCGAGCTACCAATTTTACCGATACCGATACCGGCACCCAAAACTGCAATACCTGCACCAATAGCGGCGCCCAACTTACTAATACCTACACCTGCAGCTGCCTGCAATAAAACTGACAATAACATAATTTTCTTGTTTTAAAAGGTTATACTTTAATTTTCTTTGAATCAATTATTTTTCGGCATGTTCCTTCACCTGCGACAGACCGATAAACACGGCCGACAGCATCGTGAAGACGTATGCCTGGATGAATGCCACCAGAATTTCCAGCGCATTCATGAAAATGCTGAATGCCACCGACACCACCGTCATCGAGCCGTTGATAACCGGACCCGACTTCACCGTGATGAAGATAATGGCCACCAGACTGAGCACGGCCGCATGTCCTGCCATGATGTTGGCAAACAAACGGATCATCAGTGCAAACGGTTTGGTAAAGATACCGAAGAATTCAATCAGCGGCATCATCGGAATCGGCGCCTTCAACCACGTAGGCACGTCGGGCCAGAAGATTTCCTTCCAGTAAGCCTTCGTACCATACACGTTGGTCAGCACGAACGTACACAAAGCCAGCACCAGCGTAATGGCGATGTTACCCGTCACGTTCGCACCTCCGGGGAAGATAGGAATCAGCCCCATCAGGTTGTTCACCAGCACGAAGAAGAACGCCGTAAGCAGATAAGGCGCGTAGCGGCGGTAATTCTCGCCGATGCAGCCCTTAATCACGTCGTTGTAGATAGAAAGCACCGTGGCCTCAATCATGCCGACGCCCCCCTTGGGTGCCCCGTCTTCCAGCGGATGTTTCTTGTACCAGCGCACGCAGCTCATCATGATGACCAGCAGCACCGCACTGTTGATAAACAAGCCCAGCACATTCTTCGTGATGGAGATGTCCAGCGGACGCACCTCCTCGCCGGCCGCATTGCGTTCCACGATTTTGCCGTCGTAGGCACCACCCTCGGCCACGTACAGCCCCTCGTAAGGACCTTCCTCCAGCCGGGCAGACGAGAACACATGCCAGCCCGTACTGCTTTTCACGATCACCGGCAGCGGAATGCTTACCTCCGTATCGCCGAACTTCGCAATGTGCCACTGGTAGGCATCGCCAATGTGTCCGAACACCAGTTCGTTCACGTCGATGTCACCCTCAGCGGCCTGTGCCTTCGTCAGCGCAGCCGGAACCGCCATCAGCAGTAACAGCGTGATGATTATGTACCGTATTTTTTTCATCATTAGCTTTTTTTCTTAGTTTGAGTTTCGCTTCAAAAAGAAGGAAAAAACGGGTTTCGAATATCAGAAACGCAAAGTAGAAGAAGATGAAGGTCAGCATGAACGCCACCACTTCATGTCCTATCACAAATCCGTAGAACATCAGCAGCATGGCACTGACAATGAATTTCAGTACCTTGCACACCAGATACGTCATCGCAATCCGTTCCAGCCCCACGCGATAGTTGAACGCGAACATTTCTATGTAAAACAGGCCGAAAAGATAGAAGAATATCGGAATGGCCGGAAACCACAGGAAATACCTGTCGGGAAGGAACAGATGATATACCACGGCGACGAGCGTCGTCAGCACGATTCCAATCACGGTCAGTTCTTTTATAAATTTCTTCTTAACGGTCAACAAAAACATAGTATCGTGCGGTTTTTCATCCGGAAAGCCGCCAAAAACATATTCGGTTCATCGCCTGCTTCGCTCCTCTCAGAGTTCCACACAGACTGAAATCTGATTCTCCTTGACTTCCACGAATCCCCCCTTGATTTGCAGGGATTGCGTTTCCTGTCCGGCCACGTATTTCACTTCCCCGGCCGAGAGCGTAGAAATAATCGGGGCATGGTCGGCCATGACCTGAAATTTTCCTGCGCTTCCCGGAAAGGTAGCCTGGCTCACTTTTCCTTCGTAAACCAGCTTTTCGGGTGAAACGATAACCAGATGAAGTTCTTTCATATTAAGCTATCAGCTTTTAACTTTTAACTTTTACTTATTAACTCTTAGCCGCTTCCATCAGCTTCTTACCCTTCTCAATGGCGTCCTCAATGGTACCCACGTTCAGGAAAGCCTGTTCAGGCAGATAGTCTACCTCGCCGTCCAGAATCATCTTGAATCCCTTGATGGTGTCTTCTATGGAAACCATCACGCCCGGCACACCCGTAAACTGCTCGGCCACGGCAAACGGCTGCGAAAGGAATCGCTGCACGCGGCGGGCACGGTTCACCGTCAGACGGTCTTCATCCGAAAGTTCATCCATACCTAAGATAGAGATAATATCCTGAAGCTCCTTGTTGCGCTGCAGAATCTGTTTCACGCGCTGAGCGGTTTCGTAGTGCTCTTTGCCCACAATCAGCGGGTCGAGGATACGCGACGTAGAGTCCAGCGGGTCTACAGCCGGATAGATACCCAGCTCGGTAATCTTACGGCTCAACACCGTAGTGGCATCCAGGTGGGTAAAGGTAGTAGCCGGAGCAGGGTCGGTCAAGTCATCGGCCGGCACGTACACCGCCTGCACGGAAGTAATGGAGCCGTTCTTCGTAGAAGTGATACGTTCCTGCATCTGTCCCATTTCCGTAGCCAGTGTCGGCTGGTAACCTACTGCCGAAGGCATACGTCCCAACAAGGCTGAAACCTCAGAACCTGCCTGCGTAAAACGGAAGATGTTGTCGATAAAGAACAGGATATCGCGCGGACCGTTGTCGCCCGTCTGGCGGTCACGGAACGATTCGGCCAGTGTCAGACCTGACAAGGCTACTGACTGACGGGCACCGGGAGGCTCGTTCATCTGTCCGAACACCATGGCTACCTGCGATTTTTCCACTTCGTTGTAATCCACCTTCGAAAGGTCCCAGTTTCCTTCCTCCATGCTCTTGAGGAACTCGTCACCGTAGCGGATTACGCCTGATTCAATCATTTCTCTCAGCAGGTCGTTACCTTCACGGGTACGCTCACCCACTCCTGCAAACACGGAGAAACCATTGTGTTTCTTGGCAATGTTATTGATTAACTCTTTGATGAGCACGGTTTTTCCAACACCCGCCCCACCAAACAGACCGATTTTACCACCCTTCAGGTAAGGTTCCAGCAGGTCAATCACCTTGATACCGGTAAACAATACTTCCTGGGTAGTAGCCAGGTCTTCGAATTTCGGAGGTTCACGGTGAATAGGAAATCCGTCCGTCTTGTCCAGTTCTTTCATACCGTCAATGGTATCACCTACCACATTCATCACACGGCCCTTGATCTGGTTTCCGATAGGCATCGAAATCGGATGCCCCGTAGGAACGACTTCCATTCCGCGCTTCAACCCGTCCGTACTGTCCATGGCCACGCAACGTACCGTGTCTTCACCGATATGCTGCTGCACTTCAATCACCAGCGTACGCCCGTCGTTACGGGCAATCGTCATGGCATCGTGGATTTTCGGCAAGGCGTGTTCCACGTCTTGTCCTTCTTCAAACTTGAAGTACACATCGACCACCGGACCGATTACCTGCGAAATGTGTCCAACGATTTTTGACATAAGCAATTATTTTAATTTAAAAGAATGAATCATCCATGGTTCTTACCTCTTAAACAAACGTCCCGGGTATTTGTTTAAAGTTTGACCATTTCTGTAACGCAAATTTACTGAATAAACTCTCATATATGTAACTCCATGTAACATTTTTTAGACTGATTCCCCTAATAATAGACATAAATCAAGAGATATCGGACAAATGGTTTTACACTTGTTTACACAGAGGCGAAATATCTAAACAAATATTTACAAGATATTGCACGTGTGTGCGGTCACACATATTATTTTAGACAAAGAACATGACGTGCTATATGGGTGTATCTTTTTTATTTTAGACAGAAGAACATAAAGACAGATTTTTGTAGATGCAATCTTTCTTTTGTACTTATGTGCTTATGTCCGAAAAATAATAACTGCTATAGGATGTTGCCTTTTTGCTTTAGACAGAAGAACATAAGAACAGATTTTCTGTGTAAATATAAACTTATGTACTTTATGTTCTTATGTCCAAAAACATTCAAGAAATATCTTTCTATGCTTACGTCATAAAAAATTATGAGCGTTTATACTCTCTGTACTTCCTTTTTATTTCTATACGGTCACCACCGAAATTAATGAGTAATCCATGATCTTTATGAGTTGCCGTCAAATAATTAACCAGCTGAGTTTCGTGTATGGAAAGAAGATGTTGCACCGCTTTTAGTTCGATAATTATCTCTCCCTCTACAATAATGTCTGCTCTAAACTCTCCTACAATCTCATCTTTATAATATACATTTATAGGGGTTTCAGAATCCGCATGAATACCTTTTTCCCTTAACTCTATCAACAATGCCTTTTGATATACCGACTCTAAAAAACCGGCTGCCAGATGCGTTCTTACATTGTATGCGCATTGAATAATTACCTTAATAAGGTCTTCTGTTTTCATACCCATAATATTACACAGTTAAAAATTCTTTTGTCTTTATGTTCTTATGTCTAAAAACATTCGTCTTTATGTCTTACAAAAAAAGCCACATTACTGTGGCTCTTCTTTATATTAATGTGTCTCGTTACACGCGCTTGAAGGTGTAATTGCCTTCCACTACATACATCTCCGAAGAAAACTCGCTACTGTAAGTAGCTTTAATTTCATCTTCTGTATAAGAAAGAATGGTCACTTTCACGGTTAAGCCGCCAGACCCAGACAAAGTCAATACACCTTTCTTGCTATCCAATGTCCAGCGATATTGGAAACCTTGGAAAGTCGCTGTACCATCACTTTGCAAAGATAGTTTGGCAGATTTGTGGTCATTCGTTCCCGAATCCCCCTCAGAATCACTCCAACTGTTGGCAGTTACCTCCCACGTACCGATAATGTCTGTTTTTGATACTTCCACCCCTGTAGGGTCGTCATCCGTGCTACAGCTTGCCATTCCGGCCACCATCAGGATAAAGCTCAAAAAGAGCCATACGTTCTTTAGTTTCTTCATTTTCATTTGGTTTTACAGATAATATATAATGCTTATACTATTTCTTTCTCCAGATAGATTCCACTTTCCGCCTTACAGCCAGCACATTCAGCACCGATACCAGCAGGAAAAGTCCCCCGGCCGTCAGCAGCGCCGGTAGCAGACTGCCTTCCTGCAAGTCGGGCACCATCCGCCGCAGCATGTCCAGATACGCATCACGTGCCATCCACACCAGCAGCACGCCCATGGCCGCCACCGCTGCATTCAGTCCCACCGTGAGTGCCTGATACGGACGCGCCACCGCCGCCGGACTGAACCCTATCATCAGCAGGTTCTCCAGCTTCTTCGTGTTCTTCTGCAACAGCAAGTAGATGCTCAGCATCAGCAGGTAGAACGACAGCACACTGATAATCAGTCCCACCGTGAGCACGATGCCTACCACCATCTTCAGGAACCACGTTGTCTTGCCCGCATCCAGCTTGTCGCCTTCCGTCTCATAGCCTTTCTGCTTGAAATACTTCGCGATGCGGTCGTCCGCCGGATTGTCCACCTCCACAATCAGTCGTGAGGGAGCCGTCTGCCCGCCGTCACCCAGCGTCGCGTTGGCCCATTCCATGAACGCCTGCGGCACCAGAATCGTGTTCAGCCGGTTGGAGAAACCCACAATGCGTCCCTTCATGCGCTCCGTCCGTCCCCGTCCGCTCAGCCGCACGTCCAGCGTCATCATTCCCATCACGCCCTCCGAGAGCTGCGGCAGGTTGCGACTCTGTGCAAAGCCGAAGTTATACAGGTTCAGGTAGTTGCGCGGGATGATAATAGGGATTTCCGTCTGCCCCTCGCGATACGTCCAGCCTTCCAGCCGCACGTCTACAAACTCGTCGGGCACCGACTCAAAGAACATCGCCGTAGAGAGCTGCATGCCCGCCATGCCCATGCCGGCCGACACCTGAAACTGTGCCGGAGTGAACGCTCCCGTCCGCTTGGCAAACGGCTGCGACTCCATGTCGGCTATGTCGGCACGCGAGAACGTACCTCCCTTGCCCACCAGGCTGCCCAGCGTGCTCACCTGCTTGCTCACAATCACGTAGTCCTTCTTCATGAAACTGTCGCCCTGCGTAAACACCGGCAACACGTCCTTGTAAAACTGTATGCCCAACAGCACAATCACCATACCGCACAGGTTGGCAAGGAAGAATCCCGCCAACTGCGCCACACTGATGTGCTGCCTCAATAATTTCCAGATCATATCCGTCTTCGTTTTAATCCCTTACAAACTCAGCACCCTGTCATACTCCAGCGGCAGGTGCTTGCCGATGGACGTCACAATCACTCCCGCACCCTGACGAGCCGCTTCCTCCTTCAGGATACGCGCCATAATCTGCCCGTTGCCGTCGTCCAGGTGGCTCACCGGCTCATCCAGGAAGAAAAAGTCGGCCGGCTGACACAGCATCCGCACGAAAGCCACGCGCTGCTGCTGCCCGTACGACATCCTGGCCGCCTTCACATCCCACTTGTCGGCGATGCCCAGCTGCTCAAACCAGTCCTTCACCTGCTGCTTGCGGCAGAAGCCCGTCAGCCCGTTCTTCAGCTGCACGTTCTCCCATGCCGTCAGTTCCCCGAACAGGCGGAGTTCCTGAAACAGCATGCCCAGCGAGCGCTTGCGGATGTCGGTCCACTGCTTCACCGTGAGCTTCCGCACGTTCTCCCCGTCGAAGGTGATAATCCCCTGGTAGTCCGTACGGTACCCGTAAATAAAACTGCAAAGCGACGACTTGCCCGTGCCCGACGCCGCTTCAATCAGATACATCTTCCCTTTCTGAAAAGCCACCTGCCGGTGCCACACGTCCGACACGATTCCGTCGCGTCCGGCGAATACCTCCGGCAGGGTCTGCTGTAATTCTATTGTGTCCATTTTATTCAATGAAGAATTAATAATGAAGAATGAAGAATGCTCTTCGTTATTCATTATTAATTCTTAATTCTTCATTATTCACTATTAATTATTAACTGTCGATTCCACTTCCTCTTCGGTCAATCCGGTAGCCTGGGCTATCTGAGCCGTACTCAAACCCAGCGATTTCAGGTTACGTGCAATGGCAACTTTCTCTTTAGCTTGTCCTTCCGCGAGTCCTTCCGCACGTCCTTCCGCGAGCCCTTTCTTCCATCCGGCTTCACGTGCATCCTCTTCCACGATGCGGCTCACACGGTAACGGTCCAGTGCCTTGTCGTAAGCAATACGGTCTTCCAATGAAAGATTGGCCACGGCAGCCAGTTCTTCCAGACGGCTGAACACCTGCTCCTTCAGCGCGTCCGGCATTCGGTTCCAATGTTGCATATTCTTCAATGTATAAATCAGTTTATCATAAAGCGTTTCACAATCCTTGAGTTCCTTGGTGAAGTAAGGGAACTGCAAAAAAATCTGCCGGAAATGAGGGTTCACCACCTTTCCGCTCTCACGGTCGGCAATCACGGTGTCCGTGCGGAACTTCTCTTCCAGTCCCGGCTCACGGAAGTTCATCAGGAAAATGCCATACACGGTCGAGAGCTTGTATCTGGACCCATAATTTTCCTGCATCGGCTCACTCAGCAGAAAATCCTCCTCCGTCTCCGGCTTCCCGGTCTGTAACTCACGTTCCTTCCGCCTCTTCTCACGCAAATTCTCCACCTGCCGCCCGATGGCACGACACATGTAAAACAGCGTACGGTCCAGGAAACTACTATGAAAACGGTTCTGCATCTCCACGATGATGTATTCTCCCGTGTCGGTCAGGCAGTACAGGTCATAGATAATCCCCGCATCCGCCATACTGTCCGAATGATTTTCCTTGTCCAGAAAAATCAGGTTCTCTATGCGATGCTCCCCCGCCAACAACTCATTCAGCAGTGTGATAAGCAATTCCTTGCTGGCAGGCTGCCCAAAGATAATCTTAAACCCGATATCAGTAAACGGATTTACAAAGTGGCCGCAAGTCAAATCCATGTTGTCCATTTTATTCAATGAAGAATTAATAATGAAGAATGAAGAATTAATAACGAATGGCATTCTTCATTCTTCATTCTTCATTATTAATTATTAACTATCTTCACCAGCTGCTTCAGCACATTCTCCTTGTGGTCCTTCAATTGCAGCACCAGGCGAGCCTTGGTCGGTTCATCCGATTCGATGCTCAGGTAGTCCAGCATACTGATGTAAGAAATCTGCGGAAGAACGGCAGACAAAGCCTGGAAGTTCACGTTCAGGTAAAAATGCTTGTCCTTCACATCCTTGGCCCAGTCACAGTCTTTCAGCGACAGTCCCTTCACCTCACGGCCAATCAGGTCCTCCTGATTCGTCAGGTAAAAGCGGTCATCCTTCACGCCCAACCAGAAAGACACCGGTCCGCGGCCCATTCCCAGCATGGCACCGTTGGCAGCCACAAACTGATAAGCATTCTCACCCTTGTCCACCAGCCGCATCTGACCGTTAGTCATAGCCAGCATCGGTTTCAAGTCCTCAAACGTACGCATGAAGTCACCGTTTTTCACGTCGGCATACAGGATGAAGCCCGGTTTCAACGACATTTCCGGCATGGCCACTGCCACGTCACCCTTCACCGCCTTGAAGATAGCCTCAAAGTCGAGCGGCATCATCGAGTTATCCAGCTCCTGACGCACCGTCGGGTTCTCACGCAACAGCTCATACGCCTTTTCACCGTTCACGTTGGCAGCCATCCAGAGCACCGTATTGGCAGGGAACACCTTCAGATACGTGCCGTCCAGTTCGCCGCTCACCTCTGCCTGCTTCTTCAGCAAGTCCTTGAACTTGCCCTCCAGCAGCGTCTCCACTTCCATCACGGCCCTTCCCGCCTGGAAATCGAGCGTAGAAAATATCTTTAAATCATTCAGGTTCAAGTCAGCCGGCAGCCCCATCGTCACCGGGCCCAGGTAACTCTTCGGCATGGCGTTCAGCGAAGTCACCATGGCCACATCCTCGTCGGCATCCTCTAATTTCTTGAATTCCGGAGTGCCCGAATAGCCCTCCCCTTCTTTCTGGCGCAGCCACATCGAAGCCTGATGCTGCAAGTCCTTCGGGTTACCGTTGCCCGCCAGCATCAGAAACGCATCGTCCGTCCAGGCCATCAGTCCGCCGCCACCCACAGTCCAGCGGCAACCGTCGCCGTCGGCAGGAGCCTCACACGCCTTCTGCTCCTGAAGCATGGCCATCAAATCTTCCAGTTTTCCCTTGTCGGCCATGCGCACCAGCACGCCGCCCATTTCCATCTGCGAAGCGGCAAAGAAGTACACCCGATCGGTCAGTCTCAACCCGCTCTCTTCCGGATTCTCCATCAGCTTGTCCACCAGGGCATCCGCACTGCCCTTCAGGCTCGATTTCATCATCTGCCCCATCGACTGCTTCACCTGGTCGTTCAGGTCACACTTCTGTGCCATCTCCATCAGGTCGAACGAGAACACTGCAGCCGCATCCTTTGGCAACGCATTGGTGTATGCATTGTCTTCCCCGCAGGCAGACAACAGGAAAGCCATACCCAAGGCCAGGCCTCCCATCCATTTCCATGTCTTTTTCATAATGATTCTATTTAAAAGTTACACATCAGCTTATTCCGCGTGCGTCAGGTTCATCAGGTGTACGGCCACCAGTGCCGCCGTTTCCGTACGCAGGCGCGACTTACCCAGACTCACTGCCTGAAAGCCCTTTTCTGCAGCCAGCGCCACTTCCTCCGGACTGAAATCCCCTTCCGGACCAATCAGCACCACGGCATCCTCGTCCTTGCGGAGCACGTCGCGCAGCAGAGGCTTTTCCCCCTCATAGCAGTGGGCGATAAACTTCTGTCCCGTAAACTCCCGCTCCATAAAGCGGCGGAAGTCCGTCATCTCGTTCACCACCGGCTTGCGTGCCTTGAGCGACTGTTTCACGGCCGACACCACGATTTTCTCCACCCGTTCCGTCTTGATGACCTTCCGTTCCGAGAAACGGCAGTTCAGAAACGTCAGCTCGTCGAAACCGATTTCCGTGGCCTTCTCCGCCAGCCATTCCATGCGGTCCATGTTCTTCGTAGGCGCCAGCGCCAGGTGCAGGTGCCCCTTCCAGAAAGGCTCCTGCTCCGTTTTCTCCACCACCTTCACCACACAGCGTTTCTGCGTAGCTGCCGAAATGACCGCCCGGTAAAAGCATCCCTTTCCATCGGTCAGCATAATCTCCTCGCCCACTCCCAGGCGCAGCACCCGCAGGCAGTGGCCCGCTTCTTCTTCCGGCAGCTCCAGCGTCTGCGCAATATCCGGTGTATAAAACACGTGCATAATTACAATTCTTTTTCTAAATCCTCCAAATCTTCGTAATCTTCCTCTTCTTCTTTGTTGCGGGTCGCCATTTCCTGCTTAATCAGCTCCGCATACTCATAGTCCTCGCGGCGGATGGCATCCTCCATCTCCCGCTCCAGCCCTTTCAGCGGCATCAACCGCAGCAGCAGCGCCTTCGTGTTAGGCACAGACTTGGTAAAGCCCGAACGGGGGTCTTCCAGGAACTTCGCGTTCACATAGAACGGAACACCGGCTATCAGACTCACCACCAGCGCGTCGAACAGTGTCAGCTGCATCTCCATCACCGAGCCGTCTTCCTTGCGCAGAGTCACAATCGCACGGTGCAGCAACTTCACCTTATCCTTTACCACCACCTTTTCCACGGTAACACCCAGCTCCTTCAGAATATGCACCGTCTGATAAGGCAGCGTGGCATCCGTGCCTTCCGGGTCGTTAACAGCCGCGTACAGCAAGTCCGCCTCGTCGGGGTTGATAATCCCCAGCATCATCCGGTGCGGTTCGTTCACCTCCTCCAGCAGCAGCTTGAAGTTCTGCCCGTCCAGCATCATAATATCCATCTTCTCCTCATCGTCCATCACCTGATCAAATGTCAGGTGCCCGATCAGTTTATCCACATTCATGGCCTCGTCAATGGTACGGACCCGCATTTCTACAAATTCGTCTTTCTTTTCCATTTTCACATTCTAATTAATCGTTATCTACTTTATGTTTGTATTTAAATACCAGTGCAAAAGTCACCGCCACTACCAGCGCGTAGGCCGCAAACACGAACCACGCCCGGCTCCAGCCTTCCACCTGCGGTGCCTGCGAATTGAAGTCCACGAAGCAGTTCACCACCGCCTGCGCACTCAGCGTACCCACCGTGGCTCCGATACCGTTCGTCATGATGATGAACAGTCCCTGCGCACTCGAGCGGATAGACAGGTCCGTCTCCTTGTCGACAAACAGCGAGCCCGACACGTTGAAGAAGTCGAATGCCACGCCATACACAATCATCGACAGCACGAACATCCACACTCCGCTGCCCGGGTCACCCAGGCCGAAGAGTCCGAAGCGCAGTACCCACGCCACCATGGCAATCAGCATCACCTTCTTGATGCCGAGGCGTCCCAGGAAGAACGGAATCAGCAGGATACAGCACGTCTCACTGATCTGCGAGAGCGAAATCAGCAGGTTGGCATGCTGCACGCCAAAGGTATTGGCATATTCCGGAATGGCGCTGAAGCTCGTGATAAACGGATTGGCAAAGCCGTTGGTAATCTGCAAGGACACACCCAGCAGCATCGAGAAGATGAAGAACACCGCCATCTTGCGGTTCTTGAAGAGCAGAAACGCCCTCAGTCCCAATGCCTCTACCAGCGACTTCTGTCCGCCCTGTGCGCGGCTCACCGGACATTCCGGCAGCGTCTGGGCATATACGGCCAGCACCACGCCCCATGCCGCACAGGTAAAGAACTGCATGTAGTTCGACTGGAATCCCAGTAAATCTACCAGCCACATGGAACAAATGAAACCGATGGTCCCGAACGTACGTATCGGCGGAAACGCCTTGATGGTATCCAGCCCTGCCTTGTCCAGCGCCGTATAAGCCACCGAATTCGACAGAGCCAGCGTAGGCATGTAAAACGCCACACTCACGGAGTAGAACGAGAACAGCGGTGCAAATTCCACCTGCGGTCCCGTAGTCATGGCATAATAGCCCGCTCCACCCATAAACAGGGCCGCCAACAGATGGCTCAGCCCCAGCAACCGTTGCGCCGGAATCCAGCGGTCAGCCACAATACCCAACACAGCCGGCATGAACAGGGACACAATCCCCTGCATGGCGTAAAAAATTCCGATATGTCCGCCTAATCCCACACCCGCCAGGTACGTACCCATTGAGGTAAGATACGCTCCCCACACGGCAAACTGCAGGAAGTTCATGACAATCAGTCTCATTTTCATGTTCATATACTCATAGATTTAAAGGTTATTTCATCATCGTAGCCAGTGAAGCCAGCATCGTAGCCAGTGAAGCAAACGAAGTCGCATTCGATACTATGTTCGCAAAGTTGAACTTCTTCGTCTTGTTCGGTACCACGATTTCGCAGCCCGGCTCAATCTGTTTCTTGCCGCTGCCCTTCACTTCGGCCACCTGTCCGTTCATATAAATAATGAACTTCTGGCTCTTCTTGGCGTTGGCAGAGTAACCGCCCGCCTGGCTCAGGTAATACTTCACGCTCTTGCCTGCCGCATACGATACCGTGTTCGGCATCATCACCGCTCCGTTCACCTTCACCGTATTGTTATATTCCGGCACAGTCAGCACATCGCCCTCACGCAACACCAGGTCAGCGTCTCCGCCCGGGTTCGCCAGCGCAGCTTCCAGGTCGATACCTACCGTAAACGTACTGTCCACCTTCAGTCCCAGGGTGTTGGCCATGGCATCACCGATTTCACGGCGCATCATCTTCACCACATCCTCCATGCGGCGCAGCTCCTCCTCGTTGGCCACGCGGCGCAACTTAGCTCCACGCACATACGCATAGCGGCTCACCCCGCCGGCACGCTGAATCAGGCTGCTCAGACGTTCGCTCTTCGTATTCAGCGTATAGTCACCGCGGAACAGCACCTCACCGTCCACCGTCACGTTCACCTGCTCGTTGTAGCTCGGGCTGCGGCGCACAAACACCTGGTCGTACGGCTGCAGTTCAAATCCCGCTTCACCGTCCACCACGAAACCATCCTTCAGTCCGAACGAGAAATTCTGTCCGATTACGTCCGGCTCCGTCGTCCCTCTCGGGTCACGGATGCGTCGTGACACGTCCACACGCACCAGCGAAGCCGATTCCTTCAAACCGCCCGCTGTAATCACCAGGTCCTCCAGGCTCATGTGGTCGGCGTACGTATAGCTGCCCGGCTTGTTCACCTCACCGCTGATGGTCACCTTCCCCATGTCCTGCAAGTCGTGGATGCTCGGGATATACAAAATGTCATTCTTCTGCAAGGCAATGTCGGGCGACGTACCGTTCAGAATACCCTGAATGTCAACCGGCAGCACCTCCTTCGTCAGGTTCTCCCGTTCGCGATACAACACCGCACGTCCTGTAAAGGCATCCCCCAGCAAACCGTCGGCCTTCTCCACCAGCTGGCGTACCGTGTTCAGCGAACCGCTCAACTCGAATACTCCCGGGTGATACACAGCCCCTTTCACTTCCAGACGGTTGTTGAAGCGGTTCAGAATCGAATCCACCGAAATCACATCACCGTCTAATAATTTAAACGCAGAATAGTCTATATCGTTCACCGTTTTCACGGAAAATTCTTTACCGTCCTTACGCAACACCCTGATACTCTTCTTGTAAGCATCCGAAGCAAAACCACCGGCATACTTCAGCAAAGTGGCAGCCGATTCCCCGTTCTTCATTTCGTAGAACATCGGACGCTTCACCTTACCCGTAATCTTCACCAGCTCATCGTAGGTAGGCACAATCACCACGTCGCCGTCCTGCAGACGGATGTCGTCCTGAATCTGCCCCTTCATGATGTACTCATACACGTCCAGACGGGCAAACGTCTTGCCGCCGCGGGCCACCTGCACGTTACGCAAGCTACCGATGTCGCTCACACCACCTGCCACGTACAGCGCATGGAATACCGTCGAGAGCGACGACAGCGAATACGTACCCGGCGCCATCACTTCCCCCATCACGTTCACCTGGATGGTACGGATATTTCCCAATGTCACCTGGATGTTATTGCCCGAATCCGCATAAATCTTTCCCAGTTCCTGCTTCAGCAGCTGGCGTGCATCCTGAATCGTCATGTTGTTCAGGTACACCGGACCCAGGTTTATGATGTTCACATAGCCGTCGGGCGAAATCTCCAGCCGCATGGTGTTCTGGCTAGCGCCCCACACGTCGATAATCACCTCGTCACCCGGTCCCAGACGGTAGTTTTCCGGAGTCGCCATGCTCAGGTTAGGCTGGAAAGTCAGCTGTTCAATGTTGAAGATATTCCGTCCGAACACATCGTTCTCGCTGGTAACCACCGTCGTCAGGTTGCGGCGTTTCTTCATGGTCTTCTGCATGTCTTCCGACCACATACTCTTGTCCACGTTTGTCGAACTTGTCTCCAAGAATTCCGAAGCATCCTCTTCCGTACCGGTCGCAGTAGTTTTCCGGGCCCGTGAACCTGAGCCCAGCAGCGAGCTGTCTTCCCCCGTCAGAGAACCGCTGCCCGATGTCGACGCGCCCGTCGAACCCGAATACATAGACTTCAATCGCAGCAACTGCTCCTGAGTGGCCCCCTTGGCCAGCAGCTCCATCGCAATGGTTTGCTGGTCCTTGCCCTGTTGAAGCGCCTGTTGCACATATTCTATCACCTGGTTGTCGGTCATTCCGCTCTGGGCATACGCGACGGATCCCCCCAGCAGGAACAGACACAATGCCAATCTTACAAACTGTCTTCTCATTCTGTCTTTCATTTTAGTTTTAAGGACAAAGATACATTATTGAAAACGAATCACCAAGCGCTTAGCCCCGGAATCTCCATTCCAAGCAGAAAAAACCGGTGTAAAAATTCTGCGTTCCTGCTTTAAAACGTAAAAAAAGTTAATTCAATGCAGGTTTTCGCCCTAATTATATGTTTCATAACATAAAATCCTTACCTTTGCATCGTGTTTTTCATGGTATTAGATTTAAGGTTAATGAAGATTGGGAGTCTGGGAAGATTCCCTTTTTTTATGTCTATTTTTTATGTCTTTTTTTAGACAAAAGAACAGAAGAACATATTGAGTTAAAAGTGAAAAGTTAAAAAGTAAAAGCGGCAAGTAATCACAAAAAAACGGAAGAGCCCCCCCGTTCTTCATTATTCATTCTTAATTCTTCATTATTTTTCACTCTTCATTCTTCATTCTCAATTCTTCATTCTTCATTATTCACTATCAAAACGTACTGATGTATTCCGGCGCCTGATAAACAGTAATATCGTCAACTGGAAATTTCGCTTTGTTTTTCGCCTTTGCCTCCGCCATGAACCGATTACATTCATCACTTGTAAAAATCCCCTTATTCATTGCAATAGTCAGCACATCCAGCGTTCCAATATATTCAATGCCATTCTCATCACAATAAGGAGCCACATCCCGAAAGTTACTACTTGCGATAACCTCCTGTCCAAAACGCGCCATCGACATACAAGCCCGTTCTCCGTCCCCCAGCATCGGATTCTCTTTTTTAAGCCGGAAAAACTCTCGCCGGATATTTTCATTGGCATAAGGGAAAGCAATCTTGCATACCTTGCAGCGCTCCATCCACTTGTCCACCTTCCGTTTCCTGTCCGGTTCCGTAGGATGATAGCTGGCCTCCTTGTACACATTCTCTACAATCATCACGGCATGAGGCTGCAGAATTTCCGTCAGCCTGTCTATATAACCGGTAGCCATGAAATGAGAGATGACATCGGCATCCACCAATATTACTTTATTCCTCCCCATATACCTCTTGAGAAACATTAATTTCCATATCCATCAGCAACGAGTAATACTTCGCCTGAGAAATACGCCCCTTATCATATAATTCACGAGCTTTCAAGTTATAATCTCCCACCAGCTCCGTCTGATAAGTAGGATAATACAACTGCGTATTATAACCGTATTCGATTGCCGAAGCAACCACATTTTTCTGGTAAAGGTCAAACGTTTTCTTGGTAATCCATTTCAAGTCCTTCAGCCGGGTAAGAAGCGCCGCCCTTGAGCAAAGAAAATTCTGCTCCACCTTCAGAAGAGTAGCCAAGGTTATTTTGTCAACCTGCTGTTCCTCGGCAGGAACCAGTTCCTTCAACCCCATTTCCGGAAGCAGAAGGTAAGCTGCAAACACATCGGCATTATACTCTTCCTCCTCTTTTTTATTAAACAGCCCCGCATTGTTCTGCGACACCTTAAAATCTTTCTGATACAACAAGTGATACAACTCATGACAGGCGGTAAAACGCTGCTTGGCATAAGACAAAGCCGTATTTATCAACATGAAATACTTGTCAGAAGAAGATCCGTTTCCCTTTATCCGGATTGCCATGCCCGAAAAATTATCATCCAGCTTCTTAAACCACGTAAGCACGTGCTTTTCTTTCAATATCTGATGAATGCGCACAGGGTCCTTTGTAGTCACGTGCATCTCCTCCCGCAACCTGGTTGCAAGACATTCCAGTTCAACTTTACTTCTCAAGCTCATTGCACATCTGAATATAATTTCTGACTATTTTCTGAAATTGAGAAATCTGACCAAGATTTCCAATATTTCCCGTCTTACGATACGCACAGGCCACAGATGTCTGAAAAAGCTGTTCATTTTCCTCCATCAGATCGTATTCATCCACGTTATACAGAGTGGCCAGTTTCTCCATTGCCTCCAAAGGAACTACAGTCTCCCCTTTTTCATATTTCACGTATGCCGGCTGACTGATACCTAAATAATCACTGATTTCCTGCTGGGTATAGTTCAAATGCTCACGAAAAGCCTTGATATTTTTCCCGATTACCTGATCAAGTCCCATATTTTATCAATTAAATGATTCGTTTGCAAAGATACTCATTTTTAAGTTATAAAAACAGAAAATACAAATAAAATCAACCCGATTTATAACTTTTATTTATAGAACCAAAAGCAAAGGGTGAAGAATGAGAATATTCCTTTTTGTTTTTAGACAAAAGAACAGAAGAACATATTGAGTTAAAAGTGAAAAGTTAAAAAGTAAAAGCGGTGAGCGTATCACGTTTTCACTTTTCATTCTTCATCATTATTAAAATTATGTCTTTTTGTTCTTATGTCATAATAAAAAAAACGGAAGAGTCACCCCTCCCGTTCTTCATTATTCACTCTTCATTCTATGACAAGAATAAGCTGTCATGCTTACCTGCTTCCACGTCTGACAAAATTTGCTTTACACAAACAACCAGTTCAGGAAGGTACTTTTTGATTATACCAAATATCTGGATGGGGTCTACATTCCCATATTCATGCGAAATAATATTTCGACATCCGAATACGCCTCGCCAATAGACTTGCGGATAATGCGCAAACAACAGAGACGAAGTTCGATCATCTATCTTCTTAGCCGTTTCACCTACTACCTGTATCAGCATACATGCTGCATCAAATTTTTCCATTCTGTCCGGCGATGTAAGAAAATCCTGTGCACACGCAATCGACTGATTTCTGTTTATCACGAGAGTAGCTTTTTCCAGAATCAGCTCCAATAAATCAATCAATATTTCTTTAGATATAGATCGCATCTTTAAGGATATTCTTTTTTAACGTTGGACGAAGTGACTCTCTAAAGTTCACTAAATCAATAGAAGAATGGAGCAAAACTTCAAGTTCTTCTTTAATCTGCTCCATCACGAAAAAGTCCGGTTCCTGCAGACAGATAAAAACATCCACATCACTTTTTTCATCTTGCTGCTGGCGCGCATAGGAGCCAAACAACCCCATGAACTTTATTTTATATTTCGAAGCCGATTGTGCTTTGAATATTTTCAGTCTGTCGATGATGTCTGTTGTACTAACCATAGCTTGCAGAGATGAAGTTTACACAAAGAAACATAAAAACTTTCATCTTTCCAACTTAATCGCATAAGTTTTTCAAACGATACGCCTCACAGAAACATGTTGTTTCTTTAGACAAAAGAACAGAAGAACATATTGAGTTAAAAGGTAATAGTTAAAAAGTAAAAGCGGCAAGTGTATTGCGTTTTCGCTTTTCATTTTTCATTTTTCATTCTTAATTCTTCATTATTTTTCATTCTTCATTATTCAACGCACTCACATCAACATCAGGAATGATAACGTCTGCAAGTTTGTCGTTTACAAGAAATCCCATGTATAGTGGAATGGTAAGTATATCTCCATCACGGCCTACGTTATATTGCCCTAACTTGATTGCACTCTTAACATGATACACGTCCTTATTTTTAAGAACCGTTGTCATGCTTTTTGCTTTACCAGACTTTGCCTTAATTTCAAGGAGAACACATTCGCCTTTGAGCCTTACCAGGAAGTCCAGTTCAAGCCCGCTGTCCTTATGGAAATAATACAGTTTCTGACCGGACTTACACAGAAAATCCGCCATGAGGTTCTCGAAAATAGCTCCCTTGTATCCAAGAAGATTTCCCTTTAAAATATCCGCCTGAGTACCATAGTCAAGCATTGCCACAAGAATACCTATATCGGTCGTGTACACTTTGAAACAATCTTTAATGGCATTCCCCTCTAACGGCAACTCCGTAGTCTGTGTGTTATAGCATCTACGGATAATCCCTGCATCTTCCAGCCATTGAATACTGCCGATGTATTGAGCAGACCTTCCTCCCTTTTTCACAACTGAATACTGGAATTTCTTGTTCTCTTTAGCCAGTTGCTTCGGAATAGATTCAAAACATTCCCGGATATTGGGCTTGTCCGCATCCTCTGCATATTTAACCATATCTTCTTCGTATCCGGCAATAAGATTTCGCTGCAACTTATAGATAAGTTCGATATTCCTGGTTTTAAGGAAGCAATTCACCACTTCCGGCAGACCTCCGACAATCACATATCTGTACAGCATCTCCATCATGACCTTATGAATCCCGTCAGGCACAGCCTTTTCGCTCTCAAAGCATGATTTTACAGAATCAATAACTGTCTGACCGATTCCGTTTGCCCATAGAAACTCTTCAAAATCCAATGGGTACATGTCAATCACGGTTTCGTATCCGACCGGAACAGAATCTTGCCCTACATCCTCTTTCTTTTTCTTACTTTGGCCATAACCTTTTACCCCCAAAAGAGAACCTGTGGCAATGACATCGAAACGCCCGTCTATATGAAATGACTTCAAGGCAGTCCTTGCTTCCTTACACTCTTGAATCTCGTCAAGGATGATGCAGGTTTTCCCCTCAATGAAACGACTGCCCTGAATCAAAGCAGAGAGGTTGAGAATGATGGTATCCACATCTATATTGCCGGTAAAGGCAGACTTGTTGTCAGGCTCAAGAATGAAATTCATATAGACCACACTTTCATAATTCTCCCTTGCGAATTTCTGAACAATGTATGTCTTTCCACATTGGCGGATGCCTTTTATTACAAGAGGTTTTCTGTCCTCTGACCGTTTCCAGTCGGCTAAATATGTTTCTATCTTCCTTTTAAGCATGGTGTAATCTTATTTCCCAACGACGAAATTACACTTTTTCCAGCGAATAAACCAACATTCGACACATTTTTTCGAACGAATAACATTCATTACAGCACATTTTCTCAAACGAGTTATACAGATATCGAGCTTCTTTAGACAGAAAAAGGTATAAGGTATATAGTTAAAAGGTAAAAGTTAAAAAGTAAAAGAGGTGAGCGTATTGCGTTTTCACTTTTCACTTTTCATTCTTCATCATTATTGAAATTATGTCTTTTTGTTCTTATGTCATAACAAAAAAAAACGGAAGAGTCACCCCTCCCGTTCTTCATTATTCACTCTTCATTCTTCATTTATTTTTCATTCTTCGCCTTCCGGTTAATCACATGGTCAAACCAGAGGTTCAGCAGCGTCCATACCACCACGTCAATCACGAACACCAGCGTGTTGTTCATATAAAGAATCGCCACGATGGTAAACGCACAGAAGCAGGCCGACATCAGCTGAATCGTTACCAGCGCCCTCCGCGGTGAGAAACCCATGGCCAGGAACTTGTGATGGATGTGCGTCTTGTCGGGCATGAACAGCGACCGCTTGTTACGCGCACGCCGCAGCACCACGCGAATCACATCCAGACACGGCACCATCAGCACGCTGAACGACACCAGCACCGGACTCGTCTTCATCGTGAGCAGCATATCCGGCTCATACATACAGTACTTGATGACAAAGAAGCTCAGAATATACCCCAGCGTCAAGCTGCCGGTATCCCCCATGAAAATCTTCCTTCCCAAATCCGCACTGCCGAACACGTTGTACGAAAAGAACGGGATAATCACACCCACCGTCACGAAAGCCAGCATGGCATAGCTCCACATGCGGAAATGCACGAACAGCACCCCGAACACCAGCAGCGCCACCATACTCAGCCCCGACGCCAGTCCGTCGATACCGTCAATCAGGTTGATGGCATTGGTGATGAACACCACCAGCAGCATGGTCAGCGGAATACCTACCTCTGCAGGAATCAGGTAAATGCCAAAGAGACCATAGAAATTGTTGATATACAAGCCCGACAGCGGAAACATCGCCGCCGAGATAATCTGCACCAGGAACTTCTTCCGGTAGCGCACCCCAATCAAGTCGTCGGCAATGCCCACGATATACAGCAGGGTCAGTCCTCCCGTCAGGAAAAGAAACTCGCACACCAGGTCCGTTGTCGATGTCTCGGCAGGTCCGTGGCCCGTCATCAGCCGCACGGCCGTAAACACACACAAGGAAAAAAGAATTACCGGAAAAAAGGTCACTCCCCCGAGGCGAGGTATCGGACGTTTGTGTACTTTCCGTTCATCAGGCACGTCAAACAAGCGTTTGCGCAATGAAATAATCAGAATATTCGGGATAATGATTCTCCCCAGTATCACTGCCGATACAAATGCAGAAATGATAATATACAGATTCGCCATTGTCCGTTTGGATTTTGAATAGTGCAAAGGTAGGATTTTATTTCGAATCCTGAAAACTTTTCAGGCGCCGGATACCTTCTTTTTACGATTTAGAAAACTTTTGTTCCGCTACAGCTCCTTTTTCACGTCAAAACAGGGGCAGGCCTTGGTCCATTCCTCCGGTTCCACCGTTCCGTCGCCGTCCAGATCCGGGCTCAGGTCGCGATGCCCCACCACCTGCGTGATGGCCGGGAAATCCGATTTCAGCACCCTCACCAGAATCCGGAGCGAACGCTTCTGCAGTTCCGTACGCGTATCCGCCGGCCGTCCCTGCGCATCCAGTCCCCCTTCGTACGCAATGCCGATGCTGTGCTCGTTATAACCCTTGGCATGCGCTCCGGCCCGCTCCACCGGTCGCATTGTACAAATTTCACCATCCGTGCGGACAAAATAGTGATATCCGCAACACTTGAACCCCCGTTTCCGGTGCATCTTCGTCAGTTCGGCAGGCGAGAGCGGGCGGTCCGCTCTCGTTGCCGTACAGTGAATCACAATCATGTCAATTTTTCTCATCACAATCCGGTTTTCTTCCGGTCAGGAGACAGAGAATACACTTCAGCACCCTGACCACAATCCATTTTACTTTCGTCATCTTCTCACGCCTTAGTTCCGATTACACCCCAGCACCGTCGTCCTCTTCCTCTTTCTTATACTTCACCGGCACCCGTTCGAAAGCCAGGTTGTTGATAGCCTCCTGCATCACCGTACCCGGGCGGAACAGCACGCGCACCTTTTCAATCATGCTGTCGGTATACGTATCTTCCGTAGCGGCTCCTTCCCCGCTCAGGCTCAGCTGCAGCGAACCCAGCTCACCCAGGCGTACGATTTCGCCACCCTGCAAGCCCTCCGACACGATGTCTTCCAGTCCCGTCAACACCGCCATCACGTCGGCACGGGTCACGGTACACATCTGGTGAATACGCTCCGCTATTTCACGGATACCCATCTCGCCGCGAGCCTGCGACTGTGCATAATACTTCACTTCACCGCTTTCACGATCGGCCGGGTTCACACGCCCTACAACCGAATAAGTCACTGTTTTCTTCATAAATCCACTTGTTAGTTAAAAATTAAAAGTTAAAAGTTAAAAACCAATTAAATGAAGAATTAAGAATTAAGAATGATGAATCTTGAATCTTGAATGAAGAATTAAGAATGATGAATGATGAATCTTGAATCTTGAATGAAGAATTAAGAATGATGAATTAAGAATTAAGAATTAAGAATTAAGAATGATGAATTAAGAATGATGAATGATGAATCCAGGAAACGCGCGCCCATTCCTCGTTATTCATTCTTCATTATTCACTCTTCATTCTTCATTATCCATTGTCAATTGCCCATTCTTCATTCTTCATTATTCACTCTTCATTTACAAAGGCAAAGTTACCACCCCCGTTTCCGCCCATGTAGACATTTGAGGACATACGAAGACTTACGAAGACATTCGAGGAAATTTGAAGACTTTTGAAGACATTAGAAAAAGGAAACGCCGCCGCTTACGGCTCTCCAAGGAACCTCACAATCAGTTCCACCTCCGATTTCAGGAAAAACTTGCGGTTTTTCTGGTAGCCCGACCGCTCCAGCTCCCTTTCCAGTTCCGCACACTGCTTTATCCACCGCCCCAGCCCCTGCAGGGCACCTTTCTTACCTGCCTGCGGAAAATACAAGCCCGCCAACTCACTTTTCCGGTAAGCCTTCAGGCAGAAACCCTCCCGTTCCTCCCCGGAAACAGCTCCCGGTCCCGTTTTCAATTGCATGTAGTTCATTGTTCCGTTTTATTTTAGTTACCTATAAATTTACACAATTCCGGTCGGATACACAAGTTTTTCCACCCGTTTTTTCCGGTATTTCCCTTCTTCGGAACACAAAAAGCCACATGAAAATCAAAGCGTTATCACCATCCGGCGACCGGGCGATGAAGACTACTCTTCAGCCGGCGCCTCGGTGAATCGTCCCATGGCACGACGGTTGCGGTTCACCTCTTCGATGGTGTACATCACCACCCGATACCCCCTCTTTCCCGCCACGCGAACCTGCTCGAATCCCGCCTTCCGCAAGGCAAGCCCCACCTTGACGGCACTGAGAGGATTTTTCATACCCCCGTTGATGTGCTGCAGAATCTCGCCCACCGTCAGGAACATACATTCCTCGCCGGGCATCGGCACGCGGAAAAAAGCCAGCAGCAAGTCCGTTTCCAGGCTGGCCGTCTCAAACCGCTCGTTGCGTGCGTTCACCTGCGCGATTTCCTCCTCGTCGAACCAGTAGCGGAACCCCTTCTTCCACAGCATCAGGGCCTGCCCGTACACCCCCGCATAGTCCACGGGATGCGTGTAAGGGTCGTCTATGCGCACCACCGTAAAGGGCAGCCAGCGCCGGCTTCCCGTAGGGTCGTTCAGAAACTCCGGCTGGTTGGTCGTGCCGCAGAAACTCGCGATGTGCGGACGGTTCTCCTTGTAGTGCCCGTACGCCCTCCGTTCGTTCACCGCCGGCATAGTCACCATCGCCTTGAGCTGGTTGATGTCGCCCAGGCGCAGCTCGTCAATCTCCTCCAGGCAAATCAGCGCAAATTCCGACAGCGCCAGGTTATCGTCCTTCGTCAGCCGCCCGCTGTTGGAGCGCACGCAGAAATACCGCTGCAGTTCAGGCGGCAGCAGACGCGCCAGCCAGGTCGTCTTGTAGCAGCCCTGCCGCCCCACCAGCACCAGAATCTGGTGGTTCGTCACCTCCTTCACCATCAGCGACACCACCACAGCCACCAGCCACTTGCGAAAACAATCATCAAACAGTTTCGCGTCACCCTCCACGTGCACCGTAGCCGCCAGCCGCCCGATGTGGTCGGTCACCCCGTCCCACGGAGGCAGCGAGCGGAAATACTCCGTAAAAGGGTTGAACTCCGGCACAAACTCCGACTCCAGCACCGAACGCACGTCGCACAGGCGTACCGTGTGCCCCTCCTTGGTCATGCGGCTCCACAGCGAGTTCACCAGGCGGTCGGTCAGCTCCACAAACTCCCCGGCCTCGGGATGCCGCATCTCCTCCTTCCCGGTAATCACGTTCTTCCGGAATTCCGCCTGCGTGGCGAGAAACTGCTCTATCTCCTGGGGCGTGGCCAGCTGGGAACGTCCTTCCCCCTTCTTCTCCCTCTTCGCACGAAACAGTTCCGCCTCCCGCCGTCCGTGCGCCTCCGTATCGGCATAGCACGAGCGGAAAATGGCCGCCACGTCGCCGTCGTATTCCGGAAAGCGTCCGTCCGCCCAGCCGATGGCCTGCTCCAGCGGCAGCCCGAACTCGTTCATCAGATACCCCATGCGCATGATGTACTCGTTGTGATGATGCGGGGCATACACCACGCCCTGCTCCTCCAGCTCCCTGCGGATACGGGCCACCACACGCTCCACCCGTCCCCTGCGCGGCTCATCCGCCTTCTTCATGCGCGAAAGGTCGAAGCGGAAAGGTTCCGCCCCGTCGTGGTAATGCACCCGCACGTCATGCGCCAGTCCGCTCAGTCGCGTGGCATTCTTGCAGGCAGGGTCGAAAGCACACTTCGTCAGCTTCTGGTAATACTCGTTCACCCTGTTGAACACCTGGGCGTACAGCGTCAGACGGTCATTGTCAGGCACCTCCCCGTCCAGGCAGTAGCGGCACACCACCCTCACCCCCTGCCCGCTGATGGTGGTATAAGCCAGCACAGTATGCGGGTCGGCACACACTTTTTCGAACACTTCCCCCGCCCGTCCTTCGGGCAGATGGTCAAAGTCCACCATCGAGAGGCCCGTCCAGCCACTGATGTCGGCCTTCCGTTTCCCGTTCTCAAAACGCACCGCCACGGCAAAGCAGGGGCAGGCCGCCTTTTCCCGGTTGGCGGCCGTCTTCTGCCCCTGCGAGCGATAGTAACGGTACTTTTCGGTGTGGTCGGCCAACACCTTGTCCTCCCGAATCAGACAGACCACTTCATCAAGACTCGCCGCCACGGGCATCGTGTCGGCATAACCCTTAAAAATACTTAACATCATTTTGTTCATTTTCTCGTGTTTCATTTTATAATTTATTAAATTTGCAATCCTTTTAGTTTTAATTTTTGCGTTTCCTTTTCAAAACTGCGAAACGAATGTAACAGAAGTTTGTTAAATTAACAAATTTGTATTGCACGCATGTGTGCAATATTTTAACCAATAATTTACTATAATTTTATTTTTTAAACAAAAATGCGTATGAAACAAGCGAAATTGATTGAACTAGGACAGATGCTGGAAGCGTGGCGGCACCAGGTGCTGTCGCACGGCCGTACCCTCACCGTACAAGAGTTGTGCCGACTGGCGCCGATGAGCGCACACACGTTTCAAAAAGTTAAAAAGGGCTCCTGACGGATCTGACATTCCTCGGCCGCATCCTTGCCGTGTACCACCGACTGCTTGCCGCCGATCCGCAGAAGCAGGACGAGCTGCTCCGCGACTTTTTCCGTTCACTCGCCACTGATTTAGAACGAATTAAATCAAGCCAAGGCATCCCAACTCCTCGCACAAAAGACACAGAACGGCAGTGAAGAACCGGCCTTCCCCGGGCCACCGCTTGACGGGTTGTCGGGGTTGGCACCGGTTTTGCAAACTTCCTATATACAGGTGTGGAACAAGTATGACACACTTGTTCCACACCCCGCGTATATACATTTTATAAAAATGCCTGCCAACCCCGACAACCCGTCATATTTCCCTTTCCGGAACTCCCCGAAAACGCCCTTGCGTTTTGAATCGAACGCCCTTGCGTTTGAAGTAAAACGTACTTGCGTTTTATCACAAATGCACTTGCGTTTCAGGTAAAACACCCTTGCGTTTTTCCCACGCCCCACCCTATACCTTGTTCCAGAATTGTTACAAAATCCGCCGATACGCCCACTTTTTCATTGATTTCCACCCTTTTCACCGATAAAAACCTCTTTTTATGTTGAATAAACCAAAAATAAGGCTTAATTTTGCGGCTGATTATCGGCCGCTGTGTTTACCGCCCCCAATCCATAGCTGGGAGTGGTAACGGCGAAGCACGCCCAGTGCGCAGGGGAATTCCTTTAGAAAAATCATAACAAAACCATAAGAAAAGATGAAGATACGCAAAGTAGTCTGTATGCTGACGTTGTCCACCCTGCTGGTGAGCGGGTGTACGTCTTACCAGAAATCGCTCTACCTTCAGAACGAACAAGTGCTCAATGAGTCCCTTGAAGGACAGCTCTATGACTTCCGCATCATGCCCAAGGACGAGCTTACTATTGTAGTAAGCACCACCGACCCTGAAGCTTCGGCCCCTTTTTACCGTAAGATTGGACAAAGCAAGGACGGCGGAAGTGCCAGCACCACCGGTATGCAAGATGCCAACTTGCTTTCTTACCTGGTAGACAACCAGGGCAATATCGACTTCCCCGTATTGGGCATGGTCAAGGTAATGGGCCTGACCAACCGCGAGTGTGAAGCCCTGATTCGCGAAAAGCTCCAACCCTACCTGAAGGAAACTCCTAATGTGACAGTGCGTACTTCCAACTACAAGTTCAGCGTATTGGGTGAAGTCAATGCACCGGGCACCTACACCACCGATGCCGAAAAGGTGACCATCTTCGAAGCCCTGGCACAGGCCGGCGACATGACCCTCTTCTCGGTGCGCGATGACGTGCAGTTACTCCGCGAAGACTCCACAGGCGTACGCCGGGTATATCACCTCAACCTGAATGAAGCCGACGTAGCCCAGTCACCCTATTTCTATTTGCAGCAGAATGACGTGGTCTATGTCAAACCTACCAAGGCAAAAGTACGCTCCAACACATTCAATGGCAACGCGTCTATGTGGATTACTCTATTGGGACTGGTAACCTCCGTCACATCTTTCATCTTAGCAATTTCGAAATAAACATATACTAGACATCTATGGCAGAAGAAACCAAGAACTACCTGCTGGAAGAAGACAACGAAACTTCCGGCTTCGATTATAAAGCCTTTTTAGTCAAACTCCTGATGTACTGGCCCTGGATATTGGGGTGCGTGGCAGTAGCCTTGATCGGTACCTTTTTCTACCTCAAGACCCTGACCCCTCTCTACACCGTCAGCTCATCCGTGCTGATTAAGAACGAGAGCAAAGGCGGAGCAGGCGGTGCCGACTTAGCCGATTTGGGCTTTGTCTCCACTTCCACCCAAAGTTTTGACAATGAGCTGGAAATCCTGCGTTCACGCACCCTGATTAAGAAAGTAGTGACCGCCCTCGACCTCTATGTCAGCTACTCCGTGCCCGGTCAGTTCCGCGACACCGAGCTTTACAAACAGTCGCCCGTCAAAGTATGGGTCACTCCCGAAGAGGCCGAACGTATGGGCTATGCGCAGGTAAAAATGTCTTTCCGCAACCAACAGCTTCACGAAGTGCTGGTAGAGCACAACGGACAGGAATGGAAAAAGACAGTAGAAGGCCTGCCGGCTGTATTCTCTACTCCTGCCGGTGTATTCACTTTCTCGGCAGCCGACTCCACCCAGCAAACTATCCAGCCTGTGCCCGAAGTGATTCAGGCTACCGTCATATCGCCTACAAGCGCCGCCGCTTCCTTCCGCAGCCGGCTCACCGTAGCGCCAAACGGCAGAGGTACGACGATGGCATACCTTACCATCACCGGCAGCCAGGTACCCCGGGGGGTAGACTTTCTGAACAAACTGGTAGAAGTCTACAATGAAGAAGGTAACAACGACAAGAACGAAGTAGCCGCCAAGACCGCCGAATTTATCGACGAACGTATTCGCATCATCAACAAGGAATTAGGCACCACCGAAAGCCAGTTGGCCAGCTTCAAGCAGCGGGCAGGAGTGGTTGACATCACGGCCGATGCCAGCCAAGCAGCCACAGAACAAGCAGGCTACGAACGTGCCTACGCTGAAAACGAGGTACAAATCAGCCTGGTTAACCACCTGAAGAGCCATATCCTTAACGAGGCCAACCAGTATGAAGTGATACCCGCCAACATCGGACTAAACAACAGCGACCTGAACACTGTGGTACAGAACTACAACCAGATGCTGATTGAACGCAAGCGCCTGCTGCGTACTTCGCACGAGGACAATCCAGCCGTACAGAGCCTGAATGCCAGCATTGACGTGATGCGAAACAGCGTAATGGCCGCCATCCAGACTGCCGAAAAGGGTTTGCTTATCAACCGTCAGGCCCTGCAGGCACAGACCCGCAAGTATGCCGGCAAGGTAAGCGATGCTCCCGTACAGGAAAAAGAATACCTCAGCATCTCGCGCCAGCAGGAAATCCAGGCCAACCTCTACCTGATGCTGCTGCAAAAGCGTGAGGAAAACAACATTACCCTGGCTTCCACCGCCAACAATGCCCGCGTGATTGACGAACCCTTGGGAGGCGGCCAGTTCTTCCCCACTCCTTCGCAGACCTACACCATGGCATTAGGAATCGGCTTGATGCTTCCTATCGGAGTGATATTGCTTTTCAGCCTGTTGCAATTCAAGATACAGACCCGTGGCGACGTGGAACGCCTTACCAATCTTCCCATTGTAGGCGACATCCCGCTTACTCCGGAAACCGCTGAAGGAGCCATCGTAGTACGCGAGAACCGCAACGAGCTGATGGAAGAAGTGTTCCGTTCTGTGCGTACCAATATCCAATATATGCTCCAGGAAGGACAGAAGGTAATACTCTTCACCTCCACCACCTCCGGTGAAGGAAAGAGCTTTACCGCCGGCAACATAGCCTGCAGTTTGGCCTTTATGGGCAAGAAAGTCATCATCGTGGGGTTGGACATCCGTAAACCCGGACTGAACAAGATGTTCCATATTTCCCGTCATGGAGAGGGCATCTCCCAGTTCCTGGCAGACCCCGAGCATACCGACCTGCGCAGCCTGTGCCAGGTATCTACCATCTCGCCCAACCTCTACATTCTGCCGGGCGGACACATTCCACCTAACCCCACCGAGTTAGTTGCCCGTCAGGCCTTGGAAGAGGCCATTGAGCGGATGAAGCAACACTTTGACTACATCATTTTGGACACTGCTCCTATTGGTATGGTAACCGATACCCAACTCATCGCCCGTGTGGCTGATTTGAGTGTGTACGTCTGTCGTTCCGGCTACACCAGCAAGAGTGAGTTCAAGCTCATCAACGAGCTGAAACAGAACGGCAAGCTGCCTCACCCCTGCGTACTGCTTAACGGTATCGACATGAACAAGCGCGAAACCGGCTCCTACTATGGCTACGGCAAGTATGGCAAATATGGGCACTACGGTTACGGTAAGAAATACGGTTATGGCTACGGTTATGGCTATGGGAAAGAAAAATAAAAATAGATACTTTCATACAGATGTTTAATCAGCTCACAAACAGCGTATTAAAGTATAAAAAATGAGAGATAATTATAATAATAAAAAAGAGAAAACTATAGGTAAAAAATAGGTAGTCAAATAAGTATGACAAAAATAAAGGAGCGAGGAAAAAATAGGCAAATGGCAATCAATATGTTTGCTTCCTTGATTGCATTTATAGTAGGTTTAGGTGTTAGATTTTTCCTAACTCCTTATATTGTAAGTACATTAGGAGCCGAAGCTTATGGATTTATCGGACTATCTCTAAACATATTAAGTTACACAAGCCTGATTACGATAGCACTTAATTCAATGGCAGGAAGATTTGTGACAATCCGCTATGTAGAAAAAGATTTCACAGTGGCCAATCAATATTTTTCTTCAGTATATTACTCTAATCTGATTCTTGCCGCAATCATCTTGTTGATGGGAACCGGAGTAGTTTTATTTTTAGAGCATCTTATTGAAATCCCAGCTTCTTTGGTTATTGATGTTAAATTCTTATTCATTCTCCTTTTATTAAATACAATTATAAATTTAGTGATGGAAGTATGGTGCGGCGCGACATTCATAAAAAACCGTTTAGACTTAAGTAATATTCGTAATATTATAGGGAATCTATTAAATGCTTGTATACTGGTTTCACTCTTCAGTTTCTTTACTCCTCATATTTGGTATATGGGTATAGCCGGAATGGCCTTAACTATTTATACATCAATGGCTAACTATCGATTAAGCCGCATTCTCACTCCAGAATTGGTTGTCAAAAAGAGGTATTTTGATTTTGCAAAAGTACGTGAATTAATAAAAGCAGGAGCTTGGAATGTATTAAGCCGGCTAGGAGATATATTAGGACAAGGACTTGATTTGATTATAGCCAATGTGTGCATCGGAGCCACCGCAATGGGTATATTCTCTTTAACTAAAAATATTCCATTAATGGTATTAAGCCTGTTTCAAATGATTGCAAGTGTGTTTGCTCCCATCTTGACAAGGCTCTATGCAGAAAGAAAAAAAGAAGAGCTCCTTACAGAGTTAAAAAAATCAATCCGCATTCTTGGCTTCTTCACCACTTTTCCACTAGCTTGTTTGTTTTTGTTAGGAGAAGATTTCTATCACTTATGGTTACCTTCACAAGATGCTTCACTACTTCAATGGCTGACCATTATAGGTGGTTTAGTTGGCATGACTTTTGCCATGCCTTTAGAAGCTTTATGGAATATCTTTACAATTACTAATAAACTAAAATATTCCACTTATACCATGCTTGCCAACAATATTCTAGTATTTCTAACTGTAGTTTGCTCTATGCTTATTGTGGATGATCCTATTGTAAAGTTATTTATTCTTGCAGGTGCCCGTGTCTTTTGGGGCATATTGCGGTCTTTAGTATTTTTGCCACTATATGGAGCTTATTGTCTAGAGGTTTCTAAAGCTACTTTTTATCCGCCAATTCTAAAATCCGTATTGTCTTTAGGTATTGTACTTTTCATAGGAATAGTTTTTATTTCATTTACTCAAAGCGATACATGGATATTATTGGCATTAAATGCTCTTATCATCTGTATATTAACAGCTTTAGTCAATTCTTTCATTATTTTACAAAAACAGGATTTACAATTTATAAAATCTAAAATACTAAAACTATAATATGAAAATCTTTGACCGCTTTGTATTACTTTTCTCTAAGCATTGGTTTAATCCTTTTTTTACACTCTGGTTTAATTTTCGCTTTCTTCCTTTTAAACAAGCCATTCACTTGCCTATTTTAGTTTGGGGAATGCCCAAAATTATCAGCTTAAATCCAAATTTTGAGATTATTTTGAACTATAAAAAGATAAAACGAGGGTTAGTTAAAATAAATCAAACCGGAGAATACCCTTCACATTCTGGTGGACATACTGAGTTCGTACTATGTGGCAAAAGCATCATATTTAAAGGCACAGCTTTTATTGGTTGTGGAACAAGAATCGTATCTTATTTAAATTCTACTATCATTATTGGAAATCATGTCGTAATAAGTCAACAAAATACTATTGTTTCCTGCGAAAAACTTATATTAGAAGATTGTGTGAGGATAGGTTCTAAAGTTCAAATCATGGACTCTTCAATGCATTTTGTTTATCATTCAGATGAACGCAAAGTAAAAAAACTTTCATCGCCTGTTATTATTGGCCATAATACATGGATAGCGAATGGGAGCAGTATATACAAAGGTACAGTCTTACCACCTTATAGCACATTGGCCGGAGGAAGTATGGTGAATCGAGATTACTCACAGGAAGAAGAAGGTACCTGTTTTGTAGGGAATCCTGCGAAACCCAAAATCAGGAATTTCTATCGTATCCAAAAATCATCAGAAGAAATGAAACTCTATACCTATTTTTTAGAGCACGATGTGGATACATATTATTACGAGAAAGAGCCTTCATCAGACATTTTTAATGGCTAAATTACTTCTGTAGCAAATATGAATCGCATAGACTACTTAGATATAGCCAAAGGAATTGGAATTATTTTAGTTTACATAGGACATTGCCATATTGGTGAACGTACTCAAACCTTGTCAAATGTAATCTATTGGATTTATTCTTTTCACATGCCTTTTTTCTTTTTTGTTTCAGGAATGTTATTCTCCCCCAAAAAGAAAGAATTTCGCAATTTCATTTGGAATAAAAGCGTCAGCCTATTAATACCCTATAGCTTTTTTAGCATTCTCAATTGGCCATTACTCAAGATATTTGTACACAGTCCGGGGAATATACTTTTAGACGGATGGGGGCAAAACCCTTTGTGGTTTATCCCCGTACTTTATTTGCTAGAAATACTTCATTTTTTTATTATATTTGATAAACGATGGAAACGATGGGGATCAGTTGTAATATTACTTGCTGTGCTAATATGGAAAACTCAGAATAATGGTTGGCTTCCGTATGCAGTAAGTGAATTAACTTGGTTTTATTTTTGTTTATTATCAGGTTATCTTTTGAAGAAACTTATCATTATTCCAAACAACCAAACCAAAGCATTTTTAATACCCGTTCTTTTATTTATAGTTCATTTTTATATTCTGTTCTTTGTTATTACCCCCTATAATGCAAATTATCGCTTACAAGATAATGACTTATTTTCGTACGTAGCACGATACTTTATTGGAATGATTGGCACATTTGCCCTTCTGTACTTTTCGATTTTCCTTAATAAATGGCACCAACTGACCAGTGGATTGAAATGGCTTGGTCAAAATACAATGGTAATACTTTGTACACATAAAATGTATTATGAAATCTTACAGACGGTTAATTATCATAAGAATCCACTAGGCGGAGTAAATTTTATATTAGTATGGGGGCTGATAATTCTTACCATATTACTCTATAATCATTTTATTAAACCAATTATAGATAAAATGAGAGTTACTCATCAATTCTCATAATTTTATTATTTATGATACCTAAAACCATTCACTTTTGCTGGCTTAGCTCCGATCCTTATCCTGAAAAAATCCAGAAGTGTATCAACTCATGGAAAAAATTCCTGCCTGATTATGAGTTTGTGCATTGGAACTTTGATTGTTTTCCTCGCGGAAAATCGCTATGGGTTGACCAGGCATTTGATTCAAAGAAGTATGCCTATGCTGCAGATTATATACGACTATATGCACTTTATAATTACGGAGGTATTTATCTTGACACAGATGTAGAAGTTCTCAAATCGTTTGATGATTTACTACACCTTCCCTATTTTATAGGAAAAGAACCCTCTGAGACTGGAATAGAAGCAGCTGTGTTAGGGTTTGAGAAGGGAAATAAATTAATAAAGGATATGCTTGATACGTATGAAGGGAAATCATTTATAAATCCAGATGGTTCAATGAATGTATATCCTTTACCCTATCGTTTTCGTGCTTGCATTGATGCTCAATATACCTACCATCCTATTGAATGTATGGATGACTTCATTTATAAAGATGATGTTGTCAATATCTTCCCCGTAGATTATTTCTCTCCGAAAGATTTCCATACTTTACAAATCACAACGACTGACCGTACTTACTCCATTCACCATTTCGCTGGGTCATGGTTAAAAAATTCAACAAAAGAATCATGGAATGTTTTCATCGCTCGCTGGCGGAGACGTATCTTAAAAACTCTTTCTTGGAAAAAAGATTTTATTATCATGTCAAATAGTGCCATTGATTCGATGTATGATGTCAGTTTTACAAGATCCGACCATTCACCTTTATATAATGTTCAAATATCAGAAATTGATTTTCTAACATTACTTGAATTACGTAATCAATGGGAAACATTTAAGCTACATTCAATAAAACGTACTGAATCAAAATATGCCGATAAAATAGAAAAATATTATCCTATTTTAGGTATAGCAGGAACAGATATTGAATTACACTTCACCTCCACATTTTCTTTAGAACAAGCCTATCGCACATGGAATGAAGGTTTAGTAAGTTTACAACGTAATAAGTTATACACTTTCTTTGTTAGTAATAATGAGGCAAATATTAAAAAATATTTTGATTTGAACTTACGACATGCTTATCTTATCACCTCACTTTCTTCATTGAAAAAAAACAGAAAGACACTTTTTGTTACTGATACACAATGTTGTAATGCAAAAGGAGGCAACCGAAATAAATTAATGCTTAGAATTTGTCGTTTAATATGTTATTAGTTTCAAATTATGAACAAACAAATTTCTAATGTCATAACTCAACTTCGTGTCATATCTACCATTGTCATAGTAGTTTACCATGCAGCATGTCCTTATGGAGGATGAGAAGCTTTTACCGCAACTATCAGTAATAATATTAGTTCTATGAACATAATAAACTTAATATTTCAGAAATTACTTTGTAATGATATGTTACCTATGTTTTTCAGTCTAAGCGGCATGCTATTTTATGGGAAAAAAGATACATATAAAGACACCTTGCTGGTATTTTGGAAAAAATTTGACCGTCTTATTGTACCTGCTGCATTAATCTTTCTTTTTTGCTCTTGGTTTGATATACCTTTTGTGGGGCATGCCGGTCCTGAAGGTCATCTATGGTTCGTTTATGTACTCTTCATTTATTTTTGCTGGGCTCTGATTATGAATAGAATAAATATACATGTACTTATGTCTTTTGCAACTGCTGGATATATAGTATATACTTTTTCAAGTCGTTTGGAACTTGATATTCATCCTTTTATAACTCAGTTATTACGTTATCAGATTTATTTTACTGGCGGATATTATTTGGTCAATTACTATGATTTATTGAGAAAAAACTATATACGTTGGCCTTTGATGTTCATTCATCTAATCTCATTATTGCTAGATTTTCAAACAGGTTATTATCTTCTTTTCAATTTAGTGGTAATTGCTTTTATTCCACAAAGAGAAATAAAGCCTATTATAAAAAGTTTAAATAACAATTCATTCGGTATTTATTTAATTCATCATGTCTTAACAATTTCTTTATTTCAAATAAATTGGATATATCATAGTTATGTTAATTACCCATTATTAGCTATTATATCTATGTCAATAGGGGTCTTAGCAGCTTCTTGGTTCTTGAGTGCAATTCTGCACAGAATAAAATTCAACTATTTCTGATTAGTATTATTCTATAGATTCTCAACGTTAATACGATGATAAAGTCAAAACAAGATTTATACACTTATCTGAATTGCGATAAAATTGTGTATGGAGGAAAAGCATGTAAAATTCCCTCTAACAAATTACAGCACCGACTATGGATAACAAAACAAATATTAAAAGATATTCGATGCGATTATAAAGTCTTTAATTTTATATTTTCTCTTAGAATGCATGAATATTACTTTAACAAAAGTCACCAATCCTATTTTGATAGAATTGCACTAGCTTATTGGGCGCATCGTCACCAAAGCCTAGGGTATCTTTTAGGTTTTGACATTCCCATAAATGTATTTGGCCCCGGACTTAGAATTAATCATTGGGGAATGATTGTCGTTAATGGGAATGCACGCATTGGAGCCTTTTGCGATATTCATCAAGGTGTAAACATAGGAAATCATGGAAATTCAGATGATGTACCTGAAATAGGGAATAATGTTTGGATTGGACCTGGAGCTAAGCTTTTTGGAAAAATTCATATAGCAGATGGTTGTGCTATAGGTGCTAATGCGGTAGTTAATCGAAGCTTCAATGAGCCTAATAAATCTGTAGCAGGAATACCTGCAAAAATAGTTTCGGATAAAGGAAATAGAAACATACGAGTTTATAATAATAATATCACATGATAAAAATGAAGATTAGGAACATTATTTCAGCATTACTAAAATGGTATAGAGGTCCACAAATCACTGATAGTAGTGAAACTTATATCCACTGGATGCGTCAATGCGGCATAAAAATAGGAGAACGTTGCGTCGTATTTAATCCTAAAAAAATAGAAGTAGATATAACCCATCCTGAATTAATAGAAATAGGCAATCACGTATTTTTACATGCTGGTACAACTTTGATGACCCATGATTGGACAGGTCATTGTTTTGTTGAGTCGCATGGAGAATTCATACCTTCTCATAGATCCATTAAAATAGGGAATAACGTGTGGTTTGGAATGAACGTAACCGTATTGGGAGGAGTAAAAATTGGCGACAATGTTATTATAGGTTTCGGTTCCATTGTGACAAAAGATATTCCTTCAAACTCTGTGGCTGTAGGAGTTCCAGCTAAAGTAGTGTGTTCGTATGAAGAATATTATCAAAAACGACTGCATTTACGCACAAAAGAAACAATTGAATTAGCAAACGCTATTCTAGACAGAGGACGTGAACCTGTTGTACAAGACTTCCGAGATGACTATTCTTGTTTTGTAGACGGAAGTAACTGGCATGAATATGACTATCCATATAATGTTATCTTTAATGAAGAACGTTTTTCCTACTGGAAACAGAACCATAAGAAGGAATTTGATAGCTTTGAAGATTTTATAAAATACGTCAAAAACCAAAGGAGTGGTACCAAATAAAAGTATGGAAGAAAAAGTATCCGTAGTTATCCCTGCTTATAACGCAGCTAATTTTATTGAGCGTACAGCTGAAAGCATAAAAAAACAGACCTATCCTAATTGGGAATTACTTATCGTAAATGATGGTTCTAAAGATAACACAGGAACTGTCATAGATAACATAGCCAATGCTGATGAAAGGATTGTGGCTCTCCATCAAGAAAATGGAGGAGAAATTTCAGCACGACGTACAGGAGCTATTCATGCATCCGGCAAATGGGTCACGTTTGTTGATGCAGACGATATGCTACCCGAAACGGCAATTGCTTCCCTAATAAAATACAATCAAACCGGAATTGATATGATAGTAGGTACCATGCACGTGCAGAATTTTAAACCTACAGGTGAAAAGTTTGAAGATTATGTGTATCAAAATCAAAAAACTGGTATCATAAATGGAACAGAGTTTGCGTGTGGAGTCTTAACATCGCATATACAAATGAGTGCATGTGGGAAATTATATAAAAAATCAATTTTAGATAGTTTTCCTTGGTGTTTGGACAGACAAATTAAACAAAATCCTGATTTGTTGATGAACGTAGGAATTGGCGCATACGTAAATCAAGTTTATGTAACGAATGAGCCTGTATATGAATATTTAATCCATGAAGGATCAGCTTCAAGTGGAGTGATGCCTTTTGTGAACTGGATGCGTCTTTTTGATGCGGCTGATAAATATATAAAAAATTATACTCAGCCAGAAAAATTATATGAAGCCTTTTTCCACTATCGAATGGAACGTTTTGATTGCATGTTACGCCATGGTATTATTGATTTTCCAAAAAATGATACGCATGTGGTTCGCATGGTTCAAGAATGTACAAATTACGTACTAACTAATGATGAAAAAAAAGTAAAAGCTTTATTACAAAGCATGTTACTGCGTAAGGTATTCAACTGGTGGCAAAAAAGAAAACAAAAAAATAAATAGAACTGAATTATGTATAGAGGATATAAAATCGTAGCAAATAGCGCAGCAGGCCGTCGTAGATATATGCAATGGCTTGTACCATACGTAATAGCTTGTGAGGAAATAGACCGTTATGATATTTGGATACATACACACAACGGTGCAGATATTGAATTTTTCAAGCAATTAGCAGGAGCTTTTCCCAAAGTAAATCTTGTTTGGCAACCTAACGGAGAAGTGAAGAATATCAGTACCATTAACCCGTTTTATCGCTTCTGTTGCGAAGATAAAACCATATATATCAAATTAGATGATGATATTGTTTGGATGGAAAATGATACACTACGAAAATTGATAGATTTCCGTATCGATCATCCAGAATATTTTTTAATTTCTCCTTTGGTAATCAATAATGCCCAATCCACCTATTTGCTTCAGGTATGTAATAAAATTCACTTAAATACTTATTACAAATCACATGCAGATGGAGATGTACTCTGGAGAAGCGGTAAGTTTGCTGCCGATTTGCATCAATGGTTTTTGGATAATTATTTAAAGACGGGACGATACACCGAATTGCATGTAGGTGCACATCCTACCGCCATGACTCGCTTTTCTATAAACAGTATTTTATGGTTTGGAGAAGATTTACAGGCCATTAAGGGTGAAATACCTGGTGATGATGAGGAATTCATGTCGTGTATTTATCCAACACGCTTAGGAAAAGCAAATTGTTTTCTAGGAGATACCATTATGGCCCACTTTGCATTCTTTACCCAACGTGAACAATTAGACAAACAGAATATTTTAAAACAATATGGTGAAATCCTAGATAGAATCTGGAAAACAGACGAGATTTATCGTCCAATTCATGAGCGAATACAAACCATAGTGAAAAATATCGATACACATGAAACTGAATTAATGAAGAGACCGTCTCCCTACACCCATGGGACACCGGATCCCGTATATAAGTTGACGATAAGAAACCGTCTGTTCACATTCCTGCCTAAATCATTCCAAAAGGCATGGGAACTACAAAAAAAAGAAAAGCATCTAGAAACGACCCAATATATACTCTCAGAATAACACTAAGGATACCAGAATACAATGGAAAAAGATTTACGTACAATTACTCATGTAGACTGGATAGACTTTTTAAAGGTTATTGCTACTTTGTTAGTCATTATAGGACATTGTACTTACTATAATATCCAGTCTCCATACGGTGGTATAAATTTACTGGACAATAATTGCGGAGCTTCCTTATCTTCTAAGCTGATTAACTATCTGATTGGGTTTATTTATACTTTTCATATGCCTCTTTTTATGGCTATATCCGGAATGTGTTTCTTCCTTAGCCAGCAAAAAAGGAAACAATCATTTCCCTATCTGGTTAAATCAAAATGGAAACGGTTGCTCATCCCATTTTTAGGGGTAAGTATCTTTTATAGTATTCCATTAAAGTGGTTATCAGGATATTGGGATAATTCTGCCAACACTTTGCATGATATGCTATTGGGACAACTTTTCCTGTTAGGAAATACACATCTTTGGTACGTATTTAGTCTTTTTTGGATTTTTATCATTTTTTACTTTATTGAATCCTTTAATTTATTCAAGCATAAATGGATTTGGGGATTATTATTATTGCTATCTTGGCTTGGAAGATACATGGAAGCCTCAGGAATGGGATTTCTAGGATTTGCTCCTACTATGGAACATCTTCTTTATTTCTCAGTCGGTTTTTATGCATTTAATTGGATAAACAAGAACGAAGTTCGTTCTGTTCGTTTTTATCTGTCATCTTTAGCGGGACTATTTATATTTTATTTGATATTTGTGAAGTGTCAGCCATTATTTCCACAAGCTACATCAACCGCCAAATATCCTATAATAACTTTATTAGCTCTACTGGGAGGAAGTAACATCATAGGCTTAAGCAAAAGATTATCAAAAAAGATGAGAAGCTATAAATTTATTACTCTTCTTAAGAATAACACGTATGAACTATATTTGTACTCTGACCCATTAAATTATGTGCTAATAGCATGTCTCCCCTATTTTGTATCAGAATGTTTCCTTGAATCAAATGTGACAGCCATTTTTCTATTTCTCATTCGATTTATTTTTACAGCGACAGGAGCACTTTTAGTGGCCCTTCTTCTCAAGAGGATATTTAAAAGAAAATAAATGATTTGATATGCAAAAATATGATTATCTTATTGTCGGTTCCGGATTATTTGGAGCCACATTTGCCTACCGAGCTAAACAAATGGGCTTGAAAGTTTTAGTGATTGACAAACGTCCACATCTAGGTGGAAACATTTATTGTGAAGAAGTAGAAGGCATTCAAGTACATAAATATGGTGCTCATATCTTTCATACTTCAAACAAAAAGGTTTGGGATTTTGTAAATTCGATTGTAGAATTCAATCGCTACACTAACTGCCCAGTAGCAAATTATAAAGGAGAACTATATAATTTGCCTTTTAACATGAACACATTTTATCAGTTATGGGGGGTCAAGACCCCCGTTGAAGCGCAGGCCAAAATTGAAGAACAGCGAATGGAGGCTATTCAGACATTAGGTAACCGCGAACCACAGAATTTAGAGGAACAAGCATTATGTCTGGTAGGGAAAGATATTTTTGAGAGGCTTATTAAGGAATATACAGAGAAACAATGGGGACGCTCTTGCAAAGAGTTGCCAGCTTTCATCATTCGCCGATTACCGGTACGCATGGTATATGACAATAATTATTTCAACGATAAATATCAGGGTATTCCTATCGGAGGATATAATAAACTAATTGAAGGATTACTCCAAGGGATAGAATGCAAAACAGATGTTGATTTTTTCCATTCTGAATATCGCGATTGGGAAAAAATTGCAAAAAAATTAGTATATACTGGCGCTCTTGATGAATATTTCGACTACTCGCTTGGGAAACTGGACTGGCGTACAGTTTCATTTAAAACACGGATAGAAGATACAGCAAATTATCAGGGAAATGCCGTAGTGAATTATACCAGCCATGAGGTTCCTTATACACGTATAATTGAGCACAAACACTTTGAACATTTCGGCCAGGACGTATATAATTTACCTAAAACTGTAATTAGTGAAGAATACTCCACAGAATATCAGCCCGGCATGGAACCTTATTATCCGGTAAATGATGAGCAAAACAATGCATTGGCAGAGGCATATCGTAAATTAGCAGCTAAAGAGGAAAACGTGATTTTCGGAGGACGTTTGGCTCAGTATAAATATTATGACATGGCTCCAATAGTAGAACAAGTATTAGCACTGTCGATAAATTAAAGAAGATGGAAAAGTTACTGACACTCATAATCCCTACCTATAACATGGAAAAACTTTTGGACCGATGCCTTTCATCATTGGTTATAAAAGATAGTTCTTTGTTTCAACAAGTAGAAGTATTGGTAGTGATTGATGGAAGTAAAGACAGAAGTAGTGAAATTGCCCACAGGTACCAAGATCGTTATCCTGCTGTTTTCCGCGTAATCGATAAAGAAAATGGAAATTACGGTTCATGTGTTAACAGAGGATTAAAAGAAGCTACTGGAAAATACATCAAGGTACTCGATGCAGACGATTATTTCAATACAGAAGCTTTTACTCAATATCTTGCAACAATAAAAAATCAGGATGCCGATTTGATTATTACATCGGGAACAAATGTGACCGAGCAAAATGAGCCAATGCTAAAATGGAGATTTGATTATGAGCCAAACAGAATGTATCCGATTGAAGACTTAAAACGAGTATGGATACACGAAGTAACTCATAAGACTGCACTTTTAAGAGAAATAGGCTATGTACAGACTGAGGGAATCAGCTATACAGATGAAGAGTGGGTCTTTTATCCCATAAGCATGGTAAAGACGTTTTTCACACTTAATCTCGATTTATACCAATATACAGTAGGTCGGGAGGGGCAAACAATGAATCCTGCTGTATGGAGCCGTAGTATGAAGAATGAGATACAGGTATCAAAAGGATTCTTTGCTTATCTGACTACTCATACAGATTTAGGACGTGCCAAGGGCTTTTATCAGTCGAAAATGGAAACCCGAATGCAAGGCTTTTATTATCGAGCCTTAGTGGAATGTAGTTTGTATCGAAACCACGAATTGATAGATTTTGACAAGTGGATAAAAAAGAATCACATTCAATGGTACCAGAGTGCCAATAGTTATTGTACACAGGATGGCAAATTCAGTTTTGTCAAGCAATGGCGAGCTTATGATTATGGTACTTGGGGAATATGCTGTTTCAAGATTTACAGGTGGTATCTGAACATAAGGAGTTTGAAAAATAAACTGATAAAATAATGGAAATATCAATCATTGTACCTATATATAAAGTTGAAAAGTATTTACAACGCTGTATTGACTCTGTACTCAGTCAAGATTTTACTGATTGGGAAATGATACTGGTAGACGATGGCTCGCCAGACAGATGTCCGGAAATATGCGACGAAAACGCCTATAAAGACTCACGAATTAAAGTAATTCACAAAGCCAATGGAGGTTTGATTTCCGCACGACAAGCAGGAGTGCGAATAGCAAGCGGAAAGTATTTGATGCACCTGGATAGTGATGACTGGCTTCAGCCCAAAGCATTATCTACCTTGTATAATCAAATTATCAAAGGTTATGACATGGTGCGAGGCGGCGCACAACGTGTCACACCGGATGGAAAGATAATTCCAATAGAAAACTATAAAATAACTAACGGTGAAGTAATAGGCAGTGAAAATTTCCTGATAAACATCTATACCGGTAAAGTAGCACCTTATTTATGGGGAGCTTTGTATCGGGCTAATTTATTTGATGATACTGTGTTCGATGAAAGTATTGAGAACAAAATCAGTTTGGGTGAAGATGTGGTAACCAATATGTTGGTGGGCATGAAGATTAACAAAGCATTGTATATAGAAGATATAGTTTACAATTACGCCTATAACCCTAATAGCATTATGGCTTCTTCAGCTGTATCTGATGACTATGGAAAACGTCTGGAAAGTTTGCTTTACAGACGGATAATCAGTAAATATCCTGAATTAGAGAGTTGGCGTTTTGCTAAATATGCTTCTTATACTTTTACAGCCTGCTGTAATCCAAACTATGGTTTTAGCAGTTATTATGATAAAGATGTACAATATTTAAAAGATCCACTTTACGCAGATAAAATACGAGAGCTTGTGCCAGCCAAATTTTTACGTTTTGCTACGTGCAAGCCTTTGTATAAGTTGTACACATGGGCTTATCGTACTGCTCTTAAAATTATAAGAAGCAAAAAAAGAAGAAAAGAAAAACTAGTGTAATGTTATCGAAACACGAAATATGTATTACCTAGAAATTTATAAAACATTAAGAACTAACTTAACTCTAAAAAAGTGAAAGTCGTATATATTCATTCTTCCTATCGTCCCAATGATCTTATCGGGAACTGGTTCGAAGAGACTAAAAAATATTGCAAATCAACAGGTGGTGATGCCTATTTTGTAATCAAATTCACACATAAAGAAACACAACCGGATGATATTGTGGTAGGTGGTTCTGTATCGTGTGGTATTCATGCACGTATGTTCCATTATTTTGGCTTGCAAGATATGTTCTCCTATTTTGCGACACGCAAGTTATTAAAACAGCTCGATAAAATAAAACCGGATATTATTCATTGTCATGTTATTAATGACTGTTTTTTACACATGGGGCTATTTGTAGACTTTGTAAATAAGCACAATATTAATGTAGTATGGACTTTTCATGACGCACGCGTCTTGACGGGAATGTGCCCCTGCCCCATCTATACAGGCTGTAATCAATGGAAAACAAATTGTAAACATTGCCCACAAGAAAATCGTTTCCTTGCACCAGCTCATGAAATAATCAATTTATGTAATTGGGTACATCGCTATCGAAAACATACAATTGGTCGTATAAAACATTTAACCATAGTAACTCCATCAAAATGGATGGCAGGATTAGTCAATGAATCCTATCTCAAAGAGAATCGTTGTATTATAATTAACAATGGAATTAATCACAACGTATTTAAGAAAATACAGTCAGACATACGAATAAAATATGGAATAGCTGAAGAAAAGAAAATGCTGCTTACCGTGGGAAATCCAATAGGAGAATTAAAAGGAAGAAAGTATTTACATCGTCTAATAAGCGAACTACCTCAAGAACGTTATGAATTTGTAATGGTAGGATGTAACGAGACAGATGTAGAAAAATATAAACAAGTAAGCAATGTCTTAGCTTTTCCTCGTATAAATCGTGATGAACTTATAGCTTTTTATAGTGCAGCAGATTTATTTGTAAATACCACCTTAGCTGATAATTTTCCAACAGTGAATTTAGAAGCACAAGCATGTGGTTGTCCAATTGTAGCTTTTGACAGTGATGGAACTCCTGAAACAATTGATCCTAAATGTGGGAAAGTAGTGCCTCGTAAAAATTACGAAGCTTTAAAGCAAGCTATTCTTAACTTTAACTATGATGGTGCCAGAGAAGCAGCCATTTCTTTTGCATCTCAATTTGATCAGCAGAAATGCATTGAACAATACATCAAACTTTATAAAGAGCTGCTTTAATTATAAAGAGCAGCCAGTAAGAAGAAGGAAGTAATTATAATTACAACTATAAACAATGGATATTATAATTAGTCTTGCAACAAAAGACTTTCAAATCGTAAAAAAAGTAGTCAGATATTGCCGACTTTATTTACAAACCGAAGAAGAGTCTATTTTCTTAATAACTAAAATAGAAAATAAGATTCTTTTTCAGCATTCATGGATAAAACAGAATCATGTTACACTTATAGATGAAGATAACATGATACCGGGTTTATCATTTGCAAAAGTAAAAGAATATCTTGAAGTCCATTTCCAAAAAGGGACTCATATATATCCTGGATGGTACTTACAACAGTTCTTGAAAATGGGCTTTGCCTTAACTCCGTATGCTGGAAAGGAATATCTGATTTGGGATAGTGATACGATACCACTCCATAAATTATGTTTTAAAGATAAGGACAAATATTTACTGACGGTAAAGACTGAGAACCATGCACCTTACTTTGATACAATGCAACGTATATTCGGATTTGGCAAGCTATGTGATCGTTCATTTATTGCTGAACACATGCCTATAAAAACCTCGATTATGAAAGAGCTGATAAGTCGGATAGAAAAAGCTGAGATACCTGGGGCTGATTGGTTTGAGAAAATTATAAATGCAACAAGTGGAACAGACGAACAAGCATTTTCAGAATTTGAAACTTATGGGAATTACTGTTTCAAATATCATCCGGAGATATTTGAAACACGCCCTCTAACCACTATGCGTACAGCCGGTTTACTTTATGGTCGTGGAGTAACAAACAGGCAGTTGGCATTGCTGGATAAAATGGAATTTGATACAGCATCTTTTGAGCTTAGACATATTCCGGATTTTCCGAAGAATATAGCTAATTGGACAGAGCGAATTTTTTTAGCAGTTTTACGCAGACTAAAAATAGTAAAATGATAAAAATAAGTATTATAACAGTAAACTTCAATAACTTATCTGGTCTACAAAAAACCATGAAAAGTGTATTGTGTCAGAAATACACAAACCTAGAATATATCATTATTGATGGAGGATCAACTGATGGCAGCAAAGATTTTATCATGAGTCACCAAGATAAACTATCTTATTGGTGTTCCGAAAAGGACAAAGGAATCTATGATGGAATGAATAAAGGGATTGCTAAAGTTACAGGAGACTATGTTTTGTTTTTAAATTCTGGTGATTATTTTTGTTCTCCTCTAATACTTAATGAGGTATTCAATAATAACCCCAATGATGATCTATTAATCGGAAGGCAATGCTATTACAACCGAAAAGGCAAAAAAAGCATTGCTTGGAGTATTCAAGCTAAAGATATAAATGAACGTTTCTTTTGGAGTAACACTTTACCACATCAGTCAACTTTTATAAAAACAACTCTATTAAATAAAATAGGAGGTTATAATCTTAATTATCAAATTTGTGCAGATTGGGTTTTTTGGTATGAAGCAATCGTAGAGCATAAGTGTACGTATTCATGTATAAAGAATGCAGTTTCCTATATGGAAGATTGGGGTATATCCAGTAATATGGAAAAATGTCGCGCAGACATGGCTAAGTTTCTTATAAAACACCACCCTACCATGACAATTGAAGATTGGTTTGAGATTAACATACAATTTTCTGAAGCTTTAAGCTTCAGACGAGCATATAGTAGTCGTATTTCTCGGTTATTAATGAAAATAGCTATTCGATTAAATAAAAAATAGATTGTTATGAATTTATATAAAGAGTTTAAACAAGTACTGATGTTAGGAGGAGTCCCAGGCTGGATGCTCCTCGGATATTATGTCGTACAAATAGCTTTTGCCCGTACAAAATCGGATATGGCTGCTGTAGATGGTACAGCTGTTATTTATGCTGTCTATGCTTTAGGGGCTGGAATATATTGTTATCGAGACTTAACCAAAGACACCTTTAGCCGTTTTTTTTTTAGCCAAATAATGAAAAGAACCTGTATTCTATGGTTCGTTTTATATACAATGTTATGTGCTCTTAGTGCCTTATGGAGCCCCATTCTTCCATTATCTGGTTATCGTGCATTAGAATGTATGGGAATGATGCTCCTAAATGCAGCTGTCATTAAGAACTTGATAAAAAATTTAGAAACAAAAGGGATTATGCTATGGAGTGTTACTTATGCTTTTGTAATGATGACATTTACAGCTATCAGTTTTGCGAGAGCCGGATGGGCTACTATATTGTATGCATTACAATTTCCATCCACTATATTTTTTTATTTGGTTTTTTATTATGCACCTAAGAAAATAATAAAATATCCAATGTTGACTACAGCTATATTATCTCGTTCTACAACTGGATATCTAGGCATGGCTACAGGCTTGTGCTCATTTATGTTCGGGCAAAAAAAATACAGAATATTGGGATGGATTATAGTGTTTGGTGTAGGAATATCTATCGCTACCGTAGGACTTGAAGATGTTTTAAACAATACTGTTTTTGCGGCAAAAGGAGGAGCTTTTGAAAATGGGAAACTTGATGAAGAAAAAACATCTGGAAGAACTCAATTATGGGGGCCTGCAATTGAAGCTGTAAAAGCCGATAACAGAGAGTGGTATGGTTATGGATTCGTGGCTGGAGAAACTATGTTTGTACAAAATGTGATAGGTGGACAAGTAATAGGTATGCATAATGGTTTTTTATCAGCTTTTGTAGGGACAGGATACATCGGCCTTATCTTTTTTTGCCTTTTTATGTTAGGATATGCTCGTTCTGCTTTTTTTTCTAATACACCTAAGCAATACAAAGCGCTATTAATAGCCACTTTCTGTTGTGTATTTATCCATACGTTGGCCAATCCAGGACTTGGCTTTCGAGTATATGGAACATGGATGCCGGCTATGTACTTTGTAATGTTAACAGTTGGACTTAATATTAAATATAGATACATGAAAATGTACAATCCTCCTTATACCGTGGTTGTTGATAATAAGAACAAAATGAAAATACAAAAAGTAAAATGAGAGTACTTTATTGCAATCCCATCTTTTTTGAATACAGATTGCCATTTTATAAAGAATTAGTACGATTATTTAAAGGGCAATTTTATGTAATGTATTCAATTAATCGCTATACTATTTGTGGAAAAAGTAAATTTTGTAAGCAAATAAAAGAAGAATTAAGTAATAATGCGATACCTTTTTCCACAGATTACATATTTGATACATACTCAATGTCTTTTAAAATGAAAGATATAGAGAAAGGTAACCATTCTATTTTCCGCCTTGACACGCATGTTCCCTAAACCTACCTTTGCGCCGTAACCCTTAAACAACAATGATTATGGCAAAAGAAAAAGTAAACTACCAGGAGGTATATGACCTCTATCAGTTATGCAGTGAGACCAAGGATCTTCGTGAGTTCTGTGCGGATTATGGAGTAAATTACGACAAGTTCATGAACTGGCAGCGTCATCAGCTATGGAGCGAAAAGTTAGGCAAGACAGTTCAGATTGAGCAACCCAAGGTTGCCAAAGTCCGGATAACCGGCAAGCCTTGCAACAGTCCAACCGTAAAGTTGGAGGTGAAACAACCTGAAGGTGAATCTCCTATAAGATGGGTTAAGCTGCAATTGACATCAGGTGCCACACTGTTCCTGAGAAACACCACAGTTCTTGACTTGAGCCTGTTGCTTAATAAAATGATAGGATGATATGCTTGGACTGAGTGCTAACCTGAACTATTACCTGTTCAACGGTAATGTGGATTTGCGGAAAGGAATCTTCCGCCTGTGTGAGAGTATAAGGGAAGAGATGTCACTTGACCCGAGCGATGCATCCAATGTATATATGTTCATGTCCAGGAACCGGAAGGTCGTTAAGATACTTCATTACGAACGCGGTTTTTATGTGCTTTACGAGAAACGTCCTGTTATGGGAAAGTTCAAGAAACCTGTGTTTGATGAAGTCTCCAAATGCTACCGGATACAATGGTCGGACATGGCCTATCTTACGGAAAGCATAGTAGTTGACAAGATGTACGTTAGTCCGAAAGATTAATATTAATACATTGATTATCAACAAAATGATACAAAAATAAACGATAAAAAGTTTGCGTAACTGCCTGATTTTTCGTACCTTTATATCATGATTGATGAAAGAGCATACGAGTTACTTTGCTGCCAGCTGGGTCTGGCGAATGAGGAAAAGGCAGGGCTTCGCAAACAGGTAAACGAACTGATTGCGAGGCTTAAGGCTATTGAAGAATCAAACAAAGAGAACTCCAAGGCTATGGTTGATACAATCAATGACCTCAAAGAATCCCTCGAAAAGCAATCGAGTACGGTTGAACATTACAGGAAAGAGATGGAACTTATGAGAAAGCAGCTTGAGGCAAAAGACGAGGTGAACATGATGCTGGCAAATGAGATATCCAATCTCAGGCTTCAGCTTGAGGACAGCAGGAAACACCGTTTCGGCCGTACCTCAGAGCAAAGAAGGCTGCTGAACAACCGTAACATTGACAAGTCTGCAATGGAGAAGTCCGAGTACGACGGTTCTGGCAAGAAAGGTGATGATGATAATAAGACCGATGGTAACGGTACCGGCAGCAATACCTCTTCCGGTAACGTACCTGCACAGGACTGCAGGCCTTCAAGGAAAAAGGAAACTGCTCCCCGTGCAGCAAAGACCAGGCTGAAGGTGGATAAGGTAATTGTTCATGAAATAGAAGACTATTACCAGCTCCCGGATGGTACAAGGCTTATGAAGCGTAACGGAATGGCTGATGTGTGGGAATACAGGTTTATAGAACATGTGCGTGCTCATAACGTGGAGCATGTGTACAAGGTGGCAAGGGTAAAGCTTGCAGACGGCACTTTCACTAACACGATGGAGCATCCCTTGAAAAACCTTGGAGGAATCTTTTCCCATGATTTGCTTGCCCGTCTGCTTTGTCTGAAATATGACTTCAGTATGCCTGAGAACAGACAGATAAGACTGCTTGCAAGAGAAGGCATCCACATAAGCAATGCCACGCTGAACGGCTATATCCATAACGGAATCTCCAGGCTTAGGGAGTTTATGGAAGATGTCTTCAAGGAGTTTGTACAACAGGCAAAATACCTTATGGTTGATGAGACTACCGAACTTGTCGGAGTTGAAACACCGGAAGGCAAGGCTTACAGGAGAAAGTATTTATGGGCTTTTTTTGCAAAGCATGTCAAGTTGGTTTACTATCATTACAATAACGGCAGCAGAGCCTCTGATGTAGCAAAGACCTTCCTTGAACATTTTATGGGATCTGTATCTACAGACGGATATACGGTTTACAGGATGTTCGACGGAGAAGACTCAAAGGTGCTTCATATAGGATGCTGGACACACTGCAGGAGGCTGTGGGTCGATGCCTTGCCATCAGACAGAACTGCGATGGATATAATAGACCCTATCGGTGATATGTTCAGAAATGAAGACTTGTTCCGCACAATGAAACTCAGCGGTGAGCAGATTAAGGAAAAAAGACTTAAGCTTACGAGACCTATTCTTGAACGTATCCATCATAAGGTGGTCATGATGATGCAGGATACCAAACTCATGGCAAACGAACTGATGAGAAAGGCTGTGAACTATACGATAAACCAGTGGAAATCCCTGAAAAATATCCTCAAGGACGGTTCTGCGGAAATATCGAACAACCTCTGTGAGCAAAGGATGAAACCTGTAAAGCTGCTGCTCAAGAACTGTATGAACATAGGCAGTGAGGATGCAGCAGGAAACTCGGCATTCATCTTTTCTCTGATAGAAAGCTGCAAGCTTAATGACATAGACCCTCAGGATTACCTGAAGCACTTGTTTGAATGTATTCTTCATGGTAAGGACTGCGACAAAAAAGCCCTTCTGCCATGTTTTTATCAATCGGAATGTTAAAACAAAAATATTTTCTTACGGACATTTTTATTTTATCGGCTGAAAAACAGCCGATAAAATTGTCGTGGCGGAAAATAGAATGGTTACTATACTCCTATTATCTGGCTTGGATTATCCAATCTATTCACCACAAAATATACAAAAGTTTTTTACCTTAAATGCAGAAAAAGAATATGTATGTGGCTATAATGTAACAACTTGTCCATACCAAATGCACCTTCATAAAATAAGATATTATCATTTTTTCAGAGATGTACCACTCCCGCATAAATCAATTTTTCGCAAAGATCTAATAGGAGGATCCATGCTATTGCTTAAATATCTAGGTTTCCGCCGGAAAACTTATTTATTAATAAATGGAAAACAATGGGATATATATTTTGGATCTTCGTGGATTGGAATAACAAGAAATTGCGCTAAATACATATTAAATCAACTTCTGACAAACAAAAGTTTAATTCGCTACTTCAAAAACAGCTATGCACCTGATGAATTATGCGTTCCAACGATTGTGATGAATTCCTCTTTTGCAGATAAAGCGATACAAGTAGATGAATTAGATTTTACAAAAGCAACCCCTTTACACTATTTAAATTATGTCAATTATATTTGGAGCTATAATGAAAAGGATTTTACGACTATTATGTCATCAGGAAAGCTATTTGTAAGGAAGATTATCAGTGGAAAATCTGAAAAATTAATTGAAATGATAAAAGAAACGTGGAAATAAGATTATGAAAGTATTATATTGCAATCCCAGTTTTTGGGATTATCGTGTACCATTTTATCATCGTCTAAATGAATTATTCAAAGGAGAATTTTATGTAATCTACTCCCCTAAAAGATATTGTGGCAGAGAAAAATTATTGGATAAAATAAAAGCAATATTAGGAAAGAATGCTTTACCTTATGAGAATGAACCAATGTTTGATGTTCATACACTATCTTTTAACCATTTCTCTGAGGGATATCAACAAATACCTTTTCCTATAGGACTTTTACGTAGGATACACAAAGTACATCCAGACGTATTAATAACTGAAGGATTCTTTCAATGGACTCCATTAGTAGTACTATATGGATTTATTTTTCATGTTCCAGTATTTATAGGGTATGAAAGGACATTACATACAGAGCGAAATTCTGGTAAAATCAGAAAATGGCATCGAAAAATTACAAATTGGTTTATTCGAGGATACTTAGTTAATGGCTCTGAGACAAAAAAATATCTTTTATCTATTGGAATAAAAGAATCGAAAATTCATATAGGAGGCATGAGTGCTGATAGTGAGGGGCTACGCAAAAGCATTGCTTCTTTGAGCGTTGAGGAGAAAAAAGCGATGTTGATGAAATACAAAAAAAATAATGGAATTATATTTCTTTTTTGTGGAGCTTTAATCGAAAGAAAAGGAGTGGAACCTTTATTGAAAGCTTGGAGAGAATATACACAAACTCACCCCAATGATACATTACTTATAGTGGGAGGTGGAGAGTTAGAGAATAAATTAAAATCAGAATTCAATTCAATTTCGACTATTTATTTAGAAGGAAAAAAGGAATATTCGGAAGTTTGTAAATATTACGCAATTGCAGATGTGTTTATTCTTCCTACCATAGAAGATAACTGGAGTTTAGTTATACCAGAGGCTATGAGCTGTGGTTTACCTGTAGCTACTTCCATTTACAATGGCTGCCATCCAGAACTTATTCATGAAAAAGAAAATGGCATTACGTTTGATACATTTAAACAAGAGTCCATCATTCAAGCTTTAGAATTTTTCCATGGTCGTGACTTGAAAGTTATGGGTAAAAAATCAATAGAATTTGAAAAGCCTTTTGATACAGAACATTGCGCTCAAAGAACATACAATGCAATAATAAATAATTGTAATAAATAATGACAGATTTATCAATCATAATACCTCTATATAACGGAGCGTTATTACTAGACCGTTGTTTGGATAGCATTTTTAACCAAAAAACGCAATATTCGTATGAAGTAATCTTAGTAGATGACGGAAGTACAGATAACTCAATAGAATTAATAAAAGCACGAAAAGAGCCTAATATTGTACTGTATCAACAGCAAAATGCCGGTCCTGCAGCAGCCCGTAATAAAGGAATAGAATTAGCAAGAGGAAGATATGTGGCTTTTATAGATGCAGATGATTATTGGAATCAAGGATATATTCAGAAGACAGTAGATTTTTTAAATTCACATGATGAATGTGTGGCAGTCTCTGTAACCTGTAAGAATATTGCTTCATTTGCAAAATCAGCTTCTTACAACCCTTCATGGATGGATGATTCGAAAAAGGACCCCCCACTTATTTTAGAAGATTTTATGTCATATTGGGCTTCTTACTGTCACGTAGGAACGTGTTCAACTACTATGAGGGCTGAACAAGTTCGACAAACTGGAGGAATGCGGACTGATTTACGCGTGACTGAAGATTATGAATTTTGGCTGTATTTATCTACATTTGGCAAGTGGGGCTTAATTCCTGAAGTACTTTATGTAAGTGACGGAGGGGATGTGACACAATCTCAGGGTTGGTTAAGCAAGATGGAACGCCGCTGGAATAATGCACCCAGTATCGCTGAATGGGAGAAACGTATAATAACTCGATTCCCAAAATTAACAATTTCTTATCAGAAAGCACGCGGACGGGTAAGCCGTAACCTAACGTATTGTCAACTACTTTCGAATAGATTAAATTTAAGTCGTAATGAAACACTACGTTATGGAAAGTATTTCATAAAAGATCCTATCGGAAAACTAATGAATATAGCAAAGTATACACCGCTTACTTGGTGGGTGCTTGCAAAGTTCTTAAAATATCGAGAATATCATCGGAAGTTGAATTACTTTAGAATGAAACCTACAATTTTATTTATTCTTCACATGCCGCCGCCAGTACACGGAGCTTCCATGATGGGGAAATATATTCATGACAGTCAGGTAGTGAACGAGGCATTTGACTGCCATTATATAAACCTTACCACAGCAAAGAATTTGGCGGATATTGGAAAAGTAGGACTACGAAAATTAATCCAGTTCGTACAGTTATTAAACCGAATCCGAAAAGAAGTAAAAAAACTAAAACCGCAATTAGTATATATAACACCCAATGCTTGCGGAGGAGCTTTCTACAAGGATTTTGTGGTAGTACAGTTATTGAAAGCTATGGGATGCAAAGTGGTGGCTCACTATCATAATAAAGGGGTGACCACCCGGCAAAATCATATACCAGATAAATGGTTGTATCGTTGTTTTTTTAAGAAAATTCAAGTGATTCTACTAGCTGAACCGCTTTATACGGATATGCAGCGTTTCGTGAAACGAGAACAAGTATTATTTTGTCCAAATGGCATTCCGGAATCTTCTCCTACTAACAAAGCCCCCCAAAAAGGAAGTCTGCCTCATATTTTCTTTTTATCAAACTTGTTAATTGACAAAGGAGTACTTACATTATTGGATGCTTGTAAGCTGTTAAAAGAACAAGGATATATGTTTCAGTGTGATTTTGTGGGCGGAGAAACAGCAGATATGAATGCGGAACGTTTCAAACAAGAATGCATACAGCGTGAAATAGCAGATTGCGTGATTTATCATGGGAGGAAATATGGAGAAGAAAAATTAACATTCTTCCAACAAGCTGACATTTTTGTTTTCCCAACATTTTACGACAAAGAATGCTTTCCACTTGTACTATTAGAAGCAATGGAGCAAGGTTTACCTTGTATTTCTACATTTGAAGGAGGAATTGCAAATATAATAGATGAGGGAAAAAACGGTTTCCTAGTACCTTGTAGGGAAGTACAGCCTTTAGCTGAACGTATCGGGCTTTTATTGAAAGATAAAGCTTTACGAGAACAACTTGGAAAGGCTGGGAAAGAAAAATTTGAAAGAGAATATACATTGTCTCGTTTTGAACAGAATATCAAACGATGCCTGGAAATTTGTTTGCTGAAAGAATAATGAATTTGATTTTCTACAAATTATTCTTTTTCTTTGCTTATCATTATTGCCTAATAGTATGAGTAACTTAAATATTGCAGTAGCCGGCACAGGCTACGTGGGTTTATCCATAGCTACTTTGCTGGCCCAGCATCATCAGGTGACGGCTGTTGACGTGATTCCTGAAAAAGTAGAGAAAATCAACCACCGTATCAGCCCGATTCAGGATGAATACATCGAAAAGTACTTGGCAGAGAAGGAACTAAACCTGACCGCTACGCTGGACGGGGCTTCAGCCTATCGGAATGCGGATTTCGTGGTGATTGCCGCTCCTACCAACTACGACCCGGTGAAGAATTATTTCGATACGTCGCATGTAGAAGAGGTGCTTGATTTGGTGCTGGAAGTAAATCCGGATGCGGTAATGGTTATCAAGAGTACCATTCCGGTGGGCTACTGCCGCAGCCTGTACGTGAAGTATGCAGAGAAGTTCCGCACCTCTCCTGCCCTTGCGGGAAAAAAATTCAACCTGCTGTTCTCACCGGAGTTCTTGCGCGAGAGCAAGGCGCTGTATGACAACCTCTACCCCAGCCGTATCATTGTGGGCTTCCCGAAACTGATTAACGGACGTGACGAGGAGAACGCGGCTATTCAGGCGATTGCCGGGGAAGATTTAGAGGAAAAGGCGCACGAATTTGCGGCGCTGTTGCAGGAGGGTGCTTTAAAGCCAGACATCGATACACTGTTTATGGGACTGAAAGAGGCAGAAGCGGTGAAGCTGTTTGCCAATACTTATCTGGCACTGCGCGTAAGTTACTTCAATGAGCTGGATACGTATGCAGAGGTGAAAGGCCTGAACACACAGGCCATCATTCAGGGTATCTGCCTGGACCCGCGCATCGGTTCGCATTATAACAATCCTTCTTTTGGTTACGGGGGCTACTGTCTGCCAAAGGATACCAAGCAGTTGTTAGCCAACTACCAGGATGTGCCGGAGAACCTGATTCAGGCCATTGTGGAGAGTAACCGCACACGTAAGGATTTCATTGCGGACCAGGTGCTGAAGAAAGCGGGATACTACGATTATTACAACCGCGGGGATTTCAGTCCGGAAGCGGAGAAGGAATGTGTCATCGGGGTATATCGCCTGACCATGAAGTCGAACAGCGATAATTTCCGCCAGAGCAGCATCCAGGGGGTAATGAAGCGTATCAAGGCGAAGGGTGCCACGGTCATCATCTATGAACCGACTTTGGAGGACGGCACTACATTCTTCGGCTCACGGGTGGTGAACAACTTGGAGGATTTCAAGAAGCAGAGCAACGCCATCATTGCCAACCGCTACGATGCGTGTCTGGATGACGTAAAGGAAAAAGTTTATACACGCGATATTTTCAGAAGAGACTAGTTACAGTTAATAATTAACAATGAATAATGAAAAACGGGTACGTGCACCGTTCTTCATTCTTCATTATTCATTTTTCATTCTTTTCATTATGGAGACTTTCAAACGTAACATACTGATTACCGGCGGTGCCGGATTTATTGGCAGCCACGTGGTGCGCCTGTTCGTGAACAAGTATCCGGAGTACCGTATCATCAACTTAGACAAGCTGACGTATGCGGGGAACTTAGCGAACCTGAAGGACATTGAGAACCGGCCGAACTATGTGTTCATTAAAGCGGACATCTGCGACTACGAGAAGATGCAGGAGCTGATGGGGCTGTATCACGTGGACGGCATCATTCACCTGGCTGCAGAGAGCCACGTGGACCGAAGCATCAAAGATCCGTTTACCTTTGCACGCACCAACGTGATGGGTACACTGTCGCTGCTGCAGGCGGCTAAGGTGTACTGGGAAAGTCTGCCGGAGAAGTATGAGGGCAAGCGTTTCTATCACATCTCTACCGACGAGGTATACGGGGCACTGGAGATGACACATCCGGAGGGTATCGAGCCGCCGTTCACTACCACGGCTTCGTCGTCGGAACATCACCTGGCGTACGGAAAGGATTTCTTCTACGAGGATACGAAGTATAATCCGCACAGCCCCTACTCTGCCAGCAAGGCGAGCAGCGACCACTTTGTGCGGGCGTTCCACGATACGTACGGCATGCCGACCATCGTGACGAACTGTTCGAACAACTACGGGCCGTATCAGTTTCCAGAAAAGCTGATTCCGCTGTTCATCAACAACATCCGTCACCGCAAGCCGCTGCCAGTATACGGTAAGGGGGAAAACGTGCGCGACTGGCTGTATGTGGTGGATCATGCACGGGCTATCGACGTGATTTTCCACAACGGTAAGACGGCAGAAACCTATAACATCGGCGGGTTCAATGAGTGGAAGAACATTGACATCATCAAGGTGGTAATCAACACGGTAGACCGTCTGCTGGGCCGCAAGGAGGGTGAAGACATGGATCTGATTACCTACGTGACCGACCGTCTGGGGCACGACATGCGTTATGCCATCGACTCTACGAAGCTACAGAAGGAACTGGGCTGGGAACCGAGCCTGCAGTTTGAAGAGGGCATCGAGAAGACGGTACGCTGGTACCTGGACAACCAGGAATGGATGGACAACGTAACGAGCGGTGACTATCAGAAGTATTATGACTCGATGTATAAGGGACGATAACCAAGAACTAAAAATAAAGGAAGAAAGTATCTGCATTTCAAATCCACTGAAATACAGATACTTTTTTCATCATAAGGTCACTTGACAAATATACAAAAGCTGCATACAAAAAAATTATACATCTTATCTGAAATAACGGGAAAGAACAATCAATCTAATCATTTATTTTGTATCTTTGTGTATAAAATAATCAGTTTATATGGAAATAGGGATATTAAATATACTGGATAAAAAAGATATAAGTGCAGAACGCATTGTATTGCAAGTAAGAGAAGATTGTAACAGCTGGGCATTTATTCTTTTCTGTAATACCTCAAAAGATGAAGGTTGCAGAAAATCTTTTATATTTCCCAACATGGAAATCCATAAAGGTGACATGATTACTATATACTCCAAAAGAGGCACAGAGAAAAAACAAAAAATATCCAATGGAAATATAAATCATATTTTATATTGGAAAGAAGATAATTCGATATGGGAGAAAAACACAACTGCACTATTAGTCAAAGTAGCAGATTTCACATATAAAAGCATATAAAATGAATTTTCTCTTCTGGAATATAAATAAAAAAAATACAAGTTTCTTATTTGATAAAATAAGTATTCTAATACAGAATGAGCATATTGATGTTTGTATGCTTGCAGAACTGGATCAAGCAGATACGGCAAAACTATTACATATCATTAACTCAAGAAACGGTAATTCCTATAAGATAGTCCAATGTCTGGTATGGAAAAAAATCGTGATTATAAGTAAAAAAAACATCGATATAAGTACATACGACGAAAGCGGTAAAAGGATTGGTGCTTTTAAAATAAAAAGTGATATATTTGAAAAAGAAGTTCTATTATTTCCAATCCACTTTTATGACAAAAAAAACTATGACTCTACAGAACAAAATGAACGAATAGAAAAAATTAAAAAGTTCATAGATGATACCGAAAGCAGACATGGAGAAAGTAATTTATCTATAGTATGCGGAGACTTCAATTTAAACCCTTTTGAGACTCCAATGATAAAAACAAAAGGAATGCATGCCGTCATGGAAAAAGACATAGCCAAAAAAGGTGAAAGAATTGTAGACGGAGATGCGTACAAGTTTTTTTATAATCCCATGTGGGGATTTTATGGCGACAATGGGAAAGGAAATGTATCGGGAACTTATTTCCTACAACGATCATTGAATGTAGAATTATTCTGGCATTTACTTGATCAGGTTCTCATCAGAAAAGGACTCATAGATTATTTTGAAGATTCACAATTAGATATAATCACAACCATAGATGGGAATAGCTTATTAAACAGAAACGGTTCTATTAACAACAAAGATTATTCAGATCATTTGCCACTAAAATTTCGAATAAACATCTAAAAATATATACCATGTGTAAAAGTTTATGGCCTGATATTACTGCTAAAAGGGAAGAAACTCCTAAGGATATTCTGCAGCAGCAAGCAAATTTCTTATCGGAAAATACAAATGGGAAAATCGTCGGAAATATAGAGATTTCTGAGGGTAGTAACTTTGAGATTGAAAAAGATTTAAGAACTTTGATAAGACGAACGGAGCAAGACCTTTGTTATAAACTCTATATTACTGCGACTCACATGGGGGGTGTTCGTTTTTTATTACTTAGCATGTTACAAAATCCCATCGAAATCTATCCATGCCATCTGAAAGATGAAGTAAATGAAGTAGAATATAAAGACCTAGAGAATATGGATAGTTTCATAGCTAGATTAAAAGAAATTCTTCAAAGTCCTAAAATAAGCACATTGCTGTCAAACTTAATATGAAATTATGAAAAGATATTGCCAGACACTGGAGCTTTATGACGATAAGGAGCTGATTGAAGCCTACGTGGCAGAACATGCGCATGTGTGGGAAGAGGTGAAAGCGGGTATCCGCGAGGTGGGTATCACGGACATGCAGATTTACATTGACGGAAACCGCCTGTTCATGATCATGGATACCACGGATGAGTTTGACATGGAACGGGATTATGCACGGCTGGCTACCCTGCCCCGTCAGGCGGAATGGGAAGCGCACATGGCGAAGTTCCAGAAAGCTGCTCCGGGAGCTACCTCGCAGGAGAAATGGAAGCTGATGACGCGGATATTTAAGCTGTAAAGAGTGAAAGAGTGAAAAATTAAAAGTTAAAAGTTAAAAACGAGTGGATGTTTTCTCTTTTGACAAAAGAACAGAAAGACAAAAGATTTAATAATAAAGTGAAAACGGGATGCTTTTACCGCTTTTACTTTTTAACTATTAACTTTTAACTCTATATGTTCTTCTGTTCTTATGTCTAAAAATATATGCTCATGAAAAAGTTATTGTCATTGCCACCGAATCTGGTGGAGTGTTTTCACGATATTATGCACGCGGACCACAAGGAGTGGTTCTGCACATCGGACCCGGTGGGAAAGAAACTGGGTTCGGGAGGTGGTACGGCCTGGCTACTGAATGCTTGCCGGGAGGAAGAGGATAAGGATGCCGCACTGGGCGACTGGCTGGCACGGGAGAAGCGTATCCTGCTGCATGCAGGGGGACAGAGCCGCCGTCTGCCGGGCTATGCGCCGTCGGGCAAGGTACTGACGCCGATACCGGTGTTCCGCTGGGCACGCGGACAGCGCATCACACAGGACTTGCTGTCGCTGCAGCTGCCGCTGTATGAGGAAATCATGGAGCGGGCACCGGAAGGGCTGCGTACACTGATTGCGAGCGGCGACGTGTACATCCGTGCCACGGAACCGCTGCAGGAGATTCCGGATGTGGACGTGGTGTGCTACGGCTTGTGGGTGGACCCGGAACTGGCGAAGAACCACGGGGTGTTCGTGTCGTCGCGGAAGGAACCGGAGAAGCTGGACTTCATGCTGCAGAAACCGAGCGTGGAGGAAATGGGCCAGCTGATGCAGGATTACCTGTTCCTGATGGACATCGGTATCTGGCTGCTGAGCGACCGTGCCATCGAGCTGATGGTGAAACGTTCTACCGACAAGGACGGGGACGTGAAGTTCTACGACATGTATTCGGAGTTCGGACTGGCACTGGGAGCGCATCCGCGCATCGTGGATGAGGAGCTGAACAGCCTGAAGGTGGCTATCCTGCCGCTGCCGGGCGGTGAGTTCCACCACTATGGTACGAGCCGGGAGATGATTTCGTCGACACTGGCGGTGCAGAACTGCGTGACGGACCAGCGGGCGATTATGCACCACAAGGTGAAACCGCATCCGGCGGTGTTCGTGCAGAATGCGGAGATGGAGTTCCCGCTGACGGCAGACAACGCGGAGGTGTGGGTGGAAAACAGCCACGTGGGCAAGAGCTGGACACTGCACAGCCGGAACATCATCACGGGGGTGCCGCGCAACAACTGGGCGCTGAACGTGCCGGAAGGGGTGTGCATCGACGTGGTGCCGATGGGCGAACGGGAGTTTGCCGCACGTCCGTACGGTTTTAACGATAAATTCAAGGGGAGCCTGAAGGAGGCTTCTACGGCATATCTGGGCCGTCCGGTGACGGAATGGCTGGCGGAAAGAGGTCTGACAGCGGACGAAATCCGGGGCTGTGAGGACTTGCAGTCGGCTGCGATTTTCCCGGTGACAGACTCGATAGAGGATTTGGGCACGGTGCTGCAATGGATGACGGATGGCGGACAGGGTGAAGCCGGACGGGCTATCTGGCAGAAGGCACGGAAGGTATCGGCCGACGAGATTTCGGCGTATGCAAACCTGCGACGGCTGTTCGCCCAGCGGGAGGTGTTCCGCAAGGAGAACTGGAGCCTGCTGGCCAAGAACCAGGAACGGAGCGTATTCTATCAGGTGGACTTGCAGGAGGCAGCGGAAGCGTTTGCCAAAGGGGGCATCGCCCTGCCGGAGGAACTGCCGGAAGGGACTTCCCTGCTGAAGCGTATCAGCGACGCGATGTTTCGTGCGAAAGTGCGCGAACTGGAGGGGAATCCGGAAGCGAAGGAACTGGAGGCACGGGCGTTCGGACTCATGCGCCAGGGACTGACCAGCACGATGGATTACCGCCAGCAGCCGAAGTTGTCGGTGTATGCGGACCAGATTGTGTGGGGACGCAGCCCGGTGCGTATCGACATTGCAGGGGGATGGACGGATACCCCACCCTATAGCCTGATGGAGGGCGGAAATGTGGTGAACCTGGCCATTGAGCTGAACGGACAGCCGCCGCTGCAGGTGTACGTGAAACCGTCGAAGGAGTACCGCATCACACTGCGCTCAATTGACCTGGGGGCCATGGAGGTGGTGTCTACCTACGAGGAGCTGCAGGATTTCAACAAGGTGGGTTCGCCTTTCTCTATTCCCAAGGCAGCACTGGTACTGGCAGGGTTCCATCCTGATTTCTCCATGGAACGGTTTGCTTCGCTGGAGACACAGCTGAAGGCGTTCGGCACGGGTATTGAAGTGACGCTGCTGTCGGCCATTCCGGCGGGTTCGGGACTGGGTACCAGCTCTATCCTGGCGGCTACGGTGTTAGGGGCGCTGAATGATTTCTGCGGCCTGAACTGGGACAAGCAGGGCATCGGAAGCCGTACACTGGTATTGGAACAGTTGCTCACTACCGGAGGCGGCTGGCAAGATCAGTACGGGGGTGTGTTGCACGGGGTGAAGCTGCTGCAGACGCAACCGGGATGGCACCAGGAACCAAAGGTGCGCTGGCTGCCGGATTACCTGTTCACGAGCGACGAGTACCGCAAGTGCCATCTGCTGTATTACACGGGCATTACGCGTACGGCCAAGGGCATCCTGGCGGAGATTGTGAAGGGCATGTTCCTGAACTCGAACCGTCACCTGCACCTGCTGGAGCAGATGAAGGGTCACGCCATGGATATGTACGATGCCATCCTGCGGAATGATTTCGAGGAAACGGGACGACTGATACGGAAGACGTGGAAGCAGAACCAGCTGCTGGATGAGGGTACGAATCCGGCAGCGGTACAAGCCTTGACGGAACGGATTGACGACCTCTGCCTGGGATATAAGTTGCCGGGGGCCGGGGGCGGCGGTTACCTGTACATGGTGGCCAAGGATCCGGATGCGGCGGTGCGTATCCGCCGGATTCTGACAGAGGAACGTCCGAACGAACGGGCACGCTTCGTGGAGATGAGTTTATCGAACAAGGGACTGGAAATCAGTAGAAGCTGAGATGGAAAAGATTGGATTAGTAAGAACCAGGGACGGAAAGAGTTTCCTGGTTCCTTTTATTTTGATTACTTCCCTCTTTTTTCTGTGGGGAGTGGCACACAGTATTCTGGATGTGCTGAACAAACATTTTCAAGATACACTGGAGATTACCCGCACGCGCTCGGCCCTGATTCAGGCGGTGGTATACGGAGGGTATTTTATCATGGCACTGCCGGCAGGACGGATTATCCGCCGCTTCGGCTACCGCACGGGGGTGCTGACGGGCCTGGTGCTGTATGGCATCGGGGCGTTGCTGTTCATTCCGGGAGGACGGATTCAGTCGTTTGAGTTTTTCCTGCTGGCACTGTTCGTCATCGGTTGCGGACTGACCTGCCTGGAAACGGCCTCGAACCCGTATGTCACGGTGCTGGGTGAACCGGAAGGCAGTGAGCGGCGTATCAACCTGGCCCAGTCGTTCAACGGACTGGGCTGGATTTGCGGCCCGCTGGCAGGAGGCTTCTTCCTCTTTGCCGGAGGAGGTGACGTGACTACTCCTTACGCGGTGCTGGGTACGGTGGTGCTGTGCATCGCCATCCTTTTTTCGCGGGTGAAACTGCCGGAAATAGGCCGGGAAGCAGAAAGCGAACAGGCTGAAGCGAGCGGGAAATCGCTGTGGAGAACGACCTCGTTCACGGTGGGACTGCTGTCGCTTTTCCTTTACGTGGCTGCACAGACGGGCATCAACAGTTTTTTCATCAACTACGCCACCGAAAATGCGGGTGTTTCGGCACAGGAGGCTTCGGTATGGCTGTCGTTCGGCGGCATGGGACTGTTCATGGCCGGACGCATGGGCGGAAGCTGGCTGATGCGCTTCGTGAAGGGGGAAAAAGTGCTGGCCGTTTGTGCGGCTGGTGCCTGTGTATGTATGGCGGCAGTCATTCTGATGCCGGGTGGAGCAGGATGGTATTTCCTGTTACTGTGCTTTTTATGTGAATCGATTATGTTTCCTACTATTTTTTCCTTATCTTTGCGCCACGCTGGCACACAAACCAAACAGGCTTCTTCTTATCTGATTATGTCGATTGTAGGAGGAGCAGTGGCTCCCTTGTTAATGGGGCTCATAGCCGACCGTATTTCCATGGCAGTGGGATTTATCGTACCGCTGATTTGCTTTATGGAAATCTGGGGATTCGCAGCAAGATACAGAAAACTATCGTAATGGTTTTGTCACATTATCGTACACAGGCAACGGATTATCCATATAAACGCACACAAACGTATGCTGAAACTAAAAGATATAAAAATCGTTGAATCGAAGAAAGAGCTGGAGGCTCTTCCGGAAGGGAAACTGTTAATCAATACCATCAATGCGCACTCCTATAATACGGCTCTGAAGGATACGTTCTTTGCCGAAGCGCTGATGAAAGGGGATGCACTGATTCCCGACGGAGCAAGTATCGTGATGGCTTGCCGGAAACTGAAAGCAAAAAGCCAGCCGACAGAACGTATTGCCGGATGGGACTTGTTTACCATGGAGATGGAACGGCTGAACCAGAAGGGAGGTACCTGCTTCTTCATGGGAAGCAGCGAAAAAGTGCTGAATCTGATTCGGGAAAAAGCAAAAACGGTCTACCCCAACATCCGGATTGAAACGTACTCCCCACCCTACAAGCCGGAATTCTCGGAGAAAGAGAACCGGGCAATCATCGAAGCCATCAACCGGGCTAATCCGGACTTGTTGTGGATTGGCATGACGGCTCCCAAACAGGAGAAGTGGGCATACCGCCATTGGAATGAACTGGACATTCACTGTCATTGCGGCACCATCGGTGCGGTGTTCGACTTTTTTGCCGGCACCATGGAACGGGCTCCTCTGTGGTGGCAGGAACATAGTCTGGAATGGTTGTACAGACTGCTGAAAGAACCGAAACGAATGTGGCGCCGATACATTATCGGAAACACGTTGTTTATCTGGAATATCTTTAGAGAAATGTGACTAGCAAATCAGGGGTTGAAACACTAATAAAAAACATAGCGCATGAAAACAAAATATGACGCCTATAACAGTTGGGTAAGCTTTTTTATCGTTACTTGTGAAACGCTTATTACGGGAGGATTGTTCTATCTGTTGTTTCTCACTACGGAAGATACGCCATGGCACAAGATTCTGCAGGCACCGCACCTGCAGGTCATACTGACAGTAATGCTTTGCTACTTCGTATCGGCCATGCAAGCTGGCGTGGTACTTTACCGGCGTAAGGTATATGCCTACCAGATTCTGGGTAAGGTATTGAGAAGTACAATCTGCTTCGGAATATTATCAGGGGTAGTGTTGGAGCTGGGACGATTCATGGATGCCTGGTCGTATTTCTACCTGACTTTTTTAGGGCTGCTGTTTATTTCGCTGTCTGTATTCCGTATCCTCATGCGATGGGGGTTGAAAAGATACCGTTCGAAAGGTGGTAACCTGCGCTATGTGGTGCTGGTGGGTAGTTCGGAAAACAACCGCGAACTGTATTATGAACTGACGACTCAGGACTGGACCGGATTCAGGGTAAAAGGGTATTTCGACTTTGAGCCGAACCCGAAGTTTCCACAGGAATGTCCGTACCTGGGAAAGCCCCAGGACGTGAAAGAATACCTGGAAAAGAACGGAAATACGCATTACCTGTTCTGCTGTCTGCCTTCGAAGGAACATGTCATTATCCGTTCGCTGATTAATTACTGCGAGAACCACCTGGTGCATTTCTACAGTGTGCCAAACATTTACAACTATCTGCAGAACCGGATATATTTCAATATGATAGGAAACGTACCTTTCCTGAGCCTACGACCAGACCCGCTGAGCCGGACGGGCAACAAGATGATGAAACGGGCGTTCGACATTGTGTTCTCACTGCTGTTTCTGTGTACGCTCTTCCCGATTATCCTGCTCATTGTGACCATTATCACCAAGCTGACGATGCCGGGACCAGTATTCTTCAAACAAAAACGAAACGGGCTGAACGACAAGGAGTTCTACTGCTATAAGTTCCGGAGCATGAGGGTGAACACACAGGCCGACTCGCTGCAGGCTACCAAGAATGACCCGCGCAAGACACGCTGGGGAAACATTATGCGAAAAACGAGTATCGACGAACTGCCGCAGTTTATCAATGTGCTGCTGGGCGACATGAGCGTGGTAGGTCCCCGACCGCACATGCTGAAACACACGGAGGAATATTCGAAACTGATTAACAAGTATATGGTGAGACACTTCGTGAAGCCGGGCATCACGGGCTGGAGCCAGGTGACGGGCTATCGCGGAGAAACCAAGGAGCTGAAGGATATGGAAGGACGTATCCGTGGAGATATATGGTATATCGAACACTGGAGCTTCGGCCTGGACTTGTTCATCATCTATAAAACGGTGATGAATGCTATACATGGGGAAAAGAACGCATACTAAGACTTAATGAAAATTTATTTATAACCAAAGTTTTATGAATCATTTTTTAAGGCGGGGTATCTGCCTGGGAGCATGGGTGGCCGGTTGCGGCATGGCTCATGCACAGCTGGCCGCGGTGAAAACGAACGCACTGCTGTGGGGGAACCTGACGCCGAACATTTCAATGGAGCTGGTGACAGCTTCCAAATTCAGTCTGGAAGGGACTGTGTTTTACGGACTAAACAAGACGCCGCTGGATGCCCAGTTAAAAGGGGCACAGGCGGAGTTCAGGTATTGGATTTCTGGAAGGCCGATGACGCGCTCGTTCATCGGACTATCTGTAAGCGGCTTAAGGTATACGGTGGTGCACAAGGGGAAAGCGCACCAGGGAGAAGCTGCAGGACCGGGACTGACATACGGCTATGCCTGTCCGCTGAGCAAACGGTTCAACCTGGAATTCTCGGCCGGAGTGGGTGCTCTGTGGTACAGGGAGAAGAAATATCCGGAGGGTACATACCTGAAAAAAGAAGAGTATAATGCAAACGGAGTGAAGTGTGTGCCGACAGAAATAGCGGTGTCATGCTGCTATTTATTCTAAGAAGCTGAAGCGTATGAATAGGAAAAGAATAAGCCGCATCGGGAAATATGTACTGGTTACGATGCTGCTGACTGCTGTCCCCGCAAGCGGATGGGCGCAGCGAATGATCAAGGTGAGCGGCACGGTTTACAACATTGCGGACAAGAAAAAGAAGGTTCCGTTCTCGGGAAGCGTGGTCTATGTATATAGCTGCAAGACAGTGGCGGCCGCAAAGGACCTGAAGAACAGTCTGGACAAGGATAATACCAATTTCGCACTGTTCATGAACGAAGATGAAAGGGCGGAAACGGATGCCAACGGGTATTACGAGATTCTGGTGCCGGACAACGGGGCACTGGTGTTCAAAGCCGGCCTGAACAAGGCCATTCTGGAAAAGGTGAGCAACCGCATGAAAATAGACGTAGAAGTGGATGACGGTATCTATCTGAAGGAGGTAGTGGTAACGGGAGAGCTGAAGCAGATTCAGCCGGAACCGAAGGCCAGCCGACTGATAGGTAACCGTTTTTATCCTTATAATACGTTCCTGGTCCCACATGGAGAAGGCAACAAGTATTCGCGCCTGATTGTGCAGCCGTATGTGCTGAACTGTGTGACCAACGACACGGTGGCTTTCCTGAAGCCGCTGGTATACGACGGCAAAGAATATCACCTGACCCAGACCCGACGAATGGGGTACGACCTGAAAAGGGATCCTCTGGAGCCTTATATCCAGTCACGGCCGCTGGTGAATGAGCGGATGGTGATTGAATGGCAAGACACGGTGACGGTGCCCGACCCGAACGTGAATTACAGTTGCTATGCGGATTTCTGTATAGAGGACTACAACAATGTTCCGTTCAGAAAGACGTATCAGATTAATACATGCGAGAACAAGCGCCCCCTGAAATTCCTGCAATATGACCTGATAGCCCTGGATATGGATTTCCAGAAATATCCGGAGAAGGCACAGGTGGAGAAGTTTGACACGGAGGACCAGGTGGAGCTCAGCTTTGAAATCAACTCGGACCGGCTGACGGACGACCCGAAGAACCAGGAGAGTCTGGCCGGAATACGGAAGAAACTGAACCTGATTCTGAACGAGCCCGGCGCCCTGCTGAAAGAGTTTCACGTCATCGGCAAGGCATCGCCAGAAGGATATTACCAGAAAAATCTGCAGCTGGCCCAGAAACGTATGCAGCGGATTCAGCAGGAGGTTATCGGGGTACTCCCCCATGCGGTAGCCGAACGCGTGTATCAGAACCCGCAGGCGGAAGTGGCTTCATGGAACGAGGTGGCCGAACTGCTGGAGAAGGACAGCCTGATGGAAACGGCCGGTTTCATCAGAAAGGTTGTAAGAGAACTGCCCGACCAGATGAACCGGCAGGGACAGCGAATCAAGGCCTCCAAGGACTACCGTACGGTGATTGTGCCTTACCTGGAGCAGCTGAGACAAGTGAAGTACCTGTGCCGTTATGACATCTACCGGGAACCGACCGACAAGGAGGTGATGGCGGCTTACCGGAGAAAAGGACTGAACGGGATGTACACCCGGTATGAATACTGGAAGCTGCTGCAATTGCTGAAGGACAGTCAGGAAAAGGAGGCGGTGGCACGCAAGGCATACGAAGAATCGCTAAGCATGAAGCGTCCATGGGTGCTGGCCGGAAACACGCTGGCCAAGCTGTACCTGGAAAAGGATGTGACCGACACGCAGATACTGGAACCGCTGATAGACCGTACCATCTTTACCGTGAACTATGAAAGGAAAAACATGGATACGGGAAGAACGGAGATTATCAACCCGATTGAGGTGGTGGTGAACCAGCTGTGCATGTACATCAAAGCGGGCGACTTTGAGAATGCCAGTGTCATGGCCAAGCTGATTCCGGCGGATTACAAGGAATTTGACCTGGTGAAGGCATACGCATGGGCCATGGGCGGCTATTTCCAGGGAGGAAATACGCCTGAAGAGACGCAGCGAGCTACAGAGACCTTCCGCACCATCTGCCAGTCGTCCGTACAGAACGAGGCGGTGATGAACCTGGCACTGGAAACGCCACAGGGAAACGCGCAGGCGGACAAGGCGCTGGAACAGATGGCGGACGAGAGTCCGGTGAAATGGTACCTGAAGGCGGTGACGGAAGCCAGAAAGGGAGACGTAGGACTGACGGAAGCGGCTCTGTATCTGGTGAGATGTTTCAACCTGGACCAGAAGATGATTGTCACTGCCCAGAACGACGGTGAATTCACGAAAGAGATTGTGGAAACGGCGTTGGAGATGTATAAGAATCAGTAATCATGAAAATAAACAGAAAGACTTTATATATAGCTGCCCTCGGCTATTTGTGGATGGGCGGAACGGAAACTATCCTCGCACAGGATGCCACAGCCGATTCGGTGAAAACCGGCTTTTTCAACGCGATGGATTATGTGAGACAGAAAAGGTATATCCCTGCCGGAAGAGCGATTGACCCCAAGGCCAGGGGATGGAATTCTTCCTTGTCGATTTTTGCTGGTGCCGGGAAACTGGGAGGCGGAGCGGCAGGCCCCTACTCCAAAGAATTCGGTATCGCCTTCACAAAGGATGTAACCTCGTTCAACAGTTACCGTCTGGCCGTAGAAGGGGCGGTGAACGAACAGATTGGAAGAGGCGGCGTGGAAATAGCGCACATGTTCCGGATACTGGATTACCTGAGGGGCTACAAGGACGACCTGCGATGGGACCTGGAAACGGTACTGGGTATCGGCATCTACGGGACGAAAAACAAGGTTTCAAAGGAACGTTTCGTAGCTGGAGGCATACACGGCGGACTGCACGTGAACTACCATCTGCACAACCACCTGGACCTGTTTCTGGAACCGAGGGTGAATCTTTTTACCGACGGCATCAACGGGCTGGAGTCACAGAAGAGATATGACATCGGTGCCCAGGCGATGGCCGGACTGACTTACCGATTTACCGGACTGAACAAGACTTCCGGTCCTTCGGCCAACTCCGGCGCACTGGACAACCTGTTCTACGAAATTTATGCGGGTATTCAGGGAGATTATTCTGCCAGAATACGAAAGGCACCGATAATGAACGGGGTACTGGAACCCGTAGGTCCGGTAATGGGTATCAGCATGGGAAAATGGTTCCTGCCTTTCGGGATAAGGGGAACTTTATTTGCCGGAGTGCATAATACCCTCTCCGAGAAGGGCACTGAAAAGATAAAAGAAGGCTACGGAGGCGTGCGACTGGAGGCTATGGTCAACCTGAACCGTCTGTTCGACGACCGGGTGACTGACCCCCGACTGGAAGTAAACCTGATGGGAGGTGCGGAAGCCGGATTCGTGGCACACCGGGGAGCGACTTACGCCCGCAAAGTCAGACCTTTCACCGGACCGACACTCGGAGGACAGCTGGTGTATGCCGTAAACGACCACATCGGCGTATTCGGGCAGGCACGCTGGAGCAAGAACAGCTATACGCAAAATTTCTTGCACGGAACGAGCAGCAAACGCCGCATGCAGAACCTGAGCATAGAAATGGGGGTGCAGTACAGAAGACGCGAAGAATGTATTACCCGTCACCAATACCTGTTTGAACCCTATAACTTTGTATCGGTCGGCATGGGAGCAAATTACCCGATGCGTACCGGAGACCAGCAGCTGAAGGCCATGATGAAGCACCTGGGACAACAATTCTATGTGGGGTATGGAAGAAGATGGAGCAAATACTCATCGGTTAGAGGATACATCGAAATGGCGCATTATCCTTACAGTGTGAGCAAGCATGTATATCCCTTTACCCTCGGAGCGGACTACCTGGTAGACCTGAGCACCCTGGCCGCAGCGTATAACCCGGAAAGAATCTTTACGGTGGAAGGCCTGGCGGGTATTTTATACACGCACCACGGAACGGCACAAAAGGACTATTTCGGCGTACAGGCCGGGCTGAAAGAAACCGTGCGGATAAATGACCAATGGGGCGTCTTTGCGGAAGAAGTGCTGAGGGGCTACAAGGGAGCCATCACCCCGGGGGCCAGAACCTTGACGGAGAAGGGAATCTCCCTGCTTCCGTATGCGAATTTAGGGGTGAACCTGTACTTTTAGGCAGTTTTTTTATTAAACCTCACACATTGATAGATATCTTATCATTCCTTATCACGGTTTGGAAATATTGTATTATCTTTGACGCAGAATTAATAATTACATGAATATGAATAGTAGAATTTACATTCTGGCTATTGCACTGATGACAGGTGTAGGTGCAATGGCGCAAAACACGCAGCAAAACAGCAACGTAGAAAAGATTGAAAAATACACTGTACAGCCCAACTTGTTTGGCGACAACTTGTTTGTAGGAGCCAACATCGGTGCACAGATGTATGTAGGCGACTACATTTCTAAAGGAAAAGCCGGCAAACTGATTACTCCGACATTCGAAATCAATGTAGGAAAATGGTTTACTCCGGGCATCGGATTGAGACTGGGATTCGGTGGTTACCAGGCTAAAGGTTACTCAGTTAAAGATGGAGGTTTTGCCTACAAGCGCGTAGATACCAACTTGTATCGCACTAAATGGGGAATCCTGCACTTGCACGGTGACGTAATGCTGAACTTCACCAACCTGTTCTGCGGCTACCGTGAAGACAGATTGTACAACGCAATTCCTTACGTAAGCATCGGTTACCTGCGCGGCATCGACAATAACGAAAACGAATTGTCAGGAGGTATCGGATTCATCAACCGTTTCCGTTTGAACAAGGCTTGGGACTTGAACTTGGAATTGAAAGGAAACATCAACAACGACGTGATGGACGGTATCCGTGGCGGAAAGAATATGGAAGGTTCTGCAGCCATCATGGTAGGTGCAACTTACCGCTTCAACCGCAGAGACTGGACTAAGGGTACCGGTATCTCGGCTGCTGAAATGCAGGCTGTACAGAATCAGCTTAAGAGCATGAACGAAGAAAATGCCAGCTTGAGAAACCGCGTAAATGCACTGGAAGAAGAAAAACGTAACCAGCCGGTTGTAACTGAAACCAAGGCTAGCAACAAGCTGCCGGATGCAACTGAATATGTAGCGTTCTTCGACATCAACAAGGCTTACCTGAGCGAAAAAGAAGCAGTGAATCTGGAAGCTTATGCAAACCTGATCAAGAAGTATCCTGAAAACAAATTCATCATCACAGGATATGCTGACAAGCAGACTGGTTCGGCTGAATTCAACGAACGCCTGAGCAAGCTGAGAGCAGAAGCTGTATACAATACACTGGTAGATAAATATGGTGTAAACAAGGATCAGCTGACAATGGAATACAAAGGTGGTGTTGACACTATGTTCCGCGAAAATCCGCGTCTGAGCCGCGCCGCTATCATCCGCATGGCAAAATAAAAAAAACACTAAAATCATAGGAAATCGCTGCACTTCCTTGAAAAAGGAGATGCGGCGATTTCTTTTTTTCATTCTTTCTCTTACATTTGCAAACTAACCTTTTTTACGTAACTTTTTAAACGAATTTAGATATGATCATAGCTGTTGACTTTGACGGTACTATTGTGGAACACCGCTATCCGGAAATCGGACGGGAAAAGCCTTTTGCCTTTGACACACTGAAAATGCTGCAAAAAGAGGGGCACCGGCTGATTTTGTGGACTGTAAGAGAGGACAAGCTGCTGGAAGAGGCCGTGGATTTCTGCCGACAGCATGGAGTGGAATTTTATGCGGTCAATACGAACTATCCGGAGGAACAGGAGGCGCATCAGCATTTCTCGCGGAAGCTGAAGGCGGATGTGTTCATTGACGACCGCAATCTGGGAGGAATGCTCAACTGGGGAAGCATTTACCGCATCATACATTACCGCCTGAAAATTGCGGATCTGGTGGCCGAAACGCTGGATGAAAGGCTGGAAGAGGGCATCGAACGCCGGAAACAGGAGAAGAAGAAAAGACAGGGCTTGTTTGGCAAGCTGTTCGGATGAGACACATCCGGAGAAGATACGAAAGAAGCTGTTTCACACACGGAGCATTCCGACAGTGAAACAGCTTCTTTTATTGTATCCCTTTTGGGGAGAATTATTCTACGTAGAGCACCAGTCCCTTAAGGTATTCACCTTCCGGATGGTAGATGTTGACCGGATGGTCGCCCGGCTGGGTGAGCTGGTGAAGAATGCGCACGCTGCGTCCGCTCTGTGCAGCGGCGGTAAACACGGCGTTACGGAAGTCCTGCTTGTTCACCACCTGCGAACAGGAGAAGGTAAAGAGGATGCCGCCCGGACGTATCTTTTCGAAGGCCTTGGCATTGAGTTTGGTGTAACCGCGAAGGGCATTGCGCAGGGCATCACGGTGCTTGGCAAAGGCCGGCGGGTCGAGGATAATCAGGTCGTACTGGTCGCCCATGCGGTCGAGGAACTTGAAGGCATCTTCCGCAAAGGCCTGGTGACGGGTATCGCCAGGGAAGTTGAGGGATACGTTCTCATTGGTCAGATCGATGGCTTTGGCAGAGCTGTCTACCGAATGAACGAGGTTGGCCCCTCCCCTCATGGCATAGAACGAGAAGCCGCCGGTGTAGCAGAACATATTGAGCACATTACGGCCCTTGGCATAGCGTTCCAGCAGGGCACGGTTCTCACGCTGGTCGACGAAGAAACCGGTCTTCTGTCCCTTGAGCCAGTCTACGTGGAACTTCAGTCCGTTCTCCATGGCCACGTTCTCCGGACTTCCGCCTTTGAGGAAGCCGTTCTCAGTAGCCAGTAGGTCGGCCTTGAAGGGCAGCGTGGTTTCTGATTTATAATAGATGTGCTGGATGACGTCGCCCATCACTTCTTCGAGGGCTTCGGCCACTACCATACGGTCGAGGTGCATACCGGCAGAGTGTGCCTGCATCACGGCAGTATGGTCGTACACGTCAATAATCAGTCCGGGCAGGTTATCGCCCTCGCCGTGTACCAGACGGTAGGTGTTGTTCTGAGGATTGCCCAACACGCCCAAGGCACAGCGGAGGTCTTTGGCCACCTGCAGGCGGCGTACCCAGAACGCGTGGTCGATGGGTTCCTGACGGAAGGACAGCACACGCACGGCGATGCTGCCAATCTGGAAATGTCCGCAGGCAATGAATTCTTTCTTGGAGGTGTAGACATCTACTACTTCACCTTCTTCCGGCTCTCCTTCCACACGGGCGATGGCTCCGGAAAAAACCCAGGGATGGAAACGCTTGAGCGATTCTTCCTTTCCGGGTTTGAGAAATACTTTCTTATAGCTCATTTGTATGGTTTAAGTGATTAATCTTCGAGAATGTGTTCAGGGGCTTCCGTGCGTATCACGCGGTACTTGCCCGAAAGGCGAAGCTCTTCCAGGTACTGGTAGATGCGTACGCAGGCCCAGGCATCGGTGGCGGCATAGAGCTGCTGTGCCTCGGTCAGGGTGTCGGCCTCCCAGTTGGAAAGGCGCTGGCTCTTGGAAATCTTTTCCTGAAAAAGGAGGGCATAGATTTTCTGCAGGCTCTTTTCTTCGATACCGAAAGAGGCTACGTAGTCCTGCAGTTCCACCCAGTTGCCCATGCGCGGGTCTTTCTGGTTACGACGGCGCAGCATGGCGAAATCGTCTTTCAGCGACAGGCCGATTTTGAGCACGTCGTTCTGAAGGAACTCTTCCAGGAAATCCGGCAGTCCGAGGTGGTTCAGGCGGAACAGGAAGCAGGTGTCGTAAGTAGAGACCTGCAAGAGGGCCACCTTGTTGACGGCTCCCTTCCGGAATGAAGGGCGTGTTTCGGTGTCCACCCCCACCAGTACATGGGTATTGAGGTAATCGATGGCCTTGCGAGCCTCGGCCTCGGTGTAAATCACGAAGATGCGACCGGGGAAAGAGACTTTGGGTAACTCCGCAACGATTTTCTTATCTATTTTACTCTGTAGTTCTACCATTCAGTTTACGGGTTTAGGGTTATTCGTCGTCGCCCATGTCAAGGCCTTCGTAGAGTTCTTCTTCGGTGCAGTTGTCTTCGTAGAGTGCTGAATCTTCCTCTTCCTGACTGCTGTGCGAAAGCTGGCGGTATTTCACGTCGTGAAGGGCACGCATCACGTTGACCAGGCGCTGTCCCCAGAACTCGGCAAAGAGTTCACGGCAGATGGCTAAGGAGTCGTTCATGGTGTGCTCCAGGCCCAACTGGAACACGCAGATGAAATCCTTGATGGGCTGGTAAATGTCGGCCAGGCTTTCGGAAATGTTCTGATGAATGGGGGTATCACTATAAGCCATGTCATCGAGGAACACCTCGAGGTAGTCATCGTATTCGCCTAAGAGAGAGGCGATGGAGCCGCGAAGCACTTCGTAATCGGTCTCGGTCACGAAGGTTTCCGGGTCGGCATCTTCCATCCGCTCGCAAGCAGGAAGCAACGAAGCCTTCAGGTATAAAAGGGGAAGGAGTTTCAGGGACTTGTCGACGAAATCCCGACAACGCATATCGGACACACACTCCATAAATCCACAGAACTCGGCAGCCACTGTCACGAACTCGACTGCATTTTTATCGAATATTACTTGAGAGTTTTTTTCTTCCATATTCATGCTAATTGACGTGCAAAGGTACAAAAAAAATTTCTCAGTTTTAGTTTTATTCGTACATTTGCATGTATATTTAGTTAATTCGAATCATCATGCAAACAAAAAAAACAGATACAAGCAAAAGTGAAAAAGCGGCTGCCGTGGCCGGAAAAACATGGACTATCCTGAAAAGTGAGACTACCGCGTTCGTCATCGGACTGCTCTGCGTCATCTTCGGCGTGTACTTGCTGCTGGCTTTCAGCTCGTTCTTCTTTACGGGAGGAAACGACCAGAGCATTCTGTCGCATCCCAACCCGTCGGAGCTGCTGGAAACGGGCAACCGCATACAGAACTATGCCGGAGCACGGGGAGCACAGCTGGCACAATTCCTGATTAATGACTGCTTCGGGTTTTCGGCTTACTGTATCATTATCTTCTTAGTGGTGGCCGGCATGAAGCTGATGAAAGCGTACGAGTTCCGCATCCGTTACTGGTTCTTAGGCTGTGCCACGGTGATGGTGTGGCTCTCTGTAACCTTAGGATTTGCATTCGGAGGACTGTTAGAGAATTCTTATATTTATCCGGGGGGACTGCACGGCTACAACGTGAGCCTGTGGATTCGCTCGCAAATCGGTGCACCGGGATTGATTTTAGTGCTATTAGCTACGGCCATATTGTTCGGCGTGGCACTGACCCGACAGACCATGGGCGTGGTGAGAAAGGCGCTGCATCCGCAAAAGGGCAATAACGCGGCTATGGCAGAGGAGGTAACTCCCCAGCCGGAACCGACCTACCGAAAGCCGGTAGTGGACGAACCGGAAGTAACCGCCGCGGAGGATGAATCGGAGAAGAAGGAAAAGAAAGAAAGTTTCTGGAAGAGCTGGACGCACCGGAAACCGAAACAGAAAAAAGAGGAGGAAGAAACTCCGCAGGAAGAACCGGAGAAAGCGGCTGAACCTGTCAAGGAGGAACCGGAGAAGGTGATTGTGAAAGAGGAACCGGCACCGGAGCGTGTCATTGACCTGCCCATTGATACCGAGGAAGAGGATGAGAAGAAGCACCCTTTTGAGGTGAAGCCGGCCCTGGAGGAAGACTTCGACAAGGAAGAAGAGGAGCCGGCATTTGAGGTCAGCAACGATACCAAGGAAGAGGATCAGGCTTACCGGGGAGACGTGTCGCAGCCGTACAACCCGCGCCTGGACCTGGAGTTTTACCGCTTCCCTACCCTCGACTTGCTGAATACGTATCAGAACGACGATCCGGACATCGACATGGAAGAACAGAATGCCAACAAGAACCGCATCATCAAGGTGCTGCGCAGCTTCGGCATTGAAATCAGTTCCATCAAGGCCAGTGTGGGTCCGACCATTACCTTATATGAGATTACGCCGGCGGAAGGGGTACGTATCTCGAAAATCCGTAACCTGGAGGACGACATCGCCCTGAGTCTTTCGGCACTGGGTATCCGTATCATCGCACCGATTCCGGGCAAGGGTACCATCGGTATCGAAGTGCCAAACGCGAACCCGCACATCGTACCCATGAGTTCTATCCTGACCAGCAAGAAGTTCCAGGAAACAACCTTCGACCTGCCGGTGGCACTCGGAAAAACCATTACCAACGAGGTGTTCATGGTGGATCTGGCCAAGGCGCCCCACATGCTGGTGGCCGGTGCGACAGGTCAAGGTAAGTCTGTGGGACTGAATGCCATCGTGACTTCCCTGCTCTACAAGAAGCACCCCAGTGAACTGAAGTTCGTCATCATCGACCCAAAGAAGGTGGAATTTGCCATCTATGCGCCGATTGAGCGTCACTTCCTGGCCAAGTTGCCCGACGGAGAGGATGCCATCATCACCGACGTGACGAAGGTGGTACAGACACTGAACTCGCTGTGTGTGGAAATGGACAACCGTTACAAGCTCCTGCAGAACGCAGGATGCCGTAACATCAAGGAATATAACGCGAAGTTTATCAACCGCCAGCTGAATCCGGAGAACGGTCACCGCTTCCTGCCCTACATTGTCATCATCATTGATGAGTTCGGCGACCTGATTATGACAGCCGGCAAGGAGGTGGAACTGCCTATCTGCCGTATTGCCCAGCTGGCCCGTGCGGTGGGTATCCACGCCATCATCGCTACCCAGCGTCCGACCACAAACATCATTACGGGTACCATCAAGGCCAACTTCCCGGCGCGTGTGGCTTTCCGTGTGGCTTCCATGATGGACTCACGTACCATTCTGGACCGTCCGGGTGCCCAGCAGCTCATCGGTAAAGGTGACATGCTCTACCTGCAAGGAAACGACCCCGTGCGCGTGCAGTGTGCGTTTGTCGATACGCCGGAAGTGGAACGCATCGCGGAATTCATCGGCAAGCAGCAGGGTTATCCTACGGCCTTCATGCTGCCGGAATACGTGGATGAGAATGCAGAACCCAGCAGTGCTGCCGACGTGGACATGAACCGTCTGGACCCGCTCTTTGAAGAAGCGGCTCGTCTGGTCATCTACCACCAGCAGGGTTCCACTTCGCTGATTCAGCGTAAATTCTCCATCGGCTACAACCGTGCGGGACGCATCATGGACCAGCTGGAAAAGGCGGGCATCGTAGGTCCGGCCAACGGTAGCAAGGCGCGCGATGTGCTTTGTCTGGATGAAAACGATTTACAAATGAGAATGAGCAGCCTGAAGGATTAAACGGGCTGCCCTCTAACCCCTAAAAATGATTGTGACAGGTATGAAAAAAATTTTTCTTCTCGTCCTGCTGATGGGAGTCGCCCTGTGTCAGGCTGTGGCCCAACAGGACGCAAAAGCTGAAAGCATATTAAGCAAGATGGCGGACAGCTACCGGAAAGCCGGCGGCATCAGTCTGACTTTTGGAGGTACACAACAAGGAAAGCTGTTGCTGAAAGGCAACAAGTTCTGCCTGGAGAGCGGAGGTATCAAGACCTGGTTCGACGGAAAGACGCAATGGAGCTATGTGGAACAGAATGAAGAGGTGAACGTATCATCCCCCACCCCGGAGGAGATACAGAGCGTCAACCCGTATGCGCTGCTGACAGCCTACAAGAAGGGCTTCAACTACCGCTACGTGGGCGAAAAGACCCGTCAGGGAAAGCGGGGACATGAAATCATCCTGACCCCGAAGACCTCGCAGGACATTAAAAGCATCACACTGAACGTGAAGGAAAACAGTTCGCCCGTGTACATTGCCATCCAGCTGCAGAACGGAGAGAAACAAGAGTTTCAGATTTCGTCGTACCGCACGGGAGTGAATCTGCCCGACGCGGTGTTCCGTTTCGACAAGAGCAAGTATACGGGAGCGGAAATCATTGATTTACGATGACATCATCCGATGTATCGAGAATAGAACTTTGAGCTAAGTAAGAGGGGGTTTCGGCATAGATATACATGACGCTGCCCCCTTTTATTGCATCTATAATGGGGCGCGACACGGAAGTGGGCAATGCCGGACATCCGAAGCTCCGTCCCAACCGTCCGCCACGACTGGCCACGGATGGGTCTGCATAGGAGGCCCCGTGCACCACAATGGCACGTTCGCGGGCCCGGTCGTTAATCCCTTTCTCCAGTCCGTCGAGAATGAGCGAATAGCCGTTTCGTCCCTGATAGGTGGAAGCCGTCAGGTAAAAGCCCAGCGAGCTCTTGTAAGAGCCGTATTCGTTGGAAAAAGAGGTAGCATAGTTTCCACCGCTGTTCTTGCCGTGTGACACTACTGAGGAATACAGCATCCGGCGGTGCTTCATGTCGAACACGTACAGGCGCTTTTCCGTGGAAGGCTTGGAAAAGTCAATCAAGGTCAGCACGTCGCGCTTGCGGTTCTTGATGCGGTTATACCCCGTCACCGCCTGCTTGAAGGCCCGCCAGTTGACCACCCCTTCCAGCTGCATGGAGTGGTAGAGCGACACGACCTCATCGGCCGCCTTAACCGCTGCTGCGGGGGATTCAGTAGGAACAGACTCTCCTTCCGCCGTGAAATACGCACAGGGGAAAGACAGGAACATGGCAGAAAGAAAAAATTTGATGATATGATTTTGCATGACTTTTTACGACCTGAAAAATATTCGGCCGCAAAGTTACGGATTTTCTGTCTTTCTTCTTCCGTAAAGAGAGTTAATTTTATAGAAATCACTCGATTACAATCACCAGTGACCGTTCCGTCGGTGCCCAGTCGTACACAAACTTGGCATGCGAGGTGGCATTGCGCACACACATGTGCGAACGGGGCGTGGTGCCCAACGACCAGCTGTATTCAATCATCGCCGTGCGAGGCACGTTGACCGGCACCCCGTGAATGTAGGCTCCGTTGGTGAAGCGGCTGGCATACGGTGCATAGCCTCCGGTGGCCGCAGAACCGTCTTTCAGGAACACCATACGCGACTTTTTCTGCTGCACCACAAACATGCCGAGCGGGGTTTCCTGCGCATACGGCGGACGGTGCATGCCCGTAGTGGCCGGATTCATGCTGCGGATGGCCCAGGTACCTTCTTCCAGACGTTCCAAGGTGGCAATGTTCTGGTCGCCCCGGTCTACCACGACCACGTGGTTAAACTGTGTACTGTCGGACAAGAGTTTGACATAGCGGCGCGGCACCCACCATTCTCCCTCGATGGAGACCGGTGACACGCGATAGAAACTGCCCGTCTCGCCCAGGAAAGACACCAGCGCCCCGTCGCGTCCATAGCGTTCGGGCACCAGCGTATCCGAAGGAAAATACAGCGGTACCGACTGATAGCGTTCCACTCCCAGCGTATCGGCAATGCGCCGGTACACATTCTGCGTGTATTTCCGCACCAGCGGAGCTTCACGGTTCACATTCTTGTAATTCTGGAATATCGCCCAGCGGTTGGCATCGTACTGAAGATTCTCGATAAAAGCCAGGCATTTGCGTATGGCATCCCATTTGAATGAACGGACGGTGTCCTGATACGGATACTCATCCTTCAAGGTGTATTTGTCAAAAAGAAGTTCCTTCGCCAAGATGATGTCGGCAGCGGTCAGCGGTTTACGCTCAAACGGCAGAATCTCTTCCACCTCCATGCTGTCGGGAGATGCCGTCTCCGACACGATGGGTTGCGACATCGGTTGTTCCACCCCACGGCCTGCTTCCTCCCGGCAACTGCAAAGGAGACACAAGAAGCATATTAAGCCTGTCAGTCGTTTCATAATGAAGGGTTATAAGGTTGGAACAAAGATAATAATTTTTGCTAAAAAACCGCAGGAAAATGCAAAAAATCAGCGACTTTCTGTAAAGAAAGCACGACTTCCGGCACTTTCTCCAATTACTCGTCCAGGATACGGGCCGTCTCCACTTTTTCCAGTCGCGCACGCAGCTTTCCCATCATCGACTTGCGGATGCGCAGACGCATCAGGCAGTCCATGTCGTACGACTGTTCCAGTATCTCGGGCGACTCTTCCTTGACGATGCGCATGATGTCGTTCATGAAGGGATATTCGAACGCCACGGCCACGTCTTCGTCCACCGTCTTCTCGATGACCGGGGCTTCATCCAGTGCCAGCGAAGCCGCCATGCGGTAGGCCACAATCAGACCGCTCGTCCCCAGTTTAATACCGCCGAAATAACGCACCACGATGACCAGCACATCGGTCAGCTCGCGCGAGTTAATCTGCCCGAGGATGGGCTTTCCGGCCGTGCCCGAAGGCTCTCCGTTGTCGTTGGCCCGGAAATCCTTCCGTTCCGCGCCCAGCATATAGGCATAACACACGTGGCGGGCATCGTAATATTTCTTCTGGTACTCCTCCAGAAAGGACTTCACTTCGGAGAGCGTACGCACCGGCAGCGCAATGGCAATGAACTTGCTGCGCTTCTCGGTATAGATGGCTTCCGCGCTTTCCTGAATGGTCTTATAGGTATCTTCTTGCATCGTTTTTCTTCTTTCAGGTGGCAAATTTAATGATTTTTCTCGCATTTTTAAAACCGGAAAGCGTATCTTTGCTCCTGCATTAATCCCTTAAGAAACTAATGGCATGAAAAAATTACAAAAACTAACCTACTGTATGGGACTGGTTGCCGTGGCTGCACCTCATGCACAAGCTGCAACGCCCGATTCTGAAAAACCCAACATCTTGTTCATTCTCTGCGATGACATGGGATACGGCGACCTGGGATGCTACGGTCAGCCTTTCATCCAGACACCCTGCATCGACCAGATGGCACAGGAGGGCATGCGATTTACGCAGGCATACGCCGGAAGCCCCGTCAGTGCCCCGTCGCGCGCCACCATCATGACCGGACAGCACAGCGGACACGGACACGTGAGAGGCAACAAGGAGTACTGGCTGGGCGAGGTGTGGTACGGACAGAACAAGGAGTATGCCGTGACCGGACAGGAGCCGTATGACCCGCAACATATCATCCTGCCGGAAATCATGAAGAAGAACGGCTATACCACCGGCATGTTCGGTAAATGGGCCGGCGGCTACGAGGGTTCGACCTCTACTCCCGACAAGCGGGGCGTGGACGAATACTTCGGCTACATGTGCCAGTTTCAGGCGCACCTCTACTACCCGAACTTCCTGAACTCCTACAGTCGTGCCGCAGGCGATACGGCCGTCAGCCGTGTGGTTCTGGAAGACAACATCCGCTACCCGATGAGCGGCGACGACTATTTCAAGCGTACGCAGTATTCGGCCGACCTGATTCACCAGAAGGCACTGGAATGGCTCGACAAGCAGGACGGCAAACAGCCTTTCTACGGCTTCCTGACGTACACCCTGCCGCATGCCGAACTGGTACAGCCCAACGACTCTATCCTGAAGAAATACAAGAAACAGTTCTTTCATGACAAGACCTGGGGCGGAGATGCAGGTTCCCGCTACAACGAGAGCGTGCACACACATGCCCAGTTTGCCGGCATGATCAGCCGACTGGATGCCTACGTGGGCGAAATCCTGGCCAAGCTGAAAGAAAAAGGACTCGACGAGAATACCATCGTCATCTTCAGCAGTGACAACGGTCCTCACGAAGAAGGCGGTGCCGACCCGACTTTCTTCGGACGCGACGGTAAGTTGCGCGGCCTGAAGCGCCAGTGCTACGAAGGAGGTATCCGCATCCCGTTCATCGTGCGCTGGCCGGGAAAGGTGAAAGCCGGTGAGGTGAACGACCATCAGCTGGCTTTCTACGATATCATGCCTACCTTCTGCGAACTGGTGGGCGACAAGCGCTTCCCCAAGAAGTACCTGAACAAGAAACTGGAAGGTGACTGTTTCGACGGTATCTCTTTCGCTCCTACCCTGTTAGGCAACGACGAGGCACAGAAGGCACACGACTTCCTCTACTGGGAGTTCCACGAAACCGACCAGATTGGTCTCCGCATGGGCGACTGGAAGATGGTGGTAAAGAAGGGGGTTCCTCACCTCTACAATCTGGCAGAAGACATCCACGAAGACCACGACGTGGCTGCCCAGCATCCGGACCTCGTGAACCAGATGAAGCAGGTAATTCTGCGCGAACACCGCCCGAATGACCTCTTCCCCGTGACCTTGCCGAAATAAGATTTCACCGGAAAAACGCACTTACGTTTCGAACCAAACGCACTTGCGTTCCAACTCAAACGCCAAAGAGTTTTAGACAAAGAGGCTGTCTCAAAATGAGACGGCCTTTTTTGTGTTTGCAAAAAAAATCGGG
>ERZ791773.29-NODE-29-length-107435-cov-10.971559_pt1 | contig 107435 bp, 122 predicted proteins | sample MGYA00509948_ERZ791773 | MGnify/ENA primary metagenome ERZ791773 (study PRJEB30046, sample SAMN00791987) | human gut metagenome | study: EMG produced TPA metagenomics assembly of the A metagenome-wide association study of gut microbiota in type 2... | reverse complement strand
ATGTTATTCTCCTGTACCCATACCAGCGTTTCAGCCATTTTCTGCAAATTGCTGATTTTGACCTTTAGCGCATAGGCCAGATTTTCCTGTGCCTTGACATTCTCCTGCAGGTCCACAACGAGCCGCAGCCTGGTTCTGGTCGTAAAGATCAGTATGGGTTCTTCCTTGTACCGCAGATTCTTCTCGGCGTTCTGAACAAAGAATCCTTCCAGACATTCTCTTTTGCAGCTTTCTCCCAGAGAACGCTCCGATATGAACTTGTTCCGTTCCGGCGGCAGATAGCTATAACGCCCACGTTGGGTTTTGACGAAAATGTTGTATTCATCCTGCAGGATGTCTTGAAAATCTTCATACGAGATTGCTTTCTCACGAGCAGCGGCAACGGCATCCCGGATAAGCTGCTTCTGTGTTTGAAACTTTGTCGGATTGGGCGTAAATCCTTCCGTTTCGATTTTCTGTTTTTTCTCATCCAGCCGCCGCTGTGCCCAATACTCCGCTTCGGTCACACCCGTTCTGGATGGTGACAGTAAATCGACCTGATGCAGAAACTCGCGGCGGCACAAATCCATGAGGGATTTCTGCAGGTGTTTCAGGTATTCGTTCGTCACATGGTGCTTGTACCCTGCCTTGCAGTCAATGGGCCGCTCCATAAAGGGCTGCTTAGGCACATCCAGTTTTCGCAAACTGTTGATTACGATATGTACATGAATATTGCCGCTGCCATTATGACCGTCCATGTGCGTACAGACCAATGCCTGATGCCCCGGAAAATTTGCTTTTGCGTATTCCAGTCCAAGCTCCTGCGCCCGTTTACCCGTCAAACAATTTTCTGTGCTGTCCCGTGGATCAAAGCTGATGATGTAATGGTGGCTTTTGATTTCATCCTTGTTTTTGTTCTTCTGATATTCGCGGTTCAGTTGCTGGCAGGCCGCATCGAAGGAATAAGGTTCACAGTTCAGACCGTCCAGATAAAACTCATCTCGCATGATACGATTTCCGTTCTGGTCAAGGATCGGAGTTTTCCGAAGCTCGTCATGCTTGAAAATCAGATACTCCAGTGCAGCACCATAGTTGGAACTCTTACTTGCGATGTGCTTTAATATTGCCATAGTTCTTTCCTGCCATTTCTGCGACTTGTTCCCGCATCTCAAAAATACAGGCAATCGCATGGTTGATGTTTTCGTGCATCGCACGGGACTGGATACCGCCGCTGTTGAAGAACGCTGCGATCTGGTTCAGGTTGTTCCCGATGGCGGCAAACTCCCGTGTGATAGCTTCAATCTCGTCCGGGTGGACATAGAACACATACGAGGTATTCACGCGGCCTTTCATCAGCATCTGCGCTGCAAATTCAGAGAGGGTCATTCCGGCATCTTCGGCCTGCTGGTGTAAAAGTTCATGTACTGTTTCTGTAACTCGTGCGGAGATTACTTTTGTCTTTACGATAGATTTCACTTTTTTCTTCGTTTGTGGCATGAGGTCTCCTTTCCAAAATCAAGAATTTGATTTCCCGGCAGTGCGTCTGCACTCCGGCTGTGACCTGCTACGGCAGGCCACCAACAGGCAAAATCATGTGATTTTGCACGATGTGAGGGTATGGGGAGCGCAATCCCCATCAAGATGCCGCGTGGAGAAATCGCCCGTAGGAGCGGTTTCGTATACAAAGGCGAATCTTGCTCTTAACTACCGTCCACTCTGTCCCAGCCCGTTCCTGTCCGATTCTCTCCGACGTTTTTTCTGGTAAGACGCGCAGAATGCACATTCAGTACCGGAGGTATCCAGCTGGGGTGGCTCATGCGATTTTCAAGGTGCGATGTGACTTTGTAAGGAATCGGGGAATTTCATCAGTGATACCGTAGTGAATTGGCTTACTTTTGAAAACACTTCCTATACCCTATACAAACTTTAAGGGGTGTTTTTAAACCGGGTCTTTTGAAAATTCAAAGAAAATTCATTTTTCCAACGTTCCCCTCTACCTATAACATTCTAAAATGGGTGTTTGGCATACAGATTTTCAAATTTTGTTGAACCGCCTAATTTTAGAACATAGATTTTGTTCATTTTCCACTTATAGAACCAGAGAAAGGCTGTTTTACAAAAGATTTTGAAATTCCCTATACTAATAGGAATCCGCAGAGCCGTTTTGGAATACAGTTTTGAAAATTTCACAAATTTGGACGAAAAGAAAAACGGCAAAGTTCAAAATCGAACCTTACCGTTTTACATGCACTCACGCTATCTCAATTTTTTGCCTGGTGATGGTTTTTCTCTAGGAGCTAACCCTTCAATTTGCAGGCTATATCCTCTATCACGAATAACATCGACAACTTCGGAAACATATTTCTGACAAGTGTCGTGGTCAGGAGCTTCTACCATCACACGCACCACAGGCTCCGTGCCGGATTCACGAACCAGAATACGACCAGTATCTCCAAGTGCTTCGGCCACCTTGGTCACTGCTTTCTGCACGGCAGGGTCATTCTGAACAGCCTTCTTATCAGTCACACGGACATTTTCCAGCACCTGCGGATAAATTTTCAGCGGTGCCGCCAATTCGCTCATCGGCTTTTTCTTAGCCAGCATGACTTCCATCATCTTTAAACTCGTCAGGATACCATCACCCGTGCTGGCATACTTGGAGAAGATAATATGTCCGCTCTGCTCGCCGCCGATACGACAGCCATTCTTGGCCATGTACTCATAAACATACTTATCGCCCACGGCAGTCTTCGCATAGCCGATGCCCTGCTCATCGAACGCTTTGTACAGACCAAAGTTGGACATAACAGTCGTAACCACAGTGTTGGTCAGCAGCTTACCGCGCTCTTTCATATAGCAGCCGTAGATGCACAGGATGTGATCACCTGTGACAACATTTCCTTTTTCATCTACACACAGGCAGTGATCCGCATCGCCGTCATAAGCAAAACCAACATCCAATCCCTTTTCCACAACGAACTTCTGCAGACCCTCAATGTGGGTGGAGCCCGCGTTCAGGTTGATGTTCAGACCGTTGGGCTGGTTATTGATAACATAAGTATCTGCGCCGAGAGCATCGAACACAGACTTGGCGATATTCCAGCTTGAGCCGTTGGCGCAGTCCAAGCCGACCTTGACTCCCTTGAAGGAGGAGAGACCCAGAGAAATCAAGTAGCCCATGTAACGGTTACGACCTGCCACATAGTCCACAGTACAGCCGATATGCTCACGATGCGCAAAGGGCAGCTCCGGCCAGTCCTTATCGAACACATGGAGTTTACCGTCGATGTAATCTTCCACCAGCAACAAGGTTTCCTCCGGCATCTTCTCACCGTAGCAGTCGATCAGCTTGATACCGTTGTCGTAATACGGATTGTGGCTGGCAGAAATCATGATGCCGCAGTCAAAGTCATCTACACGAGCGATGTACGCCACAGACGGGGTTGTGGTGATGTGGAGCAAATAGGCATCTGCACCAGAAGCCGTCAGGCCTGCAACCAGACTATACTCGAACATATAGGAGCTGCGGCAGGTATCCTTACCGATGACGATGCGGGCAGGCTCGGTATCTCCATTGCGCTCACGGAGAGCATTGTAATACCAGCCAAGAAATCAACCAACCTTATAGGCGTGGTCTGCCGTTAGTATAATTCCAGCTTCACCACGGAAGCTGTCTGTTCCAAAGTATTTTCCCATTTTTAGTTCATCCCAAATCAAAGAAAACATGTATACCTTAGGCCGTAAAAAGTTTTATCATTTGCAAATGACTGCATAAGGATAGCATAGCTAAGCACTACTGTCATGTTTTCACAAATAGATTTCTTTTTATATTATTTATACGGTAGTCTTATTCTTTCTCAACATTCTTTTCAACTCTTCGACCGTGACAGAATCATTTACAAATTTTTTCAATTCTACAAGGTCTTCTTCACAGTCCACTTCAAAGATCTCATGATTGTTTTCCATGTGCCTTACATGAACATGCCACTTCTGGTAATATGGAAAGAAAAGTTCATCCCAATACAGTTTCTTTGATGCAGGATCGTTCCAATCTACATCGTGCAGCAGTCTATTGATAAAAACCAAATCACTTTTTGTCCAAAAGGAGATACCAGACCATACAGATCCAGCCATACCCGCTGTGTTTACCGAAGTAATGTACAATCCCTTTTCATCCTCATCCAAGTTGGCTACCCATTCGGGACGAGGAAGATGTTCTTCGTTTTTGTGCAAATAAAACCCATACTGAACAGAATCTGTATTTTTCCAACCATATTTCAGGTAGATATTTTCCGTCAGGAATAAATCTGATGTCACAAAAAACGTATCCCTGTCAAAGTAATCCGATGCAACATAAATTGTTGAAAACGTATTATATTCCCGATAATAGGGGTTCTCTACCTGAATAATTTCCAATTGATCTTTATATTTGCTTACAAGGTACTCAAATCGTTCCTTCTTATATCCAACCGTCATAATCAATCTGGAAATGCCAGCTTCAATCATATATTCAATGTGTCGTTCAATCATTGGCTTTCCATTAACGGGAATCAACGACTTTGGCACATATTGCGTAATCTCACCAACGCGAGAACCAAAACCTGCCGCCATCATCAGGACCTGTACTTTATTCTGCTCAAACATCTTTATACTTCCCCTTAGCCGCATTTTTATTACAATGTATACCCCAAAGTCTGCCACTGCGCTTTTATAGCGATTGCTTTATTCAAGCATTTTTTCCAATGACTTTCATTGTAATCAATTTGAATATTTCGAACCAATCTGCCAAGATGCCAATAGACCCACATAAAGCTGACTGCCATCTTGAACAGCAAAAATTTTCCGTAATCCAGCTTTCCATGCATTTTATCTTCGTAAGAACGAAGAAAGCTCTTTTCCAATTCTGGCGTAAGATCATTCAGTATAACAAAATTCGCCAGGTCAAGGTAGTAATCGCCCGAGCTGGAATATTCCCAGTCAATCAGATATGCTCTATCCTTACAAATCATAAAGTTCTGAAGCGCAGTATCTCCATGTAGCGGCGCATTTGCTCCAGCATATTTTTCTTCCATCTGCGTAATCAGAGCAACAATCTCTTCTTCTACTTGTGCCAGTTCTGCCGGCACCTTTGTGGTCACTGTAAAATAGTCCGACCGATACACGTTATAATCATTCAGAAAGGAAAATTTCCCCTGAAATTCTGCACCGGACGTATGCAGATTACGCAGCTGGGTAGTAACCTTATCTAAGGTTTCGGCATTTTCCAGCATGGTAATATCTTTTTTAGAAATTCCATCCAGAAACTCAATCAGTAAATTACCGTTTTCTGCGCAGTAAACCTCCGGCGCAATGTTTACGCGTGCAGCTTCCTTGATGTTATGCAGTTCTCGCGACCTGTTGATAATTTTTTCTGTTCCTTCTCCAGCAATTCGGGCAATGTATTTCTTATGATTTGTTCCGTATATTGTATAAGCTTCATTTGTTCGACCTCCCGCAATAAAGCAAATATCCTGAATCGCAATTCCGCAGCGATCCGTCATACTTTTGATTACGCCATATCTCTTTTGAATCTGTTCATCCATTTAAATATTCCTCTCCATCTTGTGCTGATCATCATGTTTTCTATAAGGCTCAAATATACCCATTGTATGGAAGTGCCCAGCCCAGCAGAAGAAATGTCGTAGTCAAAAGTCCTGCCGCAATTAAAATATAACCAAACACATAATCTTTTTTATACTCTTTTGCAATCCGCTCTTGCTCCGGAACTATCATAAGCTGCTCCCGGTAGGCCGTTTCCTCTTCGCTGACAGGATGCAGTTTTGAACCAATAACAGCAAACAGCAGGCTCATGTAGAGACCGATAAAAAACGGATCCAGAAAATTAACAAATACAGAGCCAACTGTCCCGCCAATAAAGCCAACCATGCATTTAGGAATTATAAAGCCCAGGAAGCCTGCAATCATAGACCAGCGTGCACCGGTGGAAGAAAGTTTCTTGCTGACCACACTTCCAATACCAGGCACGGCCCAGCTTGCAGCAATGATTGTAGATGCAAACCATGAAATAATCCGGATTCCACCCAAGCCCATATATGCAAGCACTAAAGCAAGCACACCAACAATCAGCATGACCATTCTACTAAAACGAAGCTGTTCTCTTTCGGATTTAAAATTAATTTTTACAATATCTGATGTTACAGAAAATCCAACCACAGACATGAATGTGGAAGCAGAAGATAACCCTGCTGCCATGATTCCCGCCAGAACCAGCGTTCCAACCAATTGGGGCATCACGTTAAATGCTGCCCAAATCAAGACGCGCTGCGGGTCTTCCAGATTCGGGTTCAGATTGATAACTGCCACAGACTGTAAATTTAAAAACAGCAAAAAGACAACGGTACACATTGCCGCTATGGCACCGGAACGAAACGTAACATGCTCACTTTTTGCCATCAGATTTCTGCCAGCCTGCCAAGGTGACACTGCAACCGTGATGAACCAGACAATGCCCATTGTGATGGAGTACATCATAGCACCGAATGCGTCTTTAGCACCTGTCCCCGGAATGTTCCCATAGTAATCAAGCAGGTTATCCGGAGCCCCCGGATTATTCATCAAGTTCACAAGCAGTTGCCCAATGCCGCCCTGTGCTTTAAAAATATAAGGTCCTGCAATGATGGCCGCAAAAAGGAAAACCAGAAACATCAGTGTATCCGTAATCACAACGCCTTTTGAACCTGAATAAAAGGTAAAACCCGTAAAGCAGATCCAGGCCAGAAAGAGGCAAACACCATAAGAAAGTCCCGTCAATTCCTGCATCAACACGCCAACACCTGTAATACTGGCCAGCAGATATGCCGTTAAAGATATAATGGTGATAATTCCTGCCATACGGCGATTTCGGTGATCTTTGAATCTTTCACCAAAATATTCCGGCATGGTTGTGCATTCTGACCGGCGCAGGTAGCGGCCAAAAATCAGTGGGCCAAATACATAGCCTGCCGCGCAGATCGAGTTCAGCAATACCAGAGAGGTGATGTTGCCCGTGTAACACCAGCCCTGATCCCCCATAAATCCATTGACGGAAAGCATGGATGCAAAAAGCGTACCTGCGATCAAAATAGTTGGTGCATTTCTTCCGCTGACATAATAGTCATTTACATCTTTTACTTGCTTTCCGGCCCAGATGCCAACAACAAGATAGACTATAATACTTACAATGACACCAATAAAAAATATATTCATTTCTTCTTTTCCTTCTCCTTACTTGCTGCTTCCCTATGCAGAATCACGTTCATGGCAATACCTGATACGACAAGGCATCCACCAATTACGATCGATATGATTATTTCACCCATATTTGAATTCCTGCCAATCGTAAATTATTCCATCTCTGTGTTCAAATCCGAACTTGTTATTTCACCCAATACGCTTCGATTTTGTGATTGATTCGTTGTTCTTCCGGAGGCAGTTTCATGTAGTCTCCATACATGCCAGTCAGGTATGCATCATAGTCCTTTGGTGCATAAAATTCATATCCCTCAAATTCCAGCTTGATCCTATTATCAAAATGGTCGTTCTTGGCCGGGCAAAGCTTTCTTGATACGACTGGTGCAAATCTGATTCTTTTTGTCGAGCCGTAAGTGTGCTCTAACATTATGCCATTGATTTTTTTCATATAGTACTTTAGCATCCTGTCATTGAAAAGCAAATGGTATAATTTTTTTACCGGGTTCCGATAATTAACGCACATACACCCCCATGTTTTTGCATAGTAATGCAATATTTTATCAATTTTGGCCTGTGCCAAATCATCGTCATCGTCCATAGAATACATTGGAAAAACATCAATCCACACGGAGTACAGGCTCTTATCCTGTCTGAACGATGACTTTACAATGGTTCTTCTGTCTACCAGTTTACCATAATGGAAGCCATACGAATCATCCGGCCCGTATAACAACTTTATGGGCTTATCACTATTTTCTTTTCGATACAGCTCCACAAACTTCAAAAAGTCCGGAAAAGGCATTACCACATCAATATCATCATCCCATGGAATAAATCCCTGATGACGCACCGCTCCAATCAGTGTGCCACCATCCAAAACATACCGTAAATGATGTTTCTTGCAAAAGGCATCAAATGTTATCAACAAATCCAGTTCTACCTTTTTCACCTCATCTGTTGACATTTTTTTCATTGCATCATAATTCATCTTTGTGCTCCTCAACCACTCTTTTGTATACTTCTTTCCCTCTTGATCCTTGAAACTCACGTAAAGTAAATCATTTTTTCAATGCGAAACCATATACTATTTATCTATCCATATTTACACTATTATTTCACAGCATTTCTAAATACATCAACATTATTGCAATAATCAGATACTGTTCCTTTAAATACACTTGATGTACCACAGACAAAAATACTTGCGCCACACTTTTTTAACTTTGCCCCGTTCTCTGGGGTAATATTTCCATCCACTTCAATAGTAATGTTACTTTTATTTCTTTCCTTTAGGAACTCCTGTATTCTTGCTGCCTTCTTTAAAGTACTGGGCACAATTTTTTGGCCTGCAAATCCCGGATTAACCATAAGAAGGTTGATTCCATCGATATAATCCAGAACCTCTTCTAATACGTATATAGGCGTTGCTGGATTGATAGCTAAAAATCTTTTACATCCAAATGGCACCAACCAATCCAATGCTCTCTGAACTTGGTAAGTACTTTCATAATGAATAGAAACTATATCCGTTTCTTTTATTCCAATCCATTGCAACTTATACTCTGGATCCTTAATCATCAAATGCAAATCCAACGGTATTTTTGTTAATTCTCTTAGACCACGAATGTAGTCCACCCCTAATCCAAAATTAGGAACAAACTCTCCATCCATGACATCAATATGAAGATATTCGACTCCCTTATCTTCAAATGTCTTAATTGTATCTTTCAAATTAATCAAATCTGCACACATCATCGAGGCAGATATTTTACTTTCACCCATTGTGTCACTTACTCTCCTCTGTTCCATAGTGTCATTACTTTGCAATATGGTTCCTTGTGGTCATGCATCAACGCCATTCCTACTTTCAAATCATCTTGATGATAGAAATGTGAAATCAATGCCGATGCCTTAATTTCATGATTTTCCAAGGCACTTTTTACTTCAGACCAATCACAGTCATGGTTCTTTTCATACGAGGAATTCCAAGTTCCCGCTATATGTAATTGCTTTCTTAAAATTCTCCAGTATGTATTTTGATTAAGATCAATCTCTCCCTCTGGATTGCCCATCAAAACCAGTCTTCCTCCAGCTTTAACCATATTAATCGCTGTATCAATTGCACTATTCGAGCCCACTGCTTCTAGAACAACATCAAACTCCTCTTTGCAGTTTTCAAATGTTGCATACCCAATTCCCGGAATATTTTCTGCAATTTTACGCTTGCTCTCTGAACGTCCAACAACAATCACTTCTGCCGCTCCCATTTTTTTTGCCCACTGAGCTGCTGCAAATGCAATCATTCCAGTTCCAACAATTGCAACCGTGTCTCCATTTCTTACGTTAGCAATCTTTATTGCATGTAACGCTACCGCAAGTGGTTCCATCATGGCAGCTTCTTCAAATGAGATTACATCCGATAACTCCACTAAATTCCAAATCGGTACAGCTACATATTCCGCAAATCCGCCATCTCTTCTTGATCCCACATAATCATAATTAGAACACATTTCATAGTGTCCATCCTTACACTGCTGACATTTACGGCATGGAATCAGCGGAAATATCCCTACTTTTTTTCCTACAAGGTTTTCATTTTCCTTATCAGCAACCTTGTCAACCACACCAGAGAATTCATGTCCGGGTATAGTCGGAAAATGATACGTTCCCTTAGAATATACTCTCGGAATATCAGAGCTACAAATTCCGGCGGCTTTAACTTTTACTACACACCACCCCGTTGCGCATTCCGGATATTCAAGCTCTTCATAGCGAAGATCATTAACTGCATGTAACGAATACCCTTTCATTCTTAATGTTCCTCCATTTCCCTTATAAACTTGTTTAAATCCTCTTTTGTGGTGATTTTATAATTACATTCATCACCAGGTATCATACAAATTTTCAATCCATGTCTGTAAGCAATTTCGCTGCTTCCTCTTACCTTAGACAAATCTTCTTCTGTCATGCCATTGTGAATTTCAAGATATTTCCCATATCTAAAGCTCTCTGGTGCCTGTCCTGCATAAAGTTGATCCCGATTTAAAAGCGACGTGATGTTTTCTCCGTTTTCACTTAAATAGATCGTATCCTTAACCGGAAGGACAGGCATAGCACCATCATACTCCGACAACTTATCCATGCATTGTGAAATTATACGTTCTGAAACATTTGGTCGAGCGGCATCATGGATTATTATATTATCATCTGCAACTGCCCCAATAGATTTTGCTTTAATCATACCGTTAACAATAGAATGCTGTCTGCTACTACCTGCCGGTGCAAAACCAGCAAACTTACTTAGATTATCCTTTTCTATCCAAGACATAATATAGTCTTGCCAAATTTCAGAAGCCACGATTACAATATTGTCAATTTGAGTGTGATTCTCAAATTTATCCAAACAATAAGAAATAATTGGTTTGCCTGAGACCTCAATATATTGTTTCGGAATATCTCCCCCTAGCCGGCTACCCGTTCCCCCAGCCAAAATAATCGCTATGTTCATAATACTCCCCTTTACTTCCCTATGTACTGTACAAAAAATCTCAATTCTTTTTTGAAAAATCCAATGCTAACAACCAAAATAATGCATCCGATAATCACACAATATATAATTGCATGAAGAATCCAATTCAAAACTGTTACATTTCGGATTGGAATCAATTCACCACAAATCACAAATCCTATACCGGCACCAGCCGTAAAAACAAATAACTTTTTGTAGAAGATGCTCTGTACTCTTCCCGGAACAATTTTACTTGTATAGTACACATGGAATATCATGCGATAGGTCATACCAACAATCGTGCCAACAGTCACACCTATCAAACCAAACTTTTTCACCAGTGACACCGAGATTACAATATTAAGTATTGCTTCAATATACGCCGGCACCGTAATTTCCTTAAATTTATTAGCAGAGTAGGCTAGGTTTAGGTGCGGCAGTTTGACTAGATACAATGCTTCTGATATAACAAGCAAAAAGCCAAACAATGGTTGATTGTAGTCTGTATCCACAATGCCTCTAGTATAAAGCTGTACAAATGGTGTAATCAGCAATGCCGTTACCGTAAATAGGAAAAAGACCAAAACAAAAACGATATATTCGTATATATCAAGCTTTTGGTTCAATTCTTTCCAATTTTTCTTTGCATAGGCCTGTCCTACTGTGTGTGCAATGCCGGATAGACACGCATTAATCAGCTGCTTGATTCCACTGCTGACAAGACTGTAAACGCTGTAGATCGAAACAGTTTTCAGGTTTGCCAAAAATGTAAGAACCGTCACATCCGTGCTGGTATGAATGAATGCCGCCAGATTGATTGCAAACCCATTCCATCTGGATTTTATAAGGGAATTATCCGGCTCAACCTTCCAATCTATTTTATAGTTCTTTTTTACATACCGGCTGAATATAAGCGGCTGCAGAAGAAAGAGCGAACCGCTTATCAGCTTTAAAATATGAATACTGGGGTAAATAAAAACCGAGATTAGTGCAAACAGGACATTGCAAATCACGATGAGCGTCTGCGTAAAATTTACGACATAGCCCTTTTTATCCGCATTCAGAAGCGTTCGCAACGTCAGCGAATACATGTACTGGATCAGCAATGTGAGTGAAAGGATCAATGTCAGCGAACATATATACACAAATTTGAACTCGGTTTTGAAATACAGCGGATATACAATGGACAGAACAACCGAATAGCCAATGAAAAGGGCACCGATTTTTTTATAAAAGCGGTCTGCCGTTACAAGAACCGAGGAAATCTTATTGTTGTCCTGTTCCACAATGGGTTTATACAGGTTTGCAACAATAACACCTGTAATTCCGCCCTCCACCAGTGTTATGTAACTTAAAAACTGGTTGAGCGACGATACCAGCCCGTTTACTTCCGAACCAAAACAGGTAAGAATGATTTTGGGTAGAATAAAACCGCTTACAATCGTAAAAAACTGTAGAATCAATCCCGATATCATGTTAAGCAGGGTTACCTTATTTTTCATATTCCGTTACTCTCCATGCTTCGATGCCATGGTTTACCCGTTGGTCTTCTGGCGGGAGCTTCATATAGTCACCATAAACGTATTTGAGATAGGTGTCATAGTCTTTGATACCTTTAACCGTAATATCCTCAAATTGGTAATCAGCAATTTCATCAAACAACGCATGTGGAACTGCCTTTGTCCCCCACGTCAAATCTTGAATATAGTGGCATTCTTGATTCTTATATTTTTTACAAAAACCGATATACCGTTCAACCAGTTTTTCTTTATCGAATTTTCCAGCAATCCAGACCACTATCTTGTTCAGATAATTATAAATTCCTTTTTTTCTGGTTGCCTCCAATGTATAAAAGCCATTTGCTTCCAAATTTTTCTGGTATAATTTTTGCATCAATCTAACGCATTGACAATATGACCATGTTCCACGATTTGGCACATTATCAAATGGAAAAATATCAATCCATAACTCGGATGAATCGTTTGCGAGGTTATCCTTTACTACAATCGACTTATTGTAAACTTTCAAGAATGGCATGTCGGTCTTATCGACTTCATAGCCAGATATCTCCAATTTCGCACTAATCCGTTTATTTTTTCGCAAGATTTCAATCAGCCGATCATAATCTTTTCGTAAAATAGCAATATCAATATCATCATCCCACGGAATAAATCCACCGTGCCTTACAGCCCCCAACATGGTTCCGCTCATAATGGAATACTGAATTTCGTGCCTTCCTAGATACTCATCCAGTTCTTTTAGCATCTTGCATAGTTCTTCCTTTACTTCGATGCTGTCCAACTGTTCTTTCATCATTTTGCTTACTCCTCCCCACCACAACTTTTATACGCTGTAGTCCGCCCATGACGTACTTTTATAATCTTCTTCATCTCTGCCAAAACGGAATATACGGAACAATTCCGCTCTTATCCTCGATAAGGTGAAGCATACTATAAGCTAACGGCAGACATAGACTAATTATATATAAAAGTTTCCGGTTTTTTATGTTCGCGCATTGTTTCAACAAATTAGGCAAGTAAACCACAAGCAATGCTAGAAACGGCCAGAGTATACGGCTCATCAAAACGTTCTTGGAAAAAATCATGCCCATTACCAGACAAAAGGTACACCCAAAATGATATGCTTCCATTCCACCAAATTTCGACTTTTTGCTGGACAACAGACTCGCTACAGTCAATGCTGCATACAAAATCAAATACAGAATTATAATCCGTCCCTTTCCGCTTGATGCAAACACCTGCGCAGGATTTTTCCCATTTACATACATTTCGTAATAGGGAAAAATCCTTACAATAATCTGAACACCTGTTGTAAAAAGGATTGCCACACATGCCGATGCAAGTGTTGATACAAAGTGGATTTTCCGAATATTTTTACAGCGTTTAGCTATCACAACTCCTAAATAAGAAAGTGCAAATATAATAATTGTGTTGTGGATACCTACGGCTAAAATAAAAAGCAGCCAGCCCTTATAATTTTTACGATCTTTTTCAAGAATCGCAAAAGCGTTAATCGCCAGCGAAATTGCCATAAACTGCCTTGTTCCATTCATACTTTCGTAAAACAATGTCAACCCTATAAATAGAACACATGATAAAAGGTAATCTTTCGATTTCCTTTTTATAAATTCGAAGAATCCTACAGCAATCACAAGAGAATTCACAAACATACCAAGCTGTGGAAAATAAACGATTCTTGTAATACAGTAGTGCATTCCAACGTATACAATTGCACTGGGAATTTGTGATACTTTTAGTGCCTGTGTCAAAGACGATGCCTGTGCGATATTTTGATACATTCTATAATATGTTGCCGCATCTGTTCCAACTGTGTACTTTCTAAGTGCCATCGTCATTCCAAACATTAAAAAACAACAGCATAGATAAAAAACCTTTCCATCTGATGTGTTTTTTATACTTTTTACTTTATATTTCCTTAGCTGCCACAGCAAAAACACAAGAAGAATTTCAATCAAATAGATACTCATGATGCAGTCCTTGCCTCTGCAAATTTTTGTGCTGTAAATAGCAGTTTTTTATTTATAATACAGAGCAGTGCTGCTATTCTATTTTTGACTCTGCATTTCTTATCTCGCACAATTTCAAATTTTACGCTATCCAAATATTCACAAATTCTGGCATACACTTCCGGGCACGTCGTTTTTATATCTTTATTGCTTAATAAAACCTGGCAGTAGTCACTGAACTTTTTAGATTTTGCTGCAGCTCTCAACTGTGGATAATTTTTTTCACAAAATGTCACGAGATTATCCGCAGCATCTAACTCGTCTAAAGAGCTTTGACCAAAAATGTGCATAATGCTGCCTTCCCTTTGCAGATAGAAATATTGTTTTCGTGTCGTAACGCTTACACACTTTACTGATGAATAATATTTATACGTTGTAAACTCATCCTCGTGGTATTTTCCTACCGGAAATTGATATTCTCTGGCAATATATGTAGGCAGCAGCATTGCACAAGCACTGGTGTCCAACGTGTCCTGGTACAGCATTTTTTTTAACGCTTCTATTCCTGTATAGCAGAACTCCTGAGCTTCATCTCTTTTCTCCGTAATTTTATCGAGTGAACTATATTTATAAATACCTGTTACAGCAATATCCGACTGATATTTTTTCTTTAATCGAACAAGTGCTTCCAAATAATCCGGTGCGACAAAATCATCACTATCAATAAATGTAACGTCATTTCCTCTTGCATACTTAATTCCGAAGTTTCTTGCGTCGGATAATCCACCATTGCTTTTGTGCAACGCCCTAACACAATCATACTTCTGTGCGTAAGTATCACATAATTGTGGACAATTGTCTGGCGACCCATCATCCACCAAAAGAATTTCAAAATCTCTATATGTCTGTGCCAGAATACTTTGGACGCATTTATCCAGATATTTTTCAACCCTATACACCGGTACAATCACACTTATCATTTTGCTTCCTTTTCTACTGCTTCCAAGTAATACTTCTGCATCCGCAATGCTTCCGATGCACTATCAAAACCAGCCGCGGCAACTTCTTTTGCGTGGCCCCTTCTAATGGGCATATTTTCTCTGCATGCTTTTAAAATTCGATCTGCCCATACATCATCACTGTCGTCAAGTGCAATAAAGTGTCCAAGCTCACATGCATTGGCTTCTCGCGTCACTTCCGTTGAGAAAAACATTGGAAGTCCGCAACTTTCTGCTTCAAGCCCAACGACCGGAAGCCCCTCATAGAGGGAAGGAAGCAAAAAACAATCCATTGCATTGTAAAACTGCTGGATATCCTCTCTTCGCCCTAAATAGGCAACCTGGTTTTCAATTCCCAACTCATCGATTTTTTTTATCATGTCCTCTTTAAGCTCACCGTCACCAATCAAACACAGAACCGCATTGGGCTCTTTTTTTGCGACCGCTCCAAAGATTTCAATCATTCGAACAGAATTTTTCTGTGCGGTAAAACGCCCGATGTGGCCAATTACAATTTTATCTTTCCAGCCAAATTCTGATCTTGTTTTTTCACGAACCACCGGATCATACGAATTGAATTCGGTATTGATTACCGTCTTGAACACATCTACTTTTCCGGCATCAAATAACTTACTGCCAAACTGCCAGCGGCCACAATCATCTCCACAGGACATATAGTAATTGGCAAACCACTTTGACATAGGACGCAGTATCTTTTTAAGAATCGTTTTCCAGTCGCCCTCGTGTGCCATGGATAGACTTTCCGATATTCTCACTGGAACCCTACAATATTTTGCAACTGCCATAGGAAAAAGATTCATCGTGCTATTGTAAGCATGAACAACCTTATATTGATTTTGCTCAAAGATGTGCGCCATATCAGCCATATTCTGAAAAATGTACTGATACGGCGTAATCTTATAAATCCGCCCTCCAAGATCTGTAATTTCATGTTCTGGAATTGCTTGTGAATCAGAATCACATATAAAATCGAACTGAATTTTATTCCGATCAATATGCCGATAATATTCCATGATCAGATTCTTTTTTCCGCCCGAATCCATCTTTCCTACAATAATTGCTACTCTCATGGGTTTCATTTACTATCGTTCCTTTACTCAAAAAATTCCAATGTCTTATCAATCACCTTCTGGATATCTTCCTCTGCAAGGTTATAATACATCGGCAGACGCACCAGTCTATCACTGTCAGTCGTTGTATGCTCATCCTCTCCTGCGAAACGTCCGAACTTCAGACCAGCCGGAGCACTATGCAGCGGAACATAATGGAACACACACAGAATATCGTTTTTCTTCATAAATTGTATGTATGCCTGCCGCGTCTCCAAATCTTTGCATTTTAGATAAAACATGTGCGCATTATGCACACAGCCAGCCGGAATTGTCGGAAGTTCCAAAATTCCCTTGTCGGCCAGAGGTTTGAAAGCCTTATAATAGCGATTCCACGAAGCAAGCCGGTTCTCGTTAATTTCATCAGCTACTTCCAACTGCGCCCAAAGATATGCTGCATTCAAATCGCTCTGTAAATAGCTGTCGCCAAAATCGACCCAGTTATACTTTGCCACCTGTCCCCGGAAAAACTGCGAACGATTTGTGCCTTTTTCACGCAGGATTTCAGCTTTTTCAATATATGCAGGGTTATTAATAACGATTGCTCCGCCCTCTCCCATCGAATAGTTCTTTGTTTCGTGGAAAGAATAGCAACCAAAATCACCAATTGTGCCCAATGCTCTACCTTTATAGGTACTCATGACTCCCTGTGCTGCATCTTCCACAACCATTAAATGATGTCGTTTTGCGATATCCATAATGGTATCCATCTCGCAAGCTACGCCTGCATAATGCACAGGACAGATAACCTTTGTTTTTTCAGTTATAGCAGCCTCAATTTTCGTTTCATCTATATTCATTGTATCTGGACGAATATCAACAAACACAAGCGTGGCTCCGGCCAAAACAAAGGAGTTGGCCGTACTGGAGAATGTAAAACTGGGCAGAATCACTTCATCCCCCGGTTTGATCCCACACAGTAGCGCAGCCATATCCAGTGCCGTTGAACCGCTCGTCGTCAGCATAACCCGGTTAGCATTAAATCTATTTTCCAGCCATTCATTGCACTTCTTCGTGAACGGTCCATCTCCGCAAATTTTGTGATTTTCTACCGCTTCATGCATATACTTAAACTCCGTACCTACAAAGGGCGGGACATTGAAATGAATCATCTTTTTTCCTCCATTAATTAATGCAATATCTACAGACATCATTTTATCGATAATAATCAGGTTCTTTTAATTCTTTGCTTTTTTATCGACGATCTTAATTTTCATTTTGTTCTTAATAGCACACCTAATCTTGCGTCTCATTTCCTCGTCACTTTCCAAGTATGCTACTATATCGTTCATTTCATCTCTTAAATTTTGATCTTTGTCGTCCATTTATTCTCACCTCCTCACATTTTCTTAACCGTGAGCAAAGCTCAAAAACGCACATAAGCGCACAGAAAATCAGCACAGCGAAAGCACTTTATAGTGACCTCTCTTCTAAAAGATTTTATTGGAACCGTAATGATGAGTTGGAACTGCTTGCTATATTTCGGGAAACAGTCCTCGCCTTTACTTGTAACAACGTCCACTTCTCGTACATTTGATTTTGGAGTCATTTCATACCGCACAAATAGCGGATAGGCTCGTGCACCTGTCCGCTGGCTGTCACCCCACCCTCATGGTCGAGATTTCTTCCTGCGCTGCATTTCTGCCACCCAAAAAGATCAGTCGTTCATTCTTCGGGTAAGAAAATATGAACTTTGGGTTGCGGAGCCTTTCATTCTCTGCCGTACCCTTGTCCCTATTATGACAGCCGCGTATTATTTCACACTCCCCCTCCGGGTTCAGATACACCGTGCCGCCCAGTTTATGGATTTCTCTGTAAAAGTGGCCGGCGAAAGGCCCGATCCGGCAAGCCATGATATAAACGATCGGGTGCGGAATATGGTTTTTCTTGATGTGTTCGCAACACGCTTTCAGCGCTGCAACGTCATAATAAATTGCCTGTGCAGGGCCGATCTGGGGAACATCGATTTTGAAACAATGAGCATTGTGGAGTTCAAATTCGTGGTCGTTAATTTTTGTCACACCATCAAATTTGCTCTCATCCATGCAGCCGTCACCGTTGGCTTTACAGGCAACATAATATTTGATGTTTTCTTTATTCTGGTGATACTCTGTGAGCTTGTAGACAAAGGTCTCATAACCTCCATAAGCCACCAATGACTTCGCACCGACAAGATACACGTGCTGCACTTCTTTTTTGAGTCCATTCCTCTATTCCATCCTATTCACTTTTCGTTTCTCTATCTCAATGCCAATCTGAGTATTGCTCCAAGTTCAGCAGTTCCTTCTCTCGACTTTTCGTGCCTATTATCACTGCGGCACCAAATACCGCAATTCTAAGGTTTTTCTCCATCTCGTCTCTCCAACCGCTTCTTTCCGTGTACTGTTGTTTTTACTCCCCATGCCCCAACAAGCACACCTTGAAGGTTTTAAAAATAATCTTCCAGTCCACCCAGAAGCTGCGCTCCTTGACATATTTCACATCCAGATCCATCCACTCTTCAAAAGAGAGATCGTTGCGATGCGGAGCGATCTGCCAATAACAGCTCAGACCGGGGGTCACATACAGACGCTGCCTTTCGTAGTCACCATACTGCTCCACCTCGCGGGGAAGTGCCGGGCGGGGGCCAACTATGCTCATATCGCCCTTCAGAATGTTCCACAGCTGCGGCAACTCATCGATGCTGGTCTTGCGGATAAATTTGCCCACACGGGTAATGCGCGGGTCGTCCTTGATCTTGAACACAGGGCCATCCATCTCGTTCTTGTCCAGAAGGTCGTCCAGTTTTGCCTCTGCGTTGGGGCACATGGAGCGGAACTTATAGAACTTGAAGGGCTTTCCGTCGCGTCCAATGCGTTCCTGCGAGAAAATCGGGCCTGCGGACGGATCATCTATCACGATGGCAATCGCCGTAATCAACATAACAGGTGACAGCACTACCAGCGCCACCGACGACAAAACAATATCCTGCGCACGACGGATGAACCAGTACAGCCGATGGTCGTGCAGATTCTCTTTTCGGTCAATTTCAACTTTCTTCTCAATTCCAGTCGTATTCGTAGCCATTTTTTCCTCACATACATTCGCGTTTGTTTCTAAATCTCGTTTCAACCCGCTTTTGCCGCAACTATTTCGACTCGTACCGCTTGCTGAGATAGGTGCTTCAGATTGCTTTTCTCCCACCGCATCCCGATGGCATCCAGCTTTCCAATCCGCTCCTCTGTCAGAACCGCACAGCTTTTTTCAGGATTCTGGCGGGTATACCGCTGCCGCTTGACCCAATTTCCGAGGTTGTAACCGCCCGGTGACACATAATCAGCCGGGACATTCAGGTCTCCGTGGGCATCAAAATAGCGCTTTGCTTCCTGATATCCTTCGTTCCATTGGCGATCGTTGCGGTTACCCCAGTACATCCCGATTCGGTTGAGTCGCTCGACCTGTTCGTCTGTCAGCTTTCCTTTCGGGTACGCCCATTGCTGGCTTGCGACCCACTGTCCCAACCGTTCACCAGCCGCTGTTACATAGGAACGCGGGATATTCAGGTTGCCGTTTTCCTCGTAATAAGCCGCAGCCAGCGCATAAGCCTTTTCCCACTTGGCATCAAAAACGCTCCACACCATGCCAATCTCTTCAAGCTGCGTGATGCGTTCTTCCTTCAAACGGCCATTCAGCTTCTGCTGCCGGGTCTTGATGATCCACTGTCCCAAGGGATAGCCGTCCGGGTCGGTGTATTTACCAGGCACCATCAGATTTCCATAGGTGTCGTGGTATTTTTTCGCAATCTCAAATCCATGCTGCCACGCAATTTCCTTCCGGTTGCCCCAGACCATGCCGATGCTGTCCAGCCGTGCGATCTGCTGCTCGGTCAGATTGCCTTGGATCTGCCCCTCGCGCACACGGCGCTGGGTCACCAGCCACACCCCAAGGCTCAGACCGCCGGGTGTTGTATACAGCTTCGGGACGTTCAGATTGCCGTACTCTGCGTAGTAGATGCTTGCTTCGGAGAAGTAGTGCTCCCAACTGGACGAAAGGCTTGCCTGAAGTTGCTCAAACAGCACCCGGCAGTCATGCACCTGCTCGATGACCTCGAACCGCTCTGTCACGATTTTATCGCCCTCGCCGTTGGCATAGAGCCGATGGACGGCCTCTTGCATCTCACTTTGCAGACTGGAAATGCTGGTCAATCCCTCAAAATTATTGACCACATCCAAAATCAGCGGGGCCGCAGTGTCCCCGGCGGTCAGGGCGCGACCAATCTGCTGCTTGTAAATGATTGGCGATATCGTTGGTCGGAACAGAATGACCCCAGAAATGCCCTCCACATGGACGCCTTCGTTGAGCATGTCGATACAAAACAGCAGTTTCAGCCGGTTGCTGGTGTCCGTTTTGAAGTTCGCAAAGGCTTTATCGGTGTTCGGATCATCTGAGTAAGCCTCATACACCACCACATCCGTGTTCACTCCCGCAAACCACTCCGGCACATGGGACACCATCTCGTCCATGTGTTCTTTGTTGGCGCAGAACACGATGTACTTACCGGATCTGTTTGTGATATGATGAGCAAAGACTCTGTCCAGACCGTCCGCCTGCTCTAATGCCCGGCGGAGCGCATCCAGATACTTTTGGTTTGCGTCTTGAATGCCCGGTGTCCGCAGGTTGTCCACCCGCACCTGATACTTTGCAAGCGCTTTCTGGTACTGGTAGACAGTGGTCACATACTTCGGGGCAGGCAAAATACCCCTGACGACTGCTTCGCCAAGGGTCATGTCGCTCGCGACACGGCTGTCAAAAAGCTCCTCTGCCATGTCGCGGTTGTTATCCAGATATCGGATGTTTGTTGCCGTCAGTCCCAGAAGTTTTGCATCCGGGCATAACTTTAATAGAGCCACCGCGCTTTCGCCCCAGCATTCTGCACCGGCACGGTGGAATTCATCGAGTATAATATAGGCGGGCTTCTGCGCCGCAATTTTCTCCAGCTGTGCCTGCGTACAGCACATCAGTTTTGCGTATGTGTAAAAGTGAACGTTTGCCAGCGGAAATTTCGGGTCACTCCTTTTCAGGCTCTCCAGCTGGGTCTTGAAGATGTATTCACTGGGAGAAAGCCAGATTACAATCTCCTCCGGGTTGTCCTCGATCAGCTTGAACGCAATATAGCTTTTTCCGGTACCAGTCGGGTGGACAATAGCAGCCTTGCCGTATTGCTCCATCATCCGGACTGCCGCATGATATGCTTTCTCGTTGTGCTCAAACAGACGCAATGCCACTCTGTTCACCCCTTCCCGCGATAAAGGGGTATCCTCTACAGTGAAAATGGAGGATACCGATCTTTCGACCTTGTTGTTTAGATTCTCTTCTTATTTTATCATGGTTATATCTGGGATTCAATAGGTATCTCAACAAATGTATCCCATTTGACCTTAGAAAAAACATCGCAGAAGCCAAAACTTTATTGCACCTTGCCCAGTTCTGCATGAAAAATCCAGCTAAAAAAGAGGGTGGACAAAATAAGTGGTCAGATGGGTGTCTAAGCTATAAGGAGGAGACAGCAATGGCACGACGGGGAGAAAATATTCGCAAACGCAAGGATAGCCGGTGGGAAGGCCGGTACATCAAAGCGCGTACATCGGAAGGCAAAATTCAGTGGGGCTATGTCTACGGAACGGTCTATGCAGAGGTCAAACGAGTGCTGATCCAGAAAAAAGCGGAGGCGGGCATCTATAACCTGAAAAGGACCGACCTGACCTTTGAAGCATTGGCCGAGGTGTGGCTGCACTCCCAGAGGAACGCCGTAAAGGAATCCACCTATGCGCATTATTCGTACACACTGCACAAGTATCTTCTCCCTATTTTGGACAAAGTGCTCGTTGCTTCCCTTGACGAAAGCTTTCTGGAACAGGCCATGCAGCAGATCATTGCACCAACGGACGCTGCACACAAGCCACTGGGAAACTCTTCTGCACGGGAATGTCTCTCGATGCTGCGTCGTATCTGCAAGTATGCTACACATTTGCGTTTGATCCGTCCGATGGAGCTTGAAGTAACGCTACCAAAAGCCATCGAGAAAAGTTCCGTACCTCTCTCCCCGGCGGAGCAACAGCGGCTTTATCAGTATGTACAGGCGAACCCCACGCCTCGAAAAATCGGCTTACTATTAGGGCTGGAATTGGGACTCCGCATTGGTGAGATCTGCGGCCTGCAATGGGGCGATTTCGACCTGAAACTTGGAACACTGAAGATCAGCCGGACGGTCTGCCGAATTTCCTGCGGAAACGGGCATACAAAGGTGGTCATCCAAACGCCTAAAACCCGCACCTCCCGCCGGGAAATTCCAATCCCGAAACAGCTGCTTATGATGCTGAAAAAGCTGCACGGAAATGCCAGCTATTCTACATGGTTTCTATCTGGCAACGAGTCCAAACCCACAGAGCCACGATGCTATCGGAAAAGTATCAAGACATATCTGAAGCAGGCGACGGTCCGGCAAGTACGACCACACACACTGCGTCATACCTTTGCGACCACCTGTTTGCAGGCAGGGTGCGATATAAAGACCCTCAGCGAATTGTTAGGACACGCCAATGCTAACATCACCTTGCAGCGCTATGTGCACTCTGACCTGACCCGAAAGCGCCGGGAGATGAACAGGATATTCTCCCATCAGGTGTCTATAAAGGGTGGAAAGTCGATAAATCTGATGGAATAACGCTCGATTTCGGCCACTGTCTTTCATTTTCACTGTGGGGGATACTTTTTTGTTTTTCGGGCATCATTTTCTTAACGCAAAAAGGCCCCTGCCGATCACATTTCTGTGAAAGACAGAGACCTTCTGCTGCTAGATTCAATTCGGTCTGGGGAGATGGAACAACTATCTCATTCTACCGAATCAGTGTCCCCTTCCAGATTTTTAACCACCCCCGGTGTGTCTAACATGGCGTTTTCCTGCTGCATTCTGGCGCATACCGCTTCGTAAATATAGGCGTTTACACTTTGCCCCGCCTGTTTCGCTGCCTGCTGGATAGTCGCTTTTTCTCCTTTGGGCACTGATAGCTCCAAACGGTCATAATTATTTTTCACATATTTATGAACTGCACGCTGTTGTGCTGCACTCGTCTTTGCCATTGATTTTTCCTCCAGTACATTATAGTGTTTATTATAGCATCCGCTACCTATTCTCGTGAATATACATTTTGCACAAATTTGCGCCTAAATCGTTGTACAACATTCCATCTTGATATATTCCCGTGAATAGTTTATACTCATGCCATCGGGAACAACGGTTCTCACATCCGACCATTCACCCAACGATTTGAAGAGAGGTACACACATGAGCATCAACATTTTACTGACCCTTGTCGAGCAGTACAAGGAGGCCGCCCAACTGATCGAGGCCGCACAGGCTGAACAGGAACAGCTGAAGATCCAGATCCGTGAGGCCCTGGCTGAGCTCTCCACCAACTATTTGGAAGTAGGCTGCCACAAAGTCCGCCTGTCTGATTTCTCCAGCACCCGACTGGACAGCAAAGCCATCAAGGCTGTGGCTCCTGACCTGTATGACCAGTACAGCAAAACAGTCACCGGCACCCGCCTGAGCATCACCTGAAAAGAGCCCCATACAACGATCACCGACCAAAGCTGACGTTGTACAGAGCCCACAACACCCGCCGGGGCGGGCTACACCAATATTATACCTGTCCCGGCCTTTTTTATCAAGAAGAAAGGTTCGAAAAATCATGAAACAGACTGTCAAAACCTCCCGCGCTGCTGGTCAGCTGGAAAAGATGTTCCGCGAGCTCAGCAAGCACTACTTCGCAGGCAAGCTGCCTGAGCCCATCATCAGCCTGAAAAAGACCCCGTCCGCCTATGGTCACATCACCTGTTCCAAAGTCTGGCAGGCAGGCGGCGAGAACAAGTACGAGATCAATATTTCGTCGGCTACCCTTGACCGTCCTATTGAAGAGACCGCTTCCACCCTGCTGCATGAGATGGTGCACGAATACTGCATGGAGACCGGCATCAAGGACACCAGCAACAACGGAGTCTACCACAACAGGCGCTTTAAGGAGCAGGCAGAGACACACGGCTTGACCGTCGACCACCACGAAAAGTATGGCTGGACCATCACGAGTCCGTCCGAAGAGCTACTGGACTTCATCATCTTCCAGGGCTGGCAGGACATCCAGATGGGCGAGCGGCTGGCATGGTCGGATATGGCAGGCACCGGAGCAGGCAGCAAGGCACCCGGCAGCAGTCAGACTGGAGCACCGAGACCTCCCAAAGCCAAGAGCAGTACCCGGCGGTGGGTATGTCCCAAGTGCGGTACCATCATCCGGAGCACCAAGGAAGTGCGGGTCATCTGCGTGGACTGCATGGAGCTGTTCGTGAAGGCCGACTAAATCATAGCAGGACAGAGAGCGAGGGCACGAGTCAGAGTAGTGCCGGTTTTATAGCAATTCAACTTTTAATGCGACAGCAACATCGTTGAATTGCATATCGCAGAAATGCTGTTTTGATGTTGTGCAATTTTTTGACTTGCGATAAAAGTGCACCCGTAAAAACAGAGATTCGCCGGGCTGTGAGAGGACGCCCATTATTTAAAGGAGAGCAGCTATGACCATTATATCAGAACGTTTGCAGCATCTGCGCCTGACGCACGGCTATACTCAGACCGATCTTGCCCGAACCATAGGAGTGAGCCGCCGGGCAGTCTACGCATGGGAGCACAACAAATGCCCCGAAATCCCCCATCTGATCCAGCTTGCCGAATTCTATCAGGTATCCACTGATTATCTGTTGGGGCTGACTGAGTGAGAGGTGTGCCCCGCTACCGGAGGCCTTACCGGAGATTCTTTGCCTGCGACAGTGCGGTCATCCATCAATTCGTGCGCCCAGCAGCAAAAAACTCTACATTTTTAAAAGTGCACTTGTAAATCCACTTTATCGGACACATTGTTTGGTAGACTTCAGATACAGCAAATCAGCAAGGCAATAAAATCGCGAAACACACAATATATCACACCTTACAGGAGGGTACTATCATGAGTGGAGCAATTTCGTTTTTTCTTGGTTTGTTTGGTCTGGGTACAGCGGGAGCTGTCAATGCCGGACAGAATATCAGTCAGTCAAAGAAGCAGGCAGCACTTGACCAGATCTATACCGCACGAGCCGCCGATCGTTCAGATGCAGAGCTTCGTCAGATGCACGAGCGGGTGCGCAAGGAGTGGTGGAGCATTCCCGACTGCCATCCGAACTGCCTTGGAAAATGGTCCAGCGCTTATTCCGACCGTATGGGGCCCTACTATCAGACTAAGTTTTGGTTCCGTGATCATCTGAACGCCAAGGGTATCCCGTATGATGATGCTATTCTGGACGAGGTCTGCGGTGTAAACTATGAGAAGCTGATGAACAAAATGTTAATGGAAGCTGGTAAGAAGCGCAGACGGTGGCTCTAACAAGAATTCAGTTCATTTAGCAATTGAAATCATATCACGTGCTATCAGAAGGAGGAGCTTATGACCAAAAATAAATACGTTGTCAAGACAGTATTCCATGATGAAAATGGAGACACTCTGCTTCGTGAAGATTATCGTGAGACGCGAGAAAAAGCACAGAAACTAAAGGATTTGGCTGATTTTGGCTATGCCGGACTTTTTGGCAAGGGTCAAACGAAAGTTACCACAGAAATCATTGAACGCTGACACCAACCATCATTTTCTATAGCAGCAACAGAGCTCTGCCGCTCAGACACGAGTAGCAGGGCTCTTTCTATAATATCAGTGTAGAATTTAGCACCGTCGATATCATGTACTGAACGAAAGCCAAACAGCCTAGACGCTCTCGATTCCCCCTTCACGAGAAAAGCGGATCAGCAGATGTGCCGCAGATTTTATCAATTCCTTCAGGCTTGCCATTTCAATTTCAGAATAGCCATTGTTCGTCCATAGATACCCCGGCAGAATGCAAGTTGCAGACTTAAAGCCATTCTCGACAGGTGTTTCAATCTGAACTCTCACCTGCTCTTGATTTCCATTTCGAATCGGTGAAGAATACACAATCTCCGTACCATCGTTTAAAGTCATAAAAGGACAAAGCATCAAAGTCCTTCTTTCTGATGATATTATATCATGCCATTCAGTCCATTTCCATCAATTCCCATGGGTTACGAATGCACTTTTAATTGTGTCACCTGAACCTTTATGCGGACAACAGACATCAATAGCATAGCATGTTGGTTCAGTCCCGGCGGATTTGCGGTTCGATTATGGGGCTCCCCGAAATTGTGGGGGAACAGTTTCATTCGACCACTTTTGGTCACGGATAACATTTTTGTCCACCATCTACATCTCCCCAAAATTGGACACACCTTTCTTAATGGAGTCAGTCTAAGCGACCTCATCTGAATTTAGGTCGTGACCGGTGCATACTGTTTGGCACAGGGTCGTGTATGGCGATTCTATCAGCGCAACAAAGCGCGTCTTGACCCATTGAGCTCGACTTTCACTTTGAAAGTTGAAGTCAAAAACCCCACGCAGATTCGTCAGATTTATGTTTACAGTTTGCGTGGCGTCATGGAGATCTGCCTATTCAGCACCCAGCCCAAGGCAACCGCCTTTATAGACTGTATATACCATGTTATCATCCAACCAAGCACTCCGCTGACGCGTTCCTATCCCCTGCTATACCCCTGCCGGTTCACGCCGCCGTGCCGTTGCGACGCATTTCAGCACTTAACGACGTATTTAGACGCTTTTCGCCAGGTTTGGCATATTTTGCGTTACATTTATTTCGAACAGGATGGAACTGATCCAAATATATGTAATAGGAATGGTGTCAAAATGGTTACTTCCGATTTGTCCGCCCGTATCAATGATGTACTGCGCTACGTCGGGATCACCCGCAACATGAACGCCTACATGATTCTATCACAAGCTCTGACGTTGATTGCCGAGGATGAAGACCGCCTGCGAGCCGTAGAGAAAGAGATCTACACGCCCATTGCCGACAAAACTCTGCGCGGGCCCAGAGCAGTCCAAAGCACGGTCCGCCGGGCATCCAAGGTCGCATGGGATTTCTTCCCCGATCGCGTTCAAGAGCTGGCTGGCTATCCTCTGAATGGTCGCCCATCTGCCGTAACTATGCTTGAACTGCTCTATAATGGTGTCGCTCGCTATGACGATCTTTCTATTCTGAAATAAGCGCCCTTCAACAGCAGCACCCCGCTACTCTATGTCGAGCAGTGGGATATTTTTGCATCTTGATTCGATTTCAACCTCGTTCATTTTGAACGGCGTTGATGGAAAAAGAGCTGTAAAACGTAAATATATTGCACACAATCTGCATGGCGTTATAAAAATTTGACGTATATTAATGGTTGTACAATAAGGACAATTTGACTAATGTTTATTGATCGTATCATCGATAGAATATGCTTCTTGTCAGTCACTTTGACTACTGAGCTTTTCCAACCGTAATCATTTTGATAACAGTTCATCGACCCTCATTTTGACTACTGAGCCTTTGAACCCGCATCAAGTTGAGCCATGTTGCAGGGGTGTCGCTCTGACCCACTCCCTTTTGGACGGCGTAAAAATCCGCCCACGAAAATAGTTACGGAAATATCCGTATGTAAATTGGGCGGCTGAAAATTGAGCTACGAAACAGTATCCACGACGTATACAGCCTTATATTGAATCAGCGATAATACGTCATATTCAATTCGAAGTGCACTTTTCACTCGTGTTAATCCAGATAGAGTAACGCTTTGTGACGCCATCCGCCGGGCAGACGCTTTCTTGTTTCTCAATATTCAACGCATCATCGTATTTTCTACATTTGTGCGGAATTGACACATCATCGAGCTATATTCAAATTCGGGAAATCATCCTACTTCTTCTCATTTTTGACTGTTTTACGCCAATTCTTCAACATGTTCACTCTGATCAAATCAATGGTGGGTTTCCTCTTCTCCCACCCCCTCATCTTCTATTTTTCGCAAATACTTTAATACCTCGCAAGCTCGATATCAAAGCATTCACGAATCACAAATTATAAGCATATCATAAGTCGATTATTTTTTCTTGTTCTCTAAATTTGGCTCATTTTTTGTACCTATTATATATAGAGTGAGTACAATTTTTACGCCAAAATCATATCAAATCCGAATCAATTTCCAGAATGTTCTATTGCGATTCTCGTTTCTCTTAAATTCTCTTACTGTAATGATCTTGACTCCATATATCTGAAGTTTACGATTTAGTATGTCCTGTCCCATTGGACGTCCTTTATATTCTTTGAACACATGCAAGGCCATGATGCTTTCGTACATTTCTTCTTTTAACATCGGCTGATTCAAATGTGCGTCTATCCAGTTCGCCACCGAGTCAAAGCAATACGGTACCGTTTCCTCTGCTAGCACCGGCGCATACTTTGCAAAGACTTGCTTATATGACGTTTCGAGCATTTCGTTGAGCAGCTCCAATTCACGCTTCAATTGTCGGACGCCGAGCAGATTCACGCGGTATTCACCCTTTGCATCATCGAATTCCATGATCCTGCACTTTCTTATTTTTTTGTTGATACTATCGGGCGTTCCACTGTTTCGGAACACTTCAAATGCCTCTGCCCCTGCAAGATATGCCACTGCTGGCTTCAGCTCTTCTGTCACGATCGCCTTAAATTTCTTCAAGTCACCATAATACCAGTCCGCATCATAGTCACGAAAATAGACCGTGCATGTATCGTCGGCATCAAGCGGGCGCTTTCGACCTGCTGACTGAATGATGTCCGTTGGCTTCCATTGGTCAATATACAGGTGTTTTACCGTGCGGTCTTTGATCTCGGTGCCTATGCCAAACGCCTTAGTCGTGAACAAAAATCTTTTTTGAAGCTCTCTGTCCTTGATACATTCCGTCAGCTCATTGAACTTTTTGCCGTATTTCGGGTTGTTATCGGAGCAGTAATAGGCAGCTGTATCACCGAATGTCTCCTTCATTCTAAGCAGGTCCTCGCCGGACGATACAAAGATAACTGCCTTTTCGTCTTCTGGGAGACTTTTTAGCATCATGACCAGATTTTCCCTCGAATAAAAGTATTTCTGCTTGATATGTCGGTAATCCTGCGGCAGTTGGTAGATGCGGTCTTCGGGAGTCTTTGCGGTCTCCTCCAGCAGCTTATAGGTTTCCTCGCCCGTTGCGCTCATGTAGATAACCACATGGTCAGCTTCGGCCTTCTGCAGCACTTCCAGCGACAGATAGGTATTGATACCATAAGAGGAAAAATCCGTAAAATAGTGACACTCATCTGCGACGATGTACTTGAACTGCGCCAGATACTTTTCCAGCGACGCCGGGTCATTCCTGTATTTTGTCTCAATATGCTGATAGGTCTGGACCTCTAGCATGGACTCGTAGAGCATATCATAGGTCATTACTATTTCCATTGGCTCATCGTCGGCCTCGGCAATGGCGGCTTCCATTCTGCGTTGGAGCATCTCGGTGTGAAGAGTATTCAGCGGGCAAAGGTATAGAACCCGGCCTATGATTCCATTTGTCAGCATTTCATCAACGCACCAGCTCGCCAGCCTCTTAATGATAAATTCGTTCTTGCCACGTCCGGTTCCCATATCCAGAAGAACTCTTCCATTTTCCCAATGCCGGAACGCATCACCGATCAATTCCGAGGCATACGGCCACCGCTCCTTCTCCGCCGGGGCCTCCCCTCCTATCTGTCCCAATGGTACGATTGCTTCTGCAGGCACCACTTCCACCTCTGCCTCCTGTCCGGTACAGCACCCTTCCTGCAGCTCGGCGGACTCTGGCGTCTTGAGACTGGATATTCCCTCCGCCTCTGTTTCCGGCTCTGCTGCCTGTCTGGTGGGCTCCGGCTCTGCGTTCAATTGTTCCAGCTCTGCAATCGCTGCACGGGCGCTTTCTGTCCATTCCTGCTGCTCTTCCTCGGTCAATGGGTTCTCCTTGCAGTTGCGTAGATATTCCTCATACTCATGCGTCCCGTTCTGTTCATCGGACAGCTTCAGGAAAAAACCACCGAATGGCCAATGTGTCTTCATATTATATTTATGCCCCCTTATAAAAAGGGCGCACAGCCTAGCCATCTTGCCAGACCATGCACCGGTTTGTTAGCATTTGTTAGCATCTACCCAGAAAAAAGCTCTGGTCAAACGCTTCGTTCTGTGCTATTATAGGGGCGGGAACATTAGCATTACATATATATTCCCGTCTCTATCACCGCTTTACCTGTTGGCGCAGGTAAGGCGGTTTTTGTTTTACTGTTGCGCATGGGACTTTGCCTCGATTGCTGCCGCCGCTTCTGCAAACGTCTGCATGGCGCTATTGTAGCCAATTTGGAACGAGTGCTCGGCAACGGACGCAATCAGCCCTTCCAGAATTTCAGATAGGATCTCGTTCTGCGCTTCGCTCAAATACGGTCGAATAAGTGCCGCTGCCTGACGATTGCTTACGTCTACGGCATCCTTAAACTTCTCCTGACTCTGCTTGATCTCGTCAGCAGTCTGAAATACATCTTTTAAAAAGCTCATTTTGATCTCCTTTTTCATGTCTATAATCGTATTTTCCAGCTTTCCCCCGGCGGGGTACGGAGCAACTTCTGGGTCCCACATATTATGCAGCACCTCCGGGGTGTTATTGACCTTCTGCGCATCGAGCCATTCCATCAGCCCTTCGCGGAAGATCCGGTAGCTATTGTCCACCTTTACCGCCGGGAAGCCCGGTTTACTCACCAGCCGATAGACAAAATTCTGCCCGAACCCCAGCAGCTCTGCCGTCTCGGCAACGGTCATCATGGGCGAGAGCTGTGTCGCAGTCGTCGGCTTTCCAGTGGTGTTCTTTTTGCTTCGTGTCATAATTTGTATGCTCCTGTATAATCGGATTGTATTTTTTGGCAGTCAACTGGGCGTTGCCAAATTACGCCTTATTGTTTTTTCGCTACACACTATCAAATCTCCTTGTTTTGTTTGTACAAACAGTATATCACCACTTGTATTAAATTTCAATAGTTATCTATGATTTTTTCTTCTGTATTTTAAGCAAAGCCCAACAATACCTTTTTTGAAAGGTGCTATTACCTTTTTGTTGATTTTTAACCAGCGCATGCCATTTTCACATCAGATATAAAACAATCTGTATAAAGCGTCGTATCAGGCATCGTTTCCAGCACTGAGAGGATTTGGTATTCCCCTTCTGCCGCTCTCCGACGTCCGTTCAGGCAATCATGCCATCCATAGTGCACCACCTCCTGTGCTTCCATTGGCGAAATTGCGCCGTTTTTCGCTTATTGGCGATCCTATGTCTCTTTTAGTTTTTCCCAATTCCACTCAACATCGCCAACATCGCCACACTGGTGAAGTTGGTTTTTGTCGCTTATTCGTCATTTTTATGCAACATCGCCACACACTCGCCTCACTGCCCGGACAGCGCACAAGGAGGTGATGAACTTGAACTTTCCGTCAGCCTGCCGCACCCGCTTGGTTTGGATCTTTTTCTCTTTTACAAGGCATGTATGTGCCCGCTCAACGGTGCGTCTGCTGCATCCCGTTTCGTCCATTACCAGCTTTTTCAGATCCATGCCAGCCATCGGTCCCTGCTCTTTCAGAAGGGCCATGATGGACTCCTTGGCATCCCGCTGCGACGGCTCCAATGGCATCGGCTTGTCGGCCATCAACTCCTTATAATGCTTCTCCGTGGTCGCCGCCAGCACTGCCCTGACGGTTTCCACCTCTGCGCCTGCCTTATTTTTCACACCTACCGTCTGGGTATGGAAGAGGATACTACGTGCCTTAGTTCCAACGTTCAGCTTTTCCTGCGTTACATAGGTGACGCTCTCGTCCATCGGCAGTCTCCCCAGAATGGTCACGCTGCGAGCGGCATTCCACAGCTCACCCGAACCAGCCAGCAGCATCCTCACATCATCGCCCGCCTTCTTTACCATGTGAGATACAATGACCACGCTGAACTGGTCTGCCAATGCTTTTTCTTGCAACATATCAAGCGCCCTGCGCATCACATCACCATTTGCCGCCGCATTACCCTCCAGAAAGCTCCTGAGCGGGTCGATGATAACCAGTGCCGGATGCAGCTCATCAATAAGCTCAAACAAGCTTGCCCCAATAACAAGCTTTTTCTTTTTCTGCTGCCAGTACCAGCCGGGAGTCGCGTAAAACACCCTGCGCATATCCGCCTCTGCCGCGATCATGCGCGGAGCCAGAGACATGCCGGGGTCATCCTCGCTCGTAAGTACTAAAACATTCCCCTGTGCAACTGCAGCATCAGGGAAGAGCATCGTGGGACGTCCGGTCGTTACGGCAGCCACCACATCCGCCATGAATACGCCCTTACCCACGCCGCCTGGACCTGCCACGACCGACACGGCACCCATCGGGAAGTATCCTTTAATAAGCCACCGGGTATTTACCGGCTCCACATCTCCCAGACACGGAATCATGCCTCCATGGTAGACCGGCGCAGCTGAAGCAGTGGTCACAGCAGGGATCAACGGAAAGAAACTCAGAGATCTTATATTTTACTCCTTATATTCGTTTGCGATTTTTGCACATTTTTATACTTTTTCACGCTACATCGTGCACATCCTAAAAAATAGCAACAAAAAAGACGCACAAAAAGATAGAACTCCCAAGCCGCACTCATACCGTATACCGGCAGAATACAACTTCTGGAAAACTACTCTATCTAATCATGCGTCTCGCCTTAGGCTGAGACCTCCATTCGTCTAGGTGAGGCTCAGTATCCTGAACCTCGACGAACAGATAAAATATGTTACGCAGTCCATCACTGTGAGTCCACGTAATGGCCCTCGGAGACATCATCTTCACTTCTGGGCTTCATACGAAACATTCCGGGGGTAAGGTCATTATAGCGCCGTCGGCAGTAATTGTCACGCTCCTTTTATAAACATTTCGTGAACTTCTCTTTCTGCACCGATTGGTCCTCCCCACTTCAACCTTGCAACGGCCGCTCACCTTTGCATTTTCGAATCCATCAATTTATATCGCATTTTCGTTCAATTCCATCAACATTGCAAAGTTGCAAATTCATATACACGATCACTGCAAAGAAGCCGCCATGCTCCTTTACCTTTCCCGTTTCATCCCGATTTTTTCACCCCGCTGCTTTCCATGACTCATCTGTTCCAGCGGGTTCAGGGCGTCATAGTTGGCCTTGAGATCGTCGGCATACAGCGCAACATACCGTCGGGTCATCGTAAGGTCAGCGTGGCCCAGCAGCTTTTGCAGACGGAACGGGTCGCCGCCAGCTTGGATATACAGTTTGGCGTAGGTGTGCCGGAACAGGTGCATAGAGGTCTTCTCCACGCCTCTGCTATGATTATAATTCCAAATCGCATTACCGAGCGAATTCAGGGTCATCTGGTTACCATACTCCGAGACAAACAACGGGGCCGTGGAATCGCTGGTACGATGCTCCAGATACTCCTCCATGATCTTGACCAGTGCCTTAGAGAGCGGCACGATTTGCTGATTACGCGCCTTCATGTGGCGGAAAAACACTGTCCCGGCGGAAAGGTCCAAATCTCCGATCTGCAGGTTGAGCAGCGTGGACGCACGGCAGCCGGTACCAAGCAGGAAGTTGACAATGACCCAGTTGCGGTATTCAGCAAAGGAGCACGTCTTGCAGTCCGGTTCCTTCAGCAACCTCTGTAGCTCGTCGGTGGTGTAGGGTTCTTTGATTGGATCATCTGCCCGCACCAGCTTGATAGAGAATTGCTCCAGATACCCTTTCTCCATACACCAGTATAAAAACGCCCGGACCATGCGCAGATTCGTATTGATGGTCGTATCGTGAAGCTTCTGGTCCTTCATATAGAAGATATAGTCCTCCACCGTTTCCTCAGTGATGGTATGAATAGGCTGCTCTGTATCCCCCAGAAACCGAAAGAAGCTTCTGCCCTTAGCAGCGTAGAAGTCGAGTGAGCCTTGGGAGAGGTTCTTGAGCCGGTTGTACTTTTGGAACCTTTCAAAGGACTGTTGGATGGTGGGGTTTGCCTTGGCAGCGGGTCTTAAATCACGGTTACGCACGAGAGAGACTCCTCCTTTTTTCGCGAAAAATCCCTCTCGCCCCTCCAATGCTTCCAAAAAATGGAACAAAAAGAAAAAAGCCCAGAATCATTCGAATCAACGAACAATTCTGAGCTTTCTCATGCCACCGGCGGGGCTTGAACCCGCACTCTGTCGCCAGAAAGGGATTTTAAGTCCCTCGTGTCTGCCAATTTCACCACAGTGGCTTCTAAATGAACTGCCGCTGCAAGAGCTGCAAACGGCAATTCATATCATACAATAGAAATCCCGATTTGTCAAGTTATACCTTGCCGCCATGCAGCTCGGCATACATGCGGGAGCGGCACTCGGCGACGGCGGGGGTCATGTTGACGTAGTGCTTGTGGGGGCACTCCAGGCGCAGCTCGCTCTCCCAGGTCTCATCGGTCAGCTGGCAGGCGATGTAGGCCTTTTTCTCTGCGATGGAGGGCAGCTCCATGGCCAGCTCGCCGTGGAGGATGTGCGGCACCAGCAGCTTTTTCACCTTGGTGGGGGTGATGGTCACGGTGCGCTCGATGGCGTCAGAATCCAAATTGACCATCGTGACAGGCTTGCCTGCCTCGATCTTCTCGCCATCCATGGCGATCAGGTCGCACTGTGCCTGGCCGTTTTCATCGTAAAGACGCCACGGCATCTTTTTGCCGGGGATGATAGCCTTGCTGGCAGAATCCGAACACTTCATCTTGGGCTGATAGGTTCCATCCGGGCGCTTGACGGCCACCAGCTTGTACACGCCGCCGAAGACGGGGTCGGAAGCGGAGGTGATGAGGTTCTCGCCGACACCGTAGGAATCGAAGTGGGCATGCTCATACAGCTCCATGTTGGCGATCTTCTTTTCGTCCAGACCGTTGGACGCCACCAGCTTGATATAAGGCTTCCCTGCTGCGTCCAGCGCCTTGCGCAGGCGCTTGGAGCCGCGGGCCAGGTCGCCGGAGTCGATGCGGGCGCTCTTGACGCGGCGGCTGGGGTCGTTGGGATACTTTTCGATGAGGTAATCGTCCAGCTTGATGAGGTTGGGCAGACCGCTCTCCATGATATTATAGGTATCCAGCAGGAGGCTGACAGAGTCCGGATAGGTATCGGCAAAGGCCTTGAAAGCGTCGAACTCGGTCGGGAAGAACTCGATGAAACTGTGGGCCACCGTGCCGACGGCCTTGACCTCCGGGCCATACTTCATCTCGGCCAGGCAGTTGGCGGTGCCGATGCAGCCGCCCAGAACGGCTGCATACGCGCCGTCGTTGCCCGCGCTCTCGCCCTGGGCGCGGCGGGTGCCGAACTCCATGACGCTGCGGGGGGTGTGGGTGTTCAGACCGGTGACGCGGGTCGCCTTGGTGGCGATCAGGCTGTGGAAGTTCATGGTCTGCAGCAGATAGGTCTCGATGAGGATAGCGCCCACAAGGTCGCACTCGATGCGGACCATCTGCACATGGGGATAGCAGACCGTGCCTTCGGGCAGAGCGTACATGTCGCCCTGCCAGCGGTAGGTGCGCAGATACTCGCAGAACTCCTCACTCATGCCCTTGGTGCGCAGCCAGCAGATATCCTGCTCGTTGAAGTGATAGTTCAGCAAAAAGCGCGTCAGCTTGCGCTGGCCTGCGCTGATGGAATAGCCCTGGTTGTCGGGGTTCTTGCGGAAGAACATATCAAACACCAGAGTCGTATCCTTGAAGCCGTGCAGGAACAGGCAGTTGGCCATCGTGAACTCGTAGAAATCCACGACCATGGCAGGGTTATCGTAATCTTCATCCGGAATATACGGAACAACTTTGATCTCGTCCATGAAAGTTTCCTCTCTTCATATCCATACAGCGGCCGATACCGGGCGGCTGCTGAAAAAACGCCCCGGCCCGGTCTGCATCTCAGGTGCGGCGCGGAGCTCTTCCACCCTGTCATGACAGGGTGTTTGTATCATGATAGCATCTTTCCCGGATGGGTGCAAGAGGTTTTGTAAAATTCCGGCGGATGCAGGCAAAATCTTTTTTCCAAACCAGAAAAACGGCTGCCTCCAGAAGCCAGGAAGCAGCCGTTCGATTCAATTGTGATCAGCCATTCATGATGTTGGGGGTCGCATTCTTCAGCATAACGTCATGGCTGCCGCCCTCCACGATGGAAGTGGAGGAAACGACCGTCAGCTTGGCCTTCTGCTGCAGCTCCGGGATGGAGAGCGCACCGCAGTTGCACATGGTGCTCTTGACCTTGTACAGCGTGGTCTGGACGCCATCGGACAGGGGGCCTGCATACGGGACATAGCTGTCCACGCCTTCCTCAAAACTCAGCTTGGTGGAGCCACCGAGGTCATAGCGCTGCCAGTTGCGGGCACGGTTGGAGCCTTCGCCCCAGTACTCTTTCATATACTGGCCATTGATGCGGACCTTGTTCGTGGGGCTCTCGTCAAAGCGGGCAAAGTAGCGGCCCAGCATGACGAAGTCTGCGCCCATGGCCAGCGCCAGGGTGATGTGGTAATCGTGGACGATGCCGCCATCGGAGCAGATGGGCACATAAATGCCGGTCTCTTTATAATACTCATCGCGGGCCTTAGCGACCTCGATGACAGCGGTAGCCTGGCCGCGGCCAATGCCCTTGGTCTCGCGGGTGATGCAGATGGAACCGCCGCCGATGCCGATCTTCACGAAGTCGGCGCCTGCCTCTGCCAGGAAGCGGAAGCCTTCTGCATCGACCACATTGCCTGCACCGACCTTGACGGTGTCGCCGTAGTGCTCACGGATCCAGCCGATGGTGCGGCTCTGCCACTCGGAATAGCCCTCGGAAGAGTCGATGCAGAGGACGTCCACACCGGCCTCCACCAGAGCGGGAACACGCTCAGCGTAGTCACGGGTGTTGATGCCGGCACCCACGACATAGCTCTTGTTGGCGTCCAGCAGCTCGTTGGCGTTCTTCTTGTGGGAGTCGTAGTCCTTGCGGAAGACGAAATACTTCAGGTTGCCCTCGGCATCCACCAGAGGCAGCGTGTTGATCTTGTTGTCCCAGATGATGTTGTTGCAGTCATGCAGGGAGGTGTTTTCCGGGGCCGTGACCAGCTTTTCGATGGGGGTCATGAAGGTGGTAACGGAGGCGTCATCGGGGGTGTGGTTGACGCGGTAATCGCGGGAGGCCACGATGCCCAGCAGCTTGCCGTTGGGGGTGCCGTCGGCGGTGACGGCAATGGTGGAGTGGCCGGTGCGGGCCTTCAGCTCCAGCACATCGTGCAGGGTGGCCGTCGGGGCCAGATTGGAGTCGGAGACGACATAGCCGGCCTTATAGCTCTTGACGCGACGGACCATCGCTGCCTCGTTCTCAATGCTCTGGGAGCCATAGATAAAGGACACGCCGCCCTCGCGTGCCAGCGCGATCGCCAGCTTGTCGCCGGAGACTGCCTGCATGATGGCACTGATCATGGGGATGTTCATTTCCAGCGGGCATTCTTCCTCGCCCTTGCGGTACTTGACCAGCGGGGTCTTCAGGCTGACCGCCGTGGGGACATTCTCCGAAGAAGAATAGCCGGGGATCAGCAAGTACTCACCAAAGGTGCGGGAAGGTTCTTCATAGAAATATGCCATACTCAAACTCCTTTTCTCTCGTGCAGCCCGTAGAAACGGCGGCAAATTCATTTCACTTATCGTGCCTGGAAGATGCTAAAAATGCTTGCACCTATTGTAACACAAACCGGCACAAACGCAAGCATTTCGCAAAACAAACTTTCCAAAACTGTCCTTGCGAAAACCAGACACTTTGTCTAAGAAAACGGCGGAAAGTAACACTTTATTCCCGAAATGCGGGCCGTTCTCCCCTGCTGCAGGCCTGGGGACGCAAAAAAGCCCGCCCCCTGAACGGGAGCGAGCTCTTTTGCACACGAAGCGAGGATACCGCCTGTGCGGTACGCACCAACAGCTGCGAAGGAGAACAGCCGGAGGAGGAGCGGTGCGCACCCGATATCCACGGATAACAAGAAGAAAAAGATTTCACGCAGAAGAGCTTTCGCTCTTCTTGTAACTATATTGTAACTCTTTTGAAACCATTTTGCAAGGGGTTTTGCGAAAGTTTTTGTAATTTTTTTGTAATTCTTTTCTCAGGCATTCTCAGCCGCTTCGCTGGAAAATTCCAGATAGCACTCAAAGGCTATGTGCTCGTCCCGGCGGCCCACCACATACCAGCCGTCGGCCGACGGCGCATAGGCCACCGCCACCTGCGCCCCCATCGGGATCTCGCGGTGGTACTTGATGGAGGCGAAGCGCAGCGGACCCTTCCGGAGTGCATCCAGCGGCAGGGCGTCGCAGGCGATGTCCAGATAGAACGAGTTGTTCACATGGCCGTTCAGGTCGCACAGCGAGTAGCTGGCCGTCCAGCTGCCCGCCGGGGTCAGCTCCTTGCATTTGTGCACCAGCTGGGGCAGCTCCTCTTTCACATCCTCGTTTTCGTAGTTGGGGGTGCACCAGCTGGGCTGCCGCATGATGTGCCCCGTTTCGGTGTTCACCACGATCCAGCGGCAGTCCACGAGGGCCAGCTCCTTCCCGGCCTCGTCGAGGATGTGGGTGATCCGCTTCATCGAGCCTTTTTTGCAAGGCTCACAGGCAGTATCCAGCGTGATCTTCTCGCCGCGGGTGGGCATCCGATAGATCTCCACGGCCTGCTTGCCCACCAGAAACGCCGTGTGGCGGGCGGCAAAGAAATCGTCATCCATGCCGTAGGCGCGGGCGTGGTCCGCCGCAGCCTGCTCCACATAGCGGAACAGGGCGCTGGGTTTGAGCTTCCGGTGAAAATCACAGTCGGCGTTCAGAACGGTCGCAGTTTCAGTAAAGTGGTTCAGTACCATAGTAAAAATATCCTCTCTATCAAAAACAGGCCGCACCGTTTGCGGCGCAGCCTGCATGGATCAATACATGTTCCGCGATTTTTTGCGCAGCTTGCGCCAGATGTTGAAGCAGGCCAGCGCGACCATGGCCAGAAGCAGCATCAGGAAGACGATGCCGCTGCCGCCCTCGTCGTAGCTCTTCATCTCGCTCCACTTGACGTCCAGCTCACTGTTGACCTCATCGCTCAGGGCAGTGAAGACCTTTTCCTTCGCTTCGATCTCCTCCGAGGGGAAGGCGATCTCGCTGTACTTCAGGTCCTCGTCCAGCACCTCCCACACGGCCTGCATGGGGGTGGTGTAGCCGATGTATTCGGCATTGGCCTTGCCGATGTCCACTTCGCACATGAAGTTGATGAACATCTCAGCGGCTTCCTGTTTCTCGCTGGTGGCGGGGATGCACATGCTGTCCACCGAAAGGACGCTGCCCTCCTCCGGGAAGACCCAGGCCAGGTCGGGGTTGTCATCGATCATGGTGATGGCGTCGCCGGAATAATAGACGCCGATGGCCGCCTCGCCGCCGATCATCTTATCGAAGATCTCGTCCATGACATAGGCCTGGACCAGCGGTTTCTGTGCTTTGAGGTGATCGACCACCTCGTCCACTTCCTCGGTGGACTGGGGGTTGATGCTGTGGCCGGTGGCAAATGCCGCGATGGCGTACGCATCCCGGCTGTTGTTGAACATCAGGATATTGCCGGCGTACTGTTCATCCCACAGGTCGGCCCAGCTGGCGGGCGCTTTGTCCACCATGGTGGTGTTGTAGATGATGCCGGTGGTGCAGAGCATATATGGCACCGTATATTCATTGGCGGGGTCGTAGTCGGCGTTGCGGTAGACTTCGTCGATGTTCTGGAAGTTGGGGATGTTGTCAAAGTTCAGCTTTGCGAGCATCCCTTCCGAGATCATCTTGGCGACCATATAGTCCGACGGGATGATGACATCGTAATCCGCCGCGCCGGATTTCAGCTTGGCGTAGAGCGACTCGTTGGAATCAAAGGTGGTGTAGTTGACGTGGATGCCGGTCAGCTTTTGGAAGGCATCCACCACGTCTACGCTGTCGTCCGAGCCGTTGGAGATATACTCACCCCAGTTGTAGACATTCAGGGTGACGTTCTGGCCCTTGAAGCGGGTCCAGTCGTAATCATCCGAAACGGAAACATCTTCCGTGACCTCGATGGTCCCGGCAGCAAACGCCGAAAGCGGCAGACTGACGGCAAACACCACCGTCAGCAGTAAAAGCACCATGCGCTTCATCTGTTTCATGCGGCATCCTCCCCTCTCAGTGCCTTCTGGTCCCGGCGGTAGCCGCGGCTCTCCATGGCGTTGGAGATCAGGATGATGGTCAGAATGACCACGAACATGATGGTAGACAAGGCGTAGATCTCCGGGCTGACCTTTTTGCGGGTCATGGAGTAGATGGCGATGGGCAGGGTCTCCACCGTGCCGCAGTTGAAGTAGGAGATCATGAAGTCATCAATGGAGTAGGTCAGGCAGATGAGGAAGGCCGACAGGATGGCGGGGCTGATCTCCGGCAGGATGACTTTGAAGAACGCCTGCCTGGGGTCACAGCCGAGGTCCAGAGCCGCCTCATACAGTTTGACGTCCAGCTGCTTGAGCTTGGGCGTGACGTTGAAGATGACATACGGCACGTTGAACGCGATGTGCGCGATGAGCAGCGTGGGCAGGCCCATGATGGTATCGGGCAGGAACTCCACCCGGCCCGCAAAACGCTGGTAGGCCACGAAGAGCAGCATCAGCGAGATGCCGGTGATGATCTCCGGGTTAACGACCGGGATATAGGTGATGTTCGTCACCACAAGGCGGCTCTTGCGGCCCATGGAGGCGATGCCCAGCGAAGCCGCCGTGCCCAGGATCGTGGCGATGACGGCCGAGATGAGGGCCACTTCCACCGAGACGGCCAGCGCCCGCAGGATGGAGGCGTTATGGAACAGGCTGGTGTACCACTTGAGCGTAAACCCGGTGAACAGCGCATAGCCCTTGCTCTGGTTGAAGCTGAACACGATCATATACGCGATGGGCAGATACATGAAGCAGAAAAACAGGATGATATAGACCCGCTGCATCAGGCGGAGATGTTTCGTTTTCATCAGGACACCCCCTCCATTTCATCCTCGTCGAAGCTCGAAGTAAAGCTCATGCACAGCAGAACGATGATCATCAGCACCAGGCTCATGGCCGAGCCGACGTTCAGGTTGTAGCTGTTGCCGAGGAACTGCATCTCGATCAGGTCGCCGATCAGCAGGTTGGAACCGCCGCCCAGCATCCGGCTGATGACGAAGGTGGACACCGCCGGGACGAAGACCATCGTGATGCCGGTGCTGATGCCGGGCACGCTCATGGGGATGAGCACCCGCAGCAGGGTCTGGGTGGTGGAAGCGCCCAGGTCCTGCGCCGCTTCCACGATGCTCTGGTCGATCTTGGTCATACTGGTGTAGAGCGGCAGGATCATATAGGGCACGTAGTTGTACACCATGCCCAGCACCACTGCACCGGAGGTATTCAGCATGGTGTAGGGGCCAAGGCCGAAAACGCCCAGCACCGCGTTGACCGGGCCGTTGACACTGAGCAGGCCCATCCACGCATAGGTGCGGAGCAGAAAGTTCATCCACATGGGCAGCATGACCAGCATCAGCATGATATGCTGCTTGTTCACCCGCAGGCGGGAGAGAAAATAGCCGACGGGGAACGCGATGATCAGGCAGATGACCGTGGCGATGAGGGCCAGCAGCAGGCTGCGCGCGAACACCGAGCCGTAGCCGCTGATGGAGAGCAGGTTGTTCAGGGTGAAATTGCCGTCGCTGTCCGTCAGGGCATAATACACCACGATGATGAGGGGCACCACCGTGAAAAGCGTCATCCACACGAAGTAGGGATACGCGAGCTTTCGATCGTAAATCTTCATCATTTCGGCTCACCCCTCACGAACGCGCCATGATGTGGATCTCGTTGGGGCCAATGCGCATCCCGATGGTCTCGCCGGGGGTGCAGGCACGGGTGGAATGGATGAGCCACTCGCGGCCCTCCACATCGACGTGCATCTCGAAGTGGACGCCCTTGAAGATGACGTCGTTGACAACGCCCACCAGCTGGCCTTCCATCGGCGAAACGACCTCGATGTCCTCCGGGCGGACGACGACCTGCACACTTTGCTCACGGGCAAAGCCGCGGTCCACGCACGGGAACTGGACGCCGGAGAAGGAGACGAGGAAGTCTTTGTGCATCACACCGTCCACGATGTTGGAGTCGCCGATGAAGTCCGCCACAAAGGCATTCTTCGGCTCGTTGTAGATATCCTCCGGGGTGCCGATCTGCTGCACCTTGCCGCCATTCATGACGACGACGGTGTCGGACATGGTCAGGGCCTCTTCCTGGTCGTGCGTAACATAGATGAAGGTGATGTTCATCTCGCGCTGCAGGCGCTTGAGTTCCAGCTGCATCTCCTTGCGCAGCTTGAGGTCCAGTGCACCCAGAGGCTCGTCCAGCAGCAGGATCTCCGGTTCGTTGACCAGGCTGCGGGCAATGGCCACGCGCTGCTGCTGACCGCCGGACATCTGGCCGATGCTGCGGCGCTCAAAGCCTTTCAGGCCCACGACCTCCAGCATATCGCGCACCTTGCGGCGGATGGTCTCTTCGTCCATCTTTTTCAGCCGCAGGCCGAAGGCCACGTTCTCGAACACGTTCAGATGCGGGAAGAGCGCATACTTCTGGAACACCGTGTTCACCGGGCGCTTGTAGGGCGGCACACCGGTGATATCTTCGCCCTTGAGCAGAACTTTGCCGGAATTCGGCTCCAAAAAGCCTGCGATCAGCCGCAGGGTCGTGGTCTTGCCGCAGCCGGAAGAACCCAGCAGCGTAACGAACTCTTTGTCATGGATATCGAGATTCAATCCGTCCAGAATGCGCTGGCCGTCAAACTCCACTACGATGTCCCGCAGTGAAACGATCACCGAGTTGTCCATATTGATACCAAATCCTCCTTAAACTCAGATACGAAAAAAGACAGGGCTCGTGTCCCCATCCCTCGTACCAGGGCGATCGGTCCCCACGCGCCGTGCCTTGGGTGACAAATTGCGCAGTCTCTCCCCCTGTTCGTGTCTATCTTATACAATTTCCGTACAAATGTCAATCGCTCTGACACAGTTTGCCCAAACTTTACGCACCGGGCAAAAACCGGGCCGGAACATCAAAAAGCCCGGAGGCTCCCCTGCGGGAAACTTCCGGGCTCAAAAAGGACTGCCAGATGAACTTTTGTTTCACGAAGCCGCTTTGTAACGGTCCTTTTCGGTGCACACTGTTTGCACGGTGGCGGCATCCACCGTGTAGAGGGATGCGTCCCCCGACACGGTCAGATAATAGCCGTCCGTGCCCTCGTAATAGGTCAGCGTCTGTTCGCCGTCCGCTGTGCGGACCGTGGCTGCAGCCAGCTGCTTCATGCCGGACGCATCGCCGTGGGGGTCCTGCGCCGTGACGTAGCTGCTGAGGGCCGAAAGCAGGCTGCTGACCTGTGTTTCGTCCAGCTCTGCGTCCGGTGCATCCGCCAGCCTCCAGACTGTGGTGTACGCCGTGCTGTCGCTGTCGCTTTCGGAGTCGGCCGAACGGTCGGACTCTGCGGCTTCCGAAACCGCCGTCAGGGTGAACGGCTCATCTCCGCAGACAAGGGTGACGGATTCGATGGCCGAACGGGTCAGCCCCGCCGGGTTGAAGGCACCGAACAGCGCAGCGCGGCTCAGCGCAAAGCAGGCCGCCTTGGACACCGCCACCGTATACAGGGCATCGTCCCCGGCCTTTTTCAGGTAGATATCCCCCGTGGCGGCATTCTCCGCCCCAAAGGTGAAGGTGTTCGTCTCCCCTGCCGCTGTGACCGTGACAGTCAGGCTCGCATCCGTGAAGCCGTAATCCTCGCCGGGTTCTTCGGTCAGCTGGCGTTTGGCGTTCAGCGCCGACAGGGCGGTGACCATCGTGTTGCAGGCGGTGGCGTCCAGATGATAGGCCGGGTCTTCGGCCAGCGTCCAGCTGCCGTCTGCAACCGTCAGGGTGTTCGTCTCGCCGTTGTACGTGACCGCAAGTTCGGTCAGGTCGTTCGCCGCAAAGGAGGACAGCGGGATGCTGCCCTCCACCGCAGCGCTTTCGGCCTGTGCGGCCTGCGCGTTCTTCGCCGTCAGGGCTGCGAAGGCCCCGCCCGCCAGAAAGACCAGAACCAGCAGAACGATGAGGGTGCGCTGTTTCGTTTTCATGCGGGCCTCACTTTCTGCGCCGCAGGATAACCACGACGGCACCTGCCGCCAGCAACGCTGCCGGAAGGATCAGGATGAACACCAGACCCAGCACCGCCGCCTGTGCACTGGAAACGCTGATGGGGGCAGCTTCCAGCGCCTTGGAGTCGATCAGCACACTGCCGACCTGCCCCGCCAGCGAGGACGCACAGCCCTGCAGGAACGTGCAGTTGCCGGGCACGACCTGATACGCGCTCTCGTTGTCCATGTTGCCGCAGTTGATCCAGATGACCTCCGCCTCGGTGGCTGTATTGCGGGCGTAGGCTGCCAGCGTGAAGGGGCCATCCGTGTCGCCGTCCTCTTTCTCCACCGTGGTCATCTCGTACCCGGCCGCCTTGCTGTAGGCCGCATCGGAGGTGGTGAGCAGCGCTTCCGCGGTCACACCTTCCGTCTCGGTCAGGGTGATGCCCTGCGCCATCTGGAGCAGAACATGGCGGCTGGTATCCACCCCCTCCAGCGCCGTGGTCTCGGTGGGGCTGGTGTAGTCCGGCAGCAGATAGTAGGGGTAGCCGTTCATGAAGTGGCCGGAATCGCCCTCGACCACCAGCCCCTCGGCGCGGGTCAGGCCGAATTCGGCCATCACAGCGTCCAGATTGGGCGTATTATAATAGGTATCGGTCGTGAGCAGAACCTTGCCGCCTGCGCTCAGGTAGCTGCGCAGAAGGCTCATCTCATCCACCAGAGTGCCCGCCGAAGCAAAGTCCTGTGCCGGGACGTTGATGATGAGCAGGTCGCAGTCCTCCGGGACGCTGCCGCTGGAAAGCAGGTCCAGCGCCGTGAGGGAGAGGTTCTGATTTTCCAGTGCATCGGTCAGCGTGTCGGTCAGGGTCTGCTCCCCGTGGTTGGTGGTGTAGTAGGCGTGTTTCTGTTCCCCACTGGTCAGGCGGTAGATGGCCGAGGTGATCTTACTCTCGCCGGAGAACGTCACACGATAGCTGCCGGTGGTGTAGTAGTCGGAATAGTCATAATCGTAGAGGTCGGAGGCGTCCAGCACCACGCTCTGCTCCCCAGAGACCAGGATCAGACTTCCAGACGCAGCATCCTGTGCGCCGTACTGGGCTGCAAAGGTCGGGTAGATGGCCGGGTCCTTGATTTCCCAGGTAATATGGCTGCTCTCGGAAGCGTATTTGTCCAGGAGCTTGGAGATGATCTGGTCCTCATTGCCGGTCTCGCAGAGGTAGTAGATGGTCACATCCTGCGTCAGGCCCTGCGCCACCTGTGCGGAACTGTCGCTGAGGGTATACAGCCCGGCCTCCGAGAGGTCGAACGTGGTGTATTTGGTCGGGAGGGCTCGCACCAGCAGGTTCACCAGCACGGCCAGAACCAGGACGGCCGCCGTGATGGCAGCGGAATAGAGGCCGCTGCGGAACACCCGCCCATTCAGGGCAGTTTTATCTTTGGGGAAGAACTTCATCGCTGCGCACCTCCTTTAATTCCAGCGGCGCTTCTCGATGCCCTGCGCCGTGAGGAACAGGAACACCGCCGTCACGGTCAGGTAATAGACCAGCGTCGGGATGGAAAAGCTGTTGTTGACAAAATCGTCAAAGGGCGTGAAGAGGCACAGGGCGCTCAGCACCGCACTGAACGCCTCGGTCAGCCAGGCGCTCTTCACGAGGAAAAGGCCCGTCAGCCCCAGGCAGCACACTGCAAAGGCCAGACACCCCAGAACAAAGCTCCGGGTGCGCAGCCCGGCAAGGAGCGATGCCGCGCCCGCAATGCCCACAAAGACGACCAGCGCCACCGCGCTGCCCGCATTGAACAGGCTGCGCAGGCTGGGCATCATATAGGCCAGCAGCAGCACCGAGAAGCCCGCCACCGCCGCGATGATGGGGTTTTCGGTCAGGCCGGAGAGGAACTCGCCGACGGCAATGGCCGCACAGCCCAGCAGAAAATAACACAGCAGACCCGCGAAGTTTGCGGCCAGCGCGGTGACTGTTCCGCCCAGTGCCCAGAGGATGAGGATCATCACGGCATCCGCAAGGCACGGCAGCGCAAACACGGCGCACATCGCGAAAAACTTGCCCAGCACCACGCCCCAGACGGAGACCGGGCTGGTCAGCAACAGCTGGTCGGTGCGGCTGCGGCGCTCTTCGGCCAGCGACCGCATGGTCAGGACCGGAATGTAGAGCAGCAGCATGAAGATCGTGCGGTAAAGCGTATAGTAGCTGAAATCCGTCAGGCCGTAGCCGAGGTTCAGCGCCAGAAAATAGATGCCCGACGACGCCAGCAGAAAGGCGGTGAGCAGATAGCCAAGCATCCCGTGGAAATAGCTGCGGAGTTCCCGCTTGAAAATGGCGTTCATTCGTCTTCCTCCCCTGTGCTCTCCTCGGTCTCGCCGCCGGTCAGTTCCAGGAAGACTTCTTCCAGACTCCTGCCGTCCGCCGTCAGCTCCTGCAGACTGCCCGATGCCGCCAGCCTGCCTTTGGACAGGATCAGCACCTGCTGGCAGACCGCCTGCACCTCGCTCAGAATATGACTGGACAGGATGACCGTGTGGGCCTGCCCCAGCTCCCGGATGAGTTTGCGGATCTCGATGACCTGCGCCGGGTCCAGGCCGACGGTGGGTTCATCGAGGATGATGAGTTTCGGGCTGCCCAGCAGCGCCTGCGCGATGCCCACCCGCTGCCGGTAGCCCTTGGAGAGGCTGCGGATGAGCCGGGGCAGGACCTTTTCCAGCCCGGTGCGGCGGGCTGCGCTGCGCACCTGCTCTTTCCGCTCGGCCTTTTTGACGCCCTTGAGCTCGGCCGCAAAGTCCAGATATTCCTGCACCGTCATCTCCGGGTAAAGGGGCGGCTGCTCCGGCAGATAGCCGACGCACTTCTTTGCCGCATCGGCCTCCTCCGGCAGCGGGTGCCCCGCCACCGTGACCTGCCCGCTGGTAGCGGATAAATACCCGGTCAGGATGTTCATGATGGTGGACTTGCCCGCACCATTCGGCCCCAGCAGGCCGCAGATGCCGCCGTCTGCCACTGCAAAGGAAACATCCTCTACCGCCAGACGGCTCCCGTATTTTTTGGTAAGATGAGAAACTTCGATCACAAATAACGCTCCTCTCAAAGGCCGCGCAGAACGCGATGGATTTCGTTGCTGGTTTATTTTAGTCTGCAAATGTGATGAAAATAAGATAAAGTCGTGTAAGTTCCGAAAGGTTCCACCGTTCGCACTTTTCTGCCACGGTACGCAAAAAAGCGCCGCCTCCGCAAGGGAGACGGCGCTTTGGAAAAGACCAGTAAAATTACTTACGGCCGAAGCGCTTGTTGAAGCGCTCAACACGTCCGCCGGTGTCGACCAGCTTCTGCTTACCAGTGTAGAAAGGATGGCACTTGGAGCAAACTTCGACGTGGATCTCAGGCTTGGTGGAACGGGTCTTGATGACGTTGCCGCATGCGCAGGTGATGGTGCAGTCAACGTAATTCGGATGGATACCCTGCTTCATTCTTTTTCACCTCATTTCTGGTTCTGACGTATTGGGGCCATATTATCAATGTATGTGCCCATCACAACCTTCAATATCGGCTACCCCCACGAGCGGCCTTGGAAACGATTGCTTAGATATTATAGCACAATTTTTGAAAAATGCAAGGGGGAATTTTTAAGTTTTGGTCGTTCAACAACAAAAATCTCCTGTACGCATCGGGAACTGCACCCCAAATAAATACAGGAGATTTATTGCCTTTTGTTCAACCCATTTATCGCCATGGAGCTATCATCCCACATTTTTTATAGCGATAAACAGAAGTCAAATTTCCAGCAATTCCAATTTGTTCCTTTCTATACTTTCACATACTTCGATACCGCGAAATATTTCACCCCACCCGCTGCCGCTTATCCAGCCGCATTTTATCAGCGATCATCGCAATGAACTCGCTGTTCGTGGGCTTGCCCCGCAGGTTGTGGATGGTATAGCCGAAGTAGCTGTTGAGGGTGTCCACGTCTCCCCTGTCCCATGCAACCTCGATGGCGTGGCGGATGGCGCGCTCCACGCGGCTGGCAGTGGTGCCGTTTTTCTTGGCGATTTCTGGGTAGAGCCGCTTGGTCACGGCGTTGATGTACTCCGGCTCGTTCATGGTGAGCAGGATGGCATCCCGCAGGAACTGGTAGCCCTTGATGTGGGCGGGGACGCCGATCTGGTGCAGGATCTCCGTCACGGTCAGCTCATCACTGTCCACGCTGGTGGGCAGGTGATGCTTTTCCTTGCCCATTGCCACCTTCACGACCCGGCTGGCGAGGACATTTTCGTCAAACGGCTTGACGAAATAGTACGCAAATCCCTCATCCAGCAATTCCTGGACCATTTCCTCGCTCTGGAACGCACCCGTCACAAAAAACGAGGTGTGCCGCTCGCCTGCGGCGTTGTACTTCTGCTTGACGGCCAGTGCATCCAGCCCCGGCATAAAAGCGTCCAGCAGCACCACCTGCGGCCGCACCGAGAGCATTTTCTGAAGCACCTTCTGTCCGTCCTTTTCGACGACCGTAACTTCCACGCCTTTTTGTTCCAGCGCCTCGCGGCAGGCTTCCGTGATCTCTGCGCTGGTATCCGACATCAAAAACCGAATTTTATCCATCGTTCATTCCTCCAAAGTGTGCAGTTCCCTTAACGCTTTTGATTTTACCATATTTTTCCATTGATTTCAACGGTTATTTTTGCCATATTATGGCATCCATTGTCGAATGATGCTTATTCATTTTGACGATTCTGTATCCTGCGCCCTCTGCGCCGCGATTTCGGCCTGTTCCAACATGGTCTGAGCAAAAATTCCGTAGCCGCGTGTCGGGTCGTTGACCAGAACATGGGTCACTGCTCCCACCAGCCGCCCGTTCTGCACGATGGGGCTCCCGCTCATCCCCTGCACGATGCCGCCCGTCTGCGCCAGAAGCGCCGGGTCTGTCACCCGCAGGACCATGTTCCGTTTGGGGTCTGCGTCGCTGATCCGTTCGATCCGGACCTGATAAGGGCGCGGCGTCTCACCGGACACCGTAGACCAGATCTCTGCACTGCCCGTTGTGACCTCCTGCGCAAAGGCGACCTCCATGCGCTGCCCGGCGAACTGTGTGCGGGTGGTGCCGTATACGCCGTTTTCCCCATTGATGCGGATGCTCCCGATGGCCCGGCTGCCCAGAAAGTGCCCTTTCAGTTCGCCGGGGCTTCCTGCTGTTCCTTTGCTGCAGCCGGTGATCTCGCAGGGAACGATCTCCCCTGTGCGCAGTGCAATGCTCTCGCCGGTGTCGCTGTCGCTGATGGGGTGGCCAAGCCCCGCAAAAATGCCCCGTGCATCGTCTGCGAAGGTCAGCGTCCCGACACCGGCCGAGGAGTCGCGCACCCACATCCCGGCCCGCCACTGCCCTGCCGCCGCATCCCAGACCGGCATAAGCGTCGTGCGGAGCTGCTCTCCGTTCCGGATATACACGACCTCCACCGCCTGCCCCTGCGCTGCTTCCAACGCCGCTTTGACGGCGTCATTGTCCTCCGTCACGGTCGTGCCGATGCGGATGACCCGGTCGCCCAGGCGCAGCCCGGCTTCTTTTGCCGGATTGGCCGTGCCGCCGCTGGGGCGTTCCACGTCCGAAAAGCCGACCACCAGCGCCCCCTCTGAGAACATCTTCACCCCGAACGGCGTCCCGCAGACCGTCACCTGCATCCGCTCGGTAACGATGGTCCGGATGGTCTTGATCGGCAGCCAGCCGCCCAGCGAGAGGGTCGTCTGGTAGCTGCCCACCGCGCGGGTGCTGGCAACATTCTGGCTTCCGTGCGCCCCCAGCGGCTCCACATAGGAAAAGCGGGGCAGCGCCAGAACCTCGCCCGGCGTCAGATAGACGCGGTCCGGCAGGCGGCTGTACAGCCACCCCAGCGCAGCGACCAGCAGCAGTGCCAGCCATGCTGCCGCCTGCTTTGCCCGCTTCCAGCCCTTTCGGTGCGCTCGGTCCTGCTGTTTCACGTTCGCCATCTCCCCGGAATCTTTTTTGCTAGTATGCGCCGCGCGGGATGTGATTATAAAATTGTGCCGCAGGAATTGACTTTTGGGTGCAAACTTGATACACTTAATAAGCTCCGTGCGGAAGTGGCGGAACGGCAGACGCGCTGGTTTTAGGCACCAGTTCCATCGGAGTGAGGGTTCAAGTCCCTTCTTCCGCACTCTAAGTGTACGGTACGAACTCTTGGCTCCAATGTAACCATTCAAATGGTCGGGAGCGTGTTCGTTCTGTACTGCGAGATACCAACTCGTTAATAATGGTAAGCCCCGGTTCTTTCATGTTTTTGGTGAAAGAGCCGGGGTATTTTTGTTATTTTCACCCGTTTTTCGGAAGAATTTGCCGAAAGTAGTAGTTTCCTGCCAAAATCCAGCTAAGCCGATTTGAAATCGGTAGAATTTTGGATAAAGGAGATTGGCTTATGATTAGGATTTTACTGTCAACGCGTCTCGGCGAAAGGCGCATGACGCAAACGGAACTTGCCCGTGCAACCGGCATCCGCGCTCAAACCATCAATGAACTGTATCACGACTTTGCAGAAAGAATCAGTCTTGACGATCTGGATTTGATTTGTGAAGCTCTGGATTGCGGCATTGATGAGCTGATTGTCCGTGAACCCAACGAGGAACTTCGAGTCACGGAGGTGCGCCGGATCCCGAAAACCGTAAACAAGGCCCGAAAGAAGTAAGTTGTTCTCCCCTGCCCGGATACACAATCCGGGCTTTTTGTATAAATATATTTGTTTATTTTATCATCTATTTTCTTTATAAAATATCGGTTTTGCTGTTGTCTTTCAAGGCAAAAAGGAAGATACTATAATCACAGCAAGGGAGTACGACCGGAAGGCAAGGGGCGAAGTAAGAGCCGGGAGCGCAGTAAGTCGTGAGCGCATGCTAAGTCAGTAACCCACTCCCCTGCTGCTTTTTATTTTATCTTTTCAGCCAAAGAAAGAGAGGGCATTATGAAAAAGTTTGATCTGTCCGCCATCATGTGCAAGGCATGGAAGCTGTATCGCAAGGGCGTGGGCAGTTTTGCCGAAGCTCTGCACCGGGCATGGAACAGCGCAAAGGCCGCCCCGATCAACGCCCAGCGCATCGAGGAAGCCCAGCAGGCCGCCGGGGTGGCCGAGCCTGTGAACACATGGGCAGGATGGAAAGCCGCCGGGTACATGGTGGAGCATGGCGCAAAGGCTCTGTTTCAGGCGGTGCTTATCCACAGCAGCAAGGGGGACGGCCAAACCTACAGGGCATCATTCTTCGGCGCTTCTCAGGTCAAACAACTACCCTCTGACTAAAGGAACAGCCGCCAGCATTACGATGTTTGCTGGCGGCTGTTCCTTTTATTTTTCCTGTTCATCATCGCTGAGATATATGCACTGACCGTCCGGCATCACAAAAGCCAGCTTACATCCGCATAATTCTGCCACTTTGAGAAGATCACTGGCAAACCAGCTATTTTTCCTAATTTTATTATTTACAGCCTGATTGCTGCTCATTCCCAAAACGCTTGTCAGTTCGGCCTGTTTCTTGCCTGACATTGCCAAGAGACCCTTGATAACATCCGAAACACTCATAATGTCAACACCTCCTTGTTGATTATAAGAATACATCTTTTTGAGCTATTTGTCAACCAAAAATATTTGCAACGAAATCAAAAAAGTTTATCTTTTTCATTGACAAGTAAATCAAAAAGATGTATAATATAGGTGTCAGGAGGAGCGGGAAGCTCACCGGAAAGGAGAACAGACCGATGGATGAAAAAGTAAAAGCTCTGAAAGAGCTGCTGGAAATCTTGGTCGAACATCCCGATCTTGCAGAGCGGATAACGATCACGATTAAACCCAACAGAATCATTCAGAGCAACGAGACCCCCACGGATAACAAGTAATCCGTAAGAGCAGGGCGGCGGGTAGGAGCCGCCGCCCTCGCTTTTTAATTATAACCACCCACCGATGAAAAATCAAGGAGAATATATATGAACAGAGAGCGCAGAAAGGCCCTGCAGGCCATCGTTGACCAGCTTGAAACCCTCCAGATGCAGCTTGAGGAAATCCAGACCGAGGAAGAAGAATACCGGGACAACATCCCTGAAAACTTCCAGAGCGGCGAGCGGTACGAGCGTACCGAGGAAATCTGTGAAAGCCTGTCCGATGCGGTAAGCAGTCTGGAAGATGCCACCAGCAGCATTGAAGAAGCGATTGAGTAAGGAGAAGCGCCATGACCATCCGAGAGTTTGCAAAGCTGAACAATTTTCCCATCAAGGGCAAGCTGACCCGCATTCCTGATGAGGTCGAATACGACTTCAACGACCGGCCGCACAACTGCAAGCGGTACGTTGACGAAGATTTCAATGAATACGGCATCCATGAGGACGGCTTCATTGTTGCCATCCCCTGCGAAAAGGCTTGGGGGTTCAGCACCAAAGAGAAGTCCCGGATTGCCGCCATGATTGAAAAAGAGCGCATGGAAGCCCGTCAGCGGCGCGGATCCTATGAATGGTAAAGGAGTAGACCATGAAAATTTCCGATATTCGCGCTTCCCTCAAGCGTCTGGCCGAAAGGCTGGACAACCAATGGGCATACGCCCAGACCTCCATCAAAGATGACATTGCCGTCGGTCAAGTCGAGTACAACGATGATGGGGAGCGGCTCCCGATTGAGCCGGAAATCAGCTACTACGGCATGATTGCCGCATTTGAAACGCTCGGCGGTGAGTGGAAACGCAGCTCTGATGGCAAGCACTGGCTGATCTGGATGGGCGTGGCCGCGATCGCACCGCAGGATAATGAGGTATAAGCAATGTGGAAGCAAGGATATATAACCATTGATGGGCACACGTTCCGCTGGGAAGCAAAAGTTTATGAGCAAGGAAGCGTTTTCGGCATTGACAACGGCCGAATTTCAAAGCTCTGGCTTGCCGAGTATGTTGGCGATCCGACTTCCAGCATGTGCAAGGAAGCTGCCTGCTATGAACGCGGCTGGGAACACCGGCCCGACACCCCGCAGGCTCAAGCCGCCGTGAAACAGCTCATTGAAAAATACAATTAAACAAAAAATCCCCCTGCGCTGGCCGATGAAGTCAACGCAGGGGGATTTTGTATGCCGCCGGGGCTGCGAAATGTAAAAATCAAGAGTGGAACATCTTTTTCAAGATATGCCGCTCTCTACAAAAGCCCTAGCTTTTCAAGTGGTTCTATTTTAGCTGGCGTTTATGTATCTGTCAAGCCTTTTTGGTACTCAGCGCCGCAGTCATAGCGTCAAAAGCGCGCTCAATGACCGCATCCAGCACTTCATCCGTGATTGCCCACTGGATGATGGCCGGGCATTTGGCGCGGAGGGCGGCGAAGACCTGCTTTTTCTTCTTCGCCCCCTGCCCCGAACCCATAATGGACTTTTCAGCCCGGTTCACCAGATCCAGCGCCAGATTCTTAACAGTAGCCTTGTAGCCCAGCCGGATACCGCCGACTGCCAGCGAAACAAAACCCGCCGCCATCAGAATGACAGCGACAGGCACGGGAATAAAACTCAGAATAGCTTCCATGATGGTTTCCTCCTATGTCACAGATACTTGTTAGCCCCAGAAATTGCCCGCCAACTGGCAGGGCCGCAGATGCCATCCACGGCCAGCTTGTGCTTCTCCTGCACTTTCAGCAGGGCGTTTTCGGTTTTTTCTCCAAAAATGCCGTCCGGGGTCAGCCCCAGCAACCGCTGGAGCATCTTCGTGGCAGTTCTGTTTACATCGCCCACGCTGCCCCGGCGGATTGTCGGCAGGATGAACGTGTTGTAGGTCGTGCTGGGATAGTGCTTCGGTGCATCGCAGAGCCACGTTGCCTTTGTGTCGCGGGTATCAGTATGTACGATGGCGCAACCATCATACCAGTAGATACCCACAGCCTTGAAGTACTGGGCGGCGATGATGCCCAAAGCCACAGGGTTGATGTCGCGGTCTTTCATGCGCCAGTCAGCCGCCATCCCATAACGGTGCTTGCTGCCCGAACTGCCTTTAACCGCCGCATTATGCGGAATACAGCGGTAGCCACTGGTAATTTTGATGGGCTTACCCAGCTTTTCCCGAACAGCCTGCATCTTCTCTACCAACTCCGAATCCACCATCTGCCGAGTACACCCGCAGGGGCATTTGAACTCCTCACGGGTAAAATTTTTGCTCAGGGCAGATGTGTCGCTGGCCTGATAGACAATGACTCTCATGTAAAAAACCTCCTTCAAGAGAAGTCGTGCTTTTGAAGCCGCTCGTTGTACACCCGCTTGATATTCGCTACTGCACAGATGCAGCGGTTGTTTTTGTAGTCGGGGTGACTGCGGCAGTAGTCCTCATAGGCATCAATGACGGCCAAAATCTCGATAAAATGCTCCCTCGTGTGGTGCTTATCATCAATCAGTTCGTCATTGAAGCGCAGGATCTGGGTACGCAGAAGATTGGCATTGCGCTCATCATCAACTTGGATATGCTCCTCCAGCTTTTTCTGGGTCTGCTTCTGCTGTTCCAGCACTTCAGCATTCAGGGCGTGTCCGATGATTTTCGCAAGCCTGCTCCACGGATTGATCTTGATGGGCGAAACCTCAATGAGCGAGAGCAGCACCAAAACCATCCCGCCACCGCTCCAGAACAATTCTTTCAGATTCACAGCCATCCCCCTCACTGAACCAGCGCGGCGATTGCCTGCAAATCAAAAATCGGAGCATCAAAAAACGCTCTCGCCCACAGCCAGTAGTCTTCGGACTCCGGGCGGCGGTACTTTTGGCAGAGTGCCGATGCCCAAACCCGGTTCCAGCGGGTCTGATAGTCCGCATCTCGACGCTCAAGGCTCCGCTGGATGTTTCCTACCAGATCCCCGCGCAGGGTGCCGTTACCGTCATCATCCTGCACAAAGCAGTCCATGCCGTTCTGGCTCCCCACAGCACACACACGCTGGTTTTTGTGCATAAGAAAACCGTCCTGACAGGTCAGGGCGGTTCCATAAGGAATATTCACTTTTCCATCTATGCCGTCGAAGCGCGCCCGGCGGCGGGCGATAAAGCGTTCATGCTCCACCATGGGTTAGACCTGCTCTTTCTTCTCGGCGAGCATACCGGTCAGCTCGGAGTAGTGCTCATCGGTCAGTTTGCCGGCGGCGTAGAAAATATCGATCTTCTCCGCCAGACCATCGGTACTGCCGCGCTCGATCATGCGCTTGCAGGTGCGATACAGAACCATTTCCGTTGCTTTGCTCATTGCGTTTTCCTCCTATCAGGTATTCTCAGTGTCATCCGTATCGGAGACATTCAACTCCAGAAGAGTCAGGCGATAAGCCTGATCCACGTTCATCTCGTCGGCATCCTCGATGGCACTTTTGGATTCCATGATCCAGCTACCGATGTCGGTCTGCTCCAGCATGACCGTTTCCAGCTCATCACCCATCTGATCGCGGTCGAACAGCTGGTACGGCGTCCCGGCATAAGAAATGCCCGAAGCATCAGGCTCCGGGCAGAGGATATAACAGCCGTTGTCGGCTTTTTTGATGTAGGTCACGTCCTCGGTCAAGGCAAGGACGGTGCCATCACTGGCTTTGATGATTTTGAACAAGGTACTTTACCTCCAAAAATTGCATAGCAAAGCCGCCGCAGACGCAGCAGCCGCCCATGGTCATCAAAATTTTTATAGTAGGCTTCTTGGCAGTTCATATACTGCGCCACCTCCTGCAGGGTACGTTTCCCGGCCAGCCATTCCCGGTGGAACAACTTCAGTTTCCTGCGTGCGCGTATCACACCATCACGGCTACCATTGACTTTGATTTTCCCGGTCTCAGTCAAGGTAAAACGAGCCTTGCACCAGCGGAAAGGCTTTGTCAGAGGGATGATCTTGCATTTCTTCTTGTTGACCGGGATGCCGCGGATTTCAAACTGGCGCACGATAGCGCGGCCCAGCTTTTTCAGATCTTCGATATCCGGGAGAATGATGCAGTAATCATCCATGTAGTGTCCGGCGCTATGCGTGGACATCTGGCATTTGATCCAGTTGTCCACAGCACTGGGCATTGCCGCCATTTCTTGTTGGCTCGGCTCAACGCCCAGCGGCATCCCACGGCCCGGAAATTCGCCGGGAGCAGTATCAATAATGGTATCTGCTATCCGCCGAAAATCAGGGTTCAGGATATACCGCTGGTGCCGCTGATAGATGATAGAATGGGGTGCATAAGGAAAGAACTTCTTCAGGTCGAGCAGCAACACTCCGCCAGCACGGCCATACTTGCGGTAATGCCGTGCCAGCTGCTGTTTGATGCGCTTGATCTGCCAGTGCAGCCCCTTACCAATCCGGCTTGCACCGTTGTCATAGATCATGCTGGGGTCGTAAAGCGGCTCCAACACTTCCTTGCTGATGACCTTGTGGATTTGTCGGTCTGTAATATGAGGAGCGTCAATCCCACGAATCTTGCCGCGTTCACAGACCGTGAAATGAACGTATTTCTTAGGCCGCCACCTTTTTGCCAAAATAAGCCGCCGCTGCTTCGCTGTGTGGGAAAACAGATGCCGCTCAAAGTTCTGCGTACTCTGCTTCCAGCGTACACCGTTGCAGCATTTCCGGCCATATTTGAACATCGTGTGGTAACTAAATACTTCTTCCAACGAACCGAGGGCGGCACACCGGGCTTCTTGTCTGGCTCGGCGTGCTGCCCGGCGGCGTTGGTATCGCGCTTCATGGCGCTCCTGACTTGTCATAAAATTATTCGCTCCTCGTACAGATAAATTGTCGGGCATCGTCTAATCTGCTTTATGCTGGCACATGAAACGCGGTAAGATGCATCCCGCGCCATGCAAGAAGCGTCCGTGTCAGCATATCGAAAAGCAGTTTTAGAGGTTTGACCCTCAGGGAAGTACCTCTCCTTTTGCTATGGTCGTCTTTCACCTATGGCTACTCCATGTGACCAAGCATTGCAAAATCCGGGCACAACACCATACGCATTGTTAGCGTTGTTATAGTCCAACGACCCCGACGACGAAACCTCGCAGAAGTAGTTGTTGTTGTTGATGTTGTTGTAGTTCGGCGACCGCAGCCACCAGACCGCCGCCGCAGGAATTAACAGAGATACACCCACTTAAAAATCAGGCTTTCCGATTGACCGTTCCGATCATGCCTTGCAGCAGGTCGTTTTCCTTATCAATCAGTTCACCCAACTTTTGAGCCATTTTGTCCAGTCTTTCAGTTGCTTTCTTCGCATCGACACTTTTCCCTGAGGGAGTTGTGAAACATCCCTGCGGGTTCTGGGTCATGATGAGATAGCAGTGAGTCAACCGAACATCCAGCGCCATCAGAGATGCCCGCGCTTCCAGAAGATGTGCTTTACGAAGCTGGCGCCGCTGATCGTCGGAGGGATAGATGCTGTTCGCCTTTTCAGCGTGGTCTATCACCTCACCCGCCAGCTTTGCGACCGGCTCTGCAATCAATCTGGAATACCTTGCGGAAATGCGGGTCAGGAAGTTTATCGTTTCAATGTAAATCGCGTTGGCGACATTCACATACTCCGCCTTGCTTTCTGTGCGCTTGGATTTCAAAACTGACATGATGCTTTAGTCTCCTTTGGGGTCATCAAGATTGATTTCCCCTTGCTCTCGCTCAACTTCTTCCAGATGCTTGAGCAGCACATACTCTATGTAGTTCGTGATGGACCGATGCTCTTTTGTCGCAAGAACACCGATTTTGTCAAAAACCTCATCGGACAGGCGCAACGTAAAGACGCGCTTGTTAGTTGCCATACAATACCTCCTAACGAACAGGTTTTGAAAGTATTGTATAGCGTTTTCTGTGGCGTGTATGCACTCAAAAGACAGCTGAGTGATAGCACTTTCAGCATCTTTTTTCAAAAATTCTCGCGGGGCGCTGACGCGCCCTTTGGATTTTTTGAGGGAAATTTGCTGGTTTCCGCCCACTTCCGTGGGCTTGAGTAGGTCGAGAACCCCTGCGGGGGGATTAGACTACAAAGCCGGGCACAACACCATACGCATTGTTAGCGTTGTAATAGTCCAACGACCCCGACGACGAAACCTCGCAGAAGTAGTTGGTGTAGAAGATGCCGGTGTAGTACGGCGACCGCAGCCACCAGACCGCCGCCGTTCCGGTGGCGGAATGTTTATTGGCAACTTTGCTGTTACCCGCTTTGAAGTAATCGTACTGTGCCTGATAGTTCGGCTCCGCATCATTGCAATACTGGTGCGTTGCAAAAACCTCATACTCGGACAGCAGGAACAGATAATCCGTGGTAGAGGACACATTGCTGGCGGTATTGCCGCCGCCCTTATTATCCGTATACTTCGTGCAAGACTTCATCACTGCCCGCAGATCAGAGGGAAGTGCGGCCATCAGCGTGTTCGCGGTCGGGCTGGTGGGAGAGCTTGCGCTCCCCAGTACCTTGCTTCGCATCTGACTGCTTCCCCAGCCGCCAGAGTTCGTGTTGCTGGTGTTCATCGTGAATGCGCCAGACGTGGAAGTCGTGCTGCCGTAGCTGCTATCCACCAGACCAACAAACTTGCCGCTGATCTTACCCAACAGGAAGTGGATGCGGTTGCTGCCCTCCTTGCCGGAATTGTGGTTGAAACCGATGATAAAGGCATCAACTTTCAAGCTGGAGATCGTAGTCGCACCCACCTTGCCATTGATTGTCACGGACTTCGTGGCACCAACAGACCAGTAGTTTGCACCCTGACCAGCATCGCTGACGGCCTTGATGACTGCCCAACTGTTGCTGCTGAGCGTTTTGGACACCAGCGTAACGGCTACCGTGAACGTCTTGCTGGACGGTGCAGTATAGTTGGTATCTGCACCCACATTGACCGTAATAGTGGCACTGCCGGTCGCCTTTGCGGTCACCGTGATGGTGGTGCCGGAAACACTTACCGTTGCAATGTTAGTACTGCCAGAGGATGCGGTCACCGTACCGCTGCCAGGCCGCGTAACAGTGATGGTGCCAGAGGTTTTCGGGTAGGTCAGGCTCAGACTGCTTGCGGACAGCGTAATACTGCCGGTCGCCTTGCCGATCGTCCACGAAGCGCTCTTGGCCGTAGTCGTCCCATCCGACCACTTATAATTGGAAGTCGGGGTAAAGGTGGCGCTGTAGCTGCCAGCGTTGGTTGCGCTGCTCGTGCCACCGATCGTCAGCTGAGAACTGTTATAGTTGCTCCACGACGGGGACTGCGCCGAGCCATTGTAAGTCACGCTACCGGTCTGTGCCGGCACATTCTTGACCGCGGCTCGGCCAATCGTCCACGACACACTCTTGGCTTCCTGCGTGCCGTCCGTCCAGACATACTTGCCTATGGGCGTAAACGTGGCCGTATAGGTGCCAGCATTGATGCCGGAGGTCACGCCCCCGATCGTCATCATGCTGCTGTCATAGCCTTTCCATGTGGGACTCTGGGTGGAGCCGGTATAGGTCAGGCTCCCGCTCTGGGCGGGCACGGCCTGAATCGTCAGGGTCAGCACAGAAAGCGCATCAATGGCTTCCTGCACATTCGCCGCCGAAATGCCGGACTTGCTGTTGTCGTAGGAAATATCTGCCGCAGTGCCGCCGGACGAACCGCCGCCACCGCCAGCATTAAAAGGACCCCATGCCATAAGATTAACCCTCCTTTGCCGCTGTTGCGGCCGTGATGATGTGGTACTGCGCCGAAATCGCAGCTGTGGGCACCGATGCCGCACGGAGCCGGAGGATGCCGGCACGGCTTTCGGTCGCAACAAAATTTGCCGCTCGTGCAACTGCGCTGCTCGCCGGGACAACATCCACCGCCACATAGTCAGCCGCCGTTAAGCCGCTGATTGCAATGTCGATGTAGTTTGTATAGCCGGGAACACTGCTGTCAGTTTTCCAGCCAGTTGCAGGGATAGAAAAAGAAACGAACTCCGTTTTATCCGCTTTTACTCCATCCATTTCATCCAAAGCAGCGGCCGCGGCATCAGCCACCTGTGCCGCCCGATCTTTTGACTTCTGGGACACCGCCCGAAGCTGGGAAAGGGTCGTGAGCTTTTCGCTCAATAGGATCACCTCCCGAAAAAAGGGAGCGGCGGGACATCCCCGCCGCTATCCATGCTTATGAACTTACTCGCCGTAGACCTCGGCCAGCATCTCGGACACCTCGGCATCGGTAGCCGTGTGGTCCGCAATGGCCTTAATGATGGTGGCGCCCATGCCATCCAGCTTGGTCTTATCCGCAGCGGACATCAGGCCAGCCTTGGCAGTGGTAGCCTCGTCATAGGTGGTATCCTGCGCAGGGATGCCCAGCTTGGTGATGTCATCCTTGGTCACAGGAGTGGTGGCGGTCACATGGCCCTCTTCATCCACGGTGGTCTTGTACAAGCCGCTCGCAGCAGCGGTGTGGGTGGGATGGACATACTTGTTTGCGCCAGCCGCAATGCCGTCCAGCTTATCCTTGAGGGCCGCAGTGAAGTTCTCGTCAGACAGGCCCTTGCCTGCTTCCTTTTCAACATAACCGGACAGATCAACGAAACCGGCCAGCACATCGTACTTATAGGCATCGCCGACCTTGACCACCACGACATTGGTGCCCTTGGGATGTTTGTTGCCCGCGTCCTCAACAAAGTTGGCGGTAGTAGTGAAAGCATCGGTGACATTGTACACATTGCCCAGAATGCTCTCAGACAGAGCGGGCAGTTCAGCAAAGGCCACAGAGCCAGCAGGCTTATAGACAGCGCTGATCTTGGCGTTGATCTCATCCTTGGTGTAGGCATTAGTAATGCCGTAACCGTCCAGAGTAGTTGCCTTGTCAGCCTTGCCCTCCAGAACAGCAGCCAGCGCGTCATCGAGATCCGACTGAGAAACCTTTGCCTTGAAAGCCAGAGCGGCCAGCCCCTTGATGGCAACATCAGCACCGTTCACGGAAATGCTGCCGTTCTTGGAGCCAGTGGCGATCAGGATGTCAACCATCTTATTGGCAATAGCCAGCGCAGTGCCGTTCACCTTGACACCCTCAAGGACGTTGGCCTGAGAGCCAACATTCTCCAGAGTATTAACACGCGCCGCCAGAGCATCGGCGACCTCTTTCTGCTTGGTACCCAGTGCCTTCAGGTCAGCCAGTTTTACCAGATGTTTCTCATTGTAAGCCATAGTAGTTTTCCTCCTAAATTTTCTGTGATTTACTCACCATAAATTTCTTTCAGCATTTCGGAAGTATCATCCGAAGTTGCAATCTGATCTTCGGACACCTTTGCATTGGCCGAAATCGTGCCGTCTTCGGTCACCTCGATTCCGTTACCAATCTTAACGTGTCCCAGCTGTTCGCGGGTCGCAACGGTCAAGTCACTCTCTCCACCCCCTCCCTTGCCAAACAGAATGATGCAAGTGGAAATGTCTGCGGCGGGGATTTCCTTGGAGTAGAACTTCACCACTCCATCCCCGGTTTCGCATCCGTTCACGACACCCGCATCTTCGGCAATATGAAAACTTCCCAGCAGAGGTGCGCCGCTCGGAATGAGGGCGCTCGTACTGTCGGGAAGTTCTGCGGTATAGATATAGCTGTAGTCCGGGCTTTCTTCATCAGCCTGTTCCCAGCCCGATGCAGCCAACGTCAGAAAGTATGTACCGTAGTACCCACCGCTGCCATGTTCCGCAATCTCCTTGCGAATCATAGTCTCAACAGTCTTCTGATCCATGATCTGACCGGACTCCTCCAGCTTCTTCATGGCGGAACCCACTGCATCCATGATGATGCCGGCATGAGCTTCCGGGTCTTCATTGTGCCGCTGGAGCAGGTCATTTACTGCCGCCACCGTTGCAATGGCTTCCGGGTCGATTGCCGCCGTCACGGTATCAACATCACCAACGGCGGCGATCAGGTCAATGGTAGCCAGCTTACCCACAATCGAACTTGCCGGGCGGATCCATTCAGGTTCATTTTCCAGCACGAGATAGGTATAAGGGACTTCGCCCTCATCGGGGTCTTCTGCATAAAGGACAACCGCCGTGCAGTAGAAGCCCTTGTCCACATTTGCCGAGTTGATCTGCACCGTGACTTGGCACTCACCATCCACCGGGTTGGTGATGCCCGCAATCACGGCATCCATGACATAATCGGCAGGCTCCGTCATGGTTTTCGGGGTCTTGTCGTCCGGGATATTGCCCTTGCCCACGGCCACCCGCGTGTATTTCATCGCACAGCGGCCAGCAAGAACCTTTGCGATCAGGGCAATGCCGGCGGCAGACCCATAGCTGCCGTCTTCATATTTCGCCATAAGCTCTCTCCTTAATCAATTCTTCTGGGCTTGAGGTGTGTATGGTAAACAGCGCCACGAACACCCTCATGCGCCATGGTGGCCGTCTGCACAGTGTCAGGGTATACACCCTCGATCACAGGCGGCAGATAGGTTCCTCTTGATGTTTCAAAGCGGCTTTCAAACAGCCGGTCTTTTCCCACAATCGGCGGATAGAAATCAGCTTCGGTAAAGCCGCCGTGGCCGATTTTGAAATCTGCCCGGCTGCTGCGGTCCTGTGAAACGGGAGGAAGCCAGCGAACCACATTTACCATCGCGCCGTGACCAATGTTCAGGTCATAGCGGTATGTGCGGTAGGTCCGCAGATACAGGCGTAGGCCAACACCGGCGGTCAGAATACGCTTGAGGGCAACTGCAATCTGATCTATCAGCGCCAGCCGTTCCTCAGAAAGCAAGCTCTGATCCACATACAGTGCGACCTTTGCAGGGTACACGTCCTGCAACTCAATATCCGAAAACTGAACACCCAGCAACTCCCCCGCTGCCCGGATGACGGTATCGCCATCGCCGCCGGAAAGCTGTGCCAGCATCTTGACCCGGATTAAAATTCGGTAGAGGGCATCACTTGCTGCACCGCGCTGTACACCAAAGTTGGCTCCATAGCGGTCAAGTACTGCGCCCTCAGCATTTTCAAGGTCATCCCACAGCCGAACCAGTTCGGCATTTTTATGGATGACCTCAAAGCCATCTGCCAGCAGGGAAAACAGTTTTCCGATGTTCGTTTCCAGCTTACGGTTTTTTCGGACATTCTGTAGATCCCGGTGGGTATAGGGGTCTGTCAGCATGTCCAGCATCTTTTCAAGATAGCCGTATTCACGCATCGATGGTCACCATCCCATCATCCGTGACAACCTTGGAGCGGCTATCCACCGGGATGTTATCCGCCTGAAGATTTTCCGCATCCGTACCGATCAGCACATCGAAATCCAAAACACCGGGAACCTTGTACAGCACCGCCGGAAGCCGCTGGTGATACAAGGTTTCGCCGATGCTCACCCCGCCGCTTTCGTTGTCGCCGATGTATGCGACAATAGCCGCTCTGAGCTGGTCTACTCCATCATGGGGGAAGTCCCCGCTGGTAGACAGCCCGACCACTTTCACATAGACAGGTACCGGGTGCGGCCGGTTGAAGTGAATTGCCTTTGTTGCTCCAGAAGCGGTGATGACCTCAACCACTTTCTGGCCGGTCGTCTGTATGCCGGCACCCAGTTCTTTGTAAATGATCTGTGCAATGTCGCTGTCCAGACCGCCGTAAACAACAGCTTCAATGCTGTGCGGCGGCAGGCCGTAGTCATCCACATCGTCAGTATCATTTTCAAACACCTTTGCTTCCATGATGCCATCAACATTCTGGAGCAGGGCGGCACGGATGCTGTCCGCATTCACGCCGCCGGCATAGTCCACGCTGGCATAGTAGCGGTCGCGGAATTCTTCATCCGTTTCCCGTTCTCTACCGCCAGTAAACGCCGCCGGGTTTGTTACAGCCGTAATACCGGCTACCGAGCCGGGGTTTGTGATGGTGGTGATCGTATCCGCCGCCACATTACCATCCGGGCCAGTGCTTGTGCAGCGGAACGGCACCATGACCGTACCCTCTGCACCAATTTCAGTATCCGAAACAGCAAAGAACTGGATGCCGGCCGCAGTTTCAACCAGCCATCCCGCCGGTACTATGACCCCCGGCGGGCCAGTCACCATGATATAGCCGCTGGCTTTCTGGGCAGACAGCACACGTAGGCCGATGGCTCTACCGAGGTTCAGCAGCGAGGTGCCAACCGCTGTGTCCACAAAGCGGCTGTTGTAGACATCTTCCAGCACAGAGAACAGGATATTGAGTATCCATGCAAAAATGCGCAGGAACAGGCCGAGAGGGCTTCTGACGGTCAGGTTCGCCGTTGCTCCAAACAATTCCCTCGCTTTATGCTCCAGAGCATCCAGCAGTTCATTGTATGTCGGGCGGCGGAAACCAGCTGAGGTCAGGCCCCATCCGTATTCATCCACCAGTGTTCACCTCCACTCTGATTGTTTCGCCATTGTACAGGACACCCGAAAATTCCACACCGAGCGCCCGGCCATCGGCCGTCATGGAAAGAGAACTGATTTCCTGCACATACGGTTCCTGAAAAATGCTCGACCGCACAACGCTGTCCGCTTCATCCACCGCTTCACTGCGGGGCTGCTGCACAACACGTTCCCAGTCGGTTCCATGATCGGTATTGAGTGGAAATTCGCCTTTCCATGTCAGAAGATTGTTTCTGACGTTTTGCGCGATCGCTTCTGCATCCTCACGGAGCATCAGCATCCCATTGGCATCAAAGCACAAATCTCCTGTTTGAGGATCCAATGCCAGAACAGTAATGTTTGCCATTCTTCCCCTCCTCAGGGCAGCGGGGCCGACGTGTTGCCGTTCCTGCTGTCCGTGTGTTTGTGGTTGACAAGGCTTATCGTTTTGGCGATCACGTCATCCCGGACTTTAACTTTGCCCTGAACTTCCACATCGCCCTTGATTTCCACCTTGTCCTGTTTCACTGCCACATAGATCCCGCCGCCCTCGGTCGCCATCACAAGGCAGTTGTCCGGCAGTCCAGACAGCGGGTTAGATGCCGGCACAAATGCACCGATAAAAACGGCATCTTCATCAGAGTGGTTGCGTTCCGTGTTCGGCTCGCTTTCTTCTCCAGATGCCGCAATGCGGTCAATATCGTGGTCGATATAGAGCAGCACCCCAACATCCCCCGCTTTGTAGCAGGGGCGCAGGACAAAGCCGCCGCCCCGAACCAGCGCGACCGGGACAGACAAAATCTGCGGCTGGGTACGATACACGCCGGCATCCAGTGCTTTGGAAAGCGGCTGCACATCAACCCGCATGGCCGCAGGGTCAAATTTTTCCACCCGGCACAAGGCTCCAACGCGGACATTGGCCGCCTGTTCACGGCGCTCCTGATCTCTCAGGTCATATTCTCTTTTGCCGTTCATACAGGCTTCACCTCAATCGTTGTTTTCCAGTCGCCATCCGGGCATCCTGTATGCTGACCGCCTTTGATAAGGTGGTTTCCATTCAGAGTATCCGACTTTATTTTCACCACATCCGCCGGGGCCAGATGGTAGTTCAGCAGGCATTCCCGCTTATAAGTGACCTCCTGCTTTTCTTTCCCATCCTTGACGGTCGTTTGGCGGGTCGTCGTTTCGGTGCGGTCTGTGGCTTCCGCTGCCTTCAACAACCCTGACTCAGCACTGAGGACATATCCTGTTTTCGTGCCTGTTTTGGGGTCATTGATGGTAACAATGCCGTTTCTTATGAGGAAGCGGCTCTTGCAGTCAGAGGTAACGATCTCCGTCAGGACATTTTTCACCTTGCCCTTGCAGACCTTGCCGCGCGGGTATTCTTTATCCACCGCCAGCTCCATCGTTCCAACCTCAAGCCCAAAAATGTTGAGCAGGTCTTTTACAATGGCACTGGCCTTGCTCCCGGCGGTGTAGGTCTTGTTGACCTCTTTCGAGAGCCATTCTTCCAGAGCTTCAGCGGCCGCAATGGTGGTAATGACCTCTGTGCCGCTATGCTTGTCCGAAACCTGTGAAACTTTCCCGGTGAATATAGCACCTATGTCCCCCTCATATCCTGCATTGAGGATAATCGGCATTCCTTTTTTGATGCTGTTGCGAGTGGCCGGAGATAGGTTGTAGGCTTCGATGGTCGCTGTTCCCAGTTTTTCGCTGTCCTCAAATGGCACCGTAAACTTGAAATAGAGATCATCCATGCCAAACCGCTTCGACCCTATTTGCAAGGTCGCTTGACGCTTCCAAAACTTCACGCTGCATTCCTTTCCCAGAGGTACAGCCGAACTTCTTTGCCGAAATTTTCAAATGTGACCTCCGAAATATCGTCGCCGGTCAGGCACAGCGGCATAATGACCGGCACCGGGAAGCGCTCATCCTCCACGCTGTTGAACAGCGGTCGGCCATATCTCACAATATCACCGTACACCAGCACTTCACCTGTGCTGGCAATCGACAGATCTACCGTAAAGAAACCGCCTACCTCATTGTAGCGGATGCTGAATGCAAACGTCCTGTCGCCCAGCTTGACGGAGAACGTATAAGGCACCTTTGACGTGTCAACATCAATATAGCTGACCTCATTTCCGAGGTCGATGAGTTTCAACCCCTCCATAGCTTCACTCCTTTACGCGGCGCTGTAGGCCCTTGTCGTGCGGCCAGACGGCCCGCTGCTGCTTGCCGCCTTGTTCGCATAGCTATTGACATAAGAGGAATACGCGCTGGAGGAAATAGTCTGGGACACCGTTGTATGCAGACCATCGGCCGTAGTCGATTTTGTCTGCGACTTGCTGACCTTTTTTGAAGCGTTGGCATCCTGTGCGGACATCATCTGCTCACCGCTTGCCACATACTCTGCGGATACCCGGTTGATGACCTTGAGGCTTACGGTGAACTTTGAGCCGTTTTTATTGTCAGCGCTTATGTCGGATTTGAACGAGGTTATAACGCAGTCAGAGATCCGGGTGCGCCCGGTATACTCAACCACATCTTTTTCTTTCCACATTCTTTCCAGAATATCGGACTGATCTTCGTCAAGAAAAACACCCGTAATGGAAAAGACCACCGGATCATTGATAACATGGTCGTTGATGTCGAAACCCTTTTCCACCGGGTTTGACGTAACCTTGCTGCTGCGCTGAACGCTTTCCGTTACGACTACGCCGGTCTTTTCAGCATCAAGGCGGACCGTCCCGCACTTTTCGCCTGTAATGGTGTATGCCACAAAATCACCCCCTACTGTGCATACGCTCCCTGCAGGGTGCGCTCGTGATATTCTTCCTCTTTCTTCTCCTGCCAGAAATCTTCCATTGCCTGTTTTACCCGGCGGACGATTTCTTCTGCATCGGCTTTGGTAGTTTCCCCGCTCAGCGTGATGCTGATGGTCGGAGAGAAAGTAGAATGATCCTCATAGGTTACGTTGGAACTACTGGTAGAGTTGTTGATAATTTCATCTGTCTTATCGGCCGGGATGATTGCGGTGCCAGACGGCAGATATGCCATTTCGCCGCCGCGCTCATTGATGTGTGTCCAGCCGCCCTCAAAATCATCTGTGCCATCAGCATTGTGCGGAATGTTCGCACTGCTGCTCAGATTGATATTGATGCCGCTGACAGCATCAGCCGCAGACAAAATTTTCTGGATAGACCCGATGATGTTTTCTGCGCCCTCGGATGCCGCCTTTTCCATGCGGTCCCAAGCATTTTCTGCATCAAGAGTCATGCTCGCATAGGCAGTCTCTGCATCCTCTGCCATCTGCCCGTAATTCTCGTTGGAGATTTCGCGGGCAGCGGTCGCAGCCTCAGAAACAGCTTCCTGCGCTTGCTGGGAAGCCTGCGACACACTGGAGGAGTACTCCGATGTGTCAACCGCCAGCGACGTTTCCGTGCCAGCAGCACCGTCCAAATTGCTGACAGCGCCGGTCAGTTCCTGCACGGCATCGGTACTGTCCTTTGCCCCGCCGAACAACCCGCTGAACCAATCGACCACCGCACTCACGCCGCTGGTGAAAAATCCGAGCAAATCACTTACCCAGCCCACCACAACGCCGAGTGCATCGGCGATTACCCCCAGCACCGGCGAAATGTAGTCCAGAACCGGCACGACCACGCCGGACAGCACAGAACCCGCCGCTTCGATGAGAGGGGTCGCCACCGGCAGGATATTTTCTACGATTTGCAGGCCGAGCTGAATTATCGGCTGTAGTGCCTGAATCACAACCTGCAAAATATCGGTCAGCGGCGGGATGATCGACCCGGCCAGCGTCGATACCAACGAGCCGAACACAGGGAGAATGTTCGTCAGGAGCGGCATAAACGCATCTGCGAGAGGGCCAACCATATCCGCCGCCGACCCAAGAGCCATACCGAGGACAGGGAGTAAATCCTCGGCCAGTTCTTGCAGCACAGGCATCAAGGGCTGAACCACACGATAGTTCAGCTCATCGAAAATATCTCTCAAAGGCGGAAGCGCATTCGCCGCCAACTCGCTGATAATTCCAGCCAGCGGCGGCAAAATTTCCTGCGCCAGATCTCCGATGACACTCAGGACAGGCCCGGCGGCATCAAACAGAGTTCCCAGCGTGGAAATCAGGGACGGCAGGATACTTTGCGCCAGATTGGAAATGACCGGCACCGCGGCGCTCATCCCATCTGCCAGAATTCCAACGAATTCAAGCAGTGTCGGCTCCAGTTCCGGCCATTCATCCAGAAAAACGCCGACCATATCTTCCAGCGCCGGGGAAAATTTTTCTCCGGCATCGGCCATGAAGTCGGCCATTTCGCCTTTCAGCGATTTGATGGAGTTCGTCAAGCCGCCGGTCTGTTCGACCGCGGCTTTCTGAATGTCGCCGCTCTGCTCCAGTATGGCATTGAGCCTGACCTGAGCCATTGCGGCATCATCCAGAGCATCAATATTGGTACCAAGCCCCAGAGCTGCGGCGCTGTTCTTCAAGGCCGTTTTATCGAGGACAATTCCGTACTCATTCAGAGCATCGGTGCTGCCGCCAATCGCGCTCTGGATAAGCGACAGCGCTTCCGAATCGTCCATGCTGAACGCATTACCGAAGTCATACGCCAGCGAGGTCGTCATTTCAGAGAGGTTTTCGGCCGCAGCAGCCGTAATGCCCAACTCGTTATACATGGCCTTGTTGGAGACCATGAAACTTTGGACTTCGGCAGTACTCCGATGCACCGCATCAGCGTAGTTATCCGCCCATGCGGCGGCTTCCTCGGAGAAAGATCGTCCAAACTTCTTTGAAGTGCTTTCGGCATCAGAGAATGCGCTCACCGCCGCCGCACCAAACTGTTTGAGCAGTTCGATGCCGCGTTTTATGGCTTCAAAACCGACAAAAGCCTTGACCGCCCCGGATATAGCTTCTTTGATTTGGTTGCCGGCATCTTCCCCGGCGGCACCCATTTCCGCAAGATGGTCTCCGGCATCGTCCGCGCCGTCTGCGGTTTCATCCTCAGATTTTTTCGCCCGGCGAAGTGCGGACACCAGCGTACTGCGGATGATTTTTATAGGGTGCTGGAATGCCTTGCTGATGTTTTTTGCATTTCGGACCATGTTGTTGGCGAAAACTTCTGCCCGTTTCTTGGTAAAATCCATCGCCCCAGTCACGCCGCTCCGAAAAGACTTCGCAATGCTCTGTCCGGCATCAAGGCCATCGGCCATCGAACCCTTGAATGAGGTGCCCATGTCCTGCGCCGACTCAGACGTTTTTTTGATCTGTGCCCGAAAGCGCCCGGCAGCACCGCCGGAGTCATCCATTTCATCACGGAAACTCTCGGCGGCGGCTTCTGCGGCCTGAGCAGCTTCTTCCACCCACTCAAGCCCCTCTGCGGTCATATTCCAATGACCCGCCGCCTTTTGGGCCGCATTGCCCGCTTCGGATGCACTGGAAGCCATATCATCCAGCCCACCCGAAGCATCACCGACAGCTCCGGTGAAGCGCTCGGCCGCTCCCTGCCCCATCTGGCAGGCAGAAACCGCAGATGCACCCATCTGCTGCGCCCCAACTTCAACCGCCCCAATATTTTCTTCGAGGGTTTCAACCTTTTCACCGAGGTTATCAACAGAGGTTTCAGCATCAGCAGTATCAAAACCGATACCGTATTGCAGGTTACGCGCATCATCCATGTGGTTTCACCTCCCGATGCGCAAAACAAAAAGCCGGCTCTTGAAAAGAGTTCGGCTCTCATTTTGTTTTTGCTTCTTCACGCCACTGTTCTACCCACAGGCGTTTGGCCTGACGGCACTCTTGGTACTCCGCCAGATCCATTTGACGCAGTTCTGTGTAGGTCACGCCATTGCCAGACCACACCATGCACCAAAAGCCCTTGTTGACTTTGGCTTTGTGGGCAGCGTTGGCAATGTCCAGTTCAGCTGCGAAGAAACTGCTCGATGGCGGAGATCAGCTTTTCGGCGGTCTTCAGGTCTTCGTTGTCGTCAAAGAACTCCATGCCCTTTGCCTTGACCTCAGCAGGTGCCACAACGCAGTTCTTAAACATGCCATCCATGTACTTTGCGCTTTTGCGCTTTCCGCTGCCGGTGTTGCCGCACTCATCGTTGAAGTCGTAGTACCACGAGGGCGAAACGCTCTGGAGGGTGAATTTCTGCTCACCAATGGTGATTTCCTTAGTCTTAGCCATATATTTTCGGTAGCCCCTTTCAGATAAACTTTTTGGACGCTCTGGCCAGTTTGTTCCGGCCATAGCTTAACGATAATTCAGAGACGGCACAAAGATACTGACCGACTCAGAACCGATCTCCTTTGCGCGGGTGATGTCAGGCGGTTTGATGACGCGGCAGCGTTCCTCTGCCACATTGACCGATGCCGAATCGTTGGCATCAACGATCATCACAGAGACTTCCTTACGCTTGAGCGCAAGACTGCGGACATACGGCAGGCTGGACGAAGTACCCATCAGCGTAACAGTGATGGTGCCGCTCTCATTCGCATTTTCGTTGTATGCCACATCGCCCTTTACGCCGACCTGCGTAGTAACAGTGTCTTCGTTGCGGGCAATCGTGATCATAGAGTCCGAAGCAAAGCCGGTAATGATCTTGCCGTTCATCACCAAATTAACCTTTTTCGGGTCATAGGATGCAACTTCGATATTACTTGCCATGACAGATTCCTCCTTTCTTAGCCATTCAGGGTGACGCGCAGGGTGCCGTTGACCTTGACGCTGTGAACAGCGCCCTCCAGCTGGGCACTCCACTTGATGTCGGGCATCTGGCGGTTGCGGGCCTGCTCATCGGTCGCATCTGCCCGCTTGGGGATCACAACCGTGTACACGCCGGTGTCGTCCTCCGGGTCAGTTGCAATAATGTGCAGTTCCACAGCCCGGTTGAGTGCCGCGAACACGCCGGCCGCAACCAGTGCGAAGCCGTCATCCGTGTAGGCAATCTTCTTGTTGGCAATGAAAATCTCATACAGATTTTCGCGGATCTGATGGGTGATGTAGTCGGCACCCAGCACATTGTCGATGAAATTCCCATCACCGCAGATGCCGTTCTTCATGTACTCGTGCTTATACTCCGCTGTCATAAAATTGACGCGGTTCTCCTCCAGCAGGTCGCGCTCACTGTCGCGGAGGTCCGCAACACTCACGCCGTCCGGCACTTTCCACTTCCATGTGACGCTCTCCGGCCAGAACGGACCGACACTGCCGACCCATGCTGCATCCGCCCACTCGGCCAGATTATCAGCATAGGTAACAACGCTGCGACCATACTCGTTGACATATTCCTTGTCGTTGGTCTGGCCGAAGTAGAACTTGCGGTGATCTTCCACACCGGCACCCAGCGCTGCTTCCGTGGGTTCCGTGCTTTCCGCCCACTTGCACAGGGCAGTCACGCAGACCGGGTCGGTAACGTCGGTCAGAATGAAATACCAGTCATCGTTGTGGTCGCGCAGGTCTTCGATGGCGGCAATGAGGTTTTCGGCCTTAGTGGTATCCGCCTTACCTACGGAAACCGACACGACAGCGCCGCTCAGGCCCATATCCTCGAAGCAGTCTGCATCCTTGTACAGGCTGATGCTCTCCGCATAGCCAGAAACAGCCGTGCGGGTGGTACTGGTGTAGGTCACGGTATTGTCGTCCACCGCAGCGGTGAACTTCACACCATCTTCCTCAAAGGACGTTCCTGCGAACAGCTTTGCCAGCCCGGTGCAGTCCACCGGCACTTCCTCGCTGGTGGTGATCTCCACCACAGCCTTGCCGCCGATTTTGGCATAGTAGGCAGTGCTTGCTTCCAGCGTTTCGGTCGGCATATTTTCGCCGAATGCAATTTCAATGCGGGACGCAGTGCCGCCCACATTCTGAGGATTTTCGATGCCAGCCACACGCACCTTGCGGATAAGCGTATCTGCAAGGGTGTTATCCTGATTGAACATCTTGTCTGCCATGGCCGCGACCTTTTTCCCCGGAAATGCCGCCTTGAGCTTTTCAAGGTCATTGTAGGTCGCCATGTCAGCCGCGCCCTCGGTCGAGAGCAGCAGGATGTCCAGCTTTTCCGCCGCCACGGTTTTTGCATCGAGCGCGGTAAAAACCTGAATATCTTTCATCCAATTCAGTCCTTTCCTTAAATTTTGATTTTTTCGATGGACGCGGTTTCGCGCTCATCAATGCGGGTATACCGAATCTGCACATCAAAGCCGACCCGCCGGGCGGCTTCGTCCACAAGAAGCGTTGTGCGGTCCTGTGCCTGGCCCACATCAACCACCGCCACGCCCAGTGCAAGGAAATCATCCTGCCCTGCGTGCTTAAAATAGCTGATAGCCTTATCAGCGACCGCCCACGCTTCATCTTCACCGTTCACCGCAGAACCATTCTCCGCAGTGCGGTTCTGGCTGCAAAAGGTGAATGAGAATGTAGCCGAGGGCATTTCCAGCCGAGAAATCTTCACGCCCTCGGCAACATCGGCAATCTCATAGTCACCCATGCCGCCGTCCGGGATATACGGTGCAGTTACCGTATAGATGCAGAACGGCGGCTCAGCTTCCGGCTGAACCTGATTTGACAGAATGACCGGGCATCCAATGTAATCCCACAGGCTTGAGATCAGACGGTTCCGCAGTTCCCTGAAATTCATTTCGGGTTGCTCTCCCCTTTCTTCTCAACCATGTAGCGCTTCATCGAATGCACAGGGCCGTGGGTCAGCTCCTGCTTGACCGTATAGATCTGGCCGTCAAACCCATCCCGGAACTGAGCGCCCACCTGCAGGGTATGCCCATTCGTATAGACTTTCTGAGCATTGAGCGTATAGCTTCCGCTGTCAATGTACTGCAAATCCTCATTGTTCAGCGGCATCACAACGCCCTGAAACGCAGTTTCGACCGTTGTTCCCGGCTTCCACTGTCCGCCCTGCTCCTTATCATAGCCGCCGCCCTCGGTATGCACCTCGTACATACTGTGCAGCAGGCTTCGCGGGATCTGCGGCCCTTTCCATTTTCTCATAAATCAGATACCCTCCACGCTGTACGAAATGCTGTTGTACAGCCGCCCAGTATCAAACAGGGGCTGATACTGGGTGCTGGTCAACTGCGTTGTGGCAGACTTTGGCGGTGACAGCTTCGTGTTGAAGTAGTCGTGGGTCATTTCGACCGCCCACTTCCCGATATAGTCTGCCGCTTCCTGAGCCGTCCATTTTTTCAAAATGATGCCGTCCACAGCTTCTTTGCAGATATTTTCCAGCGTGGCCTTGCCGGTATCGAAGCTCGCTCGAATGAAACTGCGTTCTGGGATGGTCACACTGTCCACCAGCATATACATCCACTCGTAGTCCTCATTCGGGCGCGGGTCTTCTTCGCCGCCGCTCGGATGCTTTTTTGCATCATGTTTTTCCTGCTTCTTCCTGCCGGGGGCTTTCTGGGGATGCTTTCTGTCGCGTACCAAAAAGCCATAGCCGGGAGAAATGGGAATAAACCGCAGGTCATTGAATTTGCGGGGACTGCCAGCATTCTTTGCTTCCATATTTAACGGAATAGCCAGATGCTTGACATTCTTCGCACTGATCGTCGCTCCATATTCATGCACACCGGCAATCATCAGGATGTCGCTTCCCGCGTCTCCCAGAATACCCACATGAATACTCACGCCTTGCAGCGCTGTCAGTTCCCGCTTGATGCGCTCCATATCTGCGCGAAATCCATCTTTAAGGATTTTCATGTTACCACCGCTGATACTTTGAAATCACGGACTGCCATGTTTCGCTGATATTCTTATCGAAAGTCCAGCTCACATCGGAGATAGAGAACGCCGACAGCCCGGCGGCATCATTTTCAATGATGGCCCACTGCTGGGCGATCATGTACCAAACAATGGCTTCCAGATCTGCCGGGAGCGTGGCCGGATGGTCTTCGGTGGCATCTTTCGGCAGAATATACCCGGCCACATACTGCACCTCCAGATATTTTCTGGGGGCAATGTAGTCATAGGCCAGCCCGCCGATGTGCCCGCGGTATGTCCATCCATCTTCACGGAACAGAACCCCAATCTCTCCGGTTTCGTTGAAATCGAAGTCCGTAATGGTTTCCCCGGTGAACGTGTCCGTGATACGTTCCACACTGACAATGGGATACTGCTCCAGCGACAACTGCTGCGTTCCAGTACCACAATATCTTTGCCGGTAGGTGCTTTTCCCCAGCTTTCTTCCCAGCTGAGTTTCCAGCCACGCAGATGCCGCATTGATAAGCTGCACAAGGGTTGCGTCCCGCTGTGCATCTTCTTCCGCCGGGTCGATGCCGAGCGAGGTTTTCAGGGCATCCAGAGTGGTGAGGGCATTTTCTCTCAGTGTTACGGCCAACACGACACCTCCAAATAAAAGCCCTCTGACAGGCTTTCCCCATCAGAGGGAAACTTTACTGAGCGCCCTTTTCCGGGGCTTCCTGCGAATCCGCAGGCGGGGTTGCGGCGGTCTTCCGCTCCTTTGCATGAACTGCTTTGTTCTCAGCAGGGCGCGGGGCGGACTTGGGCGGTTTGAACATTCTCGCCATCATGCAGCCCTCCATCAGATACTTTCCTTGACAGGGCAGTTGGTGGCGTCACCCAGCGTCAGCGCACCAATGGTGCCGTTGGTGGCGGTGATCTTGACGCAGGACTTGCAGCCGATCAGGTCAATGTCGAGGTTCGCCACAGCCTGAGCTTCGGCTTCGTTCTCGATGACGGCCTCGCCATCCTCATTGACCGGGTTATCAACGAAGATGCGGCCGTCCTTGACCGGCTCATACGGACCGGCGGTGCTGTCGGCGGTTTCGACCTTGATGGTGGCCGTCTGGGATGCTTCCACAGTAACAGCCAGCACGGCGCTCTCATAGCCGGTGCGGTCAACCACATTGCCGCTGGCAAACGGCAGGACGGTGACGGTATCAAACAGTGCTCTTTTCATAGCAGTCTTCCTCCTCAGATAACCTTGATATTGTGGACGTAGGCGAAGCTCTCAACATGGCGCACGCCAATGTCATCGTACATCAGCGCGCGGGTGCCGGTCAGATTTTCCTCAAAGGCGTTGTGCTGGACACCGTTTTCATCCGTCCAAGTACCGTCCAGAGTGGTGTAGGTCTCCAGACCCATCTGATCGCCGATCATCAGGTCTGCCCAGTTGCCGAAGAACATTTCGGTGCAGCCGGTCTTGCTGTCGGTGGGGATCTGATTGGAAACCTTGTACGGCATGCCGAGGAAGTTACCAGCGTTCATCTCGTCGCGGTAGATGTAGTCGCCGGTGGTGGTCTTGATGTTCTTGAGATAGCCCTCCATAAAGGAGTTGAAAGCCCAGCCCAGAGCCTGATCGTCCACGTTCTTGCTCATAACCAGCGACTTCACATAGACCGGGAAATCGGCGGTCAGCTTGCCGTCTGCGGCATACTGGGCATCCATCTTCTTTGCGTCGATCTTCTCAACGCCGGGGGTGTTGGCAATGCCGGTGGGCTGGAACTCGCCGCCGGTGCCGTACAGAGCGCCCCAGTCAAGGCCGAGCTGCATACGGCGGGACAGATCAGCGGCGAACAGTTCATCGGCGCTGTACTTGGTGCTCATCAGCAGTTCGCGGGTCTGGGGCACAATGGCTTCCAGACGCTTTGCAGACAGGCGCAGATTGCCGAATGCAGGCTGGGTAGAAGCGATTTTTCGGCCCTCACCGCCCCACATAGCGCGGGTGCCGGAGGTCATGCGCGGGATGTTCAGGTTGCCGTTCTCCAGCGGAATGGTGCGTGCGCCCAGTTCCTTGATGACGGTCTTGCTGTACAGCAGTTCAATGACCTCATCCAGATAGACTTCCGGGATCAGGAAGCCACCAGCGGTCGGGTTGGTGGCAGACATGGCCTTGAACTCGCGGGCCATGGACATATCCTCGTAGTACTTCTTGGCGTAGAACTCAGCACGTTCCGGGTCATGCCGGCCGAAGACATCCAGACACTTGATGGCGCGGGCGAGATTCACCAGCGGGGGAACGCTCTTCTGCTGCTTCTTGGCAGAAGCGGTGCCGCCCATAAACAGGCTGGAGTACTTACGCTGGGCAGGAGCGGTGCCGGACTTCACCTGACGGCGGAATGCAGCGGACTTGCGGCGCTTGGCATCATCCTCAGAAGCGGCTTCGTCGTCATCCTTTTCATCAGAGTCAGCCTCATCGTCATCCTTGCCCTCAGGATCGGCTTCATCATCGTCCATACCCTCATCTGCGGTCATGGCATCGATGATCTCAGCGGCTTCCTGAATGACTTCATCAGCCGTCAGGTCGCCGACTTCCTCACCAGCATCCTTGCGGGACTTGCGCTTTGCGTTGGCATTGTCCACGGCCTGTTCGATAATATCGGCCATGTCCTCTGCGGTAACGCCATCCAGCGCGGCGGCAGTATCACTGCCATCATCGCCGGTATCGTCCTCCTCGCCCATAGCTTCCTTGACGGCGCCCTTGATGAGGTCTTTCAGCTCATCGGTGCCCACCTTCATAGACTTGATGGCGGCTGCGGACTTCTTTCTGTTTTTCAGACGCATTGATTTTTCCTCCTGTGTCAAAAAATAATTTCTACAGTTTTCTTCGGAGCGGATTTCCGTTCCACGGACTTGTGTGCGCTTACCGGGGGATGCCCCTTGCCGTTGTCACCCTGCGCTTCCGAAATGATCTTATCCAGCAGCTTTGTGGCGGCTTTCATGGACGTGCAGGCATCCTTGAGGGACTTCATGCGGGAAGCAGAAATTTTGCGTCCAGCCTTTACCTCGGTAACGATGGCCTGCGCTTCCGCTTCGATGCGGGTCGCCGCATCATCCGATTTGTGGTCCGTAATGACTGCCTGTTCGTTCATGGCCCATGTGACAACGCTGATTTCCCAGAGTTTGACTTCGCGGAGGTGGCGGATGCCGTTCTCATCGTAGTCAAACACGACCGGGTCATAGCCGATGGAGAGTTCGCACAGAACGCCGTCATGGATCAGCGTCTTCACATCCCTGCCGAGAGTGGTATCACTGATTTTTGCGCTCATAAAAAGACCTTTTGCATCCTCGCGGAGTTCGGTAGGAATGCCGATCGGCAGCAGACTATCGTTATGCCCGGACAGGATTTTCACCCGGCCGATGCCCTCGGCGATGGTCTTCGTGAAGGCACCCGGCTCAATAATGTCGCCGCCGCTGTCGATATTGGAGAACACCGCTCCATAGCCGGAGAATGTGCCCTCTTTATCGTCAAAGCCCTCCAGTTCAAACTCCACGGTTTTGTACTCGGTCTTTGCGCCCTTGTGCTTTACTCCCCGTGCAAGGGAGCGTTCCCATGCGCTTTTCCCCACGCGCTGGGAATAATAAGACGGCGATACCCGCAGATTTGCAACTGCCAGCTTCGCCGTCATTGTGGGGTCATCATGTGTAACATCGACCGTTCCTGCCTTGGTACCGTGCCGGGCAAGCTCTGTGTTCATGCCGTTCAGCAGGTCTTCCAGCTGGAATGCTTCCTTTTTGAAGTCAATGCCGATGGTCTGTGCAGCACGAGCTGCATCTTCTCGCGTGAATACCACTCTCACGCCCTCCTTTATCTGTTGTAGGTGACGTAGCACCTGCATTTGATGGTTTCGCGTGCAGGCCCCTCCGGGTCGCAGGGATACCGCAGGCCATTGGAGAACCGGGCATCGATCGGCACGGTCTCTCCGTCCATCTTGACATGGTTCGGACCGCCATTGGAACCATCACGAGGGTTCTTCTGCGGGCGGTGATGCCACGTCTTTGTGGTGGCGCCGCTTTTCTGCATCATGTCATAGTGGCCGGTCTCCAGCGTCATCACGGTTTCCTGATCTGCAATGAGCCGCGCCCTGCTCCGGGTCTGGATCTCGTATTCCTGCAAAATCTCATCCGCCATCTTTTCGCGGCCAATACCGGCTTCAATGCCGTTGGCAACGATGCGGGAGATATTTTCCTTGGTGGTCTGCGTCACACGACGGACGCGCTGCCCACCATGGAGCTTTGCCTGACTGAGCAGCTCCGGGCGGTCAACACCGCGGATATTGTAGGCCTGTTTTGCAATCCGGGTACCCTCATCATAGGTCTGCTTCCAAAGCGGCTTGAAGATTTCCTCCATTGCCGTTTCCTCAGACGGCCAGTTGACAAGACCACCAATGAACTGCTCCACAAGATTTTTTTGCTCCTGCTCACCGAGGGCAGACCATGCGGCGCTGTCTTCCACATGGTTTTCCGTGATGTAGGGCATCAAGACATCCCACACGCTCCAGTCTGCTTTCTCAGTGCCGCTCAGAGTGCCGGAGAGCCGCTTTTGCTGTTGCTTGAAGAACTTCATCGTGGCAACTTCAAACTTCGCTCTCTGGGCTTTCTGGGCGGCCGCCAGCAGATTGCCGATGTTCTGCGTGCGGGATTTTTCTTCATGCTCACGGCGGTCACTCATAAACAGCATCCCGCCGGTATCTTCATCATCCGTGACTTCGACTTCATCTGTGCTTTCCTGCATCAGGTCGGTCGTCACCTCCGCCGGGTCATCGTTGGAGCCGATGAACATATCGGAAATGGTGATCTTGAAACAGTCACCGCCGGTCTTGCAGGGTTCCATGCCCAGCAGTTCGCGTGCTTCATCCTTGGTCAAAAGCCCGGCATTCCAGCCGTCAATGCCTTTGGCCTTGTCAAATTCCTGCGAGCGCGGGACCACATCATCAAAATGCCAGACAAGATCATTGCCATAGAACGGCAAAATCTGTGTATTGATGGCTTCTTCCCGGCGGTTGAGCCGTGGCATGATGACGTTCTGGGCATAGATGTACTGAGCCGCTTCGCTCGTGGCTCTGTTGCTGCTCTCCGTGATGCCCATGATTTCACGCGGAACACCAAAATGCTCAAGCACGGCATCCCGGAGGAACCTTCGCCCCTCCGTCATATCCATGTCGCGCATGTTCTCGGCCAGCTTCGTCACGGTCACGTTGCCGTCCACCGTGGCAATGCCGTGGGAGTTGAACGGTCCCCGGAAGCGCTCATTCCATTCGGACCTGAAACGGTCGCGCTGATCCTTATTGCTTCCCGGCATCGAGATCAGCGTGGTCGGAGTGGCATCGTTGTAGAAGAACTTCTTCTGGAATTTTGCCGCGTACTCGTCCGTCTCGATCTCATCTGCAAGGGACTCTGCCGCACCGAGACCTCTTTTGTAGGGGTCAAGCGGGTTCAGTTCTTTCATGCAGAAAATATCGTCCACCGGGATTTGCCGGATGAGTCCGCCGGTCGTTCTGATTTCATAGTAGGGGTAGCCCACATAGGGGGTCTGCTGCACCCAATGTGTAGGGAGCGGCCACAGCTCCACCGGACGACCGAGGGCATCAAATTCATAGACGAAGTAGCCCTCGCCCTTGAGTTCCAGATAGATCTGCTGCAACCGCCAGCACGCACCCCAAGTCATTTCATAGAGGGGGTTCGGATGCGCCATGAAATTCAAAAAGGGATGGTCCGTGATTTCCACTTCTTCCCCGTTTTCATCCTTGCGGTACAGCTTACCGGCGCAGGTGGACAGGTCGGAAGCAATGCGATCCACAACCGCCAAACGCGGGTTGCGGCCAAACATTTCCAGCCAGTCCCGCGTATTGCGCTCAGGCGGCGTAGTGTACCGGGGCAGCATAACGCTGACGTTCCCGCCATTGTACTGCCGCCCAACGGCATTGCGCCGTCCGAATCCAAATACTGCCATGTTTCTGTTGTTTCCTCCTATCCGATTTCCCATGTGTAGGTGATGGGCTGATACAGGGACAGCGCCACGGCATCCGCCCGGTCAGGGCTGGGCAGGCCGCGCCGTTTCATAATGTCCTTGCTCTCCAGCTTCAGCTTCGGCGGTGTTCCGGCAAAAGCGTACTTTCGCGTGGAAAGCTGGGCAATCAGCTCTGTATCATTGGGCAGGTGTAGCCGCCCGCTCTGTGCCATGTCACGAACCAGTGACCACATCCATGTGGATATGTCGGCATAGTTGGCGGCTGCATCCTCCTGCGGCACGGATGCGCCGAAGTTCACCGGGATAACCTCAAGCTGGTTCAGCCCTCTGGCTTCCCTTTCATGGCGCAGAATATCGGTCACGCCGCCGCCCAGACCGGTATCATCAATGATGGCATAGACCATGCCGGGGTACTGCGGGTACTTCTCCAGCAGGAAAAGATACTCAAAGATGATGTCCTCTGCCGTTGCCCACAGATCCTGTCCGTTCCGAATTTTCAGTTCCTGAACGTCAGCATCTATGTTGGGGGCAATGACGGTGCAGTCATCACCAAAACGGGCAACGTCACAGCCGATGGAGAGTCGCACCGGGCTGTCATGCGGAAGCGGCTCATTCATGGTGGCCTTTTCCGCAATGTAGCTGGGTATGAACACATCACTGTCCGCGACCGGCGGCAGGCCATCCACACGGACGCGCACCACATTGGAATTTTTGCCGTACTTCTTTTCGAGGGCAGCTATGTTTTCCTTGCTGGTGCGGGGGCTGTCCCGGCTTGATACCGTCATGCAGTACCAGTCCATGCCGTCCCCTTGGAAGCTCTCAGCAAAGCCGCCGGTCGCCTTTGTGGGGTTCCCGCAGTAGAGAAGCCTGTTGTTGGCACCGGTCAGGGTGCCGCCGATGGCATCAAGGATGGGGTCAGCAACACCGGATGCTTCGTCCACCACGAAAAGCATATTGTCTTCGTGGAAGCCCTGCAGGGACTCAGGCTTTGTGGCTGTACGCGGGACGGCAAACCAGCGGCGGTCATAGCCGTTCATGTATACGCGGGTCTTCGTCCATGTGAACATCATTTGAAGCACCGGGCTTGCGTCCAGCCACTTTGCCATTTCTGCCCACAGGACGTTGTCCAGCTGTTGCATCGTGGGTGCGGTGCAGACGATGCGCGGGTAGGAAAAACAGGCAATGAACCACCACATAAGATTGGCTTCCAGTGCCGTTTTGCCCACGCCCTGCCCGGAACGAATGGCAACACGCCGATGCTGTGATACCGCCACAGCCGCTTCCCGCTGCCATGGATCCGGCTCAAAGTGAGTCACTTCCTTAAAAAACAGGAGCGGGTCTTTGCGGTACCGCGGTATTCTTCTTTGGAAAAACTCACGGCGCGTCATCGTCCATCTCCTCTGCGGCCTGAATGGCTGCTACCCAGTCGTCAACCAGTTCACTCTTTCCGCCGCCGCTCATGCTTCGCAGTTCGGCCAGCTGTTTGATGCACTGGGCTTTCTGCCGCTGTACATCAGTCAGGAGCTTGTTCAAGCGCTCTATGATGAGGTAAGACGCTTCCAGAGTGGAATTTGTCAGGGTTTCATTGCCCGGCAAACGCTCCCCGGCTGATACTTTGGCATCAATGGCCTCCACATAGGCCTGCAAATCGTTCTTTTCCTTTTCAGTGTCGCCATCCAACCGCTTGAAGTTCCTGCTTCTCTTGGATGTGGTCTGCGTCTGAACATAGGCTCCCTCTTTGGAATAGTGGGAGATACGCTCCAGCAGATAGCCCTCGCGGGCGGTCAGCAATTTCAGCTCATTTATGAGCAGTTCTTCTGCATCCACATCTTCGTCACAGGCATCCAACAGCTGACGGTGTTCCTCTGTCCAGCTTCGGAACATCAGTTCAGACCACCCACCATGCTTGACGGCATTGCGGTTTCCCTTTGGCGCACCTGCTCCAACGGCATTGACATTTCCCGGCGGCGCGCCCTGTTTTGGTCTTGTTTCAGGGTCAGGTGCGGCGGGTGCATCCTCTGGGTGCAGGGTGCGTTTTGCGGGTGCATCTGCACCCTGCGTCCAGTAGCGCTTGCGCCATGACTTTACCGTGTTGATAGACACATCCAACTTCTTGGAAATCTCGGTGCAGGACAGCCCTTTTTTATACAGGGTGTAGCCTTTATCCCGCTTGTCCATCTACATAGTCACCATCCTCCTTTGTTTGTTTCTGCTCAAACTGGCAGGCGGAACACAGAGCGCACGCTACATGATGCCATCAGCGGCGGTCTGCATTTCTTGTGAAGAAATAGAAAAAGGGAGTATCCAACAGCGCCAGACAGGCTTTCAGAAGATACTGCCCGATGATGATACCGATAAGCTGCATCCGGCCCTCGTGGGTATGCACCCAGCCCAGACCGAAGCCGAAGCTGATGACCGCATAGATCACCGTGTCCCAGATCTGGCTCGTGATGGTGCTGCCGTTATTCCAGAGCCAGCGGCCACCCTTGGTGCTGCCATGCTTGGCAATGTAGCGGTCACGGATTGCATGGAATACGGCCACATCCCACGACTGGGAAACGAGGTATGCGGACAGACTGCCGATGACGAAGATCCAGTTCTGCCCCAGCAGGGTTTGATAGGCATTGTCCATGACGGCATCCGTTGCAGGAAAAGCGCCGGTAATCATAATGCAGGCGGTGGCAAAAATCTGGCCGATAAAGCCATACTTCACCACGCGCTGGGCCGTGGCCTTGCCCCAGATCTCGCCGATGATGTCTGTGCAGAGGAATGTGACGGCATAGGTGATGGCACCGCCGCTCAAGGCCAGCTCGATGGGGCCGATATGCAGGCCGGTGGTAATGGTTCGTGCGCCGGTCACATTGGCAATGACGATGCTGATTGCAAACAACGTAATCAGGATCACCAAATTCTCGTTTGTCTTTCTCATTTTTGCTCCTATTCTTGTGAGCCTGCGGCTCGTGTATATTTCTGTTTGCAGATGGTGGCGCACAGGCTGGCTCTCGCTCCATAGAGAAGCGTTTTATCCGTCAGCTCCAGCCCCCTGCCTTCTGTAATGGTCCTCACCGCGGATAGCCGCTGTTCTATGAGGTCTTTGCGGAACTGGTTGATGTGCGCCTTTTGGTTGCCATCATCGAACCAGCCATATTTGACCCCGGACAGCCAGCTGGTGCTGTCTGCAGAGGTACAGAAGCTGTTCTGTGCAATCATCTTCACATCGGTGCATCCCAAAAGGTGGATGTCGATCTCAGGTTTGCGGTTTTTGATGTAGTGGGTCAGATAGCGGGTGTCTTCCCGGAATGTCTTCGGCTTGATGATTCGCAGTTCCGGGATGCTCAGGGCAATGTAGTCGCTGAAATCTATCAAGCTATCCAGTCCCCGCATCCCATCCTCAAAATGGAATACGTTGATCTGGGGGTTATCCAGCAGCTTCTTCATCCGCTCCCGGAAGTACCACGCTTCCCTTACGCCCAGCACTTTCTGGCAGTCCAGCTCGACACAGGTACAGCGGAGATTGTTCTGCTGCACAAATGCTATGAGCTTGTCCTGCCACTCGGTCAGGCTTTCCAACGTCTGTGTCTGCCCTTTCCCGGCACCAAACATCAGCGTGAACAGGCCACTATCCTGTATCACATGGCGGTTGACTGTATCCTGCACACGGATTACATGGTCCGCCGGGAGCCGGAAATCATCATCCGGGCGGCACTTGAGAATGTACTTGTAACAGGAAAACAGCCGGTATTTGGTTTGTGCTGCCAGCAGAGCGGCGTAGAATATTTCTCCGCCGTCGCTCCCGGCAAAATGCACTTTGATGTTGTTATCGAACAACTCGCGCACCCCCAAACCCATCTTCAAGGACGGTGCAGGATGTGGAGTTTTCAAACTGGTTCAAGATTTCAGCGGCGATGTCCTCACAAGAGCGCCGCCCAAAATGACAAGCGCCATCCTCATCCCCATACTTGGAGAGAAGATAGCGCTTGATTGCATTCTGTTGGCTGATGATTTCTATTTCACGGTTTGCATTGCGAACTGGAAACTCTGCCGTAATAAAAAAGATATGACGGTGCGAGTTTTTGAGATATGCGAGTTCTCCATCAGCCTCCGGCCAGCAGTGAAAGCCCTCCATCTGAAGTGCGCATATCACATACTGTGTCATGCCGCATCCTCCAGACGGTACGCAAAGCCCATGTCCTTGAGAACGTCCACGAGGGTGGTTGCGTCCTGTTCAGACAGATCGGGCACAATGACGGTCTTTTTCCCGCCGGGCTGGACTGCCTGCACCTCATTGGGTGCGGGTGCAGCGTTTGGGTGCATCTCTGCATCCTGTGCCGGGGCTTCCGGTGCAGGGGCGGCAGCGGGTTCCTCGGCCTTGGGCTTTGCCTGAACCCCGGAATCAAAGAAATTATTGATATAGGGTTCAGAGCCGGGAAGCTCGTACTCATGGCCGCTCTCCGCAAAGGATGCAACCAGTGCGTCAACCTCATGCTGGTCGAAGCCTGTCACCTCAACATCGAAGCCGGCAGAAAGATCCTGCAGGACGGCAGACAGCTTTTCATTGTCCCACTGGCCGCTGATTTTGTTCAGCGCCAGATTCAGGGCCTTTTCATCCTCAAGGGACAGCTGCACCACACTGACATCCACTTCCACCGCGCCGGTCGCCGCCAGCACTTTCAAGCGCTGGTGACCACCAATCACGTTGCCAGTCTTCTCATTCCAGATGATAGGCTCAACACAGCCGTACTTTTCGATTGACCGGGCAATCTTCTGATATTCCGGGTCGCCGGGCTGCAAATCCTTTCTCGGATTGTAGGGTGCTGCATTGAGCAGGCTGATAGGTACTTTTCTGATTTCCATGAATTGCTCCTTATGATGACCTGCTTTCAGACAGCCCCGGCGGCGAACCGGGGATGACTGGAAGCACGATTTCCCGCGCAAAGGAGCAACGCGGGGCGAAAAATCCTCCTTCCCATAAAAATGGCGGCGCACATCAGATGATCTGCACCGCCCGGCTTTGTTTAGGATTTTGTAGCATAATAATACCATGCCTTGCGCCTTGCGTCATCAGAAAGCATTGGAAAGCATTCGTACCGATTGGAAGTCATTGGAACCCATCAGAAACCATTGGAAGTCATCTGACAAACTACGCTTTCCACCCGTGACAGGCAAGCAAAAGAAAAAGCCGCTGAATCAGCATTTTCACACTGAAGCAGCGGCTTTTTGAATTTGGTTCAGGCTATCTTTTTGAGGTAATTATATGCCATCTTGCACACTCCGGCTTCGGTATAGTACCGTCCGAGTGTTCCTGCGATCTCTGCCCATGAGCGGCACCGCACGAAACGGAGCCTGAAAATCAGGCGCATCCGCGGGTCTGAAATCGACACGCAGAATTCTTCTATTGCTGGAAGCACCCTCTCGGCTTCGGCTTCAAGCTCTTTGATGCCGGCATCCAAATCTGCCAGGTCTGCGGCCAGATCACCAACCTTGTCACGAACACCGGGAGTATGGGGCATTCCTGACAGTGACGGGGATGCTGGCCCCATCTTCTGGCACATGTTCTCGTAGATTTCTTTGTCCTCATCAATCTGCTTGCGAAGCGTTAAGTATCTGGACAGCTCTTGCACCGTCATACCTGACCTCCAGTAATATGTGCGCGGCCTCCAATTTGTAGAGGTGCTACCCAATTATTTTAGCACATTTTACGGCAAAAATACAGGTCTTGCAGTCGGATTATTTACGGATGAACGGGCAATCCACGCCCAGCCAGATAGGCGGCTGTCCATTGCCGATCACCGAGAACCACAGCCGCCCGGTCAGCAGGAGCTTGATGCGCTCCCATAATGTAAGATGCCAGCAGGAGATCACCTGTCCCTCTCCCCGGAAAGCTGGAAGCGCTTCGCACTTGTCTTCCATGCCCTCCGGCGGGTTATAGGTGATGTTCTGCTCACGGAATGGAATAGGAGTCATGCGCTTTCCTTTCTGGCGCGAATCGTCACGCCCTTGGGGGTGATCGTCACGACCGCATTCAGCGCCCGCGCCGCATCCACCATCGTGTCCATCCGAGGATTTCCGTAGAGTTCCCTGTAGCCCATCAGGTTCCGTGCAGTATGCGGGGACAGCCCTGACTTCCGGCTAAACTCGCTGAGGGTCATCCCCCGGAGCTTGCGAATCTCATTCAGTGTCATCATCGGCCCTCCTAAGCGCCACGCTTTCTTCTTTCAGCCAGTCCTTGATGCAGTGGAAGCAATGTTCTCTGCTCCGGCAACGGCTCGTCTGCTTCCGCTGGACGAATTCACAGAGCAGCTGGGTGAAGTTTTCCCGGATGTCTGCATCCGACATCGAGCGGATAAAGTCACCGTTGGTCATTTCTGCGGTTCCTCCATCAGCTCCATCAGCCGTTCTTTGGCGCGGGTCAGCACATCGATTTGCCGCCGGGCTTTCTTCTGTGCTGCCGGCATGGCCGCTTTCAGCGCCGGGGAGATTGCATTGAACACAGCCCCCGCATACCCCGGCATATTGGCGGTGCGCTCTGCATCGGAGATCAGCTCCTGCAAATCAGTGATGAGCTGGACATCTTTTTGAAAATTTGACATCAGGCATCCCCCTTTATACATTCTGAAAGCGGTTGAAGCACTGGACGTTGTTGCAGAAGCGCTCTGTCCCAATAATTTTTAGCGGCTTACCACAGTACGCGCAAAAGGTCGGACTCAGCTTCACGCTTATCGACCGCGGCGTTTCGGGTTCACTTTTCGTCCCACCATGCTGCATCAGGTTGATGCCGCACATGATGGAGCCGGGTTCAACTGCTTCCCAGCAGTACGCCCTCGCCTTGCATATAGAACAATCTCTCATATTGCCGTCACCCCACTTAAATCAGGAATGCAGGGATGAGAAGAAACCAGAGGTATCTTCCATCCCTTGTCACATAAACAGAAATGGAGATTGCAACGCACACAGCAATCCACTTTATGACATCGGTGATCTGAATCCACTTCATTCCGAATCTCTCCTTTCCTCCACATAGCACCAGCTCTGCGGCGCTTCATACAGGATGCAGCCATTGACTGCACAGGTGGGCGGCTCCATATAGTTGCCAGACGGTTGATAGTTCTCGCAGTCTGCATTGCCGCAAACGCCAGTCCCGTTCATGCCACAGAAACCGTGCCGGGAGAAATCCTCCAGCTTGAGCGGCTCCTCGTAGAGCTTCAGCTGAGAGATCTGCCAGCCATATACCGGCTCACCCTGCGCATACTTTACGATTTCATCAAGGGTCAGGCAGCTTTCGTACAGCGCCGGGAAACGCTTGATGCTGATGCCCTTGCCGATCGGCCTGAACACATCAAAGCCGTTGCAGACGAACTCGCCGAAAACAAGGCCGCTACCACGACCGCCATCCATGGTCTCATAGATATAAACCTTGAACGGCACTTCCAGCTTCGGGCAGGTCTTGCGGACCTCAACCGTCTTACGCCCCCGCCGGATCAGGTCACACCACTTGGGCTTGATGCTGATAAGGACAGCTTTCACTTTTCGTTCTCCTCTCTGCACGCTTTTCTGCATGCTTCACACTTCTTGTAGGGTTCTTCGAGCCAGCAGTTGAATAACAGGCACTTGGGTTTTCTGTATTCCGGCGGTGCCTTATTTCCGTGTGTCTGGGTACGAAGTGCGTGGTACTTGCACACTTCTTCTCCCCAAAAGTCCCCACCGAAACTGCATTTTCCATATTCCGGTGACACTTCATGCGAAACTGTGATGGTTTTTTCTTTCATTGCTTTTCTTTCTCCGGCGGCTCCAGCAGCGGTACCCACAAGTGTCATTGCTTCCTCCCTTATTCATGGTACATACGCTTGTTGCGGTCCCATTTCATCGTGACCGGGTTGCCGCACTTGCAGGGCACCGTGATTTCGGGGTCTTCCAGATTGGTGCGGCCACGGGCTTCAAAGTCACAGCAGGGGCAGGTGAATTCATACCGTGTCAGGTTGTCCAGCTGAATCTCTCCGCCGCAGCGGCAGGTCACGCTGGCGATGGGTTCCCGCAGGAACCGGCCAAACACATCCCCGCATTTCGGGCAGCGCAGGCGCAGAACACCGTAGGCCGTGCCTTTGTGGATTTCTTTCCGCTGGATACGCTTAGGCTCTGCCCCCGCAGGGGGGCTTGCCTTTTCCGTGGCACCGCCGGTCAGCGCACAGGCGGCAGCATTGGTGCTGACCTCCCGCAATGCCCGGCTCAGGTCAGATTTGATGCTGTGGATCTCCGCCGCATCAGGTGCGGCCTTGAGTTCCTCGTGACGCAGGCAAAAAGTAATCAGGCTCAGCTTCACAGCGCTCTGCTCCAGACGCTCCAGTGCAGAAACAGGGATAGCCCCCATAGTTTTCTCATTCATCGTTTTCAGTCCTTTCTTCATTTTTCTTGCAGTCCTGAACGGCATTGCAAGGTTCATCACAGGCTTTGCAGCACTTATCACAGTTCGGGTGTGCCGCCTTGCAGTAGTCGCACTCCGACCACTTCTTTTCATCAGAGCCGTACTCCCGGAAAATCTTGTGGGTGCCGTCCCTCAATGCCTGCTCATCGTCGCTGATCTCATACCCCAGCGCCGTCAGCATTTCATAGGTGGCATCCAGTGTCGGATTTTCCCGATAAGAGTACACATATTTCTGGCGCTCAACATTCCAGTCCTTACTCCAGTAACCGCAATAGCTGCTGTCCATCGAAGAATAGGCAAGCGCCAGCAGCACCTTTTCCGGCATCGTGCCGTAGACCCCATCTTCATCCAGAATTTTGTACCAGTCCTTGCCGGAACTGTCCACAAATTCCTGCGACAGCTCCACACCGAGGATGTTTCCAATCAGCGTCAGGTCTAAATCAAAATTATCGTCTGCGGCACAGGCCATGTAGCGGGCAATGGCCGGGAAGCCCTTTTTGCAATCGGTAGGAGTCAGCTCCACTACGAATTCACGGCGGAGATTGAACATAAGTTCCGTGATGTTGTGGAAGCTCTCCATAATCATGCGTTCTTCCTCGAGGGCGGCATCCCGCTTTGCCTTTTCGGCATCCTCTGCGGCCACATCACGGGTCTTGTACAAATCAATCTGCCCACTACTCACCTTGTAGAAATACTGGACATGATCTGCATCTTCCGGCACAACAACATCTTTGGTGATGTTCCACTTGCTGTACCCGGTAACGTGTTCGTGGGTCTGATAAGTAGCATTCGGGTCTTCGATTGCAAATTTCTTGAGGTCTGCAATCCATTCAGCCTTGCGGTGTTCCCACTTCTGATTTTCCAGAACTTCCTGCATCACCCGGCGGAAGTTCTGAGTGCCAAGAGCTTCCAGCGCCTTATTTTTGTCCTCAACGCTCTCAATCTTATCCAGCTCTGCGTAGTCCGAAAGAGTGGCGCCGCGAAGTTCTGCCCGGCGGAACGCATCCCGGTCAAGAGAAAGGAGCTTCACCCTGCGGCGGATGGTGGACTGGGAGAAGCCAGACTTGGATGCCACCTGCTCTACCGTGTCGCCCAGATCCAGCATCAGCTGGAAGCCCTGCGCCTGCTCATAGGTAGTCAAGTCACTACGCTGCATGTTCTCAATCATCATGGTTTGCAGCTGTTCCCTTTCGTCCATTTCCACGACCACGCAGGGCACTTCAAACAATCCTGCCTGTTGTGCGGCCGCGGCCCGGCGATGCCCGATGATGATGGTGTAGTCATCGCTGGACCACACAGCCTTGGGTGTCCATGCTGCCGCTGCTGCTGCGGCATCCCCGCCCTCGTCAACGCACTTCGCAATGTACTCCCGGCTGTTGAGGTAGTGGCCGGGGATAACGGTCAGGTTCTGGAAGATGCCGTTCTCTTTGATGCTGGCGGCAAGTTCCGTCAAATCCCCCAGTTCCTTGCGGGGGTTGTCAGGGTGCGGATGCAGTCTCCTGCACGCAATGTTCGTGATCTCTGCCATGATTTATTTTCCTCCATGGTTTCAGAAAAATGTGAGCTGCCCGGTCTTGGTCTCACACAACGGCGGCGCAGCATCATCCTTTTTAGGTTCCGGCTCTGCCTGCTCGGTCTGGCGGCAGACAGGCTTCATCAGAAGCTCTATCTGCGCCCACTGGCGGCGCAGATACCAAATATCCGTAGAAAAGAACGGTGTGTACCAAATCCTGCTTTGCGGCCCTGCCGGGAGCAGCCCACGGCGATCATACGCGGTGCTTGGTTCTGTAATGGTGTTCCCGATGACTACATATCCAGCACAGCCTAAAAAACTGAGCTGGATGCAGCACATCAGTCCTGCAATCAGGTCAATATCCTGCGCCACAAAAAGCACCTTGTCGTGGTAGCAGATATTTTTTCTCCTGCACAGGTTGGCAAAAGCAATCAGCAGTGCGCCCGCACCGCAGGCCGGGTCCGAAACCGAAAAGAAGCCGGCATTCTCTGCCGCCGGGTCGCTTCCCCCGGAAATTTCCACCATGCACCTACAAACGTCATACGGGGTGAAGAATTGCCCGGATGCATCGTTGCCCAGCTCACAGAGCATGTACAGTTCCCCTAAAAAATCTTGGTCGGGGTTCTGCTCCATTCCCATGATGACCTCGGCCAGCAATTCAGCAAATTTATTTTGCTCGGCATCGCTGTACTTGGAAATGATGGTCTGATAGGTTTTGGTGCGCTCTGGAGCATTCTGTTTGTCGGTGGCATTGGAAATCTCAATGGCGGTCACCATCACGAAGTCCTGCCAGACCTGCCACCGATTGAACCGGCCGCACAGACTGTTGAAGATTTTCAGGAATGCTTTTTGGTGGTCGTCCCGGATGTTTCGCACTGCCGTTGCCTTTGCCATCGGTTATTCCTCCGTATCGTCCTCAGCGGAGTCCTCGGTCGGTTCATCGTCGGTGTCGTCCTGCGGGGTCTCCTGCTTGGTGTCCTGCTGGGAATCCCTCTGAGAATTGGAATCCGGCACATCAGGCACCGGCACGCCGAAATTGCGGAGTTTGCCGTTCTCCATCAGGTCACGGAAGAAGTACTGCTGCCAGAAAGAGATCATCTTCAGCAGGATGTTCTCAATCTTGGTGCGGAGAACCTTGTCGATGCTGAACGTACCCTTGACCTTGGTCTTCAGCTCGCTGTTCTCAAAGTACCAGCACATAGAAGAATCCTGACTGCAATAGCCGGTTTCTTCCACATTGCCCAGCATATCCATCTGGGTGGCAACGTCATTGATGGGGGTGATCACCAGCGTGATGGGATAGCGATCCTTGAAGAAGCGGAACGTGAAGTTGTGCTCATCGCACAGGCCCTGCAGCTTTTTCTTCTGGGCCTCGTAGTTGGAAATTTCACTCATGGTATGTACTCCTTTCAGCAATCAGATGAAATTTTGTAATCGTTATTGTGATTTTCAATGGCAGTCAGCCCGACGGCGTATGCCGCCCAGATGTCCGCTTTGAAACCGTAGAAAAAATCCGGGTTCTTGCTGGTGCCTTTTCCGTTTTTCAAATCGTGGGTTGCGAAACGGTCAATCAGCGCCCGCCGGATGGCCGGGTCATTTGCCCGGCTGTCATGGCAGATGTGCCGCTTTTCTTCGATGCGGCAGAGAAGCCGCGGCTTCTGCGCCATCTGGATGGACAGTGCTTCATAGAAACGCCCAATCCAGAGGACGGTATCAAACACTTCCCTGCCTACGGCCATGCCGTAGGAAGCCACCATTTCAATGGCCGCCCACTGCCAGTCCTGTTCATTGGCGAAAACCAGCTTGTTGCGCAATTCTTCGTTGTCGACCTTGCCGAACTCCAGCGGCCTCAATGTGTTGCAGTCGATAACGCAGTAGGCGCTCTGCCTGTTGCCCGGATCAATGGCAATAATCGGGCATTTTTCACTCATAAATACGACCTCCCAAATTCCTGAATAAACCGGGCTTCCGGCCAGCCATAGTGTTCCATAGCCTTTTTCTGCGCCCAGCGCTTCAGCCGAAGATCAGCATCATGGTTGTTGTGGATGGCGGTCGGGCCGTTCTGATGGCACCACGGGCAAAGCGTCACCCACAGGCCCAGACGCTTGCTCTTTGCCCGGTAGGCGCTCCCGAAGTACACCTCATGCCGTGCTGTGCCATACCGCCCGCAGATCAGGCAGACCGGCTTATCATGCAGGATGCTGGGTGCATAGCCGTTGGAATCCAGCTTTTCGCCGTACTCATTCAGCGGCATCCGTCTCACCTCCCGTCACAATCCAGACCTTGTGAGAACCCCAGCCCGACCACGAAATCGCTTCCGCATGGGTGCCAACGGCCACATCTAAGGCATTTTCCTTGATGAGTGAGCCGGTATCCTGAACCACCCTCATCCCTACGCCCTCAATCAGAATGACCGTGCCATAGGGAAAGATGCTGGTGTCAGCGGCCACCGTCACGCCCGGCTGAACCTTGGCACCGCTGGATGTGATGCCCTGCCCCTCCCCGCAGATATGCGGGTATTCCTCGGAGCAGTAGGCTGTGCAGTGAAACTCTCCTGCGTATGTAAGGGCAATGCTCTGATCTGCGGCAAGCGTGTCCGTGAGCTGCTCAACCTCGGTCTGCATCTGCTCAATGGTTTCCTTGCGCTCCACGGCCTTGTTCATCCAGTTTTCTTTCTGGCTGGCGTAAATGTCCCGCTCCATGGTGAGTTCGTCTACCCGGCGGGTATAGACCGCGCTGGCAAGGGCGCTGCCGGTAAAAAGGCTGACTGCACAGGCCAGCGACACGATAGAACGAAGCTGCATTTCAACCTCCAATCTGAGCTTTTGCCCCGCTGGGCAGTGCCGGGGGCATCCGATCCGCATCCTTGGCAGCATCCACTGCCTTGACAAAACCGGGCTTGACGTACTGCAAGAGATCCGCATTGGAGCGGTCAAGGGCATCCACCAGCCCCGCCGGGGAGCCAGCCCATTCCCGCACAGCGGCAGGCAAGGCACCGAAGATGCTCCTGTTCTCTGCCCGGAAGTCCTCTGCGGTCAGCTTCCCGGTGGCCGTCACCAGTCCGCCGTGGGTGGCATAGTACTGGTTCCGCTCAATCTTCCGGGCGGCAACGATGGCCTGCGTCCACAGGTCGTTTGCTGTAGGCTGACCGGCGCTCTGCAACTTGCGGATTTCTGCGCACCAGTCAACCAACAGCTGGTTCTGATACCGGCACACCGTCAGCGCTTTTGTCAAAGCCGCCGCGGCCACATCATCCGGGATGTCTTTGAGCGCGGCGGCGTAAATCTGCGACCGCGCCGTGCGCTCATCGGTAGAAAGCGGCCGGCCGAAGTAGTTTTCAATCAGTGCCAGCGCATTCTTCAAACATTCAACTGTCATCCTAAACCTCCGAAAATTGCATCATAATCATCCTTGGCGGAGGGCTTTTGCTGTTGACCCGCCGGGGGATTGCGCCGCTCATCACGAGACTGCACATCGCCAATGGTTTTCACGCCCTCATTTTTCCATGCTTTCAGGATGCCGTTGACGTAGTTCCACTTGCGAATCCCAGCCAGTGCAGCCTTTTTGATAGCCAGCAGGATGAGGTCATCCGTGAAGATTTCCCGCCAGCCCATCAGGGCATCACTCGCCGCCGGGGGGAAGCTGCCAATGTTGTCCTCGAAAGAGCGGATAATCTCAGACAGCCCAGCATCAACAGCCGTACTACCGTTATCTCTTACTCTTTCTCTGTTCTCTATCTCTTTATCTTTCTCTATCTCTTTCTCTGTAGGGACATTTTCCCCACCATCACTGGACACATTGTGTCCACTTGTGTGTCCAGTGTCGTGTCCCTCTTGTAGCTCCTTGTTCGCAGCATTACTACGAATTCTGCGATTTTTCGCCGCCCAGTCGGTTTCACTGCCAATCATGTTCTGATAATCAGAGATTGACAGTGTTCCGTCCGGGTTTTCAAAAATCAAGCCGATTTGTTTATAAACAGTCAGAGCCAAACGGACGGTTGACAGAGGGAACCATTTGCATTCCCTCTGAATCTTTTCGGCATCGTAGGGAATGAGCATTTCTCCGATTTTGGAAACCAAACAACCGTTTGTATTGATGGTCTTGAGACACAGCATTTGATAGAGAACAACATAGTTGGCACCGTCTGGCTGGCTCATAAGATAGTCAATTTCATCCGATGACATGAAACTATCTTTGAGCTTTATCCAGTAATACCGTTTACCAGTTGCCATCAATGAACCTCCTTAGAACGGCAGATCATCGGCATCGTCCAGAACCGAGAAATCATCGTCACTGCCCTGAGAAAAGCTCTGGCTGACCTGAACATTGCCGGGATGATCGGCCGCCCCCTGCCACTGCTGGCGCTGGCTCTGGGTGGCGAAGCCCATCTGCTGGGGCTGCGGCTGCTGGTTCCGATAGGTTGCCGGTGGCGGGTTCGTCCCGACATCATCCACGGTCCCCTGCTGGTTGTCCTGCTTCGGCCCGGCAAAATAGATGTTGTCCACCACGAACTCAATCGCCGTGCGGTTGTTGCCGTTCTTATCCTCATACTGCCGCGTCTGGCAGCGGGAATGAACCACAGCGGCGCTCCCCTTGCGGAAGTACTTGCTGACGAACTCCGCCGTCTTGCCCCATGCGGTAAAGGTGAGCCAGTCCGTAGGGCGGTGGCCGTTGGCATCAACCATGTCCCGGTCAACCGCCATGCGGAAACTTGCCACCTGCTTTCCCGTCTGGGTGGTCCGCAGTTCAGGATCAGCGGCGAACCGCCCCTGAAAATCACAGCTGTTCAGCATCGGTCAACCTCTCTGCTCCCTGTGCGTGCATCGCCGCCAAAGGTTCAACCATGCCCGGAATGACAGGGGCAGGAGCTTCAGCGTCCAATTCCACCGAATGCAACGCATCATGCATGTTCTGAACGAACTCGTGAAATGTGTACTTTTCCGTGGTAATAGTGCAGCTTTCCGACTTGTGATAAATGATTTTCAGCTCCGTGTTTGCTGCCAGCAATTCCTTGTACTCATCCACCGGAATTGCAATAACTTCCGGTCTTGCGCCATACGTATTCATAATTTTTCCTTTCCGGTCATTTCGACCATTCTTCTTTGTAACGAGCCAGCTGTTCCGGGGTATCCGTCTGGATGCCCAGTTCCTTGGCTTCTTCGATTGCGCCGTCCACAAGACGGGCAAATTCCTTTGAATCCATCTTGTGGCTTTCCTTGTAGACAAAATAGCAGGAGTAGTCTTTGCCGTTTTCCTGCCGGGTTTCATAGAGCCGGACATAGGGGTAAAAGTCGCTGGGATCTACGGTCGGCGGGAGTTTCAGGCCAACAGGCTTGCCGTCCTTATCGCGGGCCAGCGCTCCATACGAAACCACGAGCCGCCGCTTCACAGCATCCTCGCTCTCGCCGGTTTCTGCAGAAATCTTGTTGCACAGAACGTGGAAATACGCATTTGCCGACAGGCTGCGCTTTTCCCTGTGCTTTTTGATTTCTACGTCCAGAACCGGCTCCTGATGGAGCTTGTCCCAGATTTCACGGAAGTCGCCGTTGATTTCCAGCGTGACCCGCTGTTTCCCGCCGAGGGTAAAAGCCATGTCCACCAGCCGTCCGGTCATGTGGCATCCTCCTTGTCCTGATGGCAGTGCATATAGATATAGGCGCTGTTCTGCCCCATGTTGGCATATAACCAGTCATTGATCTTGGCAAGGCTCATGTGGTTGTGCAGCACGCCCAGCTCGTAAATGTACTCACCGTTCAGCTTTTTCTCTGCAATTTTGGCTTGGATTTCCGCGTCATCGTAGTTGGCTTCCACCATGTACAGGTCATAGTTCGGAGCCGTGATGCCGTTCAAATTGTTCATATCTGTGCAGTAAAACAGCTTCCCTGATGGGAGCCAGGCTTTCCAAGCGCAATTCGGAACATTGTGCTTGACCATGTCGGGCCTGACGTTGCAGATGCCGTATCCATACATGTGCCCCGGCTCCAGAACATCAATCTGCGAGACCGGCACCCCTGCATCCACCAGCGGCTTGCACAGCCATGCACAGCACGCAAAACGGAGCGTGGGGCGGTTTTCTGCCAAAAGCCGGAGCGTTGTCGGCTGGAAGTGGTCACTGTGAATGTGAGTGAGCAGAACCAGCTTCAACGCCCGGTATACTTTTGACAGTGCCTTGAAAGACACGCCGCAGTCAATCAGGATTTTTTGGTCAATCACCACCGCATTGCCTTTACTGCCAGTTGCGATGATGTTGTAGTCGATCATAACGAGCTGAGGTCAACCACCGGCTCGGCGGTCGTGGGTTCGCTCTGAGCAATGTCCACATGGGGCAATGCCTGCCCATCGCCCACCTCAGGCTTCCCGGTATGCAGTTCTGGCTGCTCCTGTGCGTCAGACATGACCTCCTGCGTAGTAAGGATTTCGCCATTATCTGCTACCGCTGCCACGGCATTATCGCTTTCCAAAGCCTTGGTCATTTCGATGCTCATAACACCCCAGCGAGAAATAAGCTGTCGAAGCATGGTTTTCTTTGCCATGTCGTCGAACGACTTATACCAAAAGGACGAATACTTCCACATTTCGCTCTCCGGGATTTTGCCAGCCAGCAATTCCTCGTACTTCTGCCGACTGAACGCCTTGGAGTAGGTATCTGCATGGTTCATCATTTTTTCTTTGGACCAGTACAGCACCTTGCGGAAACCGTTCATGTACTCAAAGTAAGCCATGTAGCCAACGGTAGGTAGCGCATCCCGCTGATCGTCATCCTCGACGAACTGGAATTTGGCTTTTCCGGTTTCCGGGTCTTTGCCGAGGTACTCGCCCTGCTTGATGACCATAACATCCAGATCCTTGTACTGGCCGCTGCGTAAGGCCAGCTGGATGTAGCCCTTATAGCTCAGAACAAACTGTGCCGTAACACTCTCCTGGCGGATCAGCCTGTTGTTGCGGTCATACTTGGCTTTCTGCTTGAAAGGCACGAGGTAGTACTGCCCCAGCTGAGGGGACGGGCTGAGGTTCAGGCTTTCACCCAGCAGGGCACCGGCCAAAATCGTGCCGGCATCGCATTCCTGCAGGGCGGGGTTGACGGCCACCGCCGAGGTAATGCTGGCCGTGAACCGGCGGGCGCGGGCCGGGTCGCGCAGAGTGTTGGAGATCAAGGACTGATAGCCCTTGGTGGTGATTGCCACGGAGAACTTGGGCTTCTGCTGTACCTGCATCTGATTATAAGTTGCCATATTCAATACCTTCCTTTTCTAGATAATGCTTCAAACCGATCAGCTGGGCTTTGGTGCCTTTCGCATAAAAGCGGGTCATCAGGATAGGCTCAGCCGCCGGGGTGGACTGAAGTTCAGGCTGGGGTTCCGGCTGAGTGCCGGCTTCCGGCAGTTCGGACGGCTCCTGTACCGGGGCGGGCAATTCAACCGCCGAAGCCGCCACAACAGCGGCGCGGGCTTTTTCGGCAGCGGCTTCCCGTTCGGCCTGCCGGGCGCGGCGCTCTTCTTCCCGCCGACGCTGTTCCTCCAGCGCCTTGTGCCGGTCACCCACAGTCTTGATGGCGTTGGGCAAATCCAAATTGCTGCGGTACTCCACCATGATCTCGGCGGCGTTGTCCATGCCCTCAATTGCGGCCACGTCGGCCACAATGCCGTCCACGAATGCCTTTGCCTGCTTTTTCAAAGAGGTCAGGCTGTCACTCATGTTGACTTTCGGGCGGTAGGTCAGATTATCCAGCCAATCAATGTCGGCGGCTTCCACCAGCTCGCCGTAGTAGTCCATGAGTGCTTCCGTTTTCTGAGCCACAATTCCAGAGGTCACATCCGTGATTTTCTGCTTCAACTCGGCATCTGCCTGCTGGAACGGTTCCGTCACGCACTCCCGGTAGACCTGCTCAAAGGCATTGTAGGGTTCAAGGATTTTGTTCTTGATGGCCGTGCGCTGGGCTTCGTACTCCTTGAATTCTTTGTTAAGCTGGGCGCGGGCTTCCTTGACGCTCTTGTAGGTTTCTTCGGTGCAGATCAGCGAGGTGGCTTCGGCGGTGCGCCGCTCAATGTCGGCCTTTACACTGTGAAGCCGCTCGACAATGATAGGCAACTGCTGAAGTTTAATGACCTGCAATGCGGTATCCTGTGCCATATCGCACTCTCCTTTCAATTTTTGAATATTACATAATGGCCGGTGGTCTTGTTCATCAGAACCCAGCCGCCGGCATCCGGGCTGTCCTGAATGAAAAGGTACTGCCGGGAATCCCATCCCTGTGCAGAAAGGGCTTCTTTCTGCTTGCGGGTCAGCCTTTTGGGCCGGGCATTCATGTGTCTGCCGCTCATACGGTACTCACCTCCTCATTCCAGCGCTTCAACAGCGAGGGCTGCATGGTGATGATCTTGTAGCCGGTGGCTTCCAGTTCAGTGCTGCGGTCGTAGCTCTGCACGTCCTGCGCGTGCCGTGTGACAGCGTTTGCCAGACCATAGAGGGAAAGGTCACCGCCCGCGATAAGATGCCCCAGAATGCCCTCGCTCTCGTTCTGACGGATGTTGAACTCCTTGGCCGCAAGCTCAACCACCTTGGGAGCCGCCGCCGGGAGAATGGGCGCTTCCTTGGCATCCCGGAGTTTCTGCACCAGTGCATTGAACCGGGCTTCATCGACCGCCGCCCGAACGGTGTCCTCAATCTTCATCAGGAACGCCCGGTCATCGGCTTCGATGGTCTCATCCCGGAAAATCCCGAAATCGCCATCCACGCTTTCATTGATGCGGCCAACGTGGCGCTTGCCAACGCCCACATCCGCCACCATGCCATTGGTGCAGACAAGCCGGTAAATCAGCGGCTTTACGGACACGCTGCCCATGCCGACCTCAGAATTGGAAATCAGGATGCCAGCCTGAACAATGTCCCCCGGCACCACCTCGGTCTGGATGCGCTCATTGACCACCTTGATGTACATGCGGGTATCGGTCAGATCGCAGCTTTCAATGCGGGCACCCTGCATTTCAGAAATAATCGGCAGGACCGTCTGGGCGACCTCGTAGTTGTCGATGCGACGGTAGCGGTCGGAGAGGATGGCGCGGGCTGTTCCGTCGAGGGTACGCACCATGCGGCGGGTGTCCGGGGACTGCTGGAACCAGCCATTGACGTTTGCCATCAGCAAGCCGGGGTTCTCTGCCCGCATCCGCTCATAGTAGGGTGCCGGAATCTTCAGCTGCAATCCCAACTGACGGTGGGCATTCTCGTTCAGCTGGAACGGAGTGTTTCCGATCACGAGGTCAAAGTTCTCGTTGACGGCGGTCATCTGCATAGCACCCGCCGTGGCAACGTAGTCCTTTTTGACCTTGGCCTGCCGGTCAAGCTCAATCGCCAGCTCCTGCAAACTTCTTCCGTACTTCATTGAAATCTCCTTTTCTTTCAGAAAAACAACCGGGACAAGCCCGAAATCACATAAACTTTCGGAGCAGATCGCCTACCCGTGTATCACGGAGGACACAGGCGAGCCATGCTCCAAAACCATCGAACACGCCCTTACTGTCCAGCCAGATCAGCAGAGCCGCTCCAAAAGCGGTCAGCCAGAACTGGAACAGCGGGACACGAGCCGCCGCCTGTTCGGGGGTGAGGTGGTACATGAACATCAACAATTCCTGCATCTTTACTCCTCCCCACCGCAATAGATCTTCTCGGCCTGCTCAACGCTGGTGTCATCGAATGCCCAGTGCAGTTCATGCAGCACCTTTTCGATGGTCTTCTTGTCAAGCCCGGCTCTCTGCATAGCCAGCAGACAGTAGCCGGTGCAGGCCGCGTTGCTCCATGCACCATTCAACGCAAGTGCTTCAAACAAAGAAATCTGTTCCTCATGGGTCATGTGCGGCTCTCCTTTCTCAGGTGTTCAGCTTTCCATGCGTCCAGCTGTTCACGCCCGCCGGGCTGACTGACGATGGAAAAGTAAAATTCCAAACATCCCTTTGCCAGCTGGTATTGGGCTTCCGGCGTGATGCTGGAAACATCAACTTTTATGTCGGACATCTTGGATTTCTTTCTCTTGTATAGCCCACTTGATTTCCGAGGGGAAATCAGTTAAACTAAAAAACGATGATGCAGCCTTTCTCAGACGTTCCTCCGGGAACGTGGACAGATAACCTTGGTCGGTATGGCGCATCGCTTCCGGCATCGCCCTGTTCCAGCAGGACGGTGCCTTTTTCTTGTGTTCTCCAATTCACCTCCATCGCGCGGCCTTTCGTCGCATATATGCGACAATTTAGGCAAAAAATATCGCAGAGAAGTCCCTTGCGGTAAAGTTCAGCGCCCTCGCTATTGCATTGGCTTCTCCAATGGTGAAATTTTCGCCTTTTTCGGTCAGCTTCCGATAAAATGTCGATTTGCTGACTCCGATAATATTTGACAGCGCTTCGACCGAAAAGTTATTTTCAATCATCTTTGCTCTCAATTTTCGCACATTCAATTTGTTCACCTCCTTTTTGTGTCGCACATTTGCGACAACCGTATTGTACGCCCTTTCCGTTTCAAAGTCAAGAGCTTTTTCGCATCTTATGCGAAATATTTTTTGAAAATCGGGAAATTGAATTGCAAATTTGCGAATTTTATGTATAATAGAGATTAAAAGGGAGGGCTTCAAATGACCATTGGAGATAGAATTCGTGATAGACGGCAAGAACTTGGTTTTTCAGTCGATGAGCTTGCAGCACGTTTGGGGAAAAACCGTGCTACAGTTTACCGCTATGAAAACGGTGATATTGAAAAACTTCCTGTTGCCATACTGGAACCTCTTGCATCCGCTCTTGAGACCAATGAAGCCTACCTTATAGGGCTAGTGGATGATCCAAGACCTTTGGGAAGCTCTATTGGAATGGCTGCCGATAAGAAAAAAGCCGCCCTCCAGCAGGAGGACGGCAAGGTGACTGAGATTATGGAGTTGTTTGTGAATCTTCCGGCCGACAAGCAGCAGGAGGCTTTGAGCTATCTGCGCTACCTGTCAGCGAGCGCAGATAAGTGAGCAGTGCTTCCCGATCGGCATCCGACAGGGCTTTCACCTGCTCAACGATTTTGGAATAATCTTCCGATTTCATGCGCTGGTATCCCCTTTCCTGTAAGATTGCTCCCGGAAGCAGCTCAAATATAACAGCTTCTTCCCTGCTTTGTCAGCGTTTCGGTAGATTTTTCCGTTTTTCAGCAAAATAAAAACGCCCACGGTGTTACCAGCACCGCAGGCGTTCCAGATCAGCTTGCTCAGAGATGGTACAGGATAAAACCTGTCCAGAGCAATAACAGACCTCGCAGATGTTATTGTACCACCTCCGGGCAGGCTTGTCAAAGTGTACCCGGAGGTATTTTTATGGGCAAAAAACAAAAGACAAACGGCGGCGATGCGGTCATCTACGCCCGCTATTCTTCCCACAATCAAAGGGATGTTTCCATCGAACAGCAGGTTGAAGCCTGCCGAAAGCACGCCGCAGAGCTGGGGCTGACCGTCACCGCCACCTATGAAGACCGAGCGATCAGCGGCAAAACGGACAAGCGCCCCTCTTTCCAGCGTATGATGCGAGATGCCGAGCAGCACAAGTTCGCCTATGTGCTGGCATGGAAAAGCAACAGAATAGGCCGCAACATGATGCAGGCACTGGTAAACGAGAGCCGCTTGGTGGATTGCGGAGTCAAGGTCTTTTATGCCGAAGAAGATTTTGACGATAACGCCGCCGGGCGCTTTGCTTTGAGATCGATGATGAACGTCAATCAGTTCTATATCGAAAACATGGCCGAGGATGTGAAGCGCGGCCTATACGATAATGCCAAAAAGGGGCTTGTCAATGGCAGTCTTCCGCTTGGCTATAAGCGTGGTGCCGACGGCAAGCCCGAAATTGATGAGCCGAAAGCTGCCATCGTCCGGGAGATTTATACACGAGTCGCCGCCGGGGAGCTTTTTGCCAGCATAGCCGCTGACCTCAATGCCCGCGGAATCAGAACCGCCAGAGGGCGCGAGTGGAACAAAGGCAGCTTCCATGTCCTCTGCCATAACGATAGATACCGCGGCATTTACATGTACGGCGACATCCGCATCCCCGGTGGAATGCCGCGCATCATCAGTGATGAGCTTTTCTACGATGCACAGGAGGCCTACGGCATGAAAAAGGATAACCGCTATGGACGCGCCCGCCACGGAGCAGAAAACTATCTTCTGACCGGCAAACTGTACTGTGGGCATTGCGGGAGCTATATGGTCGGGATCTCTGGCACCAGCAAGACCGGCGAAATGCATTATTACTACGCCTGTCAAAAGCACCGGCTGGAACACACCTGCGAAAAGAAAGCCATCCGCCGGGATGTGATTGAAAATGCTGTGGCGCGGGTCATCATGATGTACTGCTTGGATGATGAAACCATAGACTTCATCGTGGACAGCACCATTGCTTACTTCAAACAAAAAGACCATGAGCTTCACATTGAAGCTATGGAAAATGAGCTGGCGGCTGTTCAGCAGGCCATATCCAACCTGATGAAAGCAATCGAAGCCGGTATTATCACCCCGACCACCCGAACACGACTTCTTGACCTTGAGGAGCAGCAAGCAAAACTCTCAGGCAAAATCAACACGGCCAAAGCAGAGCGGGTCGAAATCGACCGGGATGATCTCATTGCCGGGCTTCAGCTTTTCCGTACCGGGGATATAAAAAACAAAAAGTTCCTGGCAAAGCTGTTCAACACGTTCCTGCTCGCGGTGTATCTTTACGATGACAACCGGCTCAAGATCGTATTCAGCTTTACCGGAAACCATAACAACATAGAAATCCCGCTGGAGCTGGACAACGACTGTCCAGACAGCGAGAGTGGCTCATACGAAACCGAAGTTCGTATGAGCCACTTAGAGTGCCGAAAAAATTCAGGGACACCGCCCTCATCAGGGGGAGCCGAAAAGGGCGATGGTTGTTCAGGCGGGAGATTTGTTCGTACAGCCCCACTTCCGCCGCATAAGAAAAGGCTCCATCGAACGGTTTCCCGTTTGGTGGAGCCTTTTTACGTTTGCCTCTGTTCTTGTTTTTTACCACTTTTCTACCACTTTTTGACGACTTTGGGAGCGTCAGAAGCCGTTAAAACCGCTGGCATTCGTTCGTATCTGCACATTCCAAAACAAACAAAAACCCGCATGAGCGCTTGATTTTCAAGCATTCATGCGGGTTTCTCATCTGGTGCGAAGGAGGGGACTCGAACCCCCAAGGATAAACCACACGCACCTCAAACGTGCGCGTCTGCCAGTTCCGCCACCTTCGCATACTGTTTTGGTGCAATCTCCGATTTCTGAGGTGTGAAACCGTGGTGCGGACTGCTCAAGTATAGTACCATAATCTCCTGGGAAAGTCAAGCGTTTTTCATAGAATTTTTCGGCTCTCATATCTTGTACGGAGACGCTTTTTCATAAATTCACAGCATGAGGAGGTTTTTGGTGTGAAGGTGCAGAAAAAGTTTTTATTACAGGGCGCGATCCTTCTATTTCTGGGGCTGGGCTTAGGTTTTGGGCTTGGGAGTTTCTATGCTTCTGCGCCGGTCATCGGGTGCCGGGAAAACGACCTGACGCCCATCCCGGACGAAGGTTTCGTCTCCCCTGCCGCAAGCGAAGTGCCGGCCGGGTCGGTGCCGGAAACACCGCCCGCTCCGCCGAACAAATGGGTCTGCCTGACCTTCGACGACGGCCCCAGCAAGACGACGCCGGACGTTCTGGCCGCGCTGAACGCCGCCGGAGTCCGGGCCACCTTTTTTGTGGTGGCGACCGGGTACAACGAGAAGTATCTGCCGCTTCTCGCTGAGGCAGAAGCCGCCGGGCACCAGATCGCATTCCACTCTGCCTCGCACGAGTACAGCGACATCTACCGGAGCCCGGATGCCTACTGGCAGGACCTTGCCCTGCTAAAGGAGCGCATCGCGCCCTATGTCCATACGGAGGGCATCCGCTATCTGCGCTTTCCGGGCGGGAGCACCAACACCGTCAGCCGACGCTATGGCGGCAAAGGCCTCATGAGCGAACTGAAAGCGCAGGCCGCTGAAAAAGGATTCACCTCTGTGGACTGGAACGTCTGCGCCGAGGATGCTGTGGGCGGCAAACCCAGCGCATCCACCATCTACCGCAATGTGGTGCGGGAGACCGGTGAACAGACCCAGTGCATCGTTCTGATGCACGATTCCGCCACCACCCACACCACCGCCGAGGCCCTGCCGGACATCATCCAGTGGTATCGGGATCAGGGGTTCACATTCTGCCGCGTAGAGCAAGTGCTGCCAACACCATAGCGGCCACCGCCGCAGGGAGCAGCCGCCAAAGCCATCGAAGCAGGCGCTCCCGTCTGGGCGGCAGCCCCGTTTGAAGCGATTCCGGGAAGACCGCTTCGCAGCAGATGGAATCGCAATAGCGGCCCTGCCCCCGCCATGCTTTGTAGCGGATGCCGTTCCACTCAAACTCCGGATACATCCCGCCTTTTGTGATGCGCAGGGGGCTTCCCTGCGCTTCGGCATAGCACTGCAGCGCTTCTGCAAAGTCCTCTGGGGTATTGATGGACTGCTCCGATACGATATAAAAACGCTTTTTCTGTTCGTTTTCTGCCACCGTGCGGTAATCCTTGAGCCAGCCGGTGAAGAATCCGCCCGGCTCCTGCGGGTCCTGCATCCGTTTCAGGCAGTCGTCCACATCCAGCTGCTCCATCCGGGGTGCCTGCCGGGTCAGCTCTGCACAAAAGCGGATCGCACCCGCCAGCTGAGCGGCCTGTTGTTCCAGCACTGCCTGCTGCGCCTGGACCGCTTCAGCCAGCGGCTGTTCCCCACGGAGAACGCTTTGAATGGTGGGCAGCGGCAGATCCAGCATCCGAAGCATCCGGATCAGTTTCAGAGTCCGGACATCTTCGGCGGTATAATCCCGGTAGGCATTGCTCCGGTTGCGGGCAGGCGTCAGCAGCCCTTCTTTTTCGTAAAAGCGGATGTTGGGGCTAGAGACCCCGCTCTGTTCCGAAGCCTGTTTGATGTTCATTTGCTTCACCTCCGCCCTTACACTACACCATAAAGTCGGTGGAAGGTCAAGTATTTTCCTCAAAAAAGCGCAAAAATGCCCCGGCGGGCACAAAACCTGCCGGGGCACTGGTTTTTCAATGGCGCTTACTGTGCGTTGTTGAAGAGGCTGAAGGCGCGATATGCCATGTACAGGTCACTCTTGTGGATGACCTCGAAGGGAGAGTGCATGGACAGCACGGGCACACCGATGTCCAGCACAGGGATGCCGCGGTTGGCCACATACTTGGCAATGGTGCCGCCGCCGCCCAGGTCCAGACGGCCCAGCTCACCGATCTGCCATGCCACGTTGCCCTTGTCGAGCATCCGGGTGACATCGCTGACCAGCTCTGCGCAGGCATCGCTTGCGGAGCCCTTGCTGCCGCCGCCGGTGTACTTGAAGATCGCCACGCCACGGCCTGCATAGGTGCCGTTCATCGGCTCAAAGGCGCTGGCCCAGGACGGGTCGTAGGCAGCGGTGACGTCTGCGGACAGGCAGACGCTGTTGCGGAAGGCCAGGATGTCGTCCTGACCAGCAGTGCGGCACAGCTCCTGCATGAAGTGGAAAGCATACATGCTCTGCATACCGGTCACACCGTCGGACCCGATCTCTTCCTTATCGGTGAGGACGCAAACGGTGGTGTAGGCCGGGGCCTTGGTCTCGATCTCAGCCATCAGTGCGGGGTAAGCGTCCACACGGTCATCGTGGCCGTAGCCGCCCACCATGGAGCGGTCAAAACCGACGTCACGGCACTTGTAAGCCGGGGTGATCTCGATCTCGGCCCGCATGAACTCCTTCTCGGTGATGCCGTACTTCTCGTGGAGGAGGATCATGGTGTTCAGCTTGACGGCTTCCTTGACGTCCTCATCCTCCACCGCATCGGAACCGATGAGGATGTTCAGCTCCTCAGCCTTGATGCCGTCCTTCAGGGTGCGGGTGTTCTGCTCGGCGCTCAGATGGGGCAGCAGGTCGGTGATGCAGAAGACGGGGTCGCCCTCGTCCTCGCCGACGCGGACGGTGACGGTGGTGCCGTCGTCGCGGGTGAAGACGCCGTGGATGGACAGCGGCATGGTGCCCCACTGATACTTGCGGATGCCGCCGTAGTAATGGGTCTTGAAGTAGCTCAGGTGGTCGGACTCATACAGCGGGGTCGGGCGCAGGTCCAGACGGGGGCTGTCGGTATGCGCGATGACCAGACGGAAGCCGTCCTCAAAGCTGCGGGTGCCGATGGTGGAGGCCACGACGGCCTTCTTGAACTGGACAAAGTAGACCTTATCGCCGGGCTGATAGGTCTTTTTGGGGTCGAACTCCACGTAGCCGGCATCCTTGAGCATCTGCTCGCTCTCGGCGGCGACTTCGCGCTCGGTCTTGCCGTTGTCGAGGAACTTCTTGTAGCCCTCGGCAAAAGCGTGTGCCTTCTGCTTGACGTCTGCATCCTTGTCGGCGACGTAAGCAGGCTTATAGAGCAGCTTTTCGGCCAGCTGCTGGGTCGGAGTTTTTTCTGCCATAGAATTTCTCCTGCCTTTCTGTTTCCATATTCCTAAATATTTCAAACCGGGAGACCCGGTTCAAGCGGATCAAGTGCCATACAGATTCTGATACACTGCATAGCAGGCGGTGATCTTTTCCACATAGTGGTGCATCTGGTTGTAGGGAAACCCCTGCAGCGTGATGCCGTCGGCGGAGTGTTCTTCCTTTTGCAGCAGCGCATCCACCGTGCCCCAGCCGCTGTGGTAGGCCGCAGCCGCTGTGGCGACATCGCCGCCGTAGCGCTCCATGCAGAGATGGAGGTAGTAGCAGCCGAACCGCAGGCTGACGGCGGGGTCATACAGATCCCCGAAGGTGACGTTTTCCCCTTCCGCGATCTTGCTGCGCAGCCAGAGGAAGGTCTCCTCGGTCATCTGCATCAGGCC
>ERZ791773.27-NODE-27-length-112375-cov-9.957033_pt1 | contig 112375 bp, 159 predicted proteins | sample MGYA00509948_ERZ791773 | MGnify/ENA primary metagenome ERZ791773 (study PRJEB30046, sample SAMN00791987) | human gut metagenome | study: EMG produced TPA metagenomics assembly of the A metagenome-wide association study of gut microbiota in type 2... | reverse complement strand
TAAAAAGCTTAATAGATCACCGTTTGGCGTTATGAATACAATAAACAAAAACCGTGATCAGGAAAAAATTAAAAGATACTTAGATTTTTACGGTATAAAGAAAGTTGATCTTTCTATGTTGCTAAGCTTCGAGCTTGGAGACGGTTTGCCTGTTTTCTGTAAATTAAAAAGATTATCAGATATTGAAACATTGGACGGGAACGAATTAAAAGTAGTCCAGATAGGGAAAAAATATTTCGAATACATTCCAATAAGATTCGATGAAGACGATTTTTTTGCAAGCTTAGAAAGTTTGCTACAAATAAATCAGGCAAAGGAAAAACAGGAAAAAGCAGCAAAAGAGAAAGCGGCAAAGAAAGAAACAAAGAAAGCAGAAAAACGTGAATCAAAGATAAACGCTACATTGCAAGCTTTAAAATTAGAATTCTTAGACGCTTCTGAAGATATGTTGCAACAAATTGCAGAACGTATTGTAGACGCGGCTTAATCTTTAGGGTGTATGGTATTCGTCCGGGTCCGATTCCCGGACACCCACAAAAATATATTCTATCTCATACGGCCGGCAAAAAGATACCTACCTATGTAATACGGCGGCACGTGTGCTACTGTTGCATATAGGGGCGCACGTGTGCGCCTATAGTTATCCAGGCCAAGAGTCTGAAGGTATCCAGGGCCGGAAAATCATAATTCATAATTCTATGGCATAACTGTACCCGTATGGGTGCGGTGTGTCCTGCAACGTGTTGAACGATCAGTCAGGGTGCACCGTGTCCGTATGGATTCATGTACGGGTGTGCTATGCCCTGTTCAATCTTGGGTGTATGCCGGAGTAGTTAACCGGAAAAGATCCATACTGTTTTAGCGTATGTATGGAACGGGCTGGGAGTTATCCGGGCCTATGGAATCAACGTACCATGCGGACACGTGTGTCTGTATGGCGGTGCGCCTGCAAAGGTCGTCTATGTGAAAAGTGTATCCGTGAACGCTATGCAAATAGTGTATCATGGTGCATATAGGCGGGTATGCGTCAACGCAACGAAAACCAGCTTCGGGGGTGGTACGGAAAACCCCTACCTATGTAGTGCTATGCGCTTTCGGGTGCATGGCACTTCTTGTATGTATAACTATAAACTTTTTAGGATTATGGAAGAATATAGAGTAACTGTAGATAAAACACGTATGGATTCAGAAAAATTAGCTGAACTTCTGGAAATGTGTGAAGATCATGTGCAACTAAAGTTTTGCGGTGCGTTTCTACACATTGATACGGATAGTCTGACTATATGCAGACTATTAAAAAACTATCTGCGTAAATGATTCTATCAGGCCGTTCACCCTTGCCGGTGTACGGCCTGCAATCACAACTTAAAATTACTTTGAATTATGGTAAAAAATAAATTTTATCTGGTAACATGTAACACATGGAATGGTAAAAATATTAATCTATGCGTAACAAACATTCTAAATCACGCAAAAGCAGTTTGTATGGACTATTCAAATCGGAATGCACGATATAAAGAAATATCAGATATGCAAGTTTTACATATTCTATCTACAGATTTTGCTTGCCAGAATGCTATCAGACTATGACCTATCAGGCCGTTCACCTTTGCCAGTGTACGGCCTGCAAACTTCTTAAATAGTTTGAGTTATGAAAAAGAAAATGAAAGTCATTCTGTGCTGCGTGTTTTTATTCGTGGCTTTGTGTTTCGCTGGTCGTTCCGACTGGAGCGAACAGGTTATCTATGTAATGCCAAAAAGCGCATACGAAAGTATTAGCGCAAAGCTCGGCGAAGATTGCAGTGACTACGAAATAGCAAAAGAGTACGTAAAAAACAAATCGTACTACGACGCTATGGGGTATTAATTCCATGCTGGAGGTACTTTACGGTACTTCCAGACGCAATTACTAACTTAAAACTATAGGAATTATGAAGCTTTTAGATGTAAACGGTAAAAACGTAAATGTAGAAATCGGTTATGTATGGGACAGGGAAGACAAATACCTTGTTATCGTAGACAATGATAATAAAGTTAAGTATGTAGTAAATACATGGAGTAGCACATTTAATAAGGAATCGGTTGAATATTTGGCCTATAAATTCGCAATATTTATCTCAAAAAGCGAAAATGTGTGCTACTCACATGACAGGAAACCTGCAAGAAAAATTTGTCATAATGACGATTTTGGAAGGTATAAAAAAAATTACAAAACTATATCTCCGTCAGAATGTACAGAATTAGGTTTACGTTATTAAAAAAACTGATTCCTGTTTATATCAGGAATCAGTGCTATGTCTAACTTAAACTATGGAATTATGGATAAAAACAGAAATTGGTTTGGCGTGGATGCTAACAATGAATCATCGTTATTTGATTACGGTTTTCTTATGCGTTACCATGGGAATTATGAATATCAGGTGATATATCTTGCAGGCTATGAAGGAGACAAACCTTTATACGCATACGGATGGTTCAATCCGAAAGAATGGGAAAAATATTTTATTGACACCATGGGAGAAAATGAATATCCGGATGCAGCCAGAATAGCTTCTACATGCTGTATGGAAAATGGGAAAGAATGGCTGGATGACGTAAAAAACTTTCCTCAATATATGTTGAGTGACATACTTTCCTATTATGGATATGATGGCGTATTCGGAGGAAATTATTATGGGGATTTTTATACGGTACCACAAATCCGGAAACGTCTGAATCGTGCGCTTTCCTGACTATTACCCGGTTCCGCCTTGCAGCGGTTCCGGATGCTATTATCTAACTAAAACAAAGGAATTATGGAAAAATCAAAATTACTCAGAGCAAGTGTATATGTAGGTACATATAAGAAATATAATGAAGGTTCGCTGGCTGGCGCATGGATGGAATTGGCCGACTATGAATCGAAAGATAAATTTGTGGAAGCCTGTAAGGAATTGCATAGCGACGAGGAAGAGCCAGAGTTTATGTATCAGGACTACTCAAACATACCAGACGGTATGATAAACGAAAGCTATATCGACCCGCGAATATTTGGTATCATTCAGTGTGCAAAAGATATGGATGACACAGAGACAGAAGCATTCTTTACGTTTCTTGATATGTACTTTGTGGATTATTCCTATATCAAAGACGGTGAAGAGCTCGTAGAAAAGTTCAGAGAAAAATATCAGGGTCAGTTCGATACTGAAGAAGCGTTTGCCACCTATATGGCGGAAATGAAATGGCCTGAAGAACTTCAAACTGAGTTTGGTCAGTATTTCGACTACGAAGCATATTCCAGGACATTGCTTACCAGCGGATACCGCCATCAGGGTGATTTCTACTTCTGTGTAGCTTAAACATTCCGGCAGGTTTTTGAGAATCTGCCGGGGTCTATTGTCTAACTTAAAATTTATAGAATTATGGAATCAGGAAAAATGTACAGAATGGATTGGTCAAATGGTTTTCAGATGGTAGAAATCGGTAAAAAGGTTCTCGAAGTAGGCCAGCGCGTTTATGGATTCTTAGGTTATGGAGGAAGCGAAAGCGGTAAGTTTATCGTGACTTCTGCACCTGACATTCACGGACGGCAGAAAATGGCTGAAATCGGAGGATGGCACCGTTTTGCATATTGGAGAGTAGGCCAGGACGACCAGCCGTTATCAAAGAAGTTCGGTATTGGTTACTATTGGGACGACAAAGAGCCTGACTACCGTATGCAGGAGCAGGAAATAGCCAAACTGGTTCACCAGTGCGAGGTACAGCAGGCATGGAACGAGCGTCTGGAGAAAAACAAACGTATAGCCAGCCAAAATCGTACCTGGCAGCTCCGAAAAGAGTATGGCTCGATACTGACAGAAAGCAAAGGCGGATATGACGACAAGACAGCCAAACAGAACATGCTTGTGCTTCTGAAGCGTGCTTTCCCAGGTGTAAAATTCTATTGCCGAAAGAACGGTTCAAGCAGTTACTGTGTAAGATGGACGGACGGTCCGACCGAAAAGATGGTCGGTAAAATCTGTTCTATGTTTGCTGACACAACCTTTAATGGATACACAGACATGGAAGAAAACATCGGAGACGAGTTCACCTCCTTGTATGGTGGAATCGGTTATATGCCGGATATGGAGCGCAGCTATTCTGATAAAGTATGGGAGGAAGCAAAAGAAAAATTCTATGCCAAACATCCCGAAGCTATCGGTGTGAACGAAAACAGTGAGTTCATTCCGAAAACCTACTCTGAGTTTGTAAGGAATGACCGGTACACATGTGCTTCCAGTTGCATTCGCGGTTATCTGAGAGATGTAAATCTTTATCAGGAGCCCGAAGAAAAACCTGTAGAACCCAAACTCAAAACCGTAGGAAATGAAGGCGACCTGGAGCTTGTGGACTACAGCGAAAAGGCTGTGGTCATCATCGGTAATACCCGCGAATATGTGGAAAAGCTGAAAGAGCTTGGCGGACGATTCAACGGTAAGCTGAAATGCGGTGCAGGTTGGGTTTTCTCAAAGAAACGCGAACCGGAGCTGAGAGCAGCTTTCTCTCTGTAATGTAGAAGGTAGCCGGAAGTAATTCCGACTGCCTTACTTATTGTCTAACTATTAAAACAAATTGGAATTATGAAAAGTATTTTTGAAGAAGAATTTTATCCTACACCGAAAGAAGTAATCGACCGCATGATGATGGGTGTAAATGTATCTGGTAAAGTAGTATTAGAGCCATCTGCAGGTACAGGAAACATAGTTGATTGGTTGAAAAAAGCCGGGGCGCGTGAAGTACTGGCATGTGAAAGAAATCATGACCTTCAACGGATAGTTTCACAAAAATGCGACCTTATATGTGACGATTTCCTGAAGCTGACAGCCGAAGAAATAAGTCACATTGACATGATTGTAATGAACCCACCGTTCAGTACTGCCGCTCATCATATACTCCATGCTTTTGAAATTGCACCGGCAGGATGTGAAATCATAGCTATATGCAACAGCCAGACAATTGAAAACACTTATTCTATGGAGCGTAAACGCTTGAAAGAAATAATTGAGTTCAATGGTGGTACGGAAGACTTGGAGCAGTGTTTTAAGAACGCTGCCAGACCGACAGACGTATGGGTAACTTTAGTAAAGCTTTACAAGCCGGGCGAGGGGAACCATGAGTTTGACGGTTATCTATTTTCCGAAGAAGAAGAGGAGGAATATAATGGTAGCGAAGGACTGATGCCGTATAACGTGATACGTGATGTAGTTAACCGCTACATTATGGCAGTAAGCAAGTTCGATGCAGTTATGGCCGCCTCACAAGAAATAAACGATCTGACATCGTTAATTGGAGGATGCAGTATCAAGTTTGGGGCTTATAGAAGTAATAAAAATTTCCATTCTACTGTAACGCGGGAAATGTTCAAGAAACAGCTGCAGAAAGAATCTTGGTGCTTTATATTCAACAAATTGAACATGAGTAAGTTTGTTACTTCAAAAGTCCGTGAAACGATAAACAATTTTGTAGAGCAACAACAAAATGTACCGTTTACTATGCGTAACATTTATACTATGCTCGACATGATTGTAAAAACGCAAGGAAACCGAATGAATCAATCACTGGTAGAAGCATTCGACTTGATTTGTTCATTCAGTGCCGAAAATTCTACGGCAGGTGAGACCTGGAGAACAAATGCCAATTATATGGTAAACCGCAAGTTTATTGTTCCTTATATGTGCTCCTATGATTCACGATGGCCTAATAGCTATGTAGAAAGCAGTTATAGCGGAAATGCCAACAAAATTGATGACTTGAACACTGCATTGAATTACATTTCCGGAACTCAATTTAATCAAAATCTAAGGCAGTTTCTTTGGGATAAGAAAATACCTTGGGGCGAATGGGTTGAATGGGGATATTTCCGTTTCAAAGGATTCAAAAAAGGAACCATGCACTTTGAGTTCTTGGACGAAAAACTTTGGATGGACTTCAACCAGCGTGTAGCGAAAATCAAAGGATGGGCGTTGCCTAAGAAAACAGAAAAGAAACCACGAAGCAAAAAGGCTGCGTGATATAAGCCGGTTGCAGGATTAAGCCTGCACCGGAACTATTGTCTAACTTAAATTATTGGAATTATGAATATAAAGAAACTTAGTTTATCAGAGAAAAATCAATATGCTGTAACAAACATTTTACAGTCTATTGATAACAGCAGAACATATTGTTCCTATCTGGAAAATGGAGAGTTACGGTATGAGATTGAAGAGATGATAGAAAAATTCAAGAAAAAAGTAGAAAAGAAAATTTCTGATAACTTTTGATTCATAGCCGGGCGGAGAGTAATACTCCCTCCGGCTACATTGTCTAACTTAAAAACAAGCAGAATTATGAAAAGAGTATCATTAGAAAACATGATGAAAGAAGTGTTCAACAACGGTAAAGTTATTAAAACCGAAACAAAAGATACCATTTATGGTCATGAATGTATGACCACCATACAATACGGAACATTCAAATGCAAACTTCCGGTAAGTGGAATAGCCGCTACATTGAAATATGCAAAAAGTATGAGCCGTAAACCCACAGAAAAATTCCCGGTACCTGCCAGCCAAAACATACTCGCATTTCTATATAAATTTAAGAAGGTAATACCTTACTACATTGAAATGGTAAATTCAGGAAAAGGTAGGCAATGGTTTGAAAACAGAATGTACATCAATTTCCCGGAAGAAGCCAAAGAAATCATGAAAAGTGCAGTTTTCAGTACAGAATCCGACCGTAAATACGCTCTTTCAACCATGCCAAAAGCTTGGGAAGCATATAAAGTGATTCCAAAAGCAAAAAAATCAGTAAGATTAGCTGTATAATAAAAGCATAACCGGAATAGAAAGAGATTTCTTTCCGGTTGCATTGTCTAACTAAAATTTTGGAATTATGAAAGTAGAAAGAAACATTATGTTGGAAGTAGCATTTGGCAAAACATCTATAACAGGAGAAGCTACAAAAATCGCTTGGCAAATAATATTTGAAGGACTTAAAGCAAAATTCAAAAAATTTGCTTTCTTTTATGATGGAGATGAAAACAATATACTTGATTTGCAAGATTGTATTTTAGATTTTCGTTCTTTCGGGGCTGAAATAGTATTCGAGAATATACCTAAAAAAGTAAATCCATTTGGAACACTTCGTATATCAGGAATGACAATTAGAGAAAGTCTTGAAAGACTTTTTGACTACCTAACAGATAACGAACTAGAAAAAATGGACATATACGAAGATAAAATATTTAAGGTAAAGGGTATAAAAGGTAAGTTTAAACTTTCATACACTTTGCTTCATTACTGCTTTGCAAAAAGTAGAATCTCGTCAGAAGACTGTTTGAAACTTATGCGCATCTAACCTACTTCCGGATTCAGGTTTGCAACCTAGTCCGGTGCTATTGTAGAACTATAAAATAAATGAATTATGAATAGAGAAATAAAATTCAGAGGAAAAAATAAAATCGGATGGATAAAAGGCGTCCTATCTTATCAGAATATCAAGAATGAGATAGTTCCATGTATTTATGATGGTTATATGTATTGTGTTGTAAATCAAAATACTATATGCCAGTTTATAGGCTTATGTGACAAGAAAAGTAAAGAAGCCTATTTTAATGATATAGTAAAATTTACCCCTAAAGTTTTAAATTGTTTTGGTTCTGAATATATTGATGCAAACTATGAACTTTTTGCTGTAATAGAGGCAAACGAATACAATCATTCCGTTCTTCGTATTCTTCATAATAAAGGGCAGTTTAAGAAAAACGAAGTTTATCATATTGAAGGTTTGCTTAATGGAGAGATTGTCGGTAATATATACGATAACAAAGAATTATTAGAAACTAATTTAAGAGATTAATTATGAGTAAGACACATTTCAACAAGAACAATACAGTAAGCATATTAGGGCTCACAGAAGACGAGTATAATGCGTTACGCAGTGTTATGTATTCATCTAAAAGATGTTTTGACGAACCAGACGAAGATCAAGGTTATTATAGTAACGATGACTTCGTTTGTCTTCTGTCAAAAGAAGAAAAAGAAGCATTAGATAATTTGGAAATATAATTCCATCTACCGCTGTGAAGCGGAAGTTTTTAAGTTAGTAATCCAGCCGTAGGAAAAGTGATTTTCCTTCGGCTACTTGTGAAAAATAACTATATTTACAACGTCAAACTTTTAGAATTATGGGAAATAGACATAAACCGTTTACAAAATAATTCCACAAGTTAGTTTTAAGTTAGAACAAGTCCGGCGGAGATGGTACTCTTTCGGGCTGCAAATGTTTAATATAAATCGTGAGACACACGTAAAACTGTATATCATTATGAAAAGAATAGGAGGCAACTCAGGTTATGTAGGTTATTCAATGAGTAAAAGAGCTGTATCTGCTCGTAATGAGGGTGCTTATCCTAAAACAGATTTTAAAAAAGAATATTCAGTTACGGCTTCACATTTTGATTACTTAGATAGAGCAGGTGTAATCTATGTATCAGAATGGCACCACACGTCTAAGTTTGGGAATAAGACCGATTTTTATAGATGGTCAGAAGATAAATACGCTGATATATATTTATCTTCAAAAAAAGAAATATCTTCTTTAATAAAATCTGTAGGTAAAGAACCGAGAATGTATGATTATCTGATTGAAAATATGCAAAATTTCTGTTATGACCATGATAAATATGTGAAAAGAAAAAATGAGGTAGTAAAAAAAATTCAAGCCATATTTTACAATGAAGATTAAAAATGTAACAATGATTCACAGAGGTTTGTATGCACACGTATGTCCTCTGTGTGGAAACATACTTGCTTCTTCATCAGAAGAAGACTTGATGCCTGAGTTTTCTATTTGTGATTGCGACAAATCTAATCATACTATTCCAGTTTTTGAATTGTACAAAGAAAACGGAAAGACTATGATCCGAAGAAACACATATCCCAGATTTACAGGAGAAGTAACAATGGGAATTAGTTCAGATATTGAAAATGTAAAAGTAATTGACAATATAGAAAACGCATTAGACTTGGCAAAAGCTATGCGAAAAGCAGGAGAATTTTTACTGAAAAGATAATTCCTACCGCTGTGAAGCGGAATTTTTAAGTTAGAGCAAAGGCCGACGGAGAGTGATACTCCGCCAGCCAGCAATGTTTAATCTGAATCGTGAGGCACACGGAAAAAACTGTTTAGAGTTATGAAAGCTAGTTTTGAGGATGTAGTAAAAGCAACAGGAAAGAATTTTGAATGCGAACAGTCCATAAGCGGATACTACCGTCTTGTATGTGATGGGAAAATAATTTTAGACGACAGCGCTTGTGAAGATGTAAACGGAACTGAACAGGAAGCGAAAGATTTCTTTGCGGAATACCTGCTAGAATATGAAGTTCCGGAAGATAAGAAAGAATACCGTTGCGGATTATGTTTTCTGAGATGATAATAATCATAATTTCCTGCCGCTGTGAAGCGTAGTTTTAAGTTAGTTAAAAGACCGAAGGTAAAGTAATGAACCTTCGGTCACTTTTAGTATATGAAATAGAATATTAACCAATTAAATAGTTGAATTATGATAACTTACGAAAAAAATTACCTGAAAGAATTAGCGTCTAATTGTGCAGATGTAGAAATTTATGTCTATAGAGGAAAAAATCATAGAATCCACACTGACAGCATAGAAGGGCTGGATATAGATCTTGACAATCTTCCTGATGAGATAAAATGCGACTTCAGCGAAATGGACGAAGAAGAATATAATGAAACTATTCTTGCAAATTCCGGAATTAAAGCCGACTTCGATGACTGGTACGACGACAAAGAAGCAAAAGTGCTGGTAATAGTGCTTGATTATTTCTTTTACCAGAATTTAGTTAGTGAATAATCCTGACTAAAAAGGTTGTTTTAAGTCCGGCCGGGAGTAATACCCAGTCGGACTACAATTTTCTAATCTAAAACGTGAGGCACACGGAAAAAACTGTATAGAATTATGTTTGAAGATAAGAAACTTAAAGTGATTGTTTCTAAATTCGACAATAACGAAATGTATATCATTGCTTCCGATGATGTAAAAAAAGTAAATCTGCATGACTGCTATGATCAATACGGACAGAAACTTGACGCAGAAGCAGCCGGAGACTATTCACTGAAGAACTGCTATTGTTACAGCATGGAAAATGAAATGAAAGCGAAAGGGGTTGAAATATTTGGAGAGTCATTCTCTGATATGGAATACGATAAGAACGACCTTACCATTGACAATGCAGAAGAGATAGGTCTTAAAGAAAAAGAGAAAGAAATCAACGATTTCATCAGTAAATTTGAGGAGGAAGAAGCCAACTACATAGAATGTGAAGCTATTCAATATTGGGACGGACACAACAATCGTTCTGCTATTATCGGTGGTGAAGAAGTAGGAGCTGATTATGAATATACCGGGGATAGTCTGGAGAAAGAAATCCTGAAAGAGTTTTCCAGGATAGAGAGTCCGGAATATAATAGAGGTTTTGCAACGGTAAAAAGCGAGAAATACACTTTCAGGTTTTCGCAGTATGCCGATAAAAACTTCTGTATATGTGAGGTATCTGTAAAATCACCGTTTGATGAAGAGGAATAAAAAAAGGCTACCGCATGGCAGCCTTTTAAATTCCTTCTGGTACGATTAAAAAAGTAAGCTTACTTTTTAGAACCTACAAATAGTAGAAATTGTTTCAAATCCATTGAAGGACAATGCAAATGTATAAAACATTATTCTAAAAAGCAAAAATTTGCACATAAAATAATTCATAATTTCATACCGCTGCGAAGCGAAGTTTTAAGTTAGAGCAAAGGCCGACGGAGAGTAATACTTCGTTAGGCTACAAATTTTTAATCTAAAACGTGAGGCACACGGTAAAAACTGTATAGAATATGGAAAAGAAATTTATTTTGACTGACAAATTCATAAAACTCGCAAGTGGAAAAAAATTGTTTCAAATCAAATGCATAAAATCATTTAAGTACGCCAAAGAAGGTGACTTGGGAGGTTATGTTGAAAAAGAAAGCAACCTTAGCCATGAAGGTGATGCCTGGGTGCATGACGATGCTCTGGTGTTCGGTGATGCTCAGGTGTACGGCAATGCCCAGGTATATGATAACGCAAAGGTATATGATGACGCAGAGGTGTATGGTGATGCAAAGTTGCATGGGAACGTCCGGGTGTATGGATATGCCGAGGTGTATGATAAAGCCCAAATGTATTGTAACGCCCAAGTGTATGGATATGCCAAGGTGTATGACAGAGCACAAATATATGGTAATGCTCAAGTGTATGGATATGCCAAGGTGTATGACAGAGCACAAATATATGGTAATGCTCAAGTGTATGACAGTGCCTATGTGTATGACGGAGCACAAATATATGGTAATGCTCAAGTGTATGGATATGCCGAAGTGTATGGCGGAGCACAAATATATGGTAATGCTCAAGTCTATGGTGATGCCGAGGTGCATGAAGAAGCTCAAATATATGGGTACGCTAAGGTTTACGATACCGCTAACATACATTGTAATACTGAAGTGTATGGCGATGCCAACATATATGGTGAAGCCTGGGTATATGGATATGTTAGTATATATGAGAACGCCCACGTATATGGCAATGCTCATATATATGGTAATGTTGATATATATGGCAATGCACAGGTGTATGGCTGTTCCTCTGTATGTGGCAAGACTATAATATGCGAGAATGCCCACGTATATGATGCTGAGATAGATGACAACGAATTAGTACACTGCCCTACATGGATACGTGGTAATGCCGAGATAAAGGACAATGAAAGCCATTGTGGGTTCAATCTTTCAGGCCCATTCATTAGCCACATACATGCCTACCGGACTAAAAAAAATGAAGTGGAAATTACTTGTGAAGATTTTCGTGGGAACATGGAAGAATTTGAAAAGGAAGTAGAAGAAACGTATTCAGGAAAAATATCCAAAGAGGAGTGCAATCGGATAATAGAAGAAATCAGGACAAAGCTCGATTAATATGTATCCTCTAAGCAACAGAGGAAGTATCATGATGTAGTCTGGTTTATAGAAATAAAATAAAAAGCGCGACGGAGTACGCCGCGCTAAGATACTAAAAGTGTGAAGCAATTCACAAATGAAAACCTACTGATAGTAGATTTTCGTTTTAATCCACAAGGGACAATCCCTTGACGGCACAAAGATAGTATTTATATCTTATATCAAAAAAAATCATCATAATTCCTATATCTGTTTTATAACTGAATTATTATTTTAAAAGTAAAATCAATGAAAACACAAATAGAAAAACTTAGAGAGCTTTCAGACAAAAAGAAAAGTGTAGTAATGAATCAATATGTAGATGATTTATTACGCAATGGGAAAGCATATACTGTACGGAGCCGGCATAGTGGAGGTTACTATTATAAAAAGAGTTATACCGAAGAACTGGATAAACTTCTTACAGAGCATGGCATAAGCCATGAAATAGGGAACGACGCCCCTCGCGGTGGAATGAATGGTGAGTTTGTATCACTTAAAGGAACTGTGTTAAAGTATGTGCTGAAGTGTAAAAGAGAAAGAGAGGAATTATGGGAAGCAGAACAAGAGCGCAAGGATAAGCAAAGAGCATTGGCTTATGAAAGATATAAACAGGAATGCGAAAAAACTTATAAGTTCTGCGTGGAGAATAATATAGAAATTGATTTTTCTTACTTTACTGAAAAAGATAATGAAAGGTTTTTTTATTTTGATTATGACTATATAAAGAAGGAAATATTAGGATATAAAATATCTATTCCTAAACGCTTTTACGGTATGGCATCGAGGTATTCAGGCGTACAGTCGAATGAAGGCTTTCGTAGATACGTTAAAGAAAAACTGCTATCTTCGGGTTTATCGCATGAAGGGCGCAAGATTACTGAAATTTATGACTGTGGCGTTGGTGATGGTTAATTTATATTCAAAAATATTTATCATAATTCCTGCCGCTGTGAAGCGAAGTTTTAAGTTAGAGCAAAGGCCGACGGAGAGTAATACCCCGCCGGCCTTCTTCATTTTTAAATTATAAACGTATGAATAAGAAAAGAAGAAAAGAAATCGAAGACGTAAGAGAGTCGTTGAGAAAAGTATATGAGGAACTTGAAGGACTCAAAGATGAAGAACAAGAAGCCTTTGATAACCTACCTGAGTCTTTCCAGGAATCAGAAAAAGGAGAGCGGATGCAAGAGTACATAGAATACATGGAAGAAGCTCTCTCAAGCATTGAAGAATCAATTGAAAGTTTAAATGAAATAGAGTAAAATTATGGACGGAACAACAATTTTCTCAGTTATCTGCGTCCTGCTTTTCGCAGGCTATCTGGTGGTAAGATACCGCCGCTACAACATTCATCGTGCACTGAATCTGCCGACAAATCCTCCGCGTTATCCGGACAGTGCCATTAATTCGGCCAAGGAAATAGGTAAATTCCTGTTCACCCGTGCGGAGATTTGCGGAGTTCACTTCATGACGGCCGACAAAGATACGGGCGTTTCCTACGAAGCTATCCGCGACATCTCTCGTGGAAAAGACACGCACATAGTGAACTTCCTGCGCATGGCTCACTTCCTGGGCTGTGAGGTGGTGATACGTCAAATCGGTACGACCGACACCGAGGACCCGGCAATAACTCCGCAAGTTTACGAGGAAATGATTGCCAACATTGAAGAGGAAAACAGAAGATAAAACATACACTTCAATTAATTGATAATCAGCACCGGCTCAGGCGTGAACCGGTGGTTTTTTGAATTTTACATGCAATTTTAATGCGATTCTTGCTAAAAATTGTTACATTTGCCATGCGAAAGAAAAACAATGAATTAACCATAAAAGCAGGGCAAATGATCTATACTAACCAACGACGCAGGGAGCTTAACAAAGCTCTGTTTTCGAAACTGCAAAATCCCCTTATTACTGCGCTCGCCGAGGAAGGCGACTCACACATTTTTCTTGAGCATCTGCCAAAGGATGCCGAGGAAATTCCCACAGACGACTGCCTGATGCGTAATGTGCCGCGAGGTGTGCTGCCGTGGAACCAGGTGATGCCGGTATTCATTCCTGCTATGTACAACGGGAAGAAAGCTTATCTGGTGAACTACGTGAATAATTCACAGAAGAGCATACAGACGGCACTCGAAAAACTGAACACCTGCGGAATGTATTACATTCCCGGCATGACGCTGGAGAAAGGAGTGGATTATGAATGAATTTAAGAAGATGGCCATGCAGGGATGCCTTATCCTGATTGGCATGGTACTGGTAGCAGGATTCTGCCTGTATGGAATCATTAGTCTTATAAAACAATTTATCTGAAAACGGCATGGAAGAAAAAAGATATTACTACAAGGTGTCGCTATCGAACACGCATCGCGGACGCTGCATTCAGGAACTGATTGATAAAGGAAATAGAGCGGTGGAAGCGGCCAACGAACTTGCCGCCTGTCTGGGTGCTGAATCGCGGACGGACCGTCCGGGACGACTGTTCCCGGGAGTAGGAATCGGAAGCCTGAAGTTCCATAGAGTTCCCAACCTTTTTGCCTACCAGTTTATCGGTAAGGGAGAATATATACCGAATATGCAGAACGAGAAAGGGCAGGAGATAGCACGTAAAATCATGGACCTGCCGGACGTGACCTCCGACGATTTCCGGGTGGCGTTTGGCATTCCCATAAACCGACAGCACACTCCTCAGTGGTTTATCTACAACGGAAAGGCGTACCTGTGCAGCCGCTATCCGCTGGGCGAGGAATACGAAACCATCCTCCAGCAGGAGTTTGAATCAAAACGGAAGAAAGTATGAGCTATCAGGTGAATCTTTTCCGAAAGCCTCCGGTAATTGGTGAAGTAGTTTCGCGTGCGGAATACCGCGAGATACTTCTGGCACGCATGGCTGCCGGCGACCTATATGCGTCGGAAACGCTGGCCATGGTGCGAAAGGCCGACATGGCGCTTGATGTGCTTCGTGAAAAACCTATATACAAAAGAAATAATGAATCCGTTTAATATTTTTCTGGTTGTTATATTATGTGTAGCTTTTGGATGGAGTATTCTTTTTGCAATAGGAATAACTATTTCTGCATTTAAAGAACTACTGAAAATGATAAAACAAATGATGGAGGATTGACATGGGATGTTTTATTTGCGCAAAATGCGGGTGCGTGGACAACACCGCCACTTCGGAATACTGGAGCATTGTGACAAGACTTGCGCCAGATGCAGAATGGGACGAAAGTCTTCTGCCGTACAAATGGAAACCGCTTTGTGCGGAATGCTGTAAAATAGAGTTTGACGAAACCGGAAATCACGCAAGATATATTCCAGGAAAATGGCACGGAAGATTTCCGAAAGAAAAAGCTACGGAAGACCAGAAACGCCGTGTGGGTAAAGACGGACTGACTCAACATAAATGAAAGATTATGGGAGAGAAGAAATTCAAGCATGTAATGATAGATACGGAAACGCTGGGAAGGACACCTGGAAGCGTGGTCCGTTCGGTGGCTGCCGTAGAGTTTGACCCGCAAACGGGTGAAACCGGACGACAAAAGGTGTGGAAAATTGACCTTGCAGACTCCATCCGCTATGGGTTTAAGGTAGAAGCATCTACACTGAAATGGTGGATGATGCAGTCGGACGAAGCACGGCGCGATTTTGTGGAAAGTGAGGAAACACCGCTAGTGGATTTCCTACAAGACTTTGATGATTTTCTAAGTTGCATAAATGATGAAAATGATTTTACTCTGTGGTGTCTTCAGCTGGATTTCGACGTGGCTATGCTTCGTACCATGTATTCATGGTATAACCTGAACGTGCACGGATGCGACGAAGAAGTGCTTCCGTGGAACTTCCGGAAAGTGCGCGATGTACGTCCATATATGGATGCTCTGGATAGTGCAGGTCTTCTTCCTCCGAAGGTGGCGGACAGACACACTCCGCTGGCCGACTGCCTGGCTCAGATAAGATATGTGCATCTGGTTGAAAAGAATAATCTTGTAGTGAGATAGTGGTATGCCGCAAGCAAGTATTTTCAATATGGATTGTATGATAGGAATGGCTTCTTTGGAAGCTCATTCCTTGGACTGTATTATATGCGATCTTCCGTATGGTGTGCTGAATAAACAGAATCCTCATGCAAAATGGGATACGGAACTTCCTCTTGACGAACTGTGGAGTCAGTATCGCAGACTGATAAAACCAAACGGTGCTATTATCTTATTCTGTCAGGGAATGTTTACAGCCCGTTTGATGATTAGCAATCCAAAAATGTGGAGATACAATTTAATCTGGAAGAAAGGTACACGTTCATCCGGATTCCTGAATGCTAACCGTATGCCGTTACGTAATCACGAAGATATAGCGGTATTCTACCAGAAGCTTCCTGTATATCATCCTCAAATGACAATAGGAGAGAAGAATCACGGAAGAAATGTAAGAGGAGTTCAATCAAATAACAAATGTTACGGAGATTTCAAAGTAGTAGATACTGTATTTACAAACGAGAAATATCCGCTATCGGTAATAGATATTCCCAAAGAGCATGACAGCTTTTATCATCCTACACAGAAGCCAGTAGCACTTTTAGAATATCTCATACGAACTTACACAGACGAAGGTGATACAGTGATGGACAACTGTATGGGTAGTGGAACGACCGGTGTAGCTTGCATGAATACAGGGCGTAACTTTATCGGATATGAGAAAGAAAAGAAGTATTTCGACATTTCTCAGGAAAGAATATTTTCAGCTCAGAAAGGAATTAATACCGCAAACGGGAAACTGATACAAGGAGATTTATTTAAGCCATGAACGTCACCACCGACACAATAAACCACATATACCAGTATGCCACCTACCGCACAAACGAGCGATGCGGAGAAACAGTAACCGTTCCGGGACTTACGGAAGGTGCGCATACCTTTTGCCGTAGCCGGCTGGAAGAAAAATATATGTTTGTGCTTTCGGCTGTGAAGGGACTTCCTCGCGTGATGCGTTACAGCAATCGTCCGGAAGGCGCTCCATGGATTCTGGCACGCGGTCACGGAAGTCGGTACGAAGGGGCCACGCTCGATTCAGCCGAGCGCCTGCTGGTGATGGCCGTCGCGCTCGGTATTGTGCGTGTGATGAAACCATACTGCGACTCGTGCGATGTGCCGAATGTGGTGATTGACGACGAACGACTGCGGAAAATGGAAATGATGCAGCCCAAACATTCCAGACGTTTTTCATTGCTGAACTGGTAAACCTTACTCTATGCTCACGCTCGTCAACCGGACCTACGTTCTATGCTTCGAACAGTCGTACACAGCGGCTGCACTCATGGAGTGGATTGAAGCAGGTAAAGAGCCCGAAATATCTATCCGGAATGCCAAAAAAGGAGTAGAACGAAGCGTCGTTTTTACCATAAAAGACAAAGATGGCATTTATCTATCACTTATTCAGCGCATTGCATCTGTTACATCAGCAAGAATCCATGTAAAATCGGAGGTTTTATGAAATTTAGCAACAATTTTAATGCGATTTCGGTTTAAAATTGTTACATTTGCCATGTCATACAATGACATGTTGGGTGATAAAAGGTATTTGTAAATTCAGGGTTCCGCATCCGTGCGGAGCCCTTTCTAAAACCTGAAATACATGGCAAAGAAAAACATAAAATGCTATAACTCCGGTAAAATAGGCGGTCTTTCCTACCTGCAGGCATACAAGAACTTTGATAATGCAGATCAGGAGATTGCCGCGATGGGTTTCACTCCCGTGAATCCTATCATTCTCGGACTGAAACCATCGCGCCCGTACTGGATGCACATGGTGTGGGACATTCTGCTGCTTTCCCGTTGCGGTCACATCTACCTGCAGCAGAACTGGAAGTCAAGCCGTGGAGCAAGAATCGAGTTCAGGGTAGCGAAATTCCTGGGTATTCAGATATGGTTTCAGGGAAATCCTGGGGAAGACAATTTGTACAGCGAAAATTTTTGTGATGTAATGAAATGCAAATAAAATGGGAAAAACAAAAATCAAACTTACAAGTAAGCAGAAAGCAATTATAAAAGCAATTTGCATAGCTTCCGGCCTGTTTATCGGGAACCGGATTTTCAATCATGTATCAGCTTGGCTTGGCATTGCAGTTATATGCGTGACTCTGCTAGCATCTATTTATTTAATCTATAAACACATCAAAAAAACTTATGAAAAAAACGATTAATTTAATTATTGCGGTAATAGGAATAGTATTATTCTCCGCATGTTCTCGTGTAGCACCTAACTATGCAGGTGTATTAATGGAAAACTACGGTAAAAATGGGAAAGAAGACTTCAAGATTGTATCGGGTAAAGTATCTGTATGGGAACCTGGTACAGAACTTTTTCAAGTTCCGCTGTTCGACCAACGTGGAGGTTTCCAAGAGCCGGTTATTTTAAAAGCTGCGGACAACACAGAGTTTACAGCATGTCCGGTATATTCATATAAGGTTGTTAAGAGCCGTGCGGTAGATGTAGTATTCGACAACAAGCATATCGGTGGAGGAAACGATTTTATGACTTCACTTGAAGATAATATACTTGAGCCACGAATGTATGACCTGATAAAAGAAGAAAGCAGGAAATATAAGACAGACAGTCTGATGGCAGACGGAGGTTCTCTTGCTTTTGAAAAAAATCTGGAACAAATAGTAAGGAAAGAATTTAATGATAGAGGTCTTGAATTGAGAAGCTTCTCTGCTCAGCTTGAATTTTCAAATAAAGTAAGAGAAAAGATAGACAGTCGTAACGAAGTAAATACCAATATTTCCGTTCTTGACCAGCAAATTGAAGAACAAAAAAAGCGTAACGAACTGGAACAACTTCGTACAGAACAGCTTTTGATTCAAAGCCGTGGTTTAACTAAAGAAATTCTTCAAAAGCAGTTTATTGAAAAATGGGACGGTAAGACACCATTATACGGTGTTGTTCCTGAATTTCTTAAACTTACGAAATAACTATCTAAATAGCCAAGTTGAATAAAATGGCTCCCGCGTGAAGTGCGTCGGCGCACGTTTTCCATAATGTTTAGTTTTAAAGTTTTGACAAATTCACATTTCAGGGGTTCGACTCCCCGGCGCGGGACTGAATATTTAAAAGAAATGACATTAGACGAAAAAATAGAATACTCCATTAATCTGCTGCGCAAGAGTGAAGAGATGGCATTGAGAATGGACCCAGAAAACGGATTTTATCTGGCGTTTTCTGGTGGGAAAGACTCTCAGGTCCTCTATCACCTTGCCGTACAGGGGGGGGTGAAATTCAAGGCTCACATGAACCTTACAAGCGTGGACCCACCTGAAGTTATACGTTTCGTAAAAAAGAACTATCCCGATGTGGAACTGATAAAACCACGCATAAGCATCTACGAAATGGCAAAGAAGAAAGGATGTCTTCCGACCCGGCTTGTGAGATGGTGCTGCGAAGAGTTTAAGGAAATGTCCGGTGCTGGGAAAGTCACTCTGATTGGAATACGCAAATCGGAGAGCACGAACCGGAAGAAAAGAAATGAAATTGAAACGGGAGACCGTAAATTCTCCGGAACATTTGACCAGTGGAGCGAGCATCAGGAAAAAATGGTGACATGTGTAGGAGGGAAAGACAAAATTCTGGTTTCTCCTATCCTTTACTGGACTGAAAAGGATGTATGGGACTACTTGAAACGAATGCACATTCCCTATTGCGAGTTGTATGACAAGGGGTATAAACGGATAGGATGTATCATGTGTCCCATGTCGAACTACAAACAGAATGTGCGAGGAATGAAAGATTTCCCGCATGTTGGGAAAAACTGGAGAAAAACAATTGAATGGCTGATCGAAAACAAATGGAAGGACAAACCGCTTTTGCAAGATCCTGATATGGTCCTGAAATGGTGGATAAGCAAGAAGTCATTCAAAGAATTTTATGCAGACGAAGTGATGCAACAGAAATTAGAGTTTAAAGATTAAAAGAAACGATATGATTAACAAATGTACATTCATCGGTAATCTGGGGAAAGACCCCGATTATAAAGTGCTGGAAAGCGGTCACAAGGTAGCAAGTTTCTCCATCGCCTGCAGCCGTAAAGTGAAAAACAAGGAAAATGGAGAAACAAAGGAATATACGGAATGGATTCCCATTGTAGCCTGGGACAATCTGGCCGAAATAATCAGCCAGCTGGCCCGCAAAGGTTCGCAGGTGTATGTGGAAGGAGAGTTCCGCACACGAAGCTACGAGGCAGAAGGAACCGGAGAAAAACGCTATGTGTCCGAGATATGGGCACGCGATTTCCGTCTGCTCGGGCGGAAGGCAGAATCATCGTCTGCTCCGCTTCCTACTTCGCCCGACGATTTCGGGAGTCAGCCTGCACCGGCTTCTGCTCCTTCACCCGCTCAGCCGGCACAAGCGGCTCCACAGCAGCCTACGCAGGGAACGCTTAACATGACTGACGAAAAGGATGATCTTCCTTTCTAATACGAACAGATTAATCATTTAGCGATATGAACGAATTTACAAACCCGGCAGGGAATCTGGGAAACAATCCTTTCTTGCAGGCTCCCTCCACCATTTCACCCATGAAGGGGAAAAGCTCTGAAACAGGGCTTGCGGCTTCTATCAGCCGTCCGAAATCCATGATTCCCGTCAAACGAAACCGGTTTGACCGCTACACTGCACAGCAGCGCATGGCCAGTGCAGACATTCTGAACGCCCACCTGCTCATGGTGGAAATCATGATGACCAATATCACTCAGAAATACATCTACGAAGTGGTTTCCTGCCTGAAGGAACGCGGACTGATGCGTCACAACATGAAGCGCAGGGCCAACGAACTGGTAAATCTGTCTAGTGACCTTATGAAGCGATGCAATGCGCACGATGCCATGCAGGTTCGTACCTTTACAGAAACCATCCACCCCGGTCTGTCCGGAAGTTTCATGAGGGGGGGCGGCACACTGACACAGAAGCTTCAGAACATCTTCTGGAAGACCTACGGAGAAAAAATCAACCTCATTTATTTTGCTACCAAAAATGCACTCGACAAGTGCAACGTGCGCCAGAGCGACCTTGTATCGAACATGGAGATGGTGGTCATGATGTGTACCACCGGAATCGAGTTCTACGACTGCATGTGCCGGAAGGTGGACGGACTGCTCAACGGAGTAGGGAAGGTGAACCGGCAGAAAAGCCAGCACAACGAAAAGATGATGGCTGCGGTGAAAGATATGCTGCGTGAGATGGTGGGAAACATTGAAATACCCGATAAGGAGGGAACGGATGTGCGCACCTTGACCGCACAGTTCCAGATGGAGCTGGTGAAAGACGACCTGTTGAAACTGGTGGAGAGCGGAATCGTTTCGCTACAGGTAGAGTTTATAGAATACGTCATCGCCAGTCTGCGCATGAAGATGGCCGGAGAAGGGCTCTGCTTTCAGGACTACCGCACACTGATGGCACGCATGGGCACTAAGAACAACGTGCGTATGCTGCTGAATGAAATCGCTTCGATCCCTCTTCCTGAATCGGACGACTATGAGGTGTACGATGTCATGGAAATGTTGCCCGATGCAAAGGCAGAAGGCGAAAGCGTGATTGACAAGTTCCGTCACCTATGCCTGGAAGACCATATCCGCACAGTACCTGAAACAAACGAATCCATTACTCTCAGAAAGCTTCGTCAGGAAGTCTACCGCAATCACGGCACACTGAGTATGCTTACCCTACGCTATCTGTACAACGTGTTTGGCACAAAGAAGGCTATGGCAGAATACATAGCGCGTGCGGATGCCGACGTAATGGCGCGTACACTCCGTATGCTGAAAACGGTCAAAGTGAGTCAGCTCGCACTAAAAGACGGATGCCGATACGAACTCAACCTCGGTCAGGGCGTGCGTGCCATGTATGAGATGCACGGTTATACCCGCGAAAAGTTTGCTTCCATGGCAGGTGTAGGAACAGACCGGCTGCTGGAACTGGAGGCCATGGGCGACCTGGCATCCTATCCCCATGCGGAGAAAGCCGTCGGTCCGCTTGTAATGGACGTGGGTAAGATGCTGGGTGCAGACCCCCGTTACGTGCTGTTTGCTTCCCTACGTGATACAAAAGAGAAAGGCACACTCCCGGAGGTTTATAAACGTCTTTTCCGAGAAATGGAGAAAGTATATAACGATAACAACGATAAATCAGAAGAAAATGGGAAAGAAGAAAAAAAGGAATAACAAACGAGTAAATCCGCCTGAAATAAATAAAAGAATACTCAATGGTTTCCTTGATATTGAATCGCGTGCGGGAGATATGATGGAGCTATTCGGATTTTTCTGGCCATTAGTTGAGAAAAAAGAACAGGATATTTTAAACATCCGAGATAGAACTAAAGTTCCACAGCTTGATTTCAGAAAGATCATAAGCAAAGAACAGCCATCAGGAACTAAAATAGCAAATTATATGGACGGAGAAATTAACGTATCAAAATTCAGTGTCGGTCAGGTAGTAAAGCTGAAAGACTACGACTCGCTTAAATTGGTGAATGAGACCCTGACGTATCAGATGGGGGAATTTGATTTAAAACATATCTCAAATGCTCAGGTTGCAATCTACAAAGTGCATAATACACGTCAGCTCCGCAAGGACGGGAAGCCTGTGTTCTGGTATGAGGTAGGTCAGTGGGGTCGGAACATAGTCGACGTTCCGGAAGATTTTTTGGAAAAACTGCCTGAACCGGTAAATATACCTGATGATAACGAAGGAGGAGAAAAACAACCGGAGATTCCTGTAGAAGAAACTATGGATGAAATGGTTGAGAAGTTTGAAGAGGTGCTGCACGAGCTGGTATCTTACGATAAAATGGCAGGTGGAAATCCTAATCTTTATCATATCAGAATAGGAAATTTGTTCAAGCCATGTTTTAAGGATGATATCACCTATTCAGACCGGATAGAAGGCTTACTGCATATTACAAGCATCGCCCGTGCTGCATATCAACACTATGCGCAAGTTACGCTTTCTATGTCCGAAATCAGTCAAGAACAGCTTTACACTTACCGCAAAAAGAATGCCGACTATGGAAACGCCTTTGAAAAGTCAATGGACGAAGACGGAATACTGGTAGCTAAAATCCGCATCGGTGACAAAATTCGGAGAATAAATTCCCTGATTAAAAATAATGGTGAAGGGCAGGTGAAGGACGAAAGGCTGGAAGATACTTATCTGGACCTGGCCAACTACTGCGTGATGACAATTCTTTGGATCAGAAAACAAAAGTAAGATATGAAAAAAGAGTTTATATATCAAGGACACACAAGTTACCAAAATCCTTTTTGTGAAGAATGGGAGTGCTCGGATAATCAGTTGGAAAATTCTTTTAAAGACAAAATAAAATCCGATGAAATAATATTCCCGAAGGAAGTAGTACACCCTATGATGCCAAACTTCCTGAAGTTCCTTTATGAAGAATGTAATTCTTTTGAGGAAGAAGGTGATATTGATACTTCTATGATTAAAATTTACAATCACTCCATATTCTTCCTGTTGTTTTTTTACAAAAAATATCATCATGAAAAGATGATTGTAGAAAAAGAAATAGAAGAAAGATTTAAAAGAGAAATATATCAGGCCGATGGTCAGTTCTATCGAATGATTACTCTACGAGGTACACCGGTGGCAGGAATAATATTAAAATCAAAAATTAAAGAAATCTATTTTTTGCTGAATAAACAAGAAGCAGAATCACAATCAGAAAAAGTAGAAAATGCTTTTCTCGATTTAGCTACTTACGCAATAATGACAATTATTATCTAATTCAATAAAATAACTATGGCAGGAAGTAATATCAGCAGAGACCACATCGCTATGGAAGCGATGAAGGTGCTCATGGAGAAAACAGTTTCAAACAATCTGACATTAAAAAACAGGATCAGACAATTCTTTGGTCTGAATCATAAGACATATACAGCATTTGACGAGAAGATGATAGCTAAATTATCATACGAAATGGCCGATGCCATGATTGCACAACGCGAAAAAATACGGGAGGAAAAATTATGATGCACACATGGTTTGAAGGGAAAATCCGCCACGAAAAGGTAGCGGAAAACGGGATGAACAAGAAAGTGACAGAGCCCTATCTGGTAGATGCCATGAGTTTCACCGAAGCCGAAGCACGTCTCATTGAAGAAGTCACGCCGTTTATTACAGGAGAGTTCACAGTGACCGACATCAAACGGGCCAACTATAGCGAGATATTTCCGTCCGACGAGGAAGGAGCCGGCATCTGGTACAAATGCAAGCTGTACTTTATCACCATCGACGAGAAAAGCGGTGCGGAGAAGAAGACAGCCACCAACATTCTGGTACAGGCTGCCGACCTTCGCGATGCGGTGAAGAAGCTGGACGAAGGCATGAAAGGTACGATGGCCGATTACGTGATAGCTTCCGTAGCCGAAACCGCCATCATGGACGTATATCCGTATCAGGCAGAAGCCGAAGCTCAACCTGATTCCGAGGAATACGACTACGAAAAATTGTCGGCGGCTGCCCGTGTATGTCACAACTTAGGAATCACAGAAAAGGGCGGAAAGAAATGTATCAATACTGACCCGATAAACGTGCTGAATATTCATTACGGCTACGGAAGCGGTCTGAAACTCATTCAGCAGCTTATCAACAAAGGGGTGCTGAAACGGGAGAAAGATTACATTTCTGTGGTAGACAAACCGCTGGAGGCCTTCGATTGGTATATCAAAAAGGAGGAAAGTAATGGTACCATGGAATAGCCATCTGGACATTCCGGTGGAGATACTTTTTAAGTATCTCTGCCGGGACTACCGGCGCGAACAGGCACGCACGGCGGAGCTGGAAAAGAAAGTAGCAAAGCTTCAGGCAGAGCTGAACTATGAGCGCAACAATACGCCCACGGTGGAGAAGCTGCAACGCCAGGTAACATCGCTCAAGACGAAGGTCCGCGAGCAGGAAGGGACTATCAAGGTGAGAAACCTTACCATCAAGCGGTTGAAAGGTGAAATACCGGAATGAATCATGGGAGAACTGGAAAATCACTTAAATCTATAGCCTATGTCGAGGGATAAATATACTTATAGCACTTATGATGTCATCAGGATGGGATGCAGCAGAATCAGAACAAGATTAAGATATTCCGATTTAGATTCAAACACATATACAATAAGATGTAGATACCACACTCCTACAAAACGCTATAAACAGCATGAGATAGCCAACCGCAACCGCCATACCTCACGCCATGTGCCGTTCTATTTCAGTATTGTCGGTCAGAACCGTCACGTACCCCATAAGGACGGTAAGAAGTACCATACAAAGTTTAACCGAAATGTGCGTCCGAAGGGTACACACTCACATTTCAAATTTTACAGATAAAATGATAAATTTATTATACATCGACCTTTTTTGTGGAGCCGGAGGAACTTCTACCGGTGTAGAAAATGCACGTGTCAACGAATCACAATGCGCAAAAGTAATAGCCTGTGTAAATCACGATGCTAATGCCATCGCCAGCCATGCGGCAAATCATCCGGACGCGCTTCATTTCACAGAGGACATCCGAACGCTGGAGCTTTCAGGACTGGTCGCGCATGTAGAGAAGATGAAAATGCAATATCCGGATGCGTATGTAGTTCTATGGGCTTCGCTGGAATGTACCAATTTCAGCAAGGCAAAAGGCGGACAACCTCGCGACGCAGACAGCCGAACACTGGCCGAACATCTTTTCCGCTACATTGAAGCCATAAACCCTGACTATATTCAAATCGAAAACGTAGAAGAGTTTATGAGCTGGGGAGACATGGACGAAAAAGGTCATCCGATAAGCAAAGATAAAGGTCGTTGTTATGAGAAGTGGAAACGAAATGTAAAGAAATACGGATATGACTTCGATTGGAAGATATTGAATGCGGCTAATTATGGAGCATATACTACCCGTAAGAGATTTTTCGGCATTTTTGCTAAGCGTGGTCTTCCTATAGTATTTCCGGATGCTACACACTGTAAGGATGGTAAAACGGATATGATGGGAAGACTTGAAAAGTGGAATCCGGTAAAGGATGTTCTGGACTTCACGGACGAAGGTAAGAGCATATTTGCCAGAAAGAAACCATTGGCGGAGAAGACACTTGAACGTATTTTTGCCGGTCTGATTAAATTTGTGGCCGGAGGTAAAGACGCTTTTATCTCCCGTTACAATACAGTAAGACCACAAGACACTTGTACATCCATCGAAGAACCAGTAGGAGTGGTTACTACCGCAAACAGATTTGCAAAAGTGCAGGTTTCTTTCCTGTCAAAGCAATATAGCGGGCATCCTGAGAGCAAGAATATTTCTGTTGAAGAACCTGCCGGAACAATTACCTGCAAGGATCATCATGCTTTTGTCACAGCATACTACGGTAACGGGAACAACCATTCGGTAGAGAGTCCTGCTCCGACTGTGACCACAAAAGACAGGCTTGCATTGTTGACACCTGTATTCATCGACCAGCAGTTTGGAGCTTCAAGCGCAGCATCTATAGAAAAGCCTTTAGGAGCTATCACAACAAATCCAAAATACAGCTTAGTTACATGCAAAAGAAAAAGCTTCCTGATGAATCCGCAATTTGCAAGTGCAGGCGGTTCGGTAGATAATCCGTGTTTCACGCTTATAGCAAGAATGGATAAAATGCCTCCTTACCTTGTCAACACAAAAGATGGCATAGGTATCTGCATAGAAAATGGAGACAGCCCGATGACTGTAAAAATCAAGCAATTTATGCTTGTGTATGGATTGGCAGACATAAAGATGCGTATGCTTCGCATAGACGAGCTGAAAAAGATTATGGGGTTCCCTGAAAACTATATTCTTGTCGGTACACAAGCTGACCAGAAGAAGTTTATCGGAAATGCCGTAGAGGTAAATATGGCTCGCGTCCTTTGTGAAGCTTTGTGCAGAAGAATATCTGGGAAACATTCCAAAGTTGCCTGAAAGAATAAAATCATGAAAGTATGAAAAAGAAATCAGATAAAAAAGAGTTTGACATAAACCTAATTATGTTTAATTTGACAAATTTGTCAAATTAAACATTATGACAAAAATACTGTTATGACAAATTTATATCTTCTCCTATTGATTTTCAAATATATCTTATATTAGGAATTTTACTATTTGACCTAGTAAAGAACCTAGTAAAACACTAATTAAAACAAGAGTAATAAACTCCTTTATATCTACCATATTATCTTTTTTCATGAAGCTTACAATTATTACATTTAAAGATAGAAATAATTCATAAATTATTGAATGACAAAGATAAATAAATCGAATATCTTTTAGTATATTTTATTGTAGTTATTCAGTAAAATACGAGTTGAATGAAAAATATGTTTGATATTATTTAAACAAATTAAAGACGAAACAGATAAATGGGAATCAGAAAAGTCGGAAGCAATCGCCCGTTAGTTGCGGTAAATCCAAATGGAACCGTTGCCGGATTTTTTGGATCTATAAAACTGGCCGCCAGTATCAGTAAAGTAGATAGAAATTCTATAACTGACAGCTGCTTACGTGGCGCTATATGTAGAGGTCTCAGGTTTTACTATGAAAAGGATTTCAGAAAAATATATGAAGAACAGCGGCTGGATGATCTGAAATTTACAAGAAATCCTAACATTGACATAAATACAGGACGTTTTGTCAAAGGGAATAAGGCGAGCAAAGGCTTTAATAACTGGTCTAAAGAGAGACAGGAAAAACAAAGAAAATTATCAAGGGAGAAATGTTTACGTCTTATCAATGATCCTGACAGCAACTTTGGCCCTCATATAAAGTCCTCTAAGCCTTTAGGTAAAAAAGTAATTTGCCTGGAAACGAAAGAAGTCTTTTTATCTGCAGCCGAATGTGCAAGAAAAATGAACTTAAATGTTGACGGGCTATATTCTTCCATCAGAAGAATGAATAAGTATAATGGGAAGAAATACATGTATCTTTCAGTTTATGAAGAAATTGATAAAAGAGTAAACGATAATATGTCTAAGATAGCTTATTCATTGTAGTATGGAAATACAGCACGAAAAAGAGAATACAAAACGATGTAGTAAATGTGGCAGGACATTTTTACTGAAAGATTTCAAAATGCGTCATGGCAAGCCGAGGTCTATCTGTAAAGAATGCGCCAGAGATCAGGAAAGAGAACGCTACCGGAAGAAACACCCCAGGGAAACCGGAGTTTTTCTCAATAAAGAAACCGGACGGATCGTTGAACGTACAAAATTCAATGTGAAACTGTTCTGGAGTCCGGCAATGATCCAGGCTCTGAAGACATATTTTCCCAATACTCCCAATAAGGAAATCACAGAAATAATGGGTATCTCCGCATGGGAATTAAGAGTGAAGGCAAAAGAACTGGGACTGAAAAAGGACAAGGAATACACCAGAAAGCAATCTCTTGAAAGTTTATTGATAGGTCATGCAGTCAGTAAGGAAAAAGGTTATCCTGGAAGTTTCCAAAAAGGGAATCAGGCAGGGAAAGCCAATTGGTTTAAAAGAAAAACAACTTTTGTATAAAAACATAAAAGTATAAATGTATGAAAAAGGAGTCCTACAACCGGAACCATTGGTATCAGTTACTGCAAAGGACCTTTCAAATGGTTCAAAGGATGCAAACAGGAAATGATAAAAGATATTTTTGAAAATCCATTAAACTATGTATAAGCCATGTCAGAACAGAAAACCATCAGTCAGGCGGTCAAAGAGGAGTTTCTGGACCTGACGCACTGGGCCAACAACATGATCCGGAAGCTTCAGACCAACTTCGAAACACAGCATGTATGGCCGGGGGGATTCCCCGGTCCGTACATCGGGTACCGCAATACGCCGGCAGCTAAAAAAAGCACCGGACAGGCTTACCGTCGCATGTATGCCAAGGTTTTCAATGGGGCCGGAGGTGACACAAAGAAGATTTCCTTCTTCTTCAACTATTACCTGTATTTCGTGGATATGGGTGTCGGTGCGGGACAGCCCATCGAAGATGTGGAACGCAGCAAGGATGCCCGTTTCAACCAGCTTTATCAGATATGGAAAGAAGAAGGCGACCGACAGTCACGACCTATCATTGCCATGGAGGTGCGTCACCAGCTCCGGCGACTGGAAGTGCTCGTGTCTTCCTATTATCAGGACTTCATCGAAAACGGCGTACTGGTTTCTTTCCAAGACGAGTTTAAACGAAGTGATTATAAATTCCGGATGAAATGAAAACGATAATCAGAATATTGTCGAACACGTTCTTGCTGGTAGGGATGTATTTTCTCCAGCAGATAAGAATAGAACTGGCTGTCCTTCTTCTGGGTGTCTTCCTCATGTTCCAAAAAGAATCGGAGCTGACTAATCTTCTGGGAGGAATTATCACAGCAGCTATGATAGTCATGCTACTTTATGCTGAATTAGGGAAATTGGGAATATGGCTTTCGTTACTGGCTTTTGCTTTTATCGGATTTATAATGTTACTGGATAAAGAAATAAGAAAACCCACAAAATTTTAATTATGAAAGAATTAAAAGAAATCATCGAAGAATGGGCCACGAAGTACAAGCCCATGCTTCATACGCCCGGAGAAACCGGAAAGAACAAACGGTTTTTCCTTTTCGACAACATTGTAGCTATTCCATCGTTCATGAGCAAGCTGCCCGACTTGAAATCGCCTTGTGTGGGCTACGAATTTGCCCAGGACGGGACGATTAAAGGCGGTATGGACAAACCTGTGCACGTAATTTATTTCCTCGCTAAAACGGGAAATATGAATCCTACCGACAAGCAGCAGTCCTACGAAGCCATTCAGGAAGCGAAGATGCACATGCAGAAGTTTCTTGCATGGCTCCGTGAGCAGCAGGAAAAACGGAATATTTTCCGGAACATAAACCTTGAAACGGAAGAGCTTCACTATTCTACCTACGGTCCATTCCTGAACAACTGGTATGCGGTCTTCGTCGAACTGACCGATGTACAAAAAGTAGAGCTTTGCGTCGACACGAAGGACTATGTGGAGTGAAAATGAAATCCCGGGACGGTGCTGTTCGTTCCGGGATTTATTCGTTATTTTCTTACTTCATAAAATAGTTTTACATCTTCACCAAAAGCTTCATTCAGGGCTAAAGATACGTCTTCTGAATGATTCTCACATATATACTCAGGAAAAATCTTTGTCGGTACAGAAACGGTAAGTGTATTATCCGAAAAAGAAATAAATCCAATATAGGCAAACCATCTTTGAAACGAAGTCTCTCCTACTCTTTCCCTGACAGATTTTATAAACTGATTCCATTCTGGACAATCTTTATCCGGAGCAAATGGAGTATCTGTATTTTGCTCTTCTTCCGTACCATTGAAAAGATCCATCTGTACAGGTTCGCTTTTTATTTCTTCCACTTTGGGTTCATGTTCATCCAGCCAGTTATTCAGCAATACCCACGCAAAGGAACATGGATTTTCTATGTCGTTACGTTTTCCCAGAATCTCTGAAATACGCTGTGTCTCCTTTATGAATCCTACACGAAGCTCAGGCAACAGACGTGCCTTAATTTTTCGTACATTGGCTGGAGTCTGACGCAGAGTATTCTTCAAGTATTTTTCCATGTCGGCATCCTCTTTTCTTCTCTCCTTAGCTTTTTGCTCGTTTCCGGCCAGGCCAGTATAAAAAGCGCTTATATGAAACATTTTCGGATTACCGGCTTCTCCTACCCCTACTCTATCAACCTTTATCCAGAAATCTGAGTTTCCACTATCAGCAAGTTTTTTAAGTTCCTCTGTGGCAGGAGTAATGACTCGCTTATCCAAATCGGCATAGCGTTTATACTTAGGTTCCCGCTTTCCTTTGACCACAGTATATAGCTGAAAGAACTCACGGAAATCATCGAGTGAGATATTAAAGCTGGTCCTTTTCCCCCGAATGGTATTCGATAAAGTAAGCACATACAAACGTACCGCATTCACATTGCTTGTCACGAAGGCAATACGTTTCAGATGATCATTATACCCCAGACGTATATCTACCATTTTATCAAGCACAGATCTAACCATGCCTATCTTAAAGTCTTTCACGTATCTTTCGTCCGCTCTCGTGTCAATACTGAATGCAGCGGTAGTCTTCTCCCTTTCTATTCCTTTATCGTCTATATAGGGAACTTTTACGGTAATTCCTACCAGCCTGTCAAGACTTGCTTTCGCACGCTTATAGAATCCAGGGCTTATGCCAAGGCTTTCCATGGGGATAGTAAAGCAGAACTCCCCGTCACGGTCTATATGCTGTTTGGCCTGCGGAAGGTCGAACAGAGAAAGTTTCTTGTCGAAGTTATTGTTATTATAAACATTCAGAAGCTCAAGCACCAGTGGCTCCATTTTTTCCATAAGACAGGCAAATGCACGAAGCTGTATTATATCCATCCGGTACTGAAGGCTGGATAAGGAGCGCGGCTGACGTACATAATCCTCCCGCTCAAAGGGAATAAGATTCATCCCCGGATATTTTTTCTCAGAAGCTTTCCTCGCCATAATCCTCTCCCTTTATTTCAATGTACAACTTATTACCGCAGTGTGGACATTTAAAAGCAGGAACTGTCTCTACTGTTTTCCGGTGGACAAATAGTTCACTTATTTCTACATCCAGTGCTCCAGCAATCTTTTCAAGGGAGGAAACGGAAGGATTCCCTGTCATGTATCTGTTCAGGGTGACAGCAGAAACCCCAATTTTCTGGGCTAAATCCTTCTGCGTCATGTTCCGTTCTTTCAGAAGTTCTTTAATACGATATTGTGCCATTATTACTATAATTAAAAGATTCAACATCGCAAATATATGCAGATATAAGCATATAAGCAAATTATTTGCAACGAAATTATCATAAATATTAAATTCGCTATTCCCATAATATAGCTTTATGAAGATGAAGTGAACTACTTGTCCACTAAAAACGCATAAGATACGTACCAGAATGGATAAAAGTGAACTACTTGTCTATTATGAAGTGAACTACATGTCCACTAATAAAAAAGTGAACTATATGTCTATTGTAAAGTGAACTACTTGTCTACTTTAGGTTGAAAATTGAACTACGTGTCCACTAAAAATGAACTATATGTCTATTCAGAATGAACTACCTGTCCACTGAAAGTTAACTACCTGTCCACTGAAAGTTAACTACCTGTCCACTGAATATATTACAAAATGCTGATTTACAATAAGATTACAGCTTGAGTATTTATATATTCATATACTATAGAAATAAAATAATATCGAGCGATGATTTTTCTTTTTCTGAAAGTATGGATACAAAAATAAAAGGAAGCACATCCTAATGGCCAGACGCACTCCCTTTCTGCCAAAAATGGCGTTGTTGAATCTGTACGCAAAGGTATAAAATTTACAATAAAAATCCATCAAAAACGGAAACGAAACTCCGGACGTGCGTTAATTATGGTATAAACTTAAAACTAAACAATATGAATTTGTCGAAAAGCATTTGCATGGCTGCCATCCTGATTATGGCGGCTTGCAGCAAGGAAAACATCGTCCGTCCGACGGATATGGAGCAGACGAGTGAGAAAACGTGCAGGGTGTCTTTCCTTCCGGTGTTTATGGAAATCGGACAGGGAGACATCAACCGGTGGAATAATTCACGTGCCGGCACGCTGGCCGAGCTGGCCACTACCCTCTCCTATTGGGATTACATGGACTGCGAGCAGATGCAGGCGGACACCGTTTCGCTTCCTTCTCCCCTTACCCTGAACATGAAGTATGGAGCGCATCATGTGTACTTCCTGGCTCACAGCAGTACCGGAGGAAGTATGGAAGGCATGAAATATACTCCTGAGAAAGTAACTGAAACTTTCTGGGAGGATTTTTCTCTTCAAGTGGACGAGAATATGGCTTCGAGTCAGGAACTGCAAATGAAGCGCGTAGTAAGCCGTGCCATGATTACCGTGAAAGATGCGTTCCCTGCCTCTGTGAAATCGGTACGGATGACGGTAGGAGGTCATCTTCGCACGCTGGATGTGACTACCGGTAACGGTGACGCAGATTCTGCATCCGACTATACGATTACCTGGGAGATAGGCGACGAGTATGCGGGCCGTAGCGGGCTTTATTTCTCCGTGTTTACCTTCACTCCTACCGAGTCGGAGGAATTTGACGTGGCGCTGAAAATAGAGGCTTTAGGAGCCGACGGGAAAATGCTTTATGGTGCACAGGCTTCCGGCGTTCCGCTTCTGAGGAACCGGTGCACAAACGCCATCTGCCGTCTGTTCAGTGGAAATACAGGAATCACTTTTTCTGATCCGGACGACTGGAATCCGGCCATCGAGATAGAAATGTGACATCATTCATACACCGAAAGGGCAGAGAAGCGTGTGCTCCCCTGCCCTTTCGGTGTATGAATTGTGCGGAATTATTTCCCCACGATGTCTTTGTAGTATTTGTCAATGAACTCCTGCGCGGCTACATTCAGCAGGTCGATGACAAACACCAAGGTATCTTTCTTTTCCTTGTTACGGCCTTTGTTCATGCTTTTCTTAATGTCTTCCAGCTTCTCCAGCATGTCTTCTTCCAGATAGACATTCCGCATGATGCGTCCCTCTTTTTCATCTTTTCTAATTCTTTTTCGTATGCCGTTTATTTTCCGTTCTACTGCGGGTAATTCACTTTTCACGGATTCTTTATCGGGTGCAGCTTCTTGTTCCGGACGGATGTTTTCCTCTTTCTGGTTATTTGCTTCAACACATGAGTTTTCAGCAGTGAAGGTAGCAGGAGATTCTTCCGTCTTTTCTTCTGCCTTTTCCTGAGTCGCAACACTCTCCTCCCCTGCCTTCTCCGCGTTGGCGCGTGCTTCCTCAATGCCCTGCCGGGCATCGAGCATTGTTTCATTCAGGTTGAATCGTTGTTTAGCCATAATCGTGGGTTTTACTGGTTATCTAATCGTGATAGAATCTCTTTTGCCAGCTCCATGTAGTCGGCAGCTCCCGTGCAGTTGGGCGCAAAATCGAACACGTTCATTCGCTGCGCAGGCGATTCTGCCAGCTGAATGTTTGTGCGGATGGTGGTATTGAACACCTTCCCAGGGAAATTCTGGTTCATCTGTTCGTATGCCTGACGGTGAAGCGACAGACGCTTGTCGTAGCGTGACATGATATAACCCAGGATTTCAAGTTCGGGATTGACCAGCTTTTTGATTTCCTCGTATTTTGCGGTAATCAGGCCCATTCCGTCCAGTGCAAATACTTCGCAGTTGATAGGAATCAGCAGGTAGTCAGAAGCTACCATTGCATTGATAGAAACCAGTCCGTAGTTCGGAGGGCAGTCAATCAGGATAAAATCATAATGGTCTTCCAGATTGTTCAGCATCATGCGCAGGATGTATTCTCGTCCGGTACGGCTCACCAGCTCCTGTTCGCACTGGTATAAGTTCGGGCGTGAAGGAATGAAGTCGAAGCTTTCTTCGTTTTCATTTTCGCAGAACACACATTCCATTATGCTGGCATTTCCGGACATGGCTTCGTAAAGGGTTTTACCATCCTTTTCCGTGGCCAGACGGAATCCCATCATTTTAGATGCGTTACCCTGTGCGTCGGCATCTATTACCAGCACACGTTTACCAAGAGAATGTAAGGCTTTTGCCAGATTGACGGTGGTAGTGGTCTTCCCTACTCCACCCTTAAAGTTGAATGAAGAAATTGTAATTGCCATATCAAATGTTTTTGTTTTATTACACTGCAAATATAGTCGTTTTTTTTCATTTCTGCCATAAATACAGAAATATTTTTATGCAAAAATGTAAATATTCAAAAGCGCAAGCATATAAAAGTATTTTTGAATAAAAATATAAAAGCATTTTTGTGTGGATACATAAAATAATAATAGTATAAATGAATAAAAGCATATAAACATAAAGACATAAAAACATAAAAGTATTTTCATATAAACATACTTTTATGTGAAAATACAAAATAGATGATAGGAAGATATTTTAGTATAAAATCATAGAAGTATGAACGTATAAAAGAATAATTGAGTAAAAGCATAAAAACATAAAAGTATAAAAGTATAAAAGAGTGAAAGTGTTTACATTCAAATATTCATATATGCAAAAGAATAATAATGTTTTAATACAAATGAATGAAAATATAAAAGCATGAAGCAATAAAAGAGTAAAAGTATTTTTATATAAAAGCATAAAAGCGTGTTTGAATAAAAGTATTTATTATAAATCAGATAATCAATTAGTTTCAAAGTTTGCTTATGTACGGTAAAAACATTATATTTGCAAAGAATTGAGCATGAAAATGTTCTTTGTTTTATTACACCTGGATGGGGAACAGTGGTTCTTCATCCTTTTTCTTTTTGATATTCAGAGAGAATAGGATATATTTGCATCATCATGAGAAAAATAGTAACCATGTTATTGCACACGGTGGTGTGCACTTTATTCTTTATTTTGACAAAATTAAACTTACACAAAGTCCTATTTTCCTGTGAAGGAAGATGGAAGGATAATCGCAAAAAGTAATGTTGTTTGATACAATCATTATCAGTGTTATGTTTACCGCGCTTCCCTGTGAAGGGAGGTGCGTTTTTTTTGTCCTTCATTACCATATTAACCTTGTATATCTTTGTACCAAAACAAACGAAAGATGAAGAAACCAACCAAACGTCTGCTCTGGACGGAGGCGTACAAGCTGATGAACGCCCGCACTCCGGACGGGAAAAATAAGCCGTTCGACATACGTTTTGTGTGTAAGGACGGAACGATAAGCGAATGTTACAACGTGCAGCGTGCCGTTTCGTACAACCGCGAAAAGGGATACCGTAAACTGGTAATGCCAAACGGAGATTTCCGTTACGTGTACGACGTACTTATTCTGCAGATTAACGACACAAAGATATTGGTTAAGTAGTTATATGGCGACAAACACAAAAAACACAAACCGTAAGAAGTCAAACCCGGGAATAAAGGAGTTCAGAGGAAAAGTGACTTCACTCGTAGACCGTGGATACCAGTATATCGGCATGGCCCGCGTGTCGGAAATCCCGTCTGTATCTTCCTCGGAAATGATGAAAGGGGGAGGGGCCATCGGAGGGCTGCCCATTCAGGGCACGTTTGATATTTTCGACAGCCGGCAGTCAAACCCGGTGCCGGTCAGCAATGCCGGGACACCCGGTCTGGGTTACATTCCATGGGGACCTGGCAACATGCTGCCGAATACCATCTACAAGCTGGTAGGCAGTCTGCCGTACACGGCAACCGCCATCAAATATATTATCGACCTGACCGTAGGGCTCGGGCCGCAGCTCATGTACCGATGGTCACGCTATGTAAACGGTACGGTAAAGACTGAGCTGATTCCCTTCAAGGATGCCGGACTACTGATTCGTAACCGAATCATGGAGATTCAGGCACAGATTGACCAGCAGAAAGCAGAAAGCGGAGAAGAGCAGGGTGGGGGAGGCACAATCACCTGGTCGCAGGGCGTCTCCGGAGAGGAGAAGAAAGATTCCGCACAGGTTGGGACACCGGAATACGAGCTGAAGCAGCTTCGTGAAGACTATCGCACCTGGGAAGAGACCGATAAGGAATGGGACAAGTTCTGCGAAAATAACAATCTGGAACTTCACTACCTGAAGTGCATGACAGACGACGCGCACATGGACATTTATTTTCCGACCATCGGTCTCAGCATCGGACGGAAGGACGAAGAGTGGGACCCGAAGATTGTGAAATTAGGAAACATTCCGGCGGTGTGCTGCCGAATGGAGGAAATGGACGAACGGATGCGCATAAACTACGTGTATTATGCGGAGAAGTGGCGAAAGGATGCCACGCCAAAGCTGGAAAGAAAAGATGTAGTGGCCTATCCCACACTGATGCCGGAAAATATGCTTACGGAGCTTCGCCGTCAGGTGGAAAAGAGTAAGAACCGTCCTCCGAAGAAACGTACCACATGGTTCTGCTGCCCAAGCTATTACCCTTCGATGCTGAAACCTTACTATCCGCAGCCGTCCTGGTGGAGTATCTTCCCGTCGATGACTTACGATTACGCCACGACATTGATTACCGACAAGGCCATGGCCCGACAGAATGCAACTATGTGGGGGAAAATGATTTTCATCAACAACGAATACCTTCGTGCGATGTTCGATGAAATGGGAGCGGATACTACCGAAGCGAAACAAGCTGTACGTGACAGTATCTATAAGAAGGTGAATGAGTTCCTTCAACGCCGCGAGAACAACGGGAAAACCATCTGTCTGGACTCGTTTGTAGGTCCTGACGGAAAGACGATGCAGCATGCGGTGGAAATTGTGGATGTGCCGCAGCTGACAAATTCAACTGAATTAAAAGACGAGCTTGAAGAGATTTCCAGCATTATATTCTTTGCTTACGGTGTGCATCCGGCCCTTATTGGTGCGGTTCCCGGTAAAAGCGGTAGCAGTGGGGGAACTTACCAGCGCGAATTGCAGTTGCTCAAGCAAAACCAGCTTTCTACCCGGCAGCGCATTTATCTGCGGTTCCTGAAGAATATCTATACATTCAACAAATGGGACAAGCATGGAGAAATAGTCATCCGTCAGCAGACATTTACCACGCTCGACCGTAGCGCAACCGGCACAGAAGAGACAGAATCCACGCTATAACATACATTTTTCTTCTTCTTTTTTTGGTTTTATTCACAGAAAAAATCCCGGCAAAACGTCTGATTTGTCGGGATTTTTGTTGATTTTCGCTCAAGTGTTTATTAATAGATTTTTCAGTGGCGATACTACGCCACTTCAGTCGCGCTTAATAGATTTTTTGGTGGCGTAGTATCGCCACTGAACTCGCGTAACTACGATTTTTCTTCATCTTTGCTTTTTGAATCTTTATTTTCCGGCTGTTTTTCATGGCTTGTGTTCCCTTGAATGGCGTTTAAAAGATTGATAATCAATCTGTGTTCAATCCGCTTTATCATCAGAAACTGGGTGCATGTCTTGGCTATCTGTGCAATGATGAAAGAAAGCATCAATATAATAGAGATGAAAAAATTGTACAACAAGTCCCTTGTTTTAGTCCCGTTAAAATATGAAAAAACAGAAAAGGCTATTTGAGCACATACGAAAATAGGGAAAATAAAGTTGATTGCTTTTAAGATTTTATCTTTCATAATCTGTTTGTATTTTTATGTATAAATGAATGTATAAAATTACTGTTCTATTTCCACACGCAGATAGGGCATTCCGCCTGGTAGCATTGGCCATATCTCCGCGTCTGGTGTAAGCATCCGCATCTGTTTCGAAGCGAGTCCAAGCAGGCAAAGCTTTTCTACTTCTGTATGGAATCCTGTCCATAATCCTCCATCTTTTGCGAAAGCAGCTTGCAGGAAAGAAGCTCCGCCACCTTTATCTTTAAAGAAGCCTTCAGGTAATTGCAACAACATTTCTCTGATTTCCTGCCGGTGCTTTTCGATACGTTCCGTATGGAATCCTACATTTACATTGGTATTCTGAATAGAACGCACAAAAAAATGAAGTCCTTCTTTCTTGCATTCTTCGTACTCTTCGTGGCTGCAAAACATGCAGTCGGCGAAAATTCGGTCTACGTTTTCAGTATTCAGTTCGGTCATGGCTCTGTGATTTTAATGTCGTCAAGGTTATTGAAATTAACGATGATCTTTGTAATAACGTACACATATTCTTCTCTGCTTTCACCTCCCAGATAGGTGGCTGTATTTATTTCGTCAATATCCGAATGCGGGAAAGCGCTCTTGAAAAGTTCTTTCAGCATAATGAGGTTTTTTTCGGAGGCAGTAAGGTGATGCCCGTAGTTTGTAACAGACGATACATCAAATCCTTTTTGCTTCAACATTTCTACCTGCTTTTTTATTTCCCTTTCACGACTGGAAGGAAAGATTCCTCCTCTCAATATGGCTGTCATTTTGTACCGGTCGAAAATAATATCATCTATATTCCCGGTTCCTTCGTTGTGCCACCATTCTTCAAATGATTCAGTGATAAGTTTCAACCTTTCCCTTGCATCCTCGTTCGATACCTTCATGCCAAGCTGTTTTCTTAGTTCCCGGTTCTCATGGTTGAGTGATCGTATTTCCTGGATGTATTCATTGTACTTTTTATTCAGGCTGTCTTCATATCCAAGTTCGTTCAGGATGTCTATTGCATTCTTATGAAACAATTCAAGCAATGCTTCTTTTGTACCCTCTTTCAGGCTCCCTTCTTTTAGCATGTAAAGCAATAAAGAGATTCTTTCGTTTATTTTCTTCTGTTTCTCTGTCAGCTTTTCGTAAAGCATTCCGTCCGGATCAAGAACCGGAGTATTATCATCGTTCTTTTTAAAGTTGATTTTTCTTTCTTCCATGGTTTATTCGTTTTAAATGTTTTCGGCCAGCAAGTCTGCTATGTCATCAAGTCTTATCAATTCACTTTCCTCGCATGAATTTATGCAAAGAATAATGAGTCTGTTTATCTTTGCTTTTCTATTCATTACTACATCCAGCTTCGTTTTTCCTCGATTTGCATCGTTTAAATACAAATGCTCATTTACCGCTTCTTTCAGTTCTTCAGATGGGTCCTGTTCCGAAGATTTGGAAAATTGAATCATCAGTCTGACAGCTTCTTCTTCACTTTCTTCCAATTCACGTTTTTCTATGTAGCTATAAGTCCCGCTTTCGTCCAGTACAAAAGATTCCAGGTCGGCGTATTCGTCACAGTCGTATTCTGACTGTACTACGTTGACAATATCCAGTGCTTCATGCGCCATATCCCTTTCTCCTGAATCAATATATCTGTCACATTCATGAAAGAAAATGTCTCGTATATATACAAGCTGGTCCTCGGTAAATTCTTTTTTCATGGTTTATTTTTTAATGTGATAACAATCATATAATTCTCCGGTAAATATAAAAAATTATTTCATTTATTATTTTTTACCTTCTGATTTTGATTCCATAATCTTACTCCGGTAGTGGGTTATCAAATATTTCTTTCAGTTTATTCATTGATTCCTGAATACGTTTTTCAAGGTTTTCCATGTAGTGGTCATCATTTATCGGATTGGGGATAAATGTTGTTACTACTCCGTAACGACCTATGTCAAGAGGAAGAGGGAAGAACGCAACAGTATCTACTGTCGTTCCTGGAATCAAATTGACGGTAATGCTTACGCCTTTAATGTCTTTCACCATCGTAAACCAGACGCTATGATTCTTACACGTTGCGAGGTTCTTTATCAGTCCTTTCTCTTCCAGTGGTTTCAGGTATTTCGTAATGTATAAATCGGTGTTTACTGACTTCCTATTTAGTTCATCATTAAGGGATTTATTTGCGGCCATCAGTCTTTGATAAATAAACATCCGTTCTGGGGATCTGAATGTTTCCTTTACTGATACATCGGACTTGAAAAATGTGATATGGTCTTCGTCTGCCTCTGTTTCGATAATGACTTTCATTGAGTTTTCGCGTGACGGCTCATTCAGTCTGAACATGATGCGGCATCTGCATGGAATAACCCGCAAGTCTGTGATAATTCCTTTCTCTTCCAGCGGTTTCAGGTATTCAGACACATATTTTTCTATTGAGTAATCGTTTGCGGTCATAGGCTTATTTCTATTTGATAAATTGTTCTTTTATATACTTTATTCCTTGAAGGATATATTGTTCAATTGTCTCTGTGTAATGCGGGTCGTTCTTCGGGTTTAGAAGTCCGGCCCTGTACAATGGCCTGTATTTGCAAAATCCAGTAGTGGGATAAAAGAATACGCAGTCTTCATTTTTACCTGGTTTTAAATGCGCGGATATTTCTTTCCCATTTATGTTTTCTACCAGCGTAAACCAAATATCTCTCTCACAGTCTTCATGAACGTCCTTTATAAGACCTTTTTCTTTTAGCGGTTTTAAGTATTTGGTGATATATTCATTTCCTTCCTCAAGAACAACTCGATAGCTCTTTTCATCATACTGTTTCACCCATTTCATTTCACCTTCTAACCGTTCTTTAGCATCTGTAATGAAATAGAGTATATTTTTTAGTTCATCGTATGAAACCGAGTAACTAATCGCAGAAAAGAACAAAGTAAACTTGATTGTGTTTGAGTTGTCTTTTTTGTTTATTTCTGCTTTTATTGGAAGTCCTTTTATCAGCTCCTTCAATTGGAAACGTATCCTATTCAGATTAGGGTAAATTCGTATTCTGTATATGGTTTCTTTCTCTTCCAGCGGTTTCAGGTATTCAGACACATATTTTTCTATTGAGTAATCGTTTGCGGTCATGGTAAATATGTTATTTCAGTAGTTTTTTAATCTTTGCTACGAGTTTTGACCAGGCTTTTTGACAGATTTTGGAAATTCCTTTTTGATTTATTTTTTCGTCATAATCGCCTGTATTAATATTTCTGATAGACTCTCTGTACTGAGGATAGTCAAGCATGTTAAGAAGCCGGTTGTCGCTGGATATAAATTTCTGTTTGTCCCACATTTCATGCAAGACTTCTTCACTGAATACTCCTTCCCAAAGTAACATATCTTTCAGTGCATCAATGTTTATTTCCTTGACTCCGTACTGGAAACATTTATACTGGAGGTAATTGGCATACATTACGGCGATGGCCGGACGGTCTATAAGTGTACTTATTATAAGTGCTGAAGGATAATCTATCTTGTAAGTAAAATTTTCAGCGACAAGATTTATCATGAAATAAGTGTAATCAAACTGCGAAGACAGTTCTTTATGTGCATTCAGGAAATTACCAACAATCTCATGATTCATTTTGAAAATGGGAAGTAGTCTCCTTTGCGTATCATTTATTTCTATCTTTGATTTCCCATCCAGTTCCTCACACCATTTCTGAATAGCGTCAGGACCGAGGTCTTTCTGATGTTTAAATTCCATAGCAATGTTGTTTTGGGGATTTATTTTTGTTTTTCGGTTTCTTGGTAATCACTCCATTCTCTTATCTCTGCATTGCAGTAGGGGCACAAAACATATAGCAATGTTTTTTCTATTCTTGTAAATGGGAACTCCCCATCACTCCTGGATTGCACGTCCCTTTTATCGAAAGTAAACTCACACCCGCAGAACTGGCAGGTCGCTATTTTCTTTTTGTATTTCCCTTCTTTGATAATTTCAATCATATTGTTACAGGTTACGACAGCACCACATACATGGCTGCCAAAAACAGATAATATAATTTGGTTTTACTCATGTTTTTTTAGTTTTGATTAATATCCGTTTTCACATGCTTTGCAGCAAAATTTCTCACGATTTCCAGCATCGGAATCAGTGATTTCGTATTTACGACCGCACTGCTGGCAGGTATATTCAATCACGTCCGACTGATAGTATTTGCAGGAATCTTCCGCTTTTACTTCCGTCCCGAAATTGGTACATTTCCCGTCGCCATAGCTGTTGCATGTTGCGCAGGTGGGGGAGAAGTTTTCGCAGTTGTCTAATTTCACTCTGACTGTCACTTTTTCTTGATGTGAAGTGAAGTAAGGTTGCTGAAACTCTTTTCCATTTTTAAAGTCTATGCAATAAAATCTAAACATTAAATAGCTAAGGCATTTAATGTTATAATCAGAGATGACTCGATATATATGGCTCATGTGCCTTTCCCCGTTACCACATTCAATAGCCATGTTGGAATAATCAGGTATTGAATCTGCTACAATACCCATAAACTCTTTAAATGTGTTTTTTATGACTTCCGGATCATGCTGTATATACTCATTTGATTCTAAGTCACGTCCTAATATTTCGAGTTTTAGATTTATCGAATTGCATTTATCGCAAAGTCCTTCATATTTAATAGCTTCTTCTTTTTTGTCGAATCGGCTACCATCATTTGTTTCGTATATTTCTATTGCTTTCATAATAAATTTATATTTAGAAGTTCGGGGTTATCGTGAATATTACCTATTACATCTATATCCATTTTCTCCCACCATGATATAGGAGGTTGCATCCAAATATCCAATTGGTCCTGATTGTTCAAATCACAAATATTGGCGATACAAAAGGCTGCTCTCTCTGGGATAAATTTCACCAATTTTGGAAAGTCTACGTTGACAGTTATTATGTCTCCGTCGTAGATTTCCGTTTTGTCCTTATCTTTTCTCCCGATGAACTGGCCAACCGTATTTTCCTTATAATGGTTCCAGAATTATTTTCTATGTATGTTTGAGTCTTCACGGACCGCAACCATTGATTACGGATTTTCCCCCAATATTCAATATCAATACTGTTGAAAATATGCCTGCGAATTTTTGCAGCTTTTTTAGCAGATTTCATAATATCTTCGATAGGCCGGCACATTCTTCGTTGAATATCAAAACCAATTTCTTCGATTCTGTTAAAACAATTCACTTTTATGTAACATAGCCCGATTTCCTCTACTTCTGCAAAGACAAATATGTCGCTTAAAAAGAATGGATTAGGTGTCTCATATATTTTCATATCAATTATTTTTATTTTTCCGTATTAGGTATTAAGTCTTTTATGTAAGCCCATCTTATAAGTCCCCAATCTTTAACATAATCATCCCATGCAAAAGGTTCATCTTCGGAAGGGTATATACCATCGACATGATAAGCATGTACAGCGTTTTCATAAAGGAAATATTCTTCATAATTAGGCTCTTCTTTTACATCATTCCACACGCTGTCTATTCTCCATTCTGCGACATTTACACAAGCATTCTCAACATCTTCCTGTGAAATTGCGCTTCCTCCGTAATAAACCAAGCATGCCAGATTTTCGGCTTCCTTTTTAGCTGCGTTTTCTATATCTTCTCTTTTCATGGTTTTTCTTTTAAGTATTCTTTATTCAGGTGATTGTTTTCTATAAGCCATTCAAACATTCCGATGGCTGCGTTAAATGTGCTTCCATCATCCCCCGTATCAAATCCAGTAAGATAATTTATCGTCTTGTCTTCATTGAATGAGAAATAGGCAATGTCATCTGTGGATATAAACAATCCCCAACGATTGTTCCCTAAAACTATATCTTTAGGCATTATCTTCTGAATACGTGTAAGGCTCCATGCAGGAACATCTTTTCCCCAGAGAGCGTCGAAAATTTCCTCTCCGGCCATCAGGGTTCCGTCCGGGTGCTTATGGAAAGGGCTTTCAAGTTTTGCGATTCTTTCCGGTGTCCAATACTTCCCTCTCAATGTGGGAGGTTTTGTTTGCAGTTCCCATTCCCATGATTTTACCCGGCTGTTAGTGTGGTGATACACCATGTCGGCCGTTTCCGGTTTCAGGCCCAGCGAAAGAAGTATTTCCGACTGGTCGCGTGTGGTTGCTATTTGTGATTTGAAGTCCATATATTATTCCTCCACTTTTACAAAGATTACACCAGTTTTATCATTTCGACTTATATCGCATTTACCTACAAATGCTTCAGCAAAATCGTCACACATCGGGAAATTCTCGTTCCAGAAAAAACATCCTACACACGATGTAGGCTTTTTAGATGGTTCAACTCTCAGCTTCACAAGCCCGCACTGAAATGTTTCTCCGACCTTAAATTCTTTCTTTTCCATATTATAATTCCATTGATTTTTGAAGTTCACTAACAAGTACATCTGCCTGTTTTGTAGCTAACTCAGCCATTGATTCAAGTGGGTTATAGGTTGTTTTACTTGCATGGAGAGCTATATCCTTACTTGAATATATTCCTTGTAATATTGCAATTGCAGACTGTATACGTACTTGCTGCCAATCTGGATAAACATTTTTGAAATCCAGTTCGGTATCAAAATACGTATTCCCGTCAGAGCCTTCATATACACTTTTTGCACCAGAATTTGCAGTAGGTTGAGAGTTAAGGTTCAACTTAACTTCAACAATTTTCCCGGTATATAAAACTTTTGCTTTCATGTTTTATTCCTCTACTTCTACAAAGATTACATCAGTTTTGTCTTCTCTTTCAGCATGGTAACAACTACCAATAAATTCTTGTACAGCTGTGCAATATTCCAGCCCAACCAGGTCACATCCAGTACAAGTACCTATCTTTTCTTGTTTAACTACTCTCAGCTTTACCAGTCCGCATTGAAATGTTTCTCCGACTTTAAATTCTTTCTTAGGCATATTTCAATCTTCGTCTTTAGGGAACAACTTCTCAATATCGTTGGTATAAAAGCTCAGTATATCTTCAAAATGATCAATGTAAATACCTGTTCTTTCTGCTAAACAATTAGGGAATCGTTCAGTATCTATTTCCAATATCTTATCAAAAACAGTCGTGCAATTAGAATATTCTATCCATACCGCAAGACCATGGCCCATTTGCCATTCATATTGATCAATCAGTTCTGTGAGTAATTTTAATTTTTTGAAATCCATATCCTATTTATTTTCATTGTTCTTTAATCGAATTTGTTCCTGAAGCTGTTCAGCATTCTTTTTCTGAAAGTTCGGACACTGATATACATCTCCAAACGCAATTAGTACCATGACAGGGAATAGCATCCCATGCTGGCAACTTCTTCCAAATGCGTCAGCAAATGTGCAGTCTTCGCACCGCCCGTTTACGTCATACGCTGCCATATTATTTTTCTTTTTTATCGTTCTGTATTTCAGATAATTTATTAATCACTAAGTATGTAAGCATAAATTCTATGAAAAGGATGTCGTAATCCAAACCGGAGAAATAGCTCATTGCCATAACGAAAGCCACAAGACCTACAAAAATTGCTGTAGCAATAAAATACTCTTTCATCATTAATACCGGAATTTGCTGAATTGAATTACTGCCATTGGCTTGCTGAAATCATAACCCCGGAACCACTCTTTCCAGTCGTCTACCGACAGACCATCGTTGGCCGCAAGTTCTGTCAGTTCCGGATATTTACCGTCGATGTCAAAGAATTTGAAAGAGGCACATCCGTCGCGATCCAGCTGGAAGGTAAGTTTCTGAATACCTGTTCCTGATTCCGCAGTCAGACAGCCTATTGTTATTTGCCTGCTGAAATACGGACGGCCTTCCCACTGACGGACGGAGATAACCGCTTCACCTTGCTGCACCTCGTGTATGCGTTTTGCCCAAAGCGGGAAGTTGGTCCGGATGGTGTGTCGTTTTTCGCCGGAAAGGAATTTCTCACGGAATCCGGTAGGGTTTCCCGACCGGGGATGTTTGGTCGGGAAAGATTGCGAAAGCATGAGCACGTAAGTCTTTTTCATAACTTTTTTAGATTTCATGTTCATTGTTTTATTACATTTTACCTACCGCAAAAATAACAATTTTAAACCGAAATCGCATTAAAATTGTTTCTAAATTTCATAAAACCTCCGATTTTTCGTTTTTTGTCCTTCAAACTACCGAATCAGACCGCTAACTTTGAGGAAAAACACAAAGACTATGTTAGTAACGAAAACCGAAGAAATCAGGGCATACGTGCCCACCAGCGTGTACAGCGGCGACCAGTCACTTCTCACAATCATGGAAGAGACAGAAGAGAACATTCTTGTGCCGATACTTGGGCGGAAACTCTACGAAAAGGTATGCGAAGAATACGATAAGGCCATGGAAGAGTATGGCGGAGTGACGGCGGCCTACGTGGAAAAAGAAAACCTTACACCCGAAATCCGTCTGATACGTGCCTGTCAGCTTCCGGTGGTCTACTTGTCGCTGGCCAACAGCACCGGCATTCTCACGGTGAGTCTGAACGACGGCGGTGGACTGAACCAGGTGTACACCGACGGGTACGACAAGGCCGACGAGAAATCCGTGAGCCGGTTTGAGCGCGATGCGTTTTTCAAGGGCCGTCGCGGAGTGGATCGTCTGCTGGTATTCCTGGAAGAGGATGCGTGCAGTCAGGCCCCCGTGTTTGCCGATTTGTGGCGCGAAAGCCGTTACTTCTACCTGCAGGGAGACTTGCTGTTTACTACCGCCATCGAGATGAACCGTTTTCTGGACATCAACGAAAGCCGGGAGAAATTCATCTCCATGTTGCCTGACATACGCTATTGCCAGAGCGCTTACATAGAGCCGGAGATAGGGGAGGAACTGACCGATGCGCTGGTGAAATGGTGCACGCGCTCGCTAAAGTCCGACCTTTTCACGGGAGAAGACAAGGATGCCATAAATGCGGTGTGGCAGAAGGCGGTGGACCGTCTGCGCATGGCGATGGCGCTGTACATCGAGTCTCGTCGTCAGGAAAAACAGCGCAAGTACAGCGAAAACGAGGCAGCTTACTCCATGACAAAGGCCCGCAAATTTATCTCCAACCATCAGGATTCTTTCGGAGAGTTTATCAAGGATTCTCCGCTGTATGTGCCGCCGATCACTGAAACAACCGGACCGGACAAACAGCCCATATTCGATTACGACAACCAGGACAACGCCATCTTCGTCATGCGTCCGCAAGCCTTTACCCGGCACTGATTTTTTGTCCTTCATTCCCAGTTGTCATATACCTAACTTTGGAGTATAAAGAAACGACAAATGGATACGACAAACTACCAGATACATCTTCCGGCCCTTCCCGACAGCTGGAACCGGCTGTCGACCGAAGAGCTGGAAGAGGTGAACAGACTTTACAAGCGTAAGGAGGCTATGGCTTCGGCAGGCGACGAAGAACGTGCCGACCGCCTTTTCAAGCTGAAGTGCTTCATGCTTTTTCTCGGACTGAAAATTGTGCGTCGCACCGTGACCGATGAAAATGGTGAAACGGTGTTTCTCTTCCGGCGCAAAGGGATTCGCCACCTGTTTGAGCGCATTCCCATGCGGGCATGGCAGGTGGACCAGTGGATAGACCAGAAGCTCGGTTTCCTGGACAATCCTTTTGCACGCACCGTCACTCCCTACGGAATTATCCGCCTTCGTATGGGGACCCTTCGTCTGAAAGCACCGAAAGATGTGATGTCCGATGTCAGCTTTGCGCAGTACCAGTCCGCACAGAATCTGCTTATCATGTACTGGGATGCACAGAAGGTTCTACAGACGCTTGTAAGGCGAAAATCGACCCATGCCGCCATCCGGATGCAGTTGCGCCGCATGAAGCAGGCACGATGCCGGTTCCTGGCCACGCTGTTCAACGAATCCGTGCGCGAGACGGGAGAGATACGCGAAGGACGCTACCTGCGCAAGTGTAAGCGCCGCGTGTGGTCGTTCAACTCCGGGCAGATACAGAGAAACGCCCGTTGGTTTAGCATGGTAGAAGCCCGCATGTTCCCCGTCATGGTGCAGTATTTCCAGAGTGTGCAGGAAGCCTACGCACGCATGTATCCGGAGCTGTTCACGCCTAACGGGAAAAAGAACGGACGGCAGAACCCTATCAAGATAGAGGTGGAAATGATTAACAACATCATGAAGTATCAGGGATTCAGTGACTACGACGCAGTGTACGACAGCGAGGCGGTCCGCATCCTGGGAATTATGAATGCCATGGCCAAAGAAGCCAAGGAAATTGAGAAAATGAATCAGAAATACAGAAAAGGGAAATGATAACCGATTACCAGAGTAACGCATACCGAATTTCTTACCAGGGCGTGTCCATGATAGAAAATGCACTGGAAAACCCCAACCTGATTCAGGTGGGGGTGGTTCCGGGCTGTACCATCATGGTGGCTCCGCAGAAAAGCTACGGCATAGATTATCTGCCCAACGGAGAATACCGAAGCTGGACGCTGACGGGATACAACACCCGTCTGAACCGCACGGAGGCACACTACATCTATGCCCGTCTGGAACGTGATTCGGACGATGCCATGGTGCTGTTTTCCGTGAACGACTATGCTACTGACGGAAGCATCGGCGGAGAGAATCCCAGCGAAGATTTCTATTACATACGTATCGGAAGCATTACCGCCACCGACAGTCTGGAAGCTGCCACCCTCGACCGTGAAATTACACTGGACTACGGTAAGCTTTCTACTCCTGCAGGTAATGACCAGGATGCAGCCGGATGGAAGGAACTGTTCGAACTGACCGCAGAAGGATTGATCCGTCCGCTGAAACGTTTCACTTCCTTTATTGTGCAGGGCACGCTTTCCATTATCGGCAAGCTGGTTATCAACGACAAGCAGATTTCTGATGTGGCACGCCAGGGAGATGAGGGAGATTTCCTTCAAAGCGACGAATCCGTGCCCACAACCAAGTTGCTTACTGGAAAATATTTAGACCTTCTCAGACAATACCTTATCAATAAAGACCGTGAAGACTCCACGAAATTCTTGCTTACGATGATGGCAGGAATTGTGGTGGGAGAGAAAGGTTTTGCCGAAGGTTTAACCGGTTTTGGCGCAAAGATAGATAAAAAAGGATACGGAGAAATGCGCGGACTTCGCCTGTGGGAATTTCTGGAGGTTCCTGAACTCCGGTACAACCGTGTAGAGATTTTCCTGGGGATTAAATGGCGTGTACCTGGTGCTGGAATTATTCTGTCATGCACACCTGATACGGATTCGGAAGGTAATCAGCTTACAACTGGAACTTGTACACTAAAGCTGGAAGAAGGAGAGTTTGGTGCGGTATCTAAGGATGACATTGCACTTGGTATCTTCCATTTTGGCGATGAAAGGGATGCTACCGAGGATTCAGACGACAGCAAAGGTAACTTCAAATTTTCCGGATTTGCAACCACCTATTTTCGCGTGACGGAGGTGTCGGGAGATAATAATGAGACATTCCGTTATGCACTTCGTCCTGGATATACTATTCATCCACAGCCGCAGATGAACTTTTCATGTTACGGGAACTTTACTGATGAAGCAAGACAAAGCTCAGCATACGAAACACGAACATATACCCGGCTTCTCTGGAAACAGAATGACTGGGAATTTACGGTTGGGAATATTGCCATGCAGTATGGCGACCTGACGAATTTGAACATATTCGGGCTGAACATGTCTGGTTACTCCATGTACCTTAATTCTGTGTATTTTACTGGTACAATAAATCAAGTAAGACCAGATGGAACGCCGGTTCTTGTGGCAAATGACAGAGGTCAATGGGAAAGTGGCACAAAATATGAATTTTATGACCGTGTAAGCCATGATGGTATATTGTGGCTATGCGTAGCAGAAGACGGGACAGATACAGAACCATCCAAGGAAAATGCTGATTGGCTTCTACAAGTAGATAAGGGTGAAGATGGAGCTGGGTTAACTTATATTGGAAGGTGGAACTCAAAATTGGTAGTTCCCAAAATGGGTTCAGTAACAATGAATGGAAGCACTTTTGCTGCAAAAGTAGCTACCACTAATCCCCCGTTATGGTGTTGGACAGATAATCAAGGAAATAGATTCATATTCTCTGATGGAGGGTATGTAATGACTGGCGAAGAAAACACTTCAGAGTATGATATGATTGCCAGTAAAGGAGAAGATGGAGTTTCCATAGAAGAGATCTATACGCGTACTACTGTTAATTCTACGCCGTCTACTCCAACCTCCCCGCAAATAGATGATTATATACCTTCAGGGTGGACACGTACACAGTCAGGAATATCTTCTTCTTATCCTTACGAATGGGTATCAAAACGAAGGAAATCTTCCGATGGCGTATGGGGACTGTTTTCTACGCCCGTCGTGTGTGCGCAGCTTGGAGAGAAAGGAGCCGACGGGCTTCAGGGATGTGCAATACGCGAATCTGAATGGGCTTTGAATACGGAATATCGCAATGATAGTGATGTAACCGATGGTAGTCTTCCTGTTCGTTATATAGACGTGGTGCTTGTAAGAAATAACGCCATGGAAACAGGTTGGGACGCATACCAGTGTTTGAAAACGCATGTATCGAGCAGCAGCATTACATACGCTAATACGCAATATTGGAAAAAGTTTGGAGCGAATGTAGGTTCTATTTTTACATCACTGATTATATCAAAGAATGCAAAAATACAGTTGTTTCAGGGAAACGACCTGCTTATACAGAAAGATAACGGTACGGTTACTGCAGGTATGACAGGAAGCAATTCAGGTAGCCTTGTGCGTATTTTTGCCGGAAGCACTTACGAGAATCGTGCTTCTGCTCCCTTCCGTGTGACAGAATCTGGTGAGATGTATGCTACAAAAGCACACATACAAGGTGAAGTCGTAGCTACGAGCGGGTCTTTTTCCGGTGAGTTGAAAGGAGCTACAGGAACTTTTACCGGTTCTCTTACTGCAGGAGATGCAAATGGTGAAAGGATTATAATAGATTCTGGAGCTAAATCAATAGGATTGATTAGTGGTAATTTACTATTGTCTTATTGGGAGTTTTTTAATCATAACGGATTTAAGTCTTGTAAATTAACATTGTTGGACAACGATTATGAGAATGTTACTATATATCCTCATGAGATAGGTATTTCAAGAGTTGATTTATCAGCAAAATTAACCCCTTCTTCACTTACAATATCTTCCGGTTCCATTAGAACAGAAATTGGTTCCAATAGAATATATATGAGTGATGGAAGTAATTCATATATAGGATTTACAGGTACCGCAGAATATGTGCCTCCAAATGGGTATTCAAAAACTCTTTATTTCAGAAACGGAATTTGTTATAAAATATCATAATCATGAAACTGAATTTTAAAGAATTACACGTTTTCAACGGTCTTTCACGCGTCACGGAAGCAGTGGAAGATGTAAGAGAAATGTTTGCCGATGCTATCTACGCATCGGGCAGGGGAGTTGCTTCGCTTGAATTGTGCCGTAAGATATACAATTCAGATGGTGAAGAAGAATATGACGAAAAAGAAGTGGAACTGATTAAGGAATATTCCAGGTTCGGGAACCCACGTTTTATTGATGCTATTGACAACATGATTGAAAAAGCAAGAAAAAATGATACTACAAGCAAGTAACGGATGCCTTCTTACTCAGAGTGAGGAAGTTCCAATTAGTGAAAGACGTTTTGAAAAATCAATGATTGTTTCATCCATGGAAGAAGCGGCATTGTGGAAAGAAATACCAGAATCAGAAAAAGACTCTATGATTGAAGAAGGAAATCTGTTTTATCCTGAGAATCTGGATTATAATTTCCTGAACAAGCTCGTATCTTTAATGGGAAAAGTATCATCAGATATTAATAACATTAGCCTTACAAACAATCAGGCATTGGAACTAAAGCGTTTATATCCCAGTTTTAATGAGGTAATCGGCACAGAAGCTCCTTCTGGTTTTAAGTTTAATTTTGATGATGTGCTTCTTGAAGTAGTGACTCCACATACTTTATCAGAGGATACTATGCCAGACCAGAATCCTATGCTTCTTTCACTTTCTCCTGATGAATCTGAAAAAGTAATTTATTACAGACCGGTTCTTCCGGATAATAAGGAAACTGTTTAATGAATATTATATAACAAAACACAAACGATTAAAACATGTAATTATGGCAGATAAAAAATTATCAGACGTTACATCCGTTGAAGATTTTGATTATTTTCTTGGTGTAAAGAGTAATGGGGATGTACAAAAGATGTCAAAAGATTCCATGAAAAAAGTAATTTCTGAATTAATGTCATCATTTTTACAAATAGATTCTCCTAAAAATTTTATAGTTTCAAATCCGAGCAATATGGAAACTGGAATAATCAGTATAGGAGATGCATCTAGGGAAATATCAAAATCAGAGAAATTGAATGAGCCTTCAGAAGATATTCCTTTCATAAGAGGAATGGACTCTAACGGGAATCCTATATATATTGGTACAGAACAGTTTTCATCAGTTCTGGCGGGACTTATTGGGATTAACAATACTTGGTTCAGGGATGGTGGTATTGTCATAAATCCGGATAATTGTTTGAATAATAGGGTATATATGATTAATATATCTCTAGGAACTATTAACTTCGATTTATTCACTTATGGGAATTTATTATATTTCAGTCAAGGTGAATATCACACGCAAATAGCAATGTCCATATATGACAATAAACGGTTTACCCGTATGTCTTCTAATGGTGGTAATTCATGGGGAGAGTGGAGAGAATTTTAATCATAGTTTAAATGGACTCGATTATAATATTAGGCCCTATTGATTTTAATAAGCCCGTTGCCATCTTGTCCTTTAACAATAGATAGAGTAAACGAAGAGCTAATAATATATGCATATAAGTTATAACTAGCTGTAGACACTGTCCATGAGCCATCCGATAAGTTCTTTGTTCTCGAATATAATTTACCTGCATAATCGACAACAACCTGCATTTCTGTGTTAAGAGATGTGTATCTTACTGCATATCCTGATATGTAATTGGCGGTTGGGGTTATTTGATTGATATACCCTGACACAAACATTACAATCATGCGCGATGGGCTGGTAAGCCCATTATCCAAGTCACTTTTTGTAACTCCTTTCAGTAGAACCGCTCCCATCAGTTCCGTCAGTGCTAAATCTGCCTGGCGGAACTTATGGGAACGGCTACTTTAAAAAATGATGGATTAATGTCAAAATCAGGTTTCCTGAGTGCCATTGGATTAAAGTTGGAAGGTGATGCCAATAACGTAAATAACGGAGTTTATAAATTTGACTCACAACAGGACAATATGCCTGTGAATTATGGCATATTAGTTGCATTTTCTTGTGACGGATGGATTCGTATGCAATTATGTGCAGGTGGAGATAATGGATTAGCATATATAAGAATGCATTATAATAGTTGGACATCATGGAAACAACTATAATATTAATTTCCGAAGAGAATACTTCAGCTCGATAGAAGAAACATTCCCAGCCTTGTATGTAATCTTATATTTGTCAGTTCCGGTTCTGGATACCTCTATCGTAACGTTGCTCGTGTAGCTATATTCAGACAGCTTAGTTACACCAGCAGCATATATAGAAGCCCATGCCAATATATACGTGGCTAAATACTCCGTATTACTAGCACTAGCACGAATTGAAAGTAAATATATACTTGCCGTGTTAGTTTCTCTTATTTCAACGGATTCCCCAACTTGAAGTATTGTTGTTACCGTGCTATTAATTCCAATAAGTTCCTCCAGGCAGATTTAGCACTGGCGGAACTTATGAATGGAAATAACTTGTTTCCATTCATGGTAAAAGATTTTTTGTATATAACAAACAGAAATAGTATTGATGAACTTAACGATGTTGTGGAGTCCGGCATGTATATGATTATTCCAGGTTCGGATACCTACGGAACTCTGTTAGTTTTTCAAGCAGGAGTTGGAGCTGCTGGAGCAACTGTCCAGCGTTACTTTCATCCTTCAGGATTAAATATTACAAGAATTAAAAATTCAAATAGCGAAAATTCTTGGGCTCAATTATAACTCAATCCACCCTCTCCATGTACCGTCCACCTTTGCTCTCCAATATCGTTTAATTGGATACATCGAGAATGCTTCCTGATACATATAGGCCGGAGAAGCAGGGTAAGTTTTAACTATGAATGTAGCATTGTTCTCTAAAATATTTCCATTGTATATATCAGTAGACAGAATATCTATATCATCTATGTTGGACACTCCAGAATTATCACCCTGGCTGAATTTAGCAGCGGGGTGAAGCCCCGATTTTTCTAATGTTGCAATCCCAATAAGTTCCGCCAGAACTTGTAAAAAGCCTCGTAAAGAGGCTTTTTACAATCCTTTTAATTGTCTTACAAACGAATTGTCGTCAATCTTTGCATATATCATCGTAGTCTTTATTTGTCTATGACCGATTACTTGCTGTATTGTAGTTATAGGAACATTTCTATTAATCAATCTGCTTGCGCAAGTATGTCTTGCAACGTGAGCGGTTACATGCTTGTTAAGTCCACTTCCTTTAAGAGCGGAAGATAACCTTGAATTGAATCTGCAATTGCTCCCCACATAAAAAAACTCTGAAAGCCGATTCTGATACTGACTATATATTTGCTCACCTCTTCCATCAAACAGAGCAAAAAGAGGTATTCTGACATGTGTATTTGTTTTTACGGAATTATATTCAAGCCAAATCCGATTATTTTCCAACTTGAAGTTCTTTTCGTTGAGAGAAGCAAAATCACTTATCCTAGTTCCAGAATAGCTCATGAATAAGAATTGATTGATAGTTAGCTTTTTACTTTCTGATAACGTCCCAGATGCTACATAATTCTCAATCTTACGTATGTCATCATCACTTAACGACTTCAGTTTATAAGTATTGTTCAGGTCTTTTGGATCATGGTAAAAAGCGAATGCATCCGATGGAACCTTATTCCCATACAATTTACGTGCGATATTATAATATGTCTTAACAACATGCATTTCCTTGCATACGGTTGAATATTTAAGTCCGGAATTAATTAAAAATCCCATGAATCCGCGGAAGAAATCCTCTGTCAATGATATGACAGGACAAGAACCTTTGAATTTTTTTATAGTCTTCAAAACATTTGCATGTATTTCTATAGTCCGAGGTTTTAACCCTCTTTCATTCATGGATTTTTCCCACATTGCATACCAGTCTGCAGAAGCTCCACGTTTTGAATATATGTCATGCAATTTAGACAATGTAATTTCTCCAGAATAAGTTAGTTCAATCTCTTCCAGGTTATACACAAGTTTTCTGATTAGCAGGTTAAGATTGGCGGCATTTGGACTTTTAGAAATAAGTCCGGATTCTTCACTCCATTCGTCATTAAACACTCTGACATTAGTATCTAGTTCTATTACAGAACCATACTGTGAACATTTCACAAAAATAGCTAGCATTCCTCCGTGTACACGATGTGTTACAAGCTCATACTTAATTTTATTCATAATGATTATTATTAGATGCACTATAAATATATTAAAAATTAAGCATAAACAAAATGTCAATCATAATAAAAAGCTATATTTGCAGCTATAATTCTTAATGAATTATTAGATGCATAAAGGGGGATATTTCCAAGAGAGGTATATTCCCCTTTTTATTGTTTTAAAGTGCAAATAAGCATTCAATTATCAAAAAAACATACCCATTTTATTCGGATATAAATATTTTTTGTAATTTAGCGGCGTGATAGGGAAAACAGGGATTCCCTTCTTCGATGAGAGTTTTATCAACACAGAAAGGAGACAAGCGATTGTCTCCTTTTTTGTTTTTGTCCTCCGAGAAACCGTCGTTTTTTTTGTCCTTCATTCTCCAATGTGTTCTTCGTAACTTTGTATTGCAACTAAAACCAAATGTTTAACTAAAAACGACGACAAAATGAAAAAGATGATTTTAATGTTTGCACTGCTGATTTCTGCAGTGACCGTTTTCGCACAGGGAGCTGTAACCTCTGAACCTTCTACTGCCGGATTCGTAATCGACCTGGGCACGTTTACCGGAATCGTAGCACTTATTTCGGCCATCGTGACACAGATCCTGAAAGTCATTCCTGCTATTTCAGGAAGCAAACTCGCAAAAATCGGTGTGAGCGTAGCGGTAGGTATGGTGGTGTGCGTGCTGGCATGGGCACTTCAGCTTACTCCTCTGCTCGAAGGATACCAATGGTGGGGAACGCTTATTTACGGACTGGCTGCCGGCCTTAGCGGATGCGGTTTCTACGATGTGGTAAAAGCTATTGCCGCTCTTTTTAAGGATAATACGGAAGAGATGGAATAACGGGGAGTCGGAAGGAGGCACGGAATGGACGCAGAAATGGTGACGGCCATAAGCGCAGCTGTTGTTTCTGTGGGTACCTTGATTTTTACTCAGTACAACAAAATGACGCAGAAGTATCGTGACAAGATGAACGATATGAAGTTGGAACGGTACAAGCAGGAAACCGAACGTCTTAGCTTCAAGCGAAGCGAAAACACGGCTAAGGTATTTGGTGAGCTGTGGAAGGTGCTCTACGAAACAAAGGCCGACAGGGTGTACATCGTACAGCCGCACCCGCTGGGTAATGCAGCCTTCCTTTCCATCTATTTCGAAGTGAAACGCAAGGGGGTGTCGGGCATGAAGGATAATGTGCAGCGGCTCCCCATGAGCGAAATGGCAGTATTCAGCAGAGGACTGGCCGAAAACCTTTTTCTCTGCTATACGGATATAGACTCTCAAGTGAAGGACAAGATGGCCAAATCCCTGTTTATAACCAATGGCTGTCGCGCCGTAGCCATAAAGAGGCTGAACAGCGCTTCCGACTGGGTAGGAAACATCTTCTGCGAGTTTACCGACGAAATGGAGGTAAGTGAGGAACAAACCCACAAGGTGCTGCACGATGCAGCGGTGAACATACAGTTCATTCTTCCGGAATACCGGGAGAATCCCTATAAATAGAGTTACAAACCAAAAACACAACACAAACAATGGACGAAATCAGTTTTAAGAAGGGAGCTGAAGGCTATGTGGCCGAATATACTTCCGAAGGACGTACAATGGTGCAGATTCAGGGTGTGAAAAGCGGAAGGCTTTCAATCTCCCAGTTTATTGACACCATGGAACCAGTCGCAATGGATACAGTGAATTTCACCAATACCGTCATCGAAATCAACGTACCTGCCGGCATGAAGGTGCGTCTGCTGAGCGATGTAGAGGTGAAAAAAGTCAAGGCATTGGTCATCAAGGATACCGCAGCAGCCGGCGGTGGCGGAGGAGGTGAAAGCTATGTGCTCCCGAAAGCCAGCGACTCTGCTTTGGGAGGAATCCAGACCGGATTTTCAGAAAGCGGAAAGAACTATGCTGTAAGAGTAGACGGAGCAGGTAAAGCGTATGTCACGGTAAACTGGACAGACACCACATATACCAATGCTACAACAGCAAAGCCCGGAATTGTAAAGCAGGGTGCCCATGTAACAGATGCTACAGGTTCGGAAGATGCACATACCGTACTGAACAAGCTGATTGACGAGCTTGAAAAGGCCGGGGTTCTGGCTTCTGCATAACCACAGTCACAACACACAAACTAAACTAGACACGACATGAGAATCTGGATTGATAACGGTCATGGTGCAGACACCAATGGGAAGCAGTCGCCCGACGGACGGTTGCGTGAATATGCCTATGCACGCGACATTGCACGCCGCGTGGTGGATGCGCTAAAGAAGAAAGGGCTCGACGCGCAGCTGCTCGTTCCGGAAGCGGAAGACATTTCGCTTCAGGAACGGTGCGCACGCGCAAACCGGGTGAAAGACAGCATCCTGGTATCCGTCCATTGTAACGCTGCCGGAAGCGGCACGCAGTGGATGACCGCACGCGGATGGGAGGCATGGACCAGCGTAGGTCAGACCAAGGCCGACAAACTGGCCGAATGTCTGTATCAGAGTGCGGAGCAGGTGCTGAAAGGCATGAAGCTTCGCAAGGACACCGCCGACGGCGACAGCGACAAGGAAAGCGGTTTCTATATTCTGAAGCACACCGTATGCCCGGCCGTGCTTACGGAAAATCTTTTCCAGGACAATCGCGAAGATGTGGACTTCCTTCTGTCGGATGAAGGCCGCCAGAAGATTGTCACGCTGCATGTGCAGGGAATCTGTAAATACCTGGGCGTATGAAACAGCTTCCGTGGATACTGGTAGGCTTGCTGTCGGCCGCGCTCCTCTTTTCGCTTTTCTTCCGTGGATGCGCGTCGCCGCAGTCTGGACAGGGTGATACCGTATGGCTTCCCGTCAGGGTAGATACGATACGCGACACGGCAGTTGCTCCTCCCGTGTCAGAGCGTCCCGCAGGAACAGACACCGCATGCCTTCCGGTATATCGTCCGCAGAAACCGTCCGGGTCAGCTTCCATTCCGGACAGCATAGCGGATACGGCTACGGTTGTTTCTGATTCGCTTTCTACAGGAACAGACAGCGTAGACGTGATTATTCCTCTCACAGAGAAGGAATACCGCACGGACGACTACCGGATAGTCATTTCAGGGTATCGCCCTCAGCTGGTGTCGGCAGAGTTTTACCGACGCACACAGACGGGGGTGGTAAATGCACCGGCACCGAAAAAAAAGAGGTGGGGGATAGGACTGAGCGCCGGATACGGGATAGGGCTTTCAGGGAAGGCAGAACCGTTTCTGGGCGTTACGCTTAATTACAACCTGCTGCAATGGTAGCGGCAGGTTGTTTCTTTAAACACAAGAGAAAAACACAGGGCAGACGTGCCCGATAAACAAAGAAACGATGAGTAAGAGTGAGATTTTTAACACCATCCTCCGCATGGTATCGGAGGAAACGGAAATACCGTCTGCACAGATCCTTTCCGGAAGGAAGGACACAGAAACGGTAGATGCACGCTATCTGCTGGTGCATTTCCTTTTTCAGAGCGGATTGAATCCGTCGTATATCGCTGCACGAATCGGAAAGACGGAGCGTGCCGTCAACCAGATTCATACCAATTTCGACCAGCGTTTCAGCACACAGAAAATATTCAGAATAAGTTGCGAAAGAATCAGGAAGAGGTTAGGAAATAACTCATTCCCAGAGTAATGCTTCGTCCGTACCTTTGTCATGTCGGGAAATAGTTCACGACACAACACAAACACAAAACAGTATGACAATCAAAGGTATGGATGGCCAGAGTTACAACGTAACCGGCCAGGGACAAGGTAATTTCAACACTGTGGGTGCAGCAGCTGGTATCGCATCATTTTTGGGAATCAACGGTGGTAACATTCTGGGCCGTAATGGCTGGGGATGGAACGCAGAAGGCGTATGTTCAGACAACATGCCCGTAAGCCGTTATGAGTTGAACATGGTGGAACAACTGAACGCAAAGGATTCAGAAATCGCTTTGCTGAAGGCTGACAAGTACACTGACCAGAAGATCGTGGAAGCCTATAAGGACTTGCAGGGTCAGATCAAGGAACTTTCAGTGGAAGTTCGCTCCAACAAGGACGCTCAGACCGCTGTCAACATGCAGCAGGCCGTTTACAACGGTACCAACACCGCTGCTCTGCAGTGTATGCAGAACAGCATCGCCGCTTTGCAGGCTATCACTAAGACATACATTCCGTCAAGCAACGTATGTCAGGATGGATGCTGCGGATGTCCGTCTGCTCAGTAATCAACTGCTGAAATCCGGGGGAGGGTATCGGCCTTCCCCTTTCCGTTATGATTTTCATACTCTACACAAACAACTCAAACACGCAGCACAATGACAAACGCACAGATTCTGACCGCTGTCATCCTGAAATGGGGTGAGCCGGTCATTCCGGTTATGATGGGCAATACGCTCAACGGTATTTCTGCCGGTATGCTTCCGGTGGAGAAGTTATTCAAGTCAATCGGACTCGCAGGCCCCGGATGGCAGATTTCCAATGAAATCAATTCGCTGGCATCTTTAGGAGGGACAAAAATGATCCGTCCGTTCCTTGAACGATTTGTATCCCGCATTCCGGACGACATGATCCCGGAACTGGCTCACGGATATGTTGACTCTGCCATCCAGCAGGGAAAACTTTCCATAATCGACGGATTTTTCACCTTCGACCGCAATGACCTGGTGGAACTGAAGAAATACCTGGACTGCAACCTTCCGTATCAGAAACCCGAGGAATATGTGGTGAAGGTTCCGCAGCAGCCCGCACAGCCGTCGCACCCACAACCGCAGCCTGCACCAAAGAATGAAACACGAGAAAAAGAAGAGAAATAAGTGCCGAATACAGGCGGCCTGGTGTCCTGTAAAAGATATATAACACAAACACAACACAACTATGATTCAGTCAATTACTTTGTCTGGAGTTCCGACAGCTACCGCTCAGCCACTGACGGTAAACATCACTAAGAAACTGCGGCAGGCTTATTGCGTGAACAACGGCGTTCAACCTACTGCTACCGTCGTATTCAGTGTAGCAAGCGTCACAAACAACAACACGCAGAACATTGCGCTTATCAACGCAGCTGTAACTCTGACCTACACTCCGAAAAACGGATGTGCAGCAAAGACTATTCAGTGGACCGAACAGTTTACAGTAACCTTCATCGGTGCGGCAAATACAGCCCCTACCAGTGTGGTAGCTACAACTTTAGTTCCGCAGGTATTCTCTTACAATGAGAACGGTTGCGGTTGCTCTGCTTGCGGCGCACTGATTGCAGTCCCGGTCACGATTACTGCTACCTTTCCCGCTTAACGAAGTTCAGGCAGCCGCGTTTAGCGCTTTCAGTCTGGCATCTGCCGATGAACCCGTAAAAAAGCGAAGGAAAAGGAAAAATGTTTGAGTGGCTTCCCGTCCGCGAGGGCGGGAAGTTTTGAAGAAACTAATTTAAAAATATCGAGATATGGATAGAGAACAAATGATCTCCCGTTACGAGGAGCTGTATGATAAGATGAAGGACAGCAAGGACGTGAAGAATATGAAAATATTCGGCGAAGCTGCTACCTATTATTTCAAGGAAATGGCAAAGATGCATCCGGAAATGGCTATGAGCTGGCTGAGCCACCTCGAAGCAATGTGCTGGGATAACTTTTTGTCGGAAACAGAGGCCGTGAATATCGGTAAGACCATGGTCAACGAAGATGGGTTGAAAGGATTCCACTGGGGGCATGACACTTTCGTGGCTGCCGTGAAACAACTCGGAGGAGTTCCCGAAGAAAAACCTTCGTACAACTCGTATGCACTTTGTGTCACAGCCAACATGATTTACAGCGACATGGCATACAGCATCGCTGAAGACATGGGATACAAGACACCTGCCGAAGTGCCGAACGAAAAGATGGCCCTTTCATGCTACAAGAAAGCTGTGTCCTACCTGAAAGACAAGGACAAGAACTTTCAGGTGCGCCGTTACTTCAAGAAGCGCATGTACGGAGAGCAGGCAGCCATGTAACAGCTGCATAGAAGAAAAGCTGGACCTCCTTATACGTATGGTAGCTCAACTTGACGGGATAAGAGGATTTGGCTCTAATGTGCTGGCAAATGTGGTGGGCGATATAATTATGAGAAAAATATGATGTAGTTTGTCTTTCCACCCTATATGAATGAAAATGCAGCCGGGTTTTGTCGTTTCTTCCCCGGCTGCATTGTTTTTTTATTATCAGTATGTACCGTTAACTGTAAATTCAAATGTGTAGTCATTTTTCTTTCCTTCAATCTCTATCGGGAAAAGTATTTGTACTTTTTTACCTATCCAAATTTTATTGTCAATATCATTCTGCATTTCTTTCTTACTCTTGTAGAAACATGGAATGATTGATTTTTGTTTCCATTCAGAAGGAACATAAACGCCAAACCCCTGACTGAAATATACATTTGACGTAGGGACTATAATATCGTTTAGCTTTCCGTTTTTGGGTATGCTTATGATTCCCTGACTTTTATCTTTGTCTATGTATTTTACTCCTTTGTGCATAATCCGGCTTATATTACCTGTATAGTCCATAAAGGTTACATCATCCCAATTTATTTTCAGTGTTTTTTCTGAAACATTTTTCAGCTCAAATTCAAACTGAGTGGTAGAGTACCACCACACAATGTCAATGTATTTATCTGTGTATCTGTATTTGTTTACAATCTGAGCCTTTTTATTTTTTGAAGGGACTTCATCAGAAATCTTTACTATTTCCGAATTACCAAATGGATCTTTTGAGTCTGAAGGGCTTTCAACAGAAGAAAGACCTAAATCGTAAACAGCCATATATGTACTTCCGCAAGAAGTAAACAAGCACATAATTAAAATTAAAGTCAATGTAAAAAATAAGTTTTTTTTCATAATTATAAGTAGTTTGTTTATTGCAAAAATATTGATTTGGTTGTGTTTGAGTTTCACAATTTCTGATTAAATGAAAAAAGTGCTGAAAAACGGTGTAAAATATAAAATGTGAGACAATTTTAATTAGATTCCCTTTTAAAAAAGTAGTCTTATCCGATATATATACAGCTGTTTTTTTGTCCTTCTTATTTTTGTGTATGTTACTTATTTTTGCTAAAAACAAATATCATGGAACAGAGAGAATTATTATTTAATGAGGAAGGCAAATCATTTGTATCAGAAACAAAAGTAAACTCAGACTATAATCTTCATATCGAAATGGAGAGTGGAGGAACATTGGAGATTTATCAAAGGGGAAGTGATGAAGGAAAGTATAGGCGTTCATATATTGAACTAAAGTGGGGGGATGTAATAGATGCAGATTTTTGTCATGCAGTCTATCCTAAGTATATTAAAATTGTCGTATCGAGTAAAGTCACAAAAGCAACCATAAGGGAGGCAGGATCATGAAACCTATTAAGCTAAATACGTTTAAGCTTTTGACGTATAGATTCTGTGAGATTAAGAAGAAAAAGCATATATCTCCTCCTGAAGAAAAATACCTCGTACTCGACAAAGGAAAGCTTGATGTAAACAAATTAAAATAATATGCCATGGCAGATATACAGAAATTAAATAAAACTTTTTCTCGTGAACAGGTTTTGCAATCGGCAGAAATGAACGCTATAACGAAGAAGATAGACGAACTCGTTGATGGAGTAAATTCTTCTTTAAAGCAAGTTCCTGAAGGATATGTAACAGAAGAAACTCTTGCGCAGAAAGGGTACGCCACCTCTCGGGATTTGAACAATGCGATAGGAAACATAAACACAGTACTTGATGAAGTAAACGGGGAGGTGATATAATGGGAACGACAGCAGACAAACTAAACAAGTTAAAAGAAAGCAAAGCCGCCATAAAAGCTGCCATCGAGGCGAAGGGTGTGGAAAACGTAGGAGAAATCCTTTCCGAATACCCGGCTAAAATAGCAGCCATTCCGACAGGAGACGAATACGCCCTTGAATCGCAAATGCTGATACTGCCGGTACGTTCGACCATTATCACCACGAGTGAAGGAAAGACTGCAGCGATAGCCACAAACGACCATATCAAGATTGTAGATTCCGACCTGAAGCATTACACAGTAAAGGAATGGAACGACCGAAGCGTGGCAAACAGATTCGATAACGAGCTCATTGCTCCTCCAGTAGGTCTCTCTCTGGAGTGCAACGGAATTAGAACGATATTGTATTGGCCATGGCAGGGAGAATATTACGCTACGTCCGGCACTACAAGTAAAGTATCAAACGCAATGCAACACTCCGTATATGAATACGACCAGATGACAGGCGCAAGAGAAGGAACGGACTACCACGGGACTGCGGATAAAAATATTGGCACACACGCCGCAGGAAGCCACTTTGCAGCAGACTGGAGCGTAACAGTAACGGAAGACGACAAGCTTGAACTTTATAGCGGCAATACCAAGCAACGTTGGATAATGGAAAAAGGATGTGGCAACAGTAACGTCATGTTGGTAGATAATTACGCCGAACGCCTTGAAGTCATGTATGTACAGAATGAATGGCTTCGCCACAGGTTTGCCATCTGTAGCGGCATAGCATCTTCTGAAGCAGAAGGCACAATAACCAATGTGGAAATCCTAAATTCATCAGGCGTACAGGCTCAGGTAGGTGAAGATATGTTTTTCTTCGTAAACGGCCAGAACACAGGTTTGAAAGCAATGTACAATACAAATAATAAGTATTCAGTAAACAACGCATACTATTTCAAACCTGAATACGCTGAATGGCTGTACGAACAGCAGAAAACAAACGGTGTAAACATGAACGACACCGGAGTAAACTCCGCCGAACGACCTCTTCTTTCTCCGGGTGAAAAAGGAGCGGAAGCCATAACTGTAGACGGGTATTGGTATATCATTACCCCATACATAAGCAGACCGGGAAACTCTAGTACAAATTATGACTGGAATATGGCAGATTCTCATGCTGTATATTACATCAAAACACTTGAAGGGAAGTATATGGCAGGAGAGAAAGAATTATATCCATACTGGACGAACAAAAGCATAATTTCAGGATTGATAAACTATCTTAACAGTTATGAAAAATGGGGTGTACCTGCAGTCCTGGGCGGCTACGTCTGGAGCTGTGTCCGCGTCAATGGCAGCGGCGCCTGGTGTGTGGGCATGGGCAGTGGCTACTTGGTCAACCTCAGCACGTACGGCACCTATAGTGTGGTGCCGGCCTCCGCTTTTTGATTTATCTCAGCCGTGCGGAGCACGGCTCATCAACTTTTTCATTAAAATATATTAACATTTAATACGAGACAATAGAAATGAATAGATCCGGGAGGAAACATTTGGACGCACCAATTATTCAGGACGTTATACGCCTGAATAATTGTCTCATAGAAATCAACAGCAAAGCTTATAAAGTCATAAGCAGAACATATATAGATCCTATGCTGAAGCAAGGCGCATTGCTTTTTAGTTACGCTATGCGCCAGGTTCGTGGAATGGACTATTATAAAAGAGCTACAGAACTGACATACGAGTTGCAGTTCGGTATATACCTGATAGTGGCTCTTGGAGGATGCAGCAAAGAGAAAGCGTCTATAATAGACGTTTTGTGCGATAATATTTTATCTTCGCTTGCGAGGATAAAGAATGTCAGATCCGAAAAGTCTTGAACTATGTCGGCAGAACTGTTTAATGATAAAGGTCCCTGTGCTTGCGGTGAGCAAGCTATTTCGATTAACAGGGCAGAAGTCCTGGGCGGCAACGTCTGGAGCTGTGTCCGCAACAATGGCAACAACGCCTGGTATGTGAACATGGGCAATGGCAACTTGAACAACAACAACACGAACAACACCTATAGTGTGGTGCCGGCCTCCGATTTATCAGAAAAAGTGCCCGCCTGGATAGCTGCCGAAAGCGACTGCTATAAAAACAAGCACGCATCGCTCGAAGCAGCATCGTTTCATTTCAACCTGTCGCGTATTTATGAATTGATAAACAGAATAGACAACGGCTACCATCCACAGACAAGCATCTGCTTTGTCCTCGATTATCCTGTGTATAGGGAAGTTTTCGCCGCCAACTACACCGACCGCATAGTGCACCACTACGTTGCCCCGATGCTCGGCGAGATATGCGAGAAAGTCCATGAAGCCAATGGTGATGTAAGCCACGGCAACCGTATCGGACATTCCGCATCTACAGCCATCGAGCAGATACAGCGGAACATCCGTGATGTAACGGACGGCTACACAAAGAAAGCCTTCGTAGCCACAATGGACATATCAGGCTTCTTTATGTCGATAGACAAGGAAACAGCATACCGCATCTTGCGGAAATACGCCGATATGTATTACGATAAACCCGATAAGGAAGAAAAACTCTCCCTGCTTCACACCCTGATACAGCACAATCCGGCCACAGACTGCGAGCGACGCTCCGATATAAAAATGTGGGATAAAGTTCCGCCCAACAAAAGCCTTTTCGGGCTTCCACCCGATAAAGGACTCCCGATAGGAAACTTCTATTCCCAACTCCTCGCAAACCTCGTCATGGCGGAAGCTGATGCGGAAATGATAAAAACCGGAGTGAGATACACACGGTTTGTAGATGATATATGCGTGGTGTCAGAAACAGCAGCCGAAATAATCCATGCCCGGAAAGTATTCATAAAAGCGACCGGACGGCTGAAACTAAAAGTCCATCCCGATAAATTCTACATACAGCCGGCCTCACACGGAGTAAAGTTCTGCGGAAAGGTAGTAAAGCTGAACCGTATCTACATATCCAACCGCACAATACATGCCCTCCATACAGCGATAGAAGAATACAGCCGGATACCGTCGTACAGCAACGCCGTACACGTCATGCAAAGCATAAACAGCTATTTCGGCCTGATGAAAGGAACAGCGTCCTTCAACATCAAAAAGCGCATAGCCGGGAAAGCCCTGGAAACATTCTCCGAATGGCTGTATTTCCGCAACAAGAACGGACGGTTCATCTGTGTGCTGAAAAGCAAATACAAACCCAACAAGACATCATATCTAAACCTGAACGACTATGCTTCCATATTCAGACCACCGGAAAGGTACTATCCGAAAAGGAGGCTCCCCCTACAGCTCCGCGAACCTGCATATCTGCGAGCATAACGGACAACTGATAGCAACATTTAAAACCATAGACAACATGAAGTACGCAAAAATCGAAAACGACCATCTACTCGTCAAAGAAGTAGAAAAAGGACAGGAAGTAGGCGGCAAGCTTACTGAAGAAGAAATCATCGCACAAGGCTACAAGCCATACTGCGAGATGGAGAAACCCGAAGGAGCAGACTTCTTCATCAACCGCGAATACGAAACCTGCATAGTGCAGGAATGGGGAACGATAACCGAAGAACCCGGCATAAGTCGCGAAGCACTGCTGTTCTTTATCGAGAATACAGACAGCAACTCCGTTATCACACTCACACTTCCGGCAAAAGACTACGCCTCAATCATCGAAGACGAAGAAATCCAGTCAGCACTGAAAAACAAACCATCAATCTCAATCGTGACATTATGATAAAATTTACAGAAAAAGAGATTTACAGTACAGAAGGCTTGTACATAAATCGTATCGGAACAAACATCTATTTCAAGCGTGCCAACCGTCTTCCTTCCGACATGGAGGAAATATTCAAAGAAGTAAGCGATCTGCCCACCGACAAACTGGGAGCCGCAAAAGCCGCGAAGATATTCGAGATAGACGGCTACGACACTAGCGACGCGGTAAACAGCTTCACTCTCGACGGCGAATCCGTTTGGCTCGACAAGAACACCCGCGTAGGACTGATGAACTCCACCCAGATACAGAAGACAGCCTCGATGCTCACCACTACACTCTGGTTCGGAGGTAAAAGCTACACCCTCGAGTGCGACACAGCTATACAGATGCTCTCCGCTCTTGAACTGTACGCCCTGCAGTGTTACAACGTAACGGCACAACACAAGGCGAATGTGGAAGCCCTGCAAAGCGTGGAAGAAGTGGAAGCCTACGACCACACAACCGGATATCCTGAAAAACTTAATCTGAACACAAAATGATACTCATAATCTTATCAATGGCCGTCATCCTCACATACGTGGGGGTGATGGTTTACAAAACAAAGGAGATACCTTACTCCATTAGCGACACATACTATTCGCTGGAACATAAGCTGTGGTTCGGCTTCACCATGGCCGCAACCGCCCTCCTGCTCATGCCCGCCATCCTCTCTGCTACCCCCGAAAGTTATCAGTTCACCGCATTTTTGATGTGCGGAGCGTTGCTGTTCGTGGGTGCGGCACCCAATTTCAAAGCCGGAATGGACAGACCAGTACATATTGCGGCTACCGTCATAGCGGCACTGAACAGTCAGATATGGGTAGCACTTACCTGCCCGTGGATGCTGCTTGTATGGATAGCGTGGATATTATATGTCGGCGTTCGCCTGAAACAAGTATGGAATGGCGATTTATGGTATAGCTTCGTGTTGTGCAAACCGCTGTTCTGGGCGGAGGTGATAGCGTTCGGGATGGTGTATGCGGAAGTGATGGTTAATGGATTATTGTAATATACGTACATTCTTCCCTTTCGCCACTTACCACCCCCCCCCTCCACAATAGCCTGTAGGGCCTGTCAAAACAAATGCAGCAAACCTCTCGAGTGGTTTGCTGCATATCGCTCGAGAGGTTTGCCGCAAACCACTTTAGAGGTTGCTGGCGAATAGTTTTAAAACGGTGTCCGTTGAACTAACGGAAACCGTTTTTTTGTCCTTCATTTCCACATTTCGGGTGCCTAACTTTGAGGAAAACAAACACAAAGACATGGCAAATAGTTTAGGTACCAGACTGGCTAGAATCGACGTGCTTATCGGAGGTGCGGATCAGGCTCGCAAGAAAATCGAGGAGATGCGCAAGGAATGGGAAGAACTTGACAAGGTAATCCAGGAGGCGCAGCGGAATATGGAAATGTCCGTTGATACGGTAGATTATGACAAGAATAAAAAGATATATGAGGATGCTTTAAAGAAGCAGAAACAACTTCAGAAGTCAATCACTGAATCTGAACGAAATGTTAATACTGTACAGAAATACCTTACAGATATTTCCGGACAGACTCTGCGTAATTTGAATAACGCCCAAAGGGGATTGAGGGATATGTTGCTTGGTGTTAATCCGAAAGACCTTAAAACGCTCAATACAGTTCGCGATTACATCAAACAGATAGCCGATGAAGCACAGCGCCGGAAAGGGAACCTTGTAGAGTTTTCCGACATCATCGGAGATATTGGCAATGTGAGCGACAAGTCGCTTGGCATGGCCAAACAGCGCTTACAGGAACTTATATCATCTACTCGCCTAAACACGCAGGAAATTCAGAAATACCGTGAACAGCTTGCTCAGGTTGAAGCGGAAGAAACTCGTCGTGTCTCACAGCGTGCTCAAACCACACTAGGTAAAGTCCAGACCGGCACATTCGACGGGACAATATCCCAGACAAAGGAAGCTATCAAGTTGCTTGAACAATACAAGCAGCAGCTAAAGACAAGCGATACAAATGGAGTAAAGGAGGTAGAATCGGCCATCAATTCACTTAATGAGAAGCTGAAACAATCATCTGCCGAATTTACTTCACTGGAAGATGCGCTTGATAAAGCTGAAACGGTTGGTCAAGGTACGTTCGACGGAACCTACGAAGACCTTGAGAAGCTGAAAAAATCGCTAGAAGAGTATAAAAAGAAGCTTGAAGTAAGCGATACAAAAGGCTTGAAAAAAATTGAAGATGCGCTGAGCACGATTGAGAAGAAACAGAAAAGTTCCGTATTAAGTGCAGAAGAACTTAACAAAGTGATTCTTACACTTAAAACAGCTCCACTGGAAGATTTGCAAAAGGCCGCGGCACAACTTCAGCAAGAACTTTCGAAAACCGAACGTGACGCAGATAAGTATGTCGAAACTTCAATGAATCTGCGCCGGGTAAACGAGCAGATTAATGAAGTGAAAAGAAGCTGGCAGGAACACGATAACCAGATTGTAGCTACCATCAAGCGCTTGACAAGTTATGTGCTGGTATATGCCGGATTCAATGAGGTGGTAGGACGTATCAAGCAGTTGTATCAGGCTAACTTGCAGCTGAGTGACAGTCTGGCCGACATCGAGAAGACCACCGGGCTTTCCACTGAGTCGGTAGCCGAGTTGAGCCGTGAAATTGACAGTATCGACACCCGTACCGCACAGCAGGAACTTCACGACCTGGCATACGAAGCCGGTAAGTTAGGAATTTCTGCCAAAGAAGATGTGTTGGGATTCGTGAAGGCAGGTAATCAGTTGCTCGTGGCATTGGGAGAAGATTTAGGCGGTGCCGAAGCCGTGCGCCAGCTGATGAAGGTAAATGCCATTCTGGGTGAGACACAGAAGCTCGGAGTGGAAAAAGCCTTGCTCGCCACCGGTTCTGCTATCAACGAAATATCCCAGACCAGCCGTGCTTCTGCCGGTCCGATTGTCGATGTAGTAAACCGTATCGGAGCTATCGGAGAAGCGGCAGGACTTTCCATGTCCGACCTGATTGCGCTGGCCGGTACCCTCGACGCGCTTGGTCAGCACGCCGAAATGGGTGGTACGGCTTTGAACACCTTTATCTCTACACTTACCAGTAACACCACCGAGGTGGCGCAGGCTGTGGGACTGAGCGATGATTACTTGAAAAACCTGATTGAACAGGGTAAAACCATTCAGGCCGTAATCGCGGTATTCGAGAAAATGAATGCTATGGGCGGACTGGATGTGCTGGCTCCGATCATGAAAGACCTCGGTAGCGATGGCGAGCGTATCAAGCAGGTGCTCGTTACCCTTTCTTCCGGCGTAGACGAACTGAAGGCACAGGTGTTTACTTCTTCACGTGCGTTTAAGGAAGCTACCAGCGTGACGGATGAATACAACATCAAGAATGAAAACGCCATGGCCATCATGCAGCGTATGGGGAACGCCATCAAGGAATCGTTTATCAACAGCGGATTTGTGGAATGGCTCACGGATGTGCTTCGCTATATTTCGAGCATTCCCAACCGGTTTGAACGCGGAGAAACCTCAATCCGACTGATGGCAGTAACAGTTCAGGCTTTGGTAGGAGTAATGATAGCCACGTCTTCTGCTGTGCAGAAAGCAAGTGCAAACATTGTGCTGTTTACGAAAATGGTAAAAGCAGGAACAGCATCTGTGAATATATTCAAAATAGCCTGGCAGTGGCTTTCAAAGGCTATGATGTCAAATCCATTAGGATGGGTTGTATTAGGATTTACTGCGCTGACCTCTGCTATTACTTATTTCAAGAAATCAGTAGACGAAGCAACAAAGGCACAGTCGGAATTTGAAGCAGCTATACAGAAGGAAACATTTGAACTTTCCAACCTGAAATATGCGATTGACAAGGCAAATGTATCAAACGGAGAGCGTGCGGCACTGATTAAGCAGCTGAATGACAAGTATGGTACCTACCTGGGATTTATGGTCACTGAAAACAACTATGCTGAGAAGCAGGAATATATTTACAGCCTGATTAATGCCCGCCTTCGTGAAACGCTGGCGCTGAAGATGCGCGACAAGATGATGGAAAACATTGCCGACAAATACACCGACCAGATTCAGGAACTTCAGTCGAAGATTATTGCTTCGCTGAACAATATGGAAAACGTCGGAGAGACGAATGCCGGCGATGCCATGGCCCGTATCATGGACGGGATGAATAAGGTAGTGGAGGAAGGCGGTAATCTGTACGACGCGCTGGATGGCTTTATGGAGAAATACAACAAGAACATAAAGCAGCTCCCGTTCAGTTCCGACGCTTTGAAACTGATGAACATCCTGAAAAACATCCGGAAGGAAGCCGGACAGACTCAGACTTTCCTTGAAAGTACGCAGCGTGCTGCCGAGAGCAAGACCGAAGAGCTTATGCTGCAAGACCTCCGTAAGTCCAACCAGGGCATTCTTTCTTCTTCAGACATACCGGAACTGAATACCTATTTGCAGCAGGCGACTACCTACGTGCAACGTCTGCGTTCAGATGTTGAATATTTGAATGCAAAACGTGAGAAAGGAAAGAAATTGACTGAGCTTGAAACTGCAGAACTTGAAAGGCTGAATGAAAGGAAAGAAAAAGGGATAATGCTGAATAAGCTCGAGGAATCCAGACTGGAAGAATTGAACGATAAGCGTAGGAAGGGAGAGAATCTTACCGATTCAGAACTGAAGGAACTGAAAGAGAAGAACCGCCTGTTAGGTGTATATCAGTACAACATAGATCAGGTGGAAAAACGTATTAAGGCCATCGGACTGGAGTCTGTATGGGGACAGGGAGTATCGCTGGAAACAGCCGGAGTAGACAAGCTGGTAGCTACCTACAAAAAGCTGGAGGCCATGATGAAGAGCATTAATGAGGACAAGGACTATGCAGACACCTTCGCTGCCCGTGGATTCAAGTCGGCCAAGGAAGAATACGAGGCGCTGAAAAAGATGGAAGAAGAAGTGGCCAAGGTGCTGGCTGAGAAATGGGGACGCGACACAAGCGGCAACTGGCTAAAAGTACGTAAGTCAGGCACACGTGGTGAGCAGAAGGAAATGAATGATGAAATCAGTGCGGCTATGTCTGCGCTCGAAGCTTATTTCCTCCGCCGTCAGCAGGCTATCCGTCAGGCATATCTCGATGAACAGATAACTACTGAGGAGATGAACCGACAGATTGACGCGACCGAAGAAGAACATCTGCTGGCACGTGTGGAGCTTCGTAAAAAGCTGTTGGGTGAGGAGAACACCTTCAATCAGAATTTATACGGGATGGAAGGTAAGAACCTGGAATCTACTGCTGCATTGATTAAGAAGCTGGGCGAACGTCAGACCGACGGGTTACGTAAGAACCTTGAAAAAGACCTGCTCGAAGTACAGAACATGGCAGTGAAATACCGTCAGACTATCGAGAAGGAGCTGCTTAAATACAACCCGTTTGAAAGCCTTGTCAACCAGTTTGAGGAGTCGCTTGACAAGCTCCGTCTGCTGAACACCGACGCGGAGAAAGAGTTCCGTATGAGTTTAGGATTTAGCGGGGTAATTGACGAGAATGCAGTGAAGGAAAGAATTAATGCCCTTGTTTCTCTGTCGGAAGATGCTTACAGCCTGAACGAAGACCAGTTGCGGACTTATCTTAGCAACATTGACGCGGTATGGGCCGAAAGCATGAGTCCGGAGCAGATGTCGCTCATGCTGAAAAAGCTGCGTGATTTCTATCAGGATTCCAAGTCCGCTGCCGAGAAGTATGCAAAGGACATCAAGGAAATGATAGACGTGCAGTGGGAAACCAGCGGAAACCAGAAACTTTGGGAGGATCGGATAAAAGGTTCCGACGACCAGAGTGAACTTATGGGTGCTGCAGGTAATCTGGGACTGGCATCCACACAAAGTTCCTTCCTTGGTACTTCCGAAACGGATAATGCCGAACTGGAAGCGCTGCGAATAAAATTGGAAGCGGCAGCGCAGTATTATGAGGAGTTTGAAAGCCGTAAGAAAGAACTGATACAGCAGGCCATTGCTTCCGGCGCTACGCAACAGCAGGCAGAAGAATCTTTCCTCATGGCGCAAAAGGAGGCTTACGACAACTACATAGCCGCAAGGGAGGAGCAGTCCGCAAAAGAACTTGAAATCACGGAGAGCAAACTGAGCACGCTAAAAAACTACACCGATGCAGTAGTAGATTTTAGCGAACAGATGGGCGAGGCTGCATTTGCCGAAGTAGACGACCGTAAGCAAGCTGCAAAAATGTTGCTCCAAACAGCGATGAAACTCACCAAAGACTTGATTATGCAAAAAATAACCGAGTTGTTGATGAAGAAGACTCTTGGAGACCAGGAAGTAGCACAGGAAGCGGCTACAAGTGCTACTGTTACAGCTATTCATGGGTCACAGGCCATTACGGATATGACAGTAGAAGGGGCAAAGACTGCAGGAGATGTAACTTCTGGTATTGCGAGGGGATCAGCAAAAACAATCGGAGACCTAGGATGGTGGGGTATCCCATTGATTGCAGTTATCAGTGCGGCACTTTCCGCTCTGATGGGCCTTGCCATGGGTAAGCTAAACAAGGCAAAGCAGGATGTGGCAGCTGCCACCGGAGTAAGCAGCAGCAAGGGCCGTGTAGCAGCCGGAATGCTTACCTACGCAGAGGGTGACTATCCGGTACTGGGAAACGACGGACAGATATACAACGCACGCTACCAGAAGGAACTTAAAACGGGAGTGTACAGCGGAGGTGCGCATTTTGGTATTTTCTCTGAAAAGAAGCCTGAAATGATTGTGGACGGCGATACTACACAGAAGCTTATTCTGAACTATCCGCACATCTACGACAGCATTCTCACCATTGCGCGGCACGGGCAGCTTAAATCGGCCGCCATGCCGACATTTGCCAGCGGGAACTATCCTTCCATGCCGGCACAGATTACCCAGGTTGCATCCGGAGCTACGGATATGACCATGCAGAACGAGCAGATGACACAAATGCTTGGAAGTGTGGCCGAAGCGCTTTCCACACTGAACGAGCGTCTGAGCAAGCCGATTCGCGCCGCCGTAGACCCATACGGGAGCAAGGGTGCGGTAAACCAGTTGAACAAAGCCAGCAATTTTATGACTAAACGCGGACTGATAAAATAACGACACGATGAAAGGACTACAGATAAAGATTAACAGCCAGTGGGTAAAGCTGTCGGAAGATTTTTCCATTACATTGGAGCAGTCGAACCCGCTTTTCAATGACCAGGGAACATTCTCGTTCCCTTTCGAAATTCCGCTGGAACCCAACCGCGAAATTTTCAAGAATATAGCCGATCCTTGGGGAGACATTAACCTGAAGGACATTGACCGTATGCCCGCAGAGCTTTGGGTGGACGGCGTGATGATATACCGTGGTGTGATAGAAACCGACGATGAAGTGGAGTTCGAAGATACACTTCCCGTCACATTCATTTCCGGTAACAGTGATTTCATGGACCGTATAGAGGGAATGAATGCAAGGGATATTCCTCTCGACAGGGAGATAAAGCTGGGGTATAGGGTAAAATCAGCTTCCACACAATATTCTTATATGGATGATAATTTATTTATAACCATATACCTTAACGATGGAGTAATGAACTACACCGAGAGCAACGAATCAGACCCTTATCCTATAAAGCCATATTGCAATGTAAGGGTGTGTACGCCAAACGATGCAGGAAGCTATAATATATTGGAGCCCAGAAGACCGTACAGCGGTGTATGCTTCTACGTAATGTATCTTCTTGATTGTTTCTTCAAATATCTGAATATCGGTGTACAAAAGAACGATTTGTCCACAATGGAAGATATGTGCCGCCTGGCATTTTTCAGCACGCAGTGTCATACGGAAGAAAAGGGAGATTCGTTTTCTGTATCATGGACAGATATTATGATGAATAATTTTATGGGTTCATCATTTTCTCTTCATTATGACTTAAAGTATAATGTAATTCCAGGTGCTAATTCATACAGAAAAATTGCAACATTCCTTACCCAGAATTTTTCTTATAGCGCGGTGAATGTTTTTGCTACCAATCAGAATTTCCCGGATGTAGAAATGGAAGATTTGATTGAAGACCTGCAAAACGCTTTTGGCGTTCGGTTCTTGTACGATAGTGCAAGAAATACGATGGATGTCATATATATAAAAGACATTCTGAAATCGAATGAAATATCCATTCTTGATGTGGAAATAGTGGCAATGCAGTTGAAAAAATCAAAAGAAAAGACCATACGCCTCACATACGGTCAGGAAGATGATACTGCATTCAATTATGATGATTATTCCAATGTGAAGGAGAAGAATAATTACATGGAGATTCTTCAGCAGGGACAAGCATCCAATGACACTACATGCTATCAGGATAAACTTACAGGAAACTCCTATCGTATAAAAGTGGACGAGAATACTGGAGGAAATCCTTCGTTGTTTGAGGTTGGTGGATTCCGTGATTATTTAATCGGAGGCACATCGACGGAAGAAGAGGAAGATGAAATATCTATCAACTTTGCTCCGGTGATGATAAATGATGTAAACGGTCAGACAGTAGTTTCAGAGGCTATGTCTGGTAAAGAAGGTCAGCAGATTCTGGCTGTATTTGCCGATCAGGAACTTCTGTCGGAAAGAAATGCAAGTTTTAGTCTTATTCCCGGGATATTGGGGGTAGCACCTTCTCGCATGATGAGATACAAGCATGAGATAACGCTGAGTTATCTTTCCGATGAAAACTATGACACTGAATCGGCAGAAGAATCACCCATGCGTACTTACGATGCCGGATATTGCCTTGGAATCATGCGAGGACCTGGTAGCAAATCTGGGATAGAATATAGTCCTAATTACGACGGCGAGGGGAACGATTCGTGGGTACAGACGGTAGCCAACAGTGCTTTCACAGCCGACAGCTGCGATAACTTTGGACGGTTCTTTGATTACAACGGCACGGAGCAGGGTGGAGTAGACCAGTCCGGACGATTCTCGCTCAAGCTGGTGGCCGGGAAAGACAAGTATCCCGCTTCTCAGGCATACCAGGACCGCGGTCTGGTGTCAAAATTCCTTTCGGAGTATCTTTACTTCCTTTACAACCGGAAGACCGTGATACTGACAGTAAGAATGACCATATCGCAGATTGCAGGACTGGATATGCTCAAGCGCTACCAGATAGGGAACTATGTGGGATTCATCAATAAGTTATCCTACAGCATTGACCGTAGCGGGATTACGGAGGTGACAATCGAACTATATACCATTTAATGAAGAAAAAAACATGGCAATACAGGTATTACAGCAGCCGCCACAGATAGCATTTGCAGGCGACCCCATAGTGGTTAAGGCAAAAACCACGCTGAGCGGAAAAACTTTTCTCCGCATAAAGATTACGGTCAATGCCACCGCATTTGCCGGATCTGAAGAGTTTCCTTATTCTGAAAGCTATTCCTTTGAGGTTGGTTCCGACGGGATAGCAGTTTTCAACATCGGAGAGACCATAAAAACTACGCTGTCACGAAAGATGACGTTTGATGTGAACGGAACGCAGACCCTTTTACAGATGATATACGCTGCACGATACACCATTACCTACAAGGAATCGTATCTTGACGGTATGGTAGAGATAGAAGAAGGTGAAACCACTTCCGAGCAGTACAATGCCATACCCGGAAGGCTCACGGAGTTTGAACGCCTTACCACATCCAATGTAGATACCACAGAGATTTTAGGTGAAGGACGTATCTTGAGCCGTAAACCGGAGGGAGATATTGTCCCATTGGGATGGATACTGTGTATTCCTGCGGTAAGTACCCGATCGGATACCATTACCTACAGCGTAGTGCAGGGAGAAGAATCGAAAGAATATTCCGATTATACCCGTGGTGCGCTGGTCCCCGATTCGCTTGTCATAAGTACGTTCCTCCTGAAAGAAGGTGAGCTTACAGTGAACACTGGATTTGAAACCGGGAAGAAGCGATATGCGGTAAAGACAAACCCGCTCATGCGTCACTTCATATTCCTGAACGGATTCGGGCTGATGGAAAGCGTAGTCGCTTTTACGCGCGATGCGCTGGAATATGACATACAGAGTGAGCTCTACGCGCTGCCTGCTGACATTTCCTACCGTGCCACCACGCGAACAGCCAGCTATGCACAGGCACCTTCAGGAACTTTTTCCATGAGCAGCGGATTCGTGAACAGGGAGTGGGCCGAGTGGTGGCTCACGGAATTTGTGGTGACGCGAAAGGCATGGATGTACGATAACGGCACATACATACCCGTCACTGTCATACCCGAAGAGACGAACGAACTTTATGACCGCGCTAAACCCGGTATGCTGTCCGTGAATTTCAGCGTGCGGTATGGATTCTCAGGAAGTACGCTGAACTCATTCGTCTAACGGAAGGAATCCTTCTCCGTTCTTCTTCTGTAGTTTTTCTTTCAGTCGGATAACCTGCTGGCGGAGCATACGGTTCTCTTCCAGCAGGATTTCCGCACTGGTCATCCCGCTGGAAAGGTCCATACGGTTGTGGTCAGAAATAAGGTAGTAAGGACTTACTTCCATCCGGTTGCATATCTCCAGCATGTCTTTTATGCGCATGGTGCTGTTTTCTTTTCGCCATGCACGAAGTTTCCATTCGCTAATATTCATACGTTCAAGCAGTTCCGAGCGGTTTATACCCGTCACGCTCTCCTTCCCGAAAAAATCATTCACATATTCCGGATGGAAAACTACCGTCTTCCAGTTGTCCGACCGGTAATAGTCGTACACATTTACTTCCGGAACAATGCCGTTATCCCGATAGAATATGTGTCTTGTGCTGATATGGTATTTGTTGCAAAGTTTCACCAGCGAGGTAATCAGCATGTTTCCTTCAATGAAGAGTTCGCTGAAATTCTGCATACCGGCATCCTGAATCACTTTCCGTCTGGGCACTCCCACGACGATATGAAAGTTCTCCAGCAGTCGCCAGTTGGCCTTCCATTCCCTGACTTTCCTGTCTGCGTAGGTATATTCCGTGGCTTCTTCTGCTACAAGCTCCGTTTCCTTGATTCTTGCTTTCAGCTTGCGGTTTTCATCCAGAAGTGAGATTCGTTCCTGCCGGTATTGCCTTATAGCCTCTTTGAGCTCCGAAATTTCCTGCCACACGCGCGGCGATATTTCCGTCTCGGTGGCCGCGTACTTTTCAAGCTTCTCATTCTCGTCTTCCATGAACACGTCTATGTCGATTCCGAAACGGTTGCATATTCCGATAAGCCAGTTAACCGTACACCCGCCTATCTTCGGATTCTGCCACCTTACGATACTGGTGACTGAGATTCCGCTCTGACGCGAAAATTCAGCAAGCGAAGGAATTTTAGTAAGTCCCTGCGGACCGTAAAGCCAGCGCAAGTTTTCGGGGATGAATCTCACCTCTTTAAAATCTTCATCCGGTATGACATATTTAAAGCGATTTCCGAGTAAATTTTCCGGAGGAGCCGACATAATGAAGTTTGACAGGCTTATGTGGAATGTGTTGCACACCATTACGATGTCATGCACGAGTATATTGTCTTGATTATCAACCTTTCTTTTATACATGTATGATTTTCCGTACACCTTCTCCGACACGCCTTTTTCGCTCAGGCCGAAGAGCTTCGGAAGATTATTGAACAGGAAAGAATTGAAATAGTACATAAAAAATCAGTTTAAAATTGTTATTTCCATAACAATTATAATGCGATTGTCAAATTAAAATTGTTACTTTGTGGAGTAAAAATAACAAAAAACGACCGAAACCGCAAAAGCGAGAAACGACAATATATATCAGAAGTATGAAAATGAGCATCATTGAAGCATTATCCGAAAAAAAGTTGAGCCCCATGCGGCTGGGATTTAGCCGCTACCTGGTGGAACATTACGGAATGAGCATGAGCACGGCGTACCAGAAGATCAGGTTGAACCGCGTGCGCCGGTGGGAGGCGGAAGGCGTGGAAAAATGCCTGAGAGATTTTGATCCTGACTACGAAGGGGAACTGAAAGACTTCTTTTCCGGTGTGAGGAAGAAGGGAGAATTTATCGAGTTCATGAAAGAACGAGGTATGGGCGAACATGCGCTGCGTGCGCATTTCCGTAACTTCGACTTCACGGAAGTAGAGCTTCGCGGGCTGGAATCTATTTATAAGGAGTATAAGAAACAAATGGAGGAAATGTGATGGGATACATGCTGGAAAGACAATGGGAAGCACATACACGCCTTCAGGACGGATTCTCAAGAATTGTTTTTGAAGACGGAGAGGAAATTACGGTAAAGAACGACGGAAAGACGGGAATTGACTTCGTAGAGGAATACCTCGACGAGATGAAGAAAAACTATCCCTCACACCTGGTGGCAGCCGACCAGATTCTGCAGATGCGACTTGGACGTTCTTATAAGACCATACGGAACCTTCGCAGCCGCTATCTGTCAGAGCTTGCGCTGGTAAGCCTGAACTGTTGTTTCGGACGCGAGGACGATATTCCCGACCATGAAGGTCCGGAAGACTTCAATACCGAGCACACACACTGCCCTATGCGCTATAACTGTCCGTTCAACGGATTCAACCCAGCCTTCAAGGATAAAAAGGAGGTGTGCTGCAATCCGGTGTACGAGTGCGGACTGACTCCCACTCAAGCTGCCGTGGCGAACATGCTGGTAAATACTTCGCTCACCTACGAAGAGATTGCCGACGAAATGGGATGCAGCTATTCCAATATAGACAACATGCGGAAACGTATTTTTGCGAAGCTAGGTGTGGCTACACGACCTGAACTTATGTTGACACTAAAAGGAAAGCGGCTGGTATGAAACGAAGCAGAGCGGTATATGAACAGCGTTTCCATGTGCGTCACACGGAAATAGCGATAGGCTATCCGGAAGGTTGTGTGAGCATAGAGTGCAGCAACCTGTCGAAGTCGTGCATGCAGAAGCTTATGAACGAGCTGGTGTACGACGGATATTCTGCCACAGGAAGCGTGCAGGAAGATACGATTTACCTGCATGAGCCAGACCCGATGATGTGCCTGCCCGATATCCTGAAAGAAATGATACAAGCCAAAATGGAAAGCATGAACTACGAGGTGAAATTCCTCTCTTAAAATTCCCTGAAATGATTTCTGACAAAACAGTTGATAAACTCAATGCGCTTCCGCTTCCCGACGTGATGCGCAACAACGGATACCTTCCCGCGTCGCAGACCGCACGCAGCGTATTCTACCGCTGCCCGTTTCACGACGAGAAGAACGGAAGTTTCTGTGTAAGCAAGTTCCCGCCAAAGGGAGAACGCTATGCAGCCTTCAATTGCTTCGTATGCGGCGAGCAGAACCGTAGCAAGGGGGTAGGGGCCATCATGCTGCAGCAGCGCCTTCTGGAACGCGCAGGAGAGAAACACGACTTTCTGGATGCGGTGAACCGGCTGGCCAAGGACTTCAACCTGATTATTGAGGGAGACTACAAGAACGGATTCTTCCACCGGGCACGCAAGACAGATCCGCAGCCGGAAGTGGATTTCCGCATCCGTAAGGGCGAGTTTACACCCGCTGAGCTCCGCGCACTGGGATGCCAGGTGCTCCCCGTGTTCCGTGCCGGGAAAAACACAAGCGAAGGCCCCGAGCAGACAGCCGTGACCGATGCCGACGGAAACAACCTGTTGCGCTGTTCGTTCAATCCCGACTTCTACCGTGGCGACACGCCCGCTCCCTTCGACAGCACCCAGCTAAGCACCATTTTCAACCTCTATCCGCTGGAAAGCTACGTTACCCCCGAAAAGGCCGATGCCGACGGCGTACTGACCAGCTACGAAGTGAAGTCTACGCCTTCTTACCCGATTTTTCTTTTTCGTTACGAAGACGAAAACGGATGGTGGGCACGAAAATATGAGCCTTATTTCCGCGAGACGACCGATTCGGACGGCCGTCGCCAGCCCAACTACAAGTTTACCTGGTGGTACCAGGGAGGAAGCCGTCCGGAAGGATTCCACAAGGAAATCTACGGCGACGCTGACGTGATGCGTGCCCTGCAGACCGGACGTGTGGAAACCTCCGACAAGGAAGGGCATCCCATTATCAATATAGAGAAAACCCGGGTGGACGAGCAGGGACGGCGTACCCGTGCTTTTACCGACGTGTTTCGCCGGATTGTAATCTGCTCCGGCCCGCGCGATGCCATCAATGTGTACTTTCATAGCGACGCTCATGTGGTGTTTCCCCACTCCGAGAGTGTGGAGATTTCGTCGAAAACCATCCGTCGCCTGCTGGACATCTCCATGGAAGTGTTTGTGCTGTATGACATCGACCGCACCGGCATACGCGCCATGAACCGGCTGGCCCTGAAACACGTGGAACTGAAAGTGCTCTATTTGCCCGAAGACCTCTCCACCCAGTACAATCCCCGCAGCGGGAAAACGTGCAAGGATGCCGAAGAGTTCTTCAACTTCTACCCGGCAGTGATGCGCCGCAATGAAAAGCTCATGCACACCAACGTAAACCGCTACTTCGACGACCTGCTCAAGACCGCCCGACGGATGCGGTTCTGGGATGTGCAGTACCAGACCAAAAAGCAGGAAGACGAAAGTAAGGTAGTGGTACGAAAATACACCCTGAACTTCGACAATATGGCCCAGTTCCTTTCGGCCAACGGATTCTACAAATACACCGACGAAGCGGATACCACCAAGTTTGTGCACATCAGCAACAACATTGTCGATGTGGTGGAAGAGAGCCAGGCACTGAGCGAAGCGAAGGAAATCATGAAAGACTTCCTGATATACAACTCACAGTATTACTCCGAGGAACTGAGCAACGCCATCAGTACCCAGAAGAAAATCGGACGCGACACCATGTCCGGAATCAAGAAAGTAGACCTGAACTTCATGTCGTGGGGGAAGGATTTCGATTATTTCTTCTTCCGCAACTGCGCCGTGAAGGTGACGGGCGACAGCATTGAGCCGGTGGACTACGTGGACCTTCCTTTCCATGTCAACCGGAAGGCGATTATTGACGCCGATTACCATCCGATGAAGTCTTCGCTTTTCACTATCGAGGAGAATCCGGAATATGCCGCACGTAAGGAGCTGAACGATCAGCGAATGGCCGACAAACGGATGAACGAGAACGAGCGCCGCCGTGAGGATGCAGAGTTCATCGCCTACCAGCGTCTGTACCGTTTCCTGCTGAGAATGCCGAAAGACATTGACCAGATGCCTGTCTGCGTGCAGTGGCTGTATGACACCAGCCGTATACACTGGCGAAAGGAAGCCGAAGGCTATCCGCTTACCGAGCTGGAAAAGCAGCGACAGGACATGCACTTCATTTGCAAGGTAGCGCTCATGGGCTACATGCTTTCGCGCTATCGTACAGGCACCATGCAGAAGATGGGAGTCGTGACGGATTACACCGTGGCCGACGAAGGAAAGAACAGCGGAGGTACCGGAAAAAGTTTCTTCCGTTCTTTCTTCGAACTGGTGCGGAAGGTGTGCTACATCCCCGGTCAGACCTTGAAGAAGAAAGAGAATATGGCCAAGAACTTCGACAAGTTCCATTATACCGTAGACAGCATGTGTCTGATAGACGACCTTCGCCCCGACATGATGGGAAGCGAGTTCTACAACATTACGGACAACATTACGGTAAAGACCCTGTATCACGATGAAATGACACTGCCGCGCGAGGCAACCCCGAAGATATTCATTACCATGAACAAGATGCCGTTCGACATGACCGAAGGAAGCACCTCGCGCCGTATCTTCCTGGCCATGCAGAGCGATTACTACCACGACGAGGACTACGCCGGCCAGTTCAAGAAACGCACGCCGCAGACCAAGTTCGGGAAAGACATCTTTCTGGAAGCCACCGAAGAAGAACGTGACGAAGCGGTGTACATGATGCTGCAAAGCTGTCAGTTCTACCTCGGCCTGCAGGAAAGCCTGATACCGCCCATGTCGCAGGACGGACAGATGCGAATCCTTTACTCCGCCATCAAGGACCAGGTATTCATTGACTGGGCCAACCATTTCTTTGCAAACCAGTGGCACTGGTGCCGTCCGGTATCTATCAGTGAAATGGCCATCAGCTACCTGGAACACCGTGGCGACTCGGTGACATTGCAGAGCGTGAAATCCGTGAAGAACGAAATGATAGAGAAGATGCAGGCTTACTGTTTCAATATGCAGTACACCATGAACCCTTCCATTGTCTACCGTTCGGACAAAGGCTCCAAATATCCCCGTCACTACGCCTGGGAGCAGGAGTTTATGAACGACACGATCCGCCGCACGGAGCGAGTCCGTAAATTTACCCGTGTGTGCTTTTTCTACAAGCTGGGTGAGGAACCCAAAGACTCCAAGGAGATACTTTCCTGCCCGGAAACCGACGAAGAGTGGGAGGAAAAGAAGCGCTTTGAAGATGATTAATAACCTTAAAAAGAAAAGAATATGGCAAGAATTTTAAAACATGAAATCCCGGCAGCGTCAGAGTTTACGCTCCCGCTTCACGAGGGAAGCAAGCTGCTGAAACTTGATGTGGTAAACGAGAAAGCATATATCTGGGCATTGGAAGATGAATCAAAGCCACAGCGGGGAGTAAAGTTCCGTATGGTAATGACCGGTGAAGAGATAAACCTTGAGCCTTACATGATGTATATAGGGACTTTTATACTTTTCAACGGTTCGTTTGTAGGGCATTTGTTTGTGGACACTTCTGTTCCGATGCCGATTTATGAAGGAATTTAAAATAGTGGGAGATATGGGAAACAATCAGAATGAAAAAGTGAGTATCACTTTCGAAGTAGAAAAGGATTTTATCAAAGCTGTAATGCTTGTTTCAGGAATCAGTATGAAGGACGATGAAGAAGCTATGAACGAACTTGATAATGTGGTTATCAATGAAGACACGCTTCAAGATTTAGAAACCATGGATGGCGACATCCAGCAGATAAAAACGGGTATTTCGATGATTGCCATCGGTATGGCGTTCAAGAAAATTACTTCCAAAGAAAAGAAAACTAAAACAAACGGACTTTTTGCGAAGATTCAGGCTTTGAAAGAGGAGAGTAAGAGGTTAGGAAAGGAGGAGTGGCAATAATGGAAGTTCCTATAATCATGGAAGAATCATTGCTGATGTTTAAGGAAGTGAAGAAATTGAAGAAGGATGGAAAAGCAAAATAAACCAATACTTGATGTATGTTGTGGAAGCCGAATGTTCTGGTTCGACAAAGAGAATCCGCTTGCTTTATTTACTGACATACGCGATTTTGAAGACACACTTTGTGATGGGCGGAAAATTTCTGTGAAACCTGATAAAATTGAGGATTGCACAAACCTTTCATTTGCTGATAATACGTTTAAGTTGGTTGTGTTTGACCCTCCACATTTGGTAAGAGCAGGTGAAAACAGTTGGTTGGCCAAAAAGTATGGGAAACTTCCAAAAGACTGGAAAAGCTTTATTAATGACTCCATATATGAATGTATGCGAGTGCTGGATGATTACGGTGTACTTATCTTCAAGTGGAATCAGGACCAGATAAAAGTAAAGGAAGTAATCAATGCTATTACGGATTACAAACCTTTGTTTGGTCATACTACGAAGAATAACGGTACGACTATCTGGATGTGTTTTATGAAAATACCGAAAGAACAAAACCATGAGACGAATACTTTATAACGCAAGCGATACAGAAACATTCCAGCGTATTGTGAAAACAGCTAAGAATGGGATTTTTGGAGGCACTTCGGCCACAATGGATTACCTTGATAAGTGCCGATGGTTTTTGGAACGATACGATTGCATAATCATATTTACACGTGATGAAGGAGCCCATACCTGCGGATGGTGGAAAAATCCGGATTACGAAAGATGCTATCACCTGTCAATCTCATTTCCTGGGGGATGGAACAGGAAGAAAGCGGAATATATTCTTGACAGGATATTCGGATATAACAAGCGTATGCTGTGGTGCGAGCCTCCATATTCAGAAGATGGGAAGCGAGCTGGAGTATTCCACTACCGGCTATTCTGTGATGTGAACTGGAATCCGATAATGCCTCGTGGAGAAGTATATTCTACAAAATTTACGGAGCTTGGATGGAAAAGCTTTTCGGAACTGCATGGAAAATAAATAACGCTTAAACAAACAAGTTATGATATTACACAGATTTTGCTCACAAGAGGAGTTCGACAGGTATATGCGTGGAGAGTTGCTGGTGAATGAAAAAGACCATAGTAAGTTTAGCAAATCAACATCCATAGGTTTTTGCTGGTTTTGGGAGGAACCTTGGTATGCCATTGAATATCTGAGCGGGATAGTGAACAGAGATATATGTATTACTGTAGAAACGGATATCAAGAATGTTACCGAATCCATGGGGTATTACTGGGGAGAAGATGGACCCGATTGGTTTCCCGAATACTGTTGCACTTCATACGACAACGAACGATTTAGACTGGTGGAAGCAACAGACAAGTTTAGATATGATGAGCCGGACTGACAGGAAAAGTGAGAGATAAACCAATACCAATAAAAATGAAGAAGTATGAAATTGATTAAGCACATGAGCTGGGATCTGAAAGGAGTTTTGAAAGTCTATGAAGGCAAAAGCATGGATGGACTTTTAACTGTGGAAGGGAAAGAACTGAATGATGCTGAAGCAAGACAATTCATAAACGATTGCATTGAAAAAGGTTATAAGTGTATGCCATTAGGGGATAGTGACGACTGCCCGGATTTCGATTATTACGGAGGTGGATGCCCTGGGCACAAAATTGAAGAGGAAAATTACCATGAGTAAGCTGATTCAAATTCCAAAGATAACTGATCCGCTTGGGAGGAGCTGGGAGCAGCCTGACGAAAGCGATATTTTGGTGGATGAAGAATGTGCTATTATGTCGAGAAAATCTTTTGACAAGCTGAAAGATTATAGCGGATCTCAGCCATCGGCCCTGTATAACGGGAAAATGTGGAAGACTTGTGTATGTGTAAAAGACGGTCCATTGTGGATTCTGAAATTCTGCTGTAATGAAAACATCGAGCGTAATGTTATAAGCATTGTGTCTCGTCCGATTTTAATACTGGAATAAATAAGGAAGGAGAAGAAAAATGTTTGAACTAATAAGAGTCTTTCCCACTCATGCTTCTCCCTATGTTGGAGGATATGTGGATTTTGACAGGCAATACACTGTCGAAGAGTTCATCGAAGAAACCCTGAAAAAGTACCCGGCTATTAGCGGTCCCTTCGTCGTAGATGCGACTTCACTCGTTGCACACTACCGGAAAGGGAAGCTGTTAAATGAAGAGTTCCCGGAAAAGGTTTTAAAAGCCAGGATTGCGGCTGTCTCCTTTTATATAGGATGGAATAAAGCCGATTATGTTATCACTAAATTAGAAGGACAATGATTTCAGAAGAAGTAAAGAAAAAACTGCGTGAGATGTCGGACCAAATAAGAGCATCCGAATCAGAATGGGGGACAATTCAAGCTTGTGTTACTTGTAGACACTTTGCTTGGAACCTCAATTTAGACAAGAAAGGAATAGTATGTACTACCTTTTATTGTAGGCTTTCTGGCGAATCGGTAAGAAGACTAAATATATGTAATAAGTTCCAGAATAAAGATTACTTGTCGAATCTTAGAAGTGAAAGAGAAAACGAATTTTTGGAACAGTACATACGTCCATTAGAATACGTCGGCCTTGTCAATAGAGTGCTTGAAAGTACGATTCCTAATCAGATGGTACTTTATGCAGCAAAGAAAATACATGGTAAGACAGTAGAGATCCAAATAAATATGGATAACTACGAAACGCATACAATTACATTTTTCATGGATGATCCTAAGCCACAAAAAATAGGCGACCGGATTTGGTCGCAAACGACCATGCCTTCCTTCGCAAAATGTGGAGACTCGTATTCGAGATTATTAGCTGATTCCATAAAAAATGCTTTATCTGAATTTGAAGAGTTTTGTAAAAATAAAGAATAACATCATGAAAGAAGAAGAAAAACTACTGTTACTGGAAGATATTTCAGCCAGATTACCGTTTGGCTTGGCGTTTATCACTAAACAAGGAATGATTGAAATGGACGTTATAAACTTAGCCGAAAGATATAAGGTATGGGCTTATAAGAAAAAAGACAAGAATGGTAACGAAATTGGCCTGAATGCCGAAACATTAAAAGGAGAAAGATGTCTCGGGAAAGGGTTCAGATTGGGAGATATAAAGCCGATACTCTATCCGCTGTCTTCAATCACAGAAGAAATCTTTGTGAACGGCTCGGAAATCTGCCCGATGAAGTATCTGGCAGAAGCATTCGATTTCGACGGGTATATGGGCCTTTATACCACCTGGAATTTCGACGAAGAAAGAGAATGCGTGGAGTTCTTCGCCTGGGGATGTAAGGTGTGCGAAATGAGCTTGCAGAGCTTATTTATTACACCGGAAGAAGGGAAGCATAACAGCACTCAATTGGGCCTTCGCCATTTCCAGCAAGTCTTTCACGTGCTACATCAGTGTCACATCGACTACCGCAACCTGATCGCACAAGGACTGGCCGTTTCAGCTTTAGTTTTGGATAATAACCCTTATAAATAAAATAGCCATGTTTAGACCGGAAGATTATGTAACGCACGATGTAGGATTGCTTTTGAAAGAAATAGGGTTTAATGAAAACTGCAAATATTCATATTTAGAGAACGGGCTTATGTGTTGTCCATCTGAATATGAGCAAAATTTCAATCTTTCAGAAAAAAGATGTTCATGCCCAACCTTATACGAGGCTCAAAAGTATCTTCGGCAGAAACACAATATATCTGTCGAAATATACAGAAACGCTTGCGGTTACTGTTGGTCTATGTCAAAAGCTGACAATGGAACATTCATTACAGATTATGACCTTAAAGGGCCTAATGATGGTGGTTGCTGGGATGATTTTGAAGAAGCTTTGAATGACGGAATCTATAACGCATGTAAACGAATAAAAATGAAAAAATAAGACTTAATATGATTATGAAGAAAATACCATTTATAGCAATTGTATCTGTTGTATTAATGTTATTGGCCGGCATTGTTACATTTTCCAACCAGCGTGAAGTAATGGCCACTGTGAACCGGATTGAGAAAATAGAAAATGTAACCTCAAGTGAAGGTAATACGACTACCAAGGTTTATTATCTCCTTTTCACATCCGGAGGGACCATGAGAATAAGCATAAACGGTTTCTTGTCCCATCCTGAACTACTCGGTAGGATTAAGGTCGACAGCACTTATACGTTCCGAACCATGGGATTGGAATTGCCTTTTGCTGGATTTTATCCGAATGTGGTATCCGTAAAATAATATGGCTATGACAGCAGAAGAGTTTTTGGAAATGCAAGCAACTTATGGTTCTATACATGGGATTACACAGCCTAGCGAAAAAGTTGTTTTGTACAATGTGGCTTTAGCTGCATTGCAATTAAAAGAGTATGAAGTTATCACCGATAAGGAACGAAAAGGATGGGTATGCCCGGTATGTGGTAGGGCCTATGCTCCGAGTGTATCTGAATGTACTGAATGTAATAAAAATAGAGAATCAACATGATTAAGCTATACAGAGCAGACCAGATGCACCCGTCCTCGTCGGTAGTGGCGCTGTCAAGCCTTCAAAAGACTGTCAGGAAGAGCAGAGAGGTAACAGATAGACTGATTCAGCAGCTGATTGATACTGGCTACATCCCGGAAGAAAAGAAGCCCGAACTTCTGTCTGTCTTCGACAAAGAAATGACCGAGTACACAAAACTCAAAACAAAGAAGAAACTGGTTCCCGAAACCAAAACTAAATAAAACAAACGATTAAAATTATAGAATCATGAAAGATTATTTTTTGCCAACATTGTTTATTGTATTCCTTGTACTGAAACTAACTCACGTAATTGAATGGAGCTGGTGGTGGGTAACATGTCCTTTATGGGGTGTTTTTGCAACTGTCCTGATATGTATGATAGTGTTACGCGTTATTGTGAAACCATTAATCACTCTCAATATGAAAATCAGGCATAAGGAGAAATATGAATACCTGAAAAAGCTTGATAAGAATATCAAGGAAAGGAATAAAAATAAAGGTGGACTTTTCGAAAAGCTGAAAGCTCTACAAGAAGAAAGAGAGAGAATGGAAGCCGAAAAGGAAGAAAAATCAATTCATTAATGTGTCTCTAAGCATATTGATCCATGGATAAGAAAGAATATATACACCGATACGCCACGCAGCTGTTTAACGACCGTAATAAGGACTCAGGCAGCAATGAAAACGTACACTTCTACATCGGCGATATAACCGAAGCAATGTGGCAAGCGTGGGATGCGTCGTTTTTTTCACAATGGAAAAGCGTACAAGTTTCACTCCCTCCAAAAGGACAATGCGTGAACGTCATGCTGGAAGACGGAAGATACACCAATTCCTTCATTATGTCAGACGGCACATGGGCCTACAATGTAAGGCCAATCGCATGGAGCGAAATAAAACGGCCGATATTATACCATAAACCAATGATTGAACTTAAATACCCAGGTATGAAAACGAAAAACATTATCTACACCGGTCCGATATTCGATTATTATAACGGGGAGTTACATCGTATATTTTGCAACTTCGATATTCAGCAGCTGAAAAGCAGGGTGGCCGGGAAAGACGATTCCTGCAACAGGCAGATGATAATTATCAACCTTGAGACCAAAACGGCATGGATAGAGTATGTCGACGAAGAATGTTCCCAGTACGATACTTTTTATAACAAATTCACCTGCGACATTCAGGAAGTGGAAAGGATGATTGAAGAAAGTCAGGAAAGTAAAGAATAATCTAAAACCAGGAACTATGTATATCGACGATAAGAAAGCAGTCGTCTTCGTTCAGAAAGACGAGTACGAAAAGATGAAAGAGCTGGCCAACGCCAACGCAGAAGAGATAGAGAAACGTGCCCTCGAAATGTGGGAAACAAAAGCAATTCCATGGCTTAAAGTCTACATGGAGATACGAAGTAGCGGTGGGCGTGATATTCTGGATTCAGAAGAGTTTGAGTTCAGGACACATTCATTACTTCTCAGTCCAGAAGGGAAATTCACTATCAAAGAAGAAGCCAGAAAAAGATTTATGAAATTGGTGGAGGACTGGGCAGGTCACATGATGGAGCTTCAGTTTGGTGAGCACATTTCAAAAATCAATTATATCAACGAACGATGCCATAAAGCAGATATGTTGTGGAAGAAAATGCTAACCCCGGCCATTTGTGCAGGTATTGTCGCCTTCATTATGTTTGTCTGCTTAATATGGGTTCTACTGTGTAAATTTCCCGGATGATATGCAGAGAAATAATCAGGATAAGAGAATGGATATTTTCTCTCAGGCAGAGAAATATCGCCAGTTCCTTTATAAGCACAATTTTATTACATTATGTGAATCATGTATTATAAAGGAAAGAATAAAAAAGAGGAAATGGGATAACCTTCATGATATGAAGTTCGTAATTCCTTTCAAGAAAGGACCATATACGTGGAAAGAAATCAGCGAGTATCTTCTTAAAGGATATAAAGTCCGGCACAAAACATGGCCGAAAGGGAAATATATAGGACAGAACAGTAGAGGATTTTATACTGAAGATACTGTTATCCCCGGTAAATATATAGAGATTCCAAAAGAGATAGACAATAAAGGATGGTTTATTATATTAAGTGAGAAAAAATACCATGTCAACAGAACATAATATGATAAATGAAGATTTTGTCACTTTTGAAGTATCCAAACTTCTTCAGGACAAAGGATATAGAGAAAACTGCCGGGCCGTTTACATATCGGCTGAAACCGGCATATCAAAACTGGTTGTATTGTTATTCACCTCAAGAAAGTTTGGCGACCTGATAAGGGGTGGAAACGGGTCCCAGTACGAATACCTGGCTCCCACGCTATACGCTGCGCAAAAATGGGTCCGCACAAAAGGGAAGATTCATATCGTTGTCGAGCTCAACAAACACGGCTGGTACTACCGTCTTTACGACATGGAGGATCTGTCTCTCATATCGCAGATGGAAGGATATACCGACACATTCGAGAAAGCTTTGAATGACGGAATAAAAGAGTCATTAACCTACTTATAAGAATCAGCTTATGTTTACACAACCTTGTTTTATCCGGAAGAATACACCGGAACTGCGGAAAAAGCTTCAGGAACTGGGGCAAAGAGCCAATACTCTTGACGATTTTAAGGGAGAATGGTTGGCGGCTAATTACGGAATGTATATTTCCGTACAAGATGGATTTCAGCATCTTCATCCGAACGACATTGACTGCGGTACTAACGAAGACCTATTTCTGGCAATAGCATCATTACGTGACGATACAGATAAAGGACAATGGTTTATATATGATAGCATGGACGCTGTAATAGAAAGCTTTCGTGTATATGAATGGCTTATCTGCAATGAAGATAAAATTGAGGATATGTTTTTTTACGACAGTCTTTATCTCAACACACATAAAGCCACCGTCCAGGAACTTATTGAACATTTCAGCAAAAAGGAGGAAGAGCCATGATATTCATACCAGAAGATTTCAAATTCAACCACATTAAAAAGACCAACATCGTGGCAAAACGACTACTGGAAGGAGCCATAAGAGAGATAAAGAAATGTCCCAAAGAATATAGGGAGATGTTACTCAGTCAGTGCGCACCATGGCGCCCGGATGACTATAATATAGAATACAAGGAAATGTCAGCTGGATTCAAGATATTCAAAAGATACCTGAATATAAAAGGATTCCATGGTGTAAAATACGCCGAGCATATAGAACATCCGGAATGGACCGTATTCTTTTATCTCCGGTTTGAAATAGACAAATACCTAATAGAATCATGCCAAATGCTAACGTCGAAAAGATAAAGGCCAGTCTGCTGAAAGAAATCAAAGGAGTGTTCTGTGAAGGATATTGTCTTTACTACAAAGACGATTACTACTGCGGAGCCTGCCCGTTGAACGACACAAGCAACTGGCTCAACCGGAAGAAACCCATTGCGAGGGAAGAAAAACTACGCACCGTGAATTTCTGCAACGACTGCATCCATTTCCGCCCGCTGAAAGAAGGGGAGAAGCAAAAACCAAACAGTCAGCTTTGCGAATTTGTCCGTCCTCTCAGGTTCAGGGTAGGGAATGAATACAATGGGGAAGATACAGGTTTCTTCCTGCCCGGTTGCAAGGGCTACAAAAAGGAAGAACGAGAATGCCGCACGTGCCTTCATTACCTTCCATCGGAAGATTCAGACTCGGGTGAATGCAGTCTCTATTCAGACAGGGCATACAGCCAATATAAATGTCATGATTGGAAATCTAAAAACTAAAGATTATGGAAGAAGATAAAAAACAAATAATCATTCCTCTGTCAGAATATAGAAGGATGAAAAAGAAGATTTCTGACCTTACAAGAATGAATAAACGTAGGGAGGAAACTTCCCTAAATGGGAAAGAATGTAGGTGGGAAAAAATATATAAGAAACACATCGGTAACAATGAATATGTAAATGTACCTCACATCCTGAACTTTCACAATTCATTAACCGACTACATTGCTTATTTAGAAATAAGGTTAAAAGTAGAAGAGCAAGAGAACAGCGATTTAAAGGTAAATGAAGGAGTGCTTAAAGACGTTTACCTTCAGATAAAGAAGCAAAAACGTGATTTGCACTGGTGGCAGCTCTATCAAAGGATGAAAATCAACCGTATGTTGGAACTAATAGAAAAAAGAGTAAAATGGACGCAATACGATTTTTAAAGGGACGCATGAAAGTATGGTGCAGAAGCCGGGTAAGATGGGAGAGAGAAAATCTTTACCTTCTCCCCAGTGGAGATTTCACGGATGACCAAGGCCGGCTGCACAGGCGCGAAAACCATACAGCCTATGTTACCCTGGAGGATGCGATTTCGGCCATCCGGATGGTGGAAGAAAAGTTCCTTTCCGATAAAGAAACAGAAATTCAACGGCTGAAATCAGAGAGACATACTCTCATAAAAAGACAAGAAATATCAGAAGCTTCACGTGATATATTTATTCATAGACATGTAAAACAGCCAAGAGATATTCTTTTCGAATCAATATTAGGTATAAACCCAAACGTGAAAATTATTAGTGACTATAAGTCAGGTAAAATATCTATAGATGAAGCTATCAGACTAATCAATAAACAGCAAAACGAATAGCCTATGCCAACCACAATCAAGCGAATAGTGAGCGTACTTTACCGGGCACGTACCAATAAATACGAGGTGCAGGCTGTGGCCGAAAAGAATGGCCGGCCATGTGTTATCACGCTGTATTATAGAAATGAAGAAGAAGCAAGAAAACTAAAGAAAGGAGACGTAATAGATGGAAACAATTGAAGCGATAAACCTGAACAAACTGAGAGATGAAGCCTACCAGAACGCCGTAGAACACGGCTGGCACGACGAGGATTTAAGTACCGAGCATTTCCTTTGTCTGGTCATTAGCGAGCTGATGGAAGCTGTGCAGGCCGAAAGAAAAGGGAAACACGCTGATCGGATTCAATTTGAAAATTACATGAGTTTGCGAGAGAGAGCCGACGAAGAGTTTAAATATGCTTTTACTCACGGCATAAAAGATAGTGTAGAGGATGAATTGGCCGATGTTTGCATCCGTATATTTGACCTGGCAGGATTAAGAGGAGTAGATTTTTCAAAAGTGTCACTTCCGTATGCGATAAATGAAAAGCATATAAAAGAATTAAGTAAAATAACCTTTACCGAACTTTGCTATGATGTGATAGTTTTGACTGGAAGATACAGTTCGTCTAATTTCCCGATAGACGTACTATTAGCAGATATTTTAAATGATATGTATTGCATTTCCAAAATCAAAGGGTTCGACCTCCTCTGGCACATCGAACAAAAAATGAAGTATAACCGCACCCGTCCGCGCATGCACGGGAACAACAAATTTTAATTATGAATACCGCAGACTTAATAATCAGCATCGTTTTTGTTTGCATAAACTCCACCGCGCTATTCCTGATTTACCGGTCCATATCGCGATGGATGACCCGAAACGAGAAGAAAATAGACAACCTGGAGCACGCCGTTCTCAAAATTGACGATTACATAAAATACAGCTCTCACACCATTGACTCCGTTTACATCGACGCACAGAACAGGCTAATCGAACAGTTTGTGAAAGATGAAGATTATGAGCGGGCTTCCATCGTCAAGAAAAACCGGCAGTTGGTAGAAGCTGCTGTACTCGAAGAAATGAAACGCCGCATGAAAGAAAAGGAAGCAGAACTTTTCAAAGACTCAATAAACAAAGAATATAACCAGAAGAAAGGAGACACGAAAGAAGGATGATTTTTAGTCCTTCATAAACGAAGCCTGTACAATAAGTTTTATCTACTGGTCGAATTTAAACGATAATTAATCACTTTCTGATTCATTTTTAAGGAGGCGTAGAAGTGTATGTAATCGCACTTTTACGCCTTTTTTCTGTCAACAAAAGCCGTATTTCGTCACATAAATCCCAAACTGGCGTAGTATCGCCACTGCGGCCGCGCTTAATAGACACTTTTGTCGCGTAGTTACGCCATTTGAGTGGCGTATGCACGAGACTTTCAGAAAAATCATTCCGACACAAAGAGAAAATCGCTTAGAAAATCAATTCAGTATCAAATATTACAAGTTTTACAACCCTTTGCAAAACATTTTGCAATTTGATAATCAGTTAGTTAAGTATCATCTGTAAGCAATTTTGCAAAACTTGCGAAGAGTTGGCGAAATTTTTGCAATGAATAACTATCTGATAATCAATTAAAAGTATTGTACTTTTTGATATTTTGCCGATTTTTCACGAAAAACGAGTTTACAAAATCTTTAAAATAAAAATTTTTCGTAGGGTAGAGAAGGGCGTACATCAGTCGAATCATTTCTTCCTGTGAGCGTCCGAATGGGGAAGGAATCCGAAGGGAAACCTGAAAGAACGAAAGGAGGGAAAGGTCGGCCTGCGGAACGCGGGACGACAAAGCATGCCTTTCCCCTTTCGTTCTACTTCCTTTATATCCAACTTCATCGTGTAACAAAGAGAGCTACGCAATGGACATAAGAGAAAAAGCCGGACAGCCTGAAATCTGTTCTTTACCGAAAAAATACGTTTTCTTCACTTCAAAATTAATGAACAATCGGCAATAACTCTTTATTTATTATTTATTATACACTATAAATGATTGATAATTAAATAAATAAGTATTGAGAAGTATTTTGCAAGAAAATTGCACAGCTTTGCAAAATCGTGAAAAACACGCAAATAAGGCCCCAGTCGCTTAACCTTTTTTTGTTGAATGAAATTCCGATTGGTGTTGAATCGTCCGTAACTTGCTGTTGATTAATTGATTTACGTATATTTATGAAAAGCCACAGCACAAAAAAGAATGTATCTGCACCTCCGGTAATGTATGTCAAGCTTAGCATATATCTCCGCAAATACATGGAAAGCAGATATGGTAAAGATGTATTGATTATTCCATTTATGAGCCCTATTTACACGTGTATGGAGCAGTATTTGGTGAATAATTACAGTATGGTAAGGATAAGTCCAAGATCATGCTCACAACGTATGTTCAACTATAACGGCACATCGGATTTATTTGAAAGAAGTGGTATTTGTGTAATGGACACCGCTGAAAAACAGGAATATATTGCCGTACAGATACCAGAAAGAGTGTTTAAGGGTGGATTGATTGTGAAGACTTCAGATAACTGGCAGCTAAGCAATACCGGATTTGTAGAGTTCAACAAACTGGTGAAGCGTGAGTTCTGGATGGAATGTATGAAGTTTGTAGACGAATGTTTCACTTCTGCACGAATCCAGGGATTGCGTACCACACGAGAAAATGCTATATCCGATTTTATGGTGGCCATGGATATACCGATGCAGTACTATGAGAACATGATCAGGTATTACAATCGGATGATAAACCGTATTCATTCCGACATTGAAAAAAAGAGAGAATGGCTTGAAAGCTTAAATGATACCGCACTCACCTATACATAAACAGAAATTAATACATGAATAACCCAAAATAATAGTTAAAAAACAAGGGATTTTGTCCTCCTGTTTGTCCTCCGCTATTTTTAAACAAAAAACAACACATAAATCATGAATTGCAGCGAGAATTATTACGAGTTGATAGGCAGCATTGAAGCTTATCCGGACGACGCGGTTACGTTTTCCCGCCCGTTCAATATTGAGAAGAGAAGTGACAAACCTGATTTTTTTGTGTCGGGCGACCGTAAGATTTCCATTCAGATGAAACCGAAATCAGGGAGCCTGAAGGAGAGCGCGGAAACCAGCGTGGCCGGCGATTCTTACGAAGTGACGGTGAGTTGGGAGGTAGAGAGGGTGACGCAAGAAACCTATTTACAGCTTGAAACGCTGAAAAACAGCACTAACCATTTGATTGTAAGAACATTTGGCGACGGTGAAATGTTTGTGCGTGCCGTGAGCGACGGTTATGAATTTCAGTATGAGGAAGGCGACGGCGTGATTTCGTGCACACTCACCATCCGCAATGTGACCGGAGCACAGCGTGTGGTCTGACAGCTACACCTTATTATATATATTGCTTTTTTCTTTCCGTTGGAATGCCGTTCCTGCATACGTGTGTGGGGCGGCATTTTTTCTTTGGGCCTTTCTTTTTGTGGCGCTTTTCTTTCGTCCTGCAGGTAAATCTTCATTATCTTCTTTGTGGCATTCTTCAATTTCTTTGCGTCCGCCGCAAATTTCTTTTTTTCGCACAAACTCCGTGTGTTTTACAACATGCTCATTCTTAGCAGGTTTTTATTTGCAGAGAAAATCCGTTTGAGCATCCGCATATTTCTGTAATTCACGCATTTAGTCATTTTTTGTGTCCTTCATTACCGCATTTCGCGTGCGTAATTTCGTGATGTAATCAATTAATTATCAAACGAAAATGGCAACAAGAGCATTTCACGAAATCATGTCTACGCGATTCTGGGACTTTTACCCGGAGTCTCTGCATGCTTACCGGAGAACGATTCTTGACAACATTGCCTCACACCGTCCTTACGAGAAACCGGACGAGCGGACCGACCGACCTTACTTCCTTTCTTCGCGCGACGGGTTTACGGAGAAAACCTACGTGGGTAATTACGACCGCATAACCTACTATTACGATCTGGAAGAAGACGACCGCATCATTTCGGTTATCGACGTACAGGGCCCCATTCTTCGTAATGGCGACCTGTGTTCCTACGGAAGCAAGGAGCACAAGGACATCATCATGCGTGCTTCTGACGATGCGCATACCATCGGATTTATTATCGAGATGGACAGCCCGGGCGGAAGCAGCATGGCGAAGTACGACTACGAGATGGCCCTGAACTACGCCCGCTCAAAAGGAAAGAAGATTGTGGGTCACATCGACGGTATGGCCTGCAGTGCAGGTTATGCGCTGATGGCCCTGTGCGACGAAATCTACTTTGCCAACCCGCACGACACGGTGGGATGTATCGGTACCATGTGCGCGATGCTCACTAACAAGGACGGCGATGTGAACACCGTGACGCAGGAACGGTACGCCGAGATTTACGCAGACGGATCTCCTTATAAGAACAAGGAGTACCGCGACGCGGCCGAGGGAAACTACGACGGCATCAAGGAAGAGCTGAACCGGCTTTGCGCCGATTTTCAGCAGATGGTACGCGAGCGCCGTCCCAGAGTGACGGACGACCAGCTGACCGGAAAAACTTTCGATGCGGGCGATGTGGTGGGTACCATGGTCGACGGTCAGGGCGACTTCAAGTTCTGCGTGAACCGCGTGCAGCAGCTGGCCGGAGTGAGTCAGAGTCAGAAAGGAAATTCGTCCGGAGCCTCACGCGAAGACAGCAAATCGGAAGGAATCAAGGAAGAAAAGCAGCCGGGAACACAGGAACAGGCTTCTGTGGAGCAGCCGGCATCAGATAAAACAGAATCACAAACTCAAAAACAAGCAACTATGGCAAAAAGCTATCCATTTATTCAGTCGGCTGCAAAGGTAAACTCCCTGGTAGTCGAAGAAAACGGCGGTTTCTACATGGTGGAAACCATGGCGGACAATGTAGAAGAGTTCGTCATGAAAGCTAAACAGACGGAATCTACGCTGGCTGCAAAACTCACGGAAGTAGAACAGCTTAACGCAACCATCGAACGGATGAAGAAAGACCATGCGGAAGCACTGGCCAACCTGAAAGCGGAACACGAAAAAGAGGTTTCTTCATTGAAGGACGCTCATAAGAAGGAATCGGAAGACCTGACAGCGAAGCTGAATGAAGCTCAGAAGAGCATCGAACAGAAGGATGCGGAAATCAAGGAGCTGAGCGAAACGGCACAGCTGGAACCTACTCCGCAGGACCCGCCGAAAGACAACAACGGAGGTCAGGAAAGCGGACAGTTCCATGTGCAGAGCGTATGCGGTGAAAACATGAGCTGGGCCGAGAAAGCTGAAGCCCGCCGCAAGCGTGATGTTGAAATCAGCAAAGCACGATAAGAGATAAGAACACGACACAAAAACTAAACCAGACACAAACAATATGGCTACAAAGTTATACGCACTCAGTGAAGAGAATGTATCGCATGTAAAAGACATTCTTGCTCCGGACATCATCGAAAGCCCGGTTCTCGATAACATGGCAGTGTTCAACAAACTTCGCATCAAGGTTATCGAAGATATTGAATACGCACAGACTCAAATCATTTTCCGTCGTAAGGGTGGTGAAGCCCGCCGTTACAAGGAAGGTTCTACGCTGAAGTCAACCCTTGGTTTCATGGACGAAAGCAAACTGGTGATGAACCAGATTTGGTCACGTTACTACGAAAACCTTCAGAACTTCCGCGAAAAACAGCCGTTCAGCATCCTGGGTTCAAACGGAACCTACAATGCACCGGTCACAGAATTTATCCTTCGTCAGATTGGTAAGCAGTTTGCCGGTGATAACCTGAGCAACCTGTTCTTCGGTAACATTGAATTGGGAGAAGACGACCCGCTCAGTCTGTACAACGGTTACTGGACTATCATTAACAACCTTATTAATCAGGGTAAGATTTCTTCCAAGGAAGGAAACCTTGTGGCTTGCGACCCGATTAACGAAGGTCCTGAAACTCAGGATGGAGAACACTTCGACGCATTTGTAGAATGGGTGGAAGGATGGCATCCGTTGTTGCGTAACGCTCAGGAAGTAATCGTTTACATGTCGCCGAAGCAGAAGCGACTCATTACTCACAGCTACATGCGTAAGTTTACCGGATTGCAGACTACAAGTGCAGGCGGTGAAGGATTCTCATTCGTGGGAATGGAAAACATCAAGATTGTAACCGACGGTATTATTGGTAAGGGTAATCGTATGATTGCTACTCTCCCTGAAAACCTGCAGTTCGGTCTTGACCGTGCAAGCGACTGGAACTCGGTGATGATGAGTCACGACCCGAACGACTTGAACGTGCTGATTTTCCAGGTACAGTCTACCGTAGGCGCACGTATTCTGGACATCGCACCATCCAAGTTCTGTGTGAGCGACGGTACTATCGAACAGATTGAACAGCTGAACGGTGACTACCAGAAGAATACCCTGACCGTTACTTCCAACAACGAAGAATGGGGTAAGGTAACGCTGTCTCCGCAAAAGGATGTATATACGAAGGACGAAACCGTGAAACTGACTCCTGCTGCTGAATCTGGATACAAGTTCAAGGCATGGAGCGACGGTGCAACAATCTCTCCGCGTGACATTGTTTACAACGGATACCCGACCTACCTTCAGGCCATCTTCGAACCGGAAGGCGAATAATAACCCGCCCGCTGAGATAAAACAGGCTGCCAAGTTTGGCAGCCTTCACAACACAAACACAAACTTTTAAAACCAGACAATTATGGCAGAATTATCATGCGACTTAATGGATATTGGTCAGGCTGCTGCCGGTTGCGAAGAACAGTTTGCCGGTATCGGTAATCAGATATATGTAGCCTATCCGGAAGATTTGAAAGCACCTCCCACATACGATGAGAGAAAAGCGGCTTTTGCTTCAGGAGCATTTACTTTCAAGGCCAGTAAAGGAGCCTGGAAGTTCCGTATTAAGAAACAGAGCGGACAGATTTCTTCAACTGGTAACGAAGGGGCAAAAGGATACAACGTACAGCTGATGTTTACCATAGACAAGGACGTGGAAAACGCAGCTCATGTGCTCCGCATCCTGAAAAACCGTGGTGACGCTATTTTCTTTGCAGAAAACCCGTCAGGAGGTTATTACGTAGTGTACGACCCTACTTTCGGTACGGAAGTTAACAACAACTACGACAGTGGTACTACTCCGGATTCTGATAGCGGTCATGCAGTAACTGTTACCAGCAACCCGAACAGATACTCCCTGACTACCTGGGACGGAACTCTGACTATCAAATCGGGACTGGGATAACGATTATACAAACTTCAAAATAAGACAATTATGGCAGAATTATCATGTGACTTAATGGATATTGGTCAGGCTGCTGCCGGTTGCGATGAACAGTTTGCCGGTATCGGTAATCAGATTTATGTCGCTTATCCGGAAGACCTTACGGCAAAGCCTGTATATGAAGCATCTAAAGCTGCATTTACTGAAGCTTCTTTTGCTTTTTCTCCTGGTAAGGGAGCGTGGAAGTTCCGTATCAAGAAACAGAGCGGTCAGATTTCTTCAACTGGTAACGAAGGTGCAAAGGGCTATAACGTACAGCTGATATTTACCATCGACAAGGACGTGGAAAACGCAGCCCATGTGCTCCGTATCCTGAAGAACCGTGGAGACGCTATTTTCTTTGCAGAAAACCCGTCAGGAGGTTATTACGTAGTGTACGATCCTACTTTTGGTACGGAAGTGAACAACAACTACGATAGCGGTACTACTCCGGATTCTGACAGCGGTCATGCGGTAACAGTGACCAGCAACCCGAACCGCTACTCCCTGACTACCTGGTCGGGTACATTGACGCTGAAATCAGAGGCAAGTTCAGGAGATGGAGGATAACCGTTTGATTTGCATATTCTAACAAACGAAAAAGTGGATGAAAGTCCGGCACTTGCTAATCGGTGCCGGACTTTTTTATGTCCTTCAACGACATATTGGTTTTCCCTACTTTTGGGGTAAAGTAATTGAAAAACAAAGGTTATGATTACAGAAAAAGAATACTTAAAAGACTACAGAATCATGAATGAAGAAGAAAAGAAAGACTATCTGGACCGTGTGAAACGATGGACGGACGAAACTTTTCCGGAACTGCTGGCGCTGGCCGAATGCTGGATGAAGGTGCCTGTGAAGGATTTCGACGAAGGATGCCGTCTGGTGTCGGCCATTGTGCGGGCAAAAGACTTCCTTCGCGACGTACAGCGCTATGAAGCCCGCCGTGCACTCAACAAGATGAACCTGTTCCTGCAGGAAGTACGGAAGAAATCCGGACTGGCCAAGAAAGCCACTCGCGGTCCGGTTGGAACCGTTCGTTACAAAGCGATAGTTCCTGATGACGGTGCGCCCGATGAAGAAGGAAACATGACCGCACGCCAGTACGAAGAGCAGGAAGTGGACGGTCGCAGACCGAAAGAATTTGCCCTCTATAAAGATAAGCTGCCGAAATCTCTCCGCGACAAGGGAGAAAAAGAACTTTCCACCATGTACCTGGAACTGGCCGAGTATCGCGGCACGCTGGAAGTAATGGCCGAAAATCCCAACGTAAGCGACGAAGCACGCGCGGACATGGCCAAGAAAGCCATCGCATCCGAGCAGAAAATCCGCGCGTTCTGGACCAATGTGGATGCAGCACTGAACGGTACCTACACCGAGCAGGAAACTTCCACAGCCGACAGCATGAAACGTCCTGGCGACTTTACCCGTGCCGAGATAGAAGCCATGAAGGATGTACGCCAGCAGGAAGTATGCCGCAAGGCCCGCGTGGAAGGAAACAAGAAATACATCAACCGCAGCGACGTGAAGATTACCGAGGAGTACAAGGAACAGCTTCGCCTTCGTATCGAGGAGCTGATGGAATGGGGAGAAAACCTGCCTAAGAAAACGGCAGAAGTAGCTACTGCAGCCGGTATCTCCATTCCCGGTGTAAACGCTCCGGTTGTATCCGTACAGGCAGAGACAAAGCCTGCTGACACGGAAAATCAGGAGCCAAAGGTATCGGAAGGAAAAGCAGAAAAACGATCCGAAAATACCGAAAAACGTACAGAAAATGAGGAAAAGCGTGCCGAAACAACGGAAAACCGTACAGAAACGGCGGAAGAACCGAAAAAAACTACAGAAACCGCACGCAAGAAAGTAGATCCTACTGAAAGTGTAACCGAAGGTCAGATGAAAGGAGGTGCGTTATGAGAATAATTGAACCCTGCTGCTACCACAAGCAGCTGGAAGGAATGATTGACGAGTGCAGCAAAAAGCACACGGCTGCCAACTTCTTCAGTTTTTCTGACTGGGACATGTGCGATCTGCTGGGTACCCTGTCCGGCTACTGTTCCGGAGGTGAAATGGGCATTGTCATGGTGCGGCTCGATGTAAAGCTCATTCAAACCATCCGTCGTATTCTTTCGCGTGTGAAGCCCGATCCTACAAATCCGTCGGACCATATTGCTGATGTCAGCAAAATGATACTCATTTCGCAGCCTGCATCCACAGGAGCCACCTTCAACCAGCGACAGGAGATTCGCACGCAGTTAGGCGAGTTTATCCAGTCGGGCCGGCTGGTGGTTTGCGAGGATAATGTGGGTTTCCGTTGTATCACGGTGAAGAGTAAATCGCACAGTCTGGTTATTCAGGGAAGCCTGAACACCCAGCGTAGCAACGCCATGCAGATGTTCACGCTTACCACTTCTCCGGAAGAGTATGAGAATGTGGCGGAGATGTTTCGGATGAAGGAGCATACGAAAAAGGTTTTATGATTTTTCGGGCAGAAGAACATAAGAACATATTCATTGAATGATGTAAAAATAAGCATGTTTCGATGTGCTTATTTTTACATTAAACGATAAGTATCTGTTTTTCATTGGAATATAGTAGAAAGATAAGAGCACAACACGGAAACACAAACTATGGCAAGCGAAATAGCACAACGATTCTACGACCTGCTGCGGAAGCACTTTGAAACGGGTGTGCCGTGGCAGAACATGGCCTTTACCGACGAGCAGAAAAAGCGGGTGGAAGTCTGTCTGGATGCGTACAAGCGCTTTGAGGAGGACCCGTTCATGAATCTGCGTCAGTACATCATCAACCGGTGGAAACGCACGTACAGCCAGTTGGGAGGCGACCTGAAGGTGATAGACTTCATTTCGTCGTTCTACGCCAAGGGACAGCGAAACATTTCCTCGATGAAGGTTCGCCACGCCGCCGACCTGATGATGCGCAACGGAGCCGATACGGGCGACATGAAAGCGGTGTACAACGGTGCCAGCCTGCTCACCAAGATTGACCGTCTGGACCAGCCGGAAACACCGGAGGAACTGGGCGACGAACTGATACGTATGCCGGTAGTCATTACATCGGATGTGAAGAAGAAATTTCCGAACAAAACCGGGCACGACAGCGATGAAATGCGCCGCCTGAGAAAGAAATACGGCGTGAAGCTCGACCAGTGGCAGGAGATGGTGGAAGACGACGACGGCGTATATGTAAGCGAGGGACAAAACGCTCCGGACGAGGAATACGATGAAGTAAACCGGGACGGTTTCACACAACCGGAAGAGGAGGAATAAACCATGGCACGGAGAAACGAATATGAATCTGCCCGCGAGGAATCACTCCGACGGGCACAGCGTCACGCCTCGGCATTGTCGGGCGTGCAGGAAGCGGAGGAGCAGGAAACTGCGGCCAACTACATCTACATGAATCCGGCCCAACGTGCGGTGTACAACTACCGATGCCGGAATACCACCGTAGAAGCAGGCCGTGGTACAGGTAAGACCGACGGACTGATTACGCCCGAAATGGCCGGTTGCATCCAGTCCATGCCGCGCGGAACCGGACTTTTCTTAGGTAACAGTATCAAGCAGCTTTTCACAAAGACCGTACCTAAAACGCTTTACTCGCTGGAGCGAATGACCGGACTGAAAGAGGGAGTCCATTTCTTTCGTGGACACGCTCCGGCCAAATGCAATTTCAAGGAACCCATCGTAAAGCCGAAGGTGTGGGAAAACTGCATCCACTTCTGGAACGGATTCGTGTACTACATGATTTCTACCGGAGTGAAGGCTGCTGCCAACGGTATGGACTCGTGCTCCATTATCGGCGACGAGTGTCGTTTTATGCCGGAGGGACTGATTAAGGCCGAAATTCTTCCTACGCTTCGTGGTATCAACACCAATCATCCCGGATTTGATGAAAACCTGAATCCGTATTACAAGAGTATATTCTTTGTAAGCGATGCACCGCTTACAAAGCGTCAGGCATGGCTCCGGAAGCGCCGTGAAGAGCAGACACCGGAAATAAACCGGAAGATTGCGGAGATGATACGTGAGGCACAGATCTGCCCGGAAATCGTGCAGTCCCCCAAATACCAGCGTGAACTTAATAAGCTGCGCTGCCAGGCCAGCATCTACTTCTCCTTTTCAAGCATAGAAAACATCGACATTCTGGGCGAACAGTTCATCCGCACCATGCAGAAGGAACTTACCCCCACCATGTTCGACATCTCCATCCGTAACGTCGAGAAGGAAGAAATAAACGACGGATATTATGCCAATTTCGACCCCGACGTGCACTGTTACCTCAGTAACGACGAAGAGCAGCTGGAAGCCGCACAGAAATATAAGAAACGCACCATTACGCAGATATACAGCGGCGGGCGTACCCTGCGTGTGGAGTCGGAAAGCATCGACCTGAACGAGCTTTCAAAGGCACAGGACTGCTGTCTGGACACCGACATAAAGCCCGGCGAACCGCTGCGCATCGCCTTCGACTACAACGCACACATCAACTGTCTGGTGATTGGGCAGACCGACAGCCGGAGCAACACCAGCGTGCTGCGCATACTCAACAGCATGACCAACGTAAAGAACACCCGTATCGAGGGACTTTGCAAAATGTTCTGCAAGTATTACGAGCCGCACCGCCTGACCTGCCGCGACGTGATTTTCTACTACGACGACACCGCCAAGCAGGGAGCAGCCTATGCCAGTGAGCGCCACGAAGAAACCCGTTTCTACAACATCGTGAAGAAAGTGCTTCGCAGTCACGGATGGAACGTCACCGAAATATCCATGGGACGGCCAATGAGCCACAACAAGAAGTATGAGTTCCTGAACGGATGTTTTGCCGGCACGCAGCGCCCGTTCCTTCGCATCAATAAGGAGAACAACGAGTATCTGATTGCCTCCATGGAGAATGCACGTGTGAAGGAAGGGCGCAACGGTTTTGAGAAAGACAAGAGTCAGGAGAAGAACCGCGTATCGAAGGAGGTGGACGACATCGAGGCAGAATTGAGTACACGTACCGACCTGAGCGACGCATTCGACACGCTGGTTATCGGTGTGCGCTATTACGGATCGGGCCGCATGATAGGTGTGGGTATGCCGATGTCGGCTTAATGAAGAATTAAGAATGAAGAATTAAGAATGAGCAAGAAGAAACTGAAATATCAGGACCCGGCCCTGCAGCCGCCAAAAGCGCTGATGCAGCTGGTGGATGCCTTTACCGACACCTACAAACCGGTGGAGCGTGAGGAGTATGCCGACGAAGTGTTTACCGTGCGCCGCATCCGTGAATACTTCCAGGCATGGCCCATCCCGAAGATGCCCGACCCGCTTCCTCCGTATCTGGTGGAACTGGAACGCCGGGGATTCGCCATGCAGACGGCCTACGACGGACATCCCGCCCTGTTCTGCGTGCGCTGGCAGGTGGACGAGGAAATCTGCACTGCTGAAGAAACGCACGACAAGGAAGCCGAAGTGCGCACCGGACTGGTGAGCATGAAAGCCCTCATTGCCCGCCGCATGATGGATCGTCCGGCAGACGATGGCGACGATGAAGAAGACGAATGGGGCGAAGAAGAATAGCCCTGATAGAAACGATGACCCCCGCCCGCTTCAGGGAAAGACGGACAGGGGTGAAGTGAGAGTTTTAAAACACAATGCAAATATAAGGAAAAATAATTTATAATTGTCAATGATTTTATATTTTCCACCGAATTTTAGCTATTTTTGCGTGTAATGCAACAATTTTAATATATTACAGCCATGAAAATGCGCAGACTTATCAAGGCACTTTTCAGCAGGAAGAAGAAAAATGCCGCAGCCATATACCTGTCACGGTTTGACACCATAGATAAAATGATACGTGAGAAACTGATTGGGATAGACGTGAAAGAGTGTTACGTGGCCCTCGACCTCTCCGTGCATCTGCTCTACAAGGACGACGACCGGAAGTATGCCGCATTCTTCGACACCCTCCGCGCTTTCATCAACTATCATCGCGGATATATGGACCTCCCCGTGCTTCAGCCGGAAGAGCGCATCAACTTCTGCGTGAACTTCCGCCGTGAGATACGCTTCGACCTGGAGAATGAAGAGTTTTACGACGAGCCCCGGGTGGAATACATACCGTGGCTGGTAGGATTCTGCCAGTCGGGCACCGTGGTTTACGATGTTTTCGAACAAGGTAAGAAGTGAGTTTTCAGGAATGTATGCTTTTAAGCATTGACAGATGTGCCCGGCTGCGAAGTCGGGCACATCTGTTTAAATTTGATAAATTTGCAAATGCAGCCGCTCTGTCTTTATACGCACGAAGGAAGAACACAAATAAATCAACTATTTAAAACAAAAAAGGAGGATAAAAATGAAACCTCAAACTAAAACGTACAAGCATGTGATAGACTTGTACTTTGAAAGCGTGCCACACAGCATCCGCACATTCAGCGTTCATGGCAATACATTAATTTACATTGAATACGAAGATTATCTGAGCGAACACCATGTAACGGAAGCCCTTCTACGATTATTGGGCACCAGCGTTCTTCTCAGTATCAAGCGAAACTGTTCCGAGCGGCTTTTCCAGGAAATACAGCAGCGTTACGGCCCATCCATGAGCCAGCTTGAGCTCTGCACTGTGATGTCTGAATACGAAGCCTGACGTTTCCCGTCCCCTCCGCATGGTTTTGCGAAGGGGATTTTTTTGTATTTATTTGACAAAAATGGAAAATAAAGTTATTTTCGCCGTAAACTTTAAACTTAACAGTTATGGATACAAGAAAAATACCAGTGGAGCCTTTATCTCCACAACTCACGTATGAGCCTTCACCATCAGTACCTCAGACCGTACACTATCAGAGCCGTATAACCGGGATAAAACACTGTCTGGACGAAAAACAATATGAAGAGTTTGAAAATACGGTGTTCAGAAGAGAATCTGTCAGACTGATTCCCGAACCCGAAAACCAGTTTGACGGAAACGCCATTGCAGCCTATACAGCCTACGGAGTAAAATGCGGATACATAGCACGTGAAGAAACAGCGATGATAAAAAGCCTTATGGAAGAGCCTGATTTTAAAGTCAGTTTGTTTTACATGGATTTCATGGCCGGCAGCGCAAAGATAGAAATAACCGTCAGCACATCTGTTTCTCTTTATCTCATGAAGCTGTTCTGCCAATACACACCGTTTGAATTATGCAAGGCAAATTATCTTTATCTCCGCTGGGGTGGGATACCCGACAGCACCGAAGAAGGAATATTCTCTCCCGATGAACTGAGCATGGATTTTGACAGATTATCGCAGCTTGAACTAATGTATCAGGACCGTTTGGCGCAGGAGTGGGAAGAAAGGATGAAGAAGGCTACCGTAGAGAATCCTACAAACAAAAAATTTAAAATGAGCGTACCTCTCGACTTGTCGGTTTACGGGACAAGCTGGAAAGAAATAGATGTAAGTAACCAACCGCTTCTCGACCTTATAGAAATAGAGAATAAAATGCTGGCTATATATATAAGGATGCGCCGTCAGGGATTCAGTGGAACTCCTGAAGAATTTATGGATGAAATGCAAGTAGAAAGCCCGAATGAAACCATCATGAAGCGTATGCACTATATTTATGACAACAATAGATTATGAAAAAGTACGATTTTAATGCGATAATCAAATTAAAATTGTTACATTTGCCAATAAATTAAAAGGGAGGAATCATTATTTCTCCCTTTCCGCTTGCTTTTGTGATATTTGTTGTATATTTGCAACGCTCAACATACAACATACACAAATGCAGGTCGTGAACTTGCATAAATCGTGCAGGTTATTTTTGTGACCTCACTTTTAACATATTAGGTGTTATCGTACCCCCGTGTAAACCTGTAATGGGAATACAGCATTTGTGTAATGTGTTGAGCAACGGGAAAGGCGATAACACTTTTTTATACATATATTGTTATGCTCAAAAATTACACAAATCAAATCTTCCAGTACAACGGAAGTCCTATTTCCTTTCAGAAAGGAAGTAGTGTAATGGTTAATGCAACTGAAATGGCAAAGCCTTTTAGTAAACGTCCGGCTAAATGGTTAGAACTTCCTTCAACAAAAGAGTTTTTAGCTACATTAGTCACTATCCGAAAATCGGACAGTGAATTTGTAAAAACAATTAATGGAGGTACTACCGAAAAAGGGAAAGGCACTTGGATGCACGAAGATGTAGCCCTTGAATTTGCCCGCTGGCTAAGTCCTGCATTTGCCATCTGGTGCAACGACCGTATTAAAGAACTGCTGATGAACGGAACCGTCAGCACGGGAACCACGCAAACCGACTACACATGCAATGAAAACACTCATGGAAGTGTAGACAATCTTTCCGGACTCCTCACAGAAATAGAAGAAGAGCTTTCCGAATCCATTTCCATGCTTCAGCACAAGAAAGACCGTATTTCCTACCTTAAATATCGTCTTGAACGTGAAGAAACCTTGTCGGCAGGAACTGCACAAAGCCAGTTTGAGCAGCGCATATCAAGGCTTGAACAGATGATACAGAATTATCTTTCAGGCGACAACGGTTCCGTCACGCCTGTAAACAAGAATCCCGAAACTACCACACATCCGTTCTACGCAAAAAAAGACATCCCATGCTACACCGTCAGTGAAATACGCACCCGCTTCCGCGATGCCATGCTTGTGCGGCAGATGGCCCGCACCATGAGCCGTGAAAACGGGATAGTGGTACGCACGGCACGCCTTTTCGACTTCCTTCGCCGTGAAGGATGGCTGCTTTCCACACCCGAATGTTACAACGCTCCTTCCGAAGAAAGCACAAAGCGCGGACTGATACTGGCCGCACACTCCAGCGCCACCGGTTCCGGAGTGAAATACTACACACCTTACATCACACGCGAAGGTTATGAGTTCTTTTCACGCATCATCATGCAGAAAGGAGGCTACCTATGAAAAAGCGCGAAGCAAGAAAAGCCATAAACGGCTATTTTGGAGAAATAAGGCACAGCATTATGTTTACCGTCACACGACATGGCGTGCTGGCCTATGTGGAATACGAGGACTTCATGCCAGAACACACCGTGCGCCGTGAGCTGGAAAGTCTGCTCGGCAGCGGTTATCTGGTCAGTGTGAAACGCGAGTGCTCGCGCTCACTTTTCAAGGAGATTGTGGACTTTCTTTCGTCCGACACGAGCGGCCAGAAAACCCTTCTTATGATGATGGGAAACTACGTTTCTGCGCACCCCCTCCACAATAGCCTGTAGGGCCTCTCAAAACAAATGCAGCAAACCACTTGAGAGGTTTGCTGCATATCGCTCGAGAGGTTTGCCGCAAACCACTTTAGAGGTTGCTGGCGCACGATTCAAAAGCCAGTTTCAGAAGTGTTTTTTGTCCTTCAAAAACGGTCGGTCTGGGAGGTAATTTAGAGTTGTCGAAAGACAAGTAGTACAAACCTTAAAAACACGATTAAACTATGGCAATCGTTTACGAAAAACAGAAAATCACCCTCGGCTTCAAGAAAGACAAGCCGGAGGTTTACCGCATCAAGCCGGTACGTCAGCAACCCGTCACTTTCGACGACCTTCTTAATGAAGTGAGTAACTCATGCGGTGTGAACCGTTCGCAGACAAAAGCGGTGCTCGAAGCGCTTATCGACCGTATGATTGTGTTCATGAACTACGGCATGCCCGTAAAGCTGGGCGACTTCGGTTCTTTCAAGCCTACCTTCAACTCAAAGACGGGGGCCACTGCCGACGATGTGACTGCCGAAAACGTCACCCGAAAGAAAATCCTTTTCTATCCCGGCAAGCGTTTCAAGCAGATGCTTGAAGGAATGTCTGTCACTACGATGGAAGATTACGACGAAGAGGAGACAGCCGGACAGGAACCTGAACCGGGTGGAGGAACCGAGCAGGGAGGAGCAGACCCTGACGAGGGAGGTGGCGGATTTACGTAAAATCTTTCAGTCTTCTTTTTTTGTTGAGAGAGGGGTGACCGTGAGGGTGCCTCTTTTTTTTATGTGAAAATGTTTGCATAGATAAAGAATATTATGTACTTTTGCATTGGAAAAAGAAAGATAGCGCAATGGAAACAGGAAAAATCAAAGTACCCGTAAAGCAAGCTTTACCTATGATAGCAGAAATGGTGAAGCTAAAGTATGTAACCGACGCATTAGGGAAATCAAGTGGATGGATCTACCATAAGCTCAATCATGAAAAGACTACAACAACGTCAAAGGGATTTAATCAATCCGATGTGAATACATTAAACGAATTGTTTAATGAAATGGGGAAAAAGCTTGTCAGTACAAGGATTTATATCCCAACGGTAGAGAATAAAGATTCACTTTCAGTAAGGCAGGAAATAATTGGGCAGATTCAGTCTGTATCAGATATGGTTTCAATGCCCTATATATATATTGGTAAGATGAAGAAAAGCACCTCATGGTATCTTAACAGGATGCGAAAAAATTCTACAAAAGCATCATTTAAACAGGAAGACATCAATATGATAAATCTTTCACTCATTGAAATAGGTAACAAACTTCTATCTATTGAATTGACTCTGTGAGAAATTAAATTTCACACAAAACAGATTATCATAAAAAAGAAATTGTATATTTGTAATGCCCATAAAGAACTATAAGTCACATCTTCATGCCGTGTAATCCGTAAAATCGGATTCAGAGTGGTTCTCTGTGGGCGCACGGCATGAAGATGTGATTTTTTTTAAGATATGAATGAGAAGCAAAACATCATAGCAGAAAAAATACTTTTAGTATTAAAAGAATCAAATGGACATATAAGGGAAAGTGACCTTCTTGATAAACTTGAGAGTGTAGATAATTCTTTCAATCAATTAGAAAGTACTTTTGTGATAAGCCGAATGATAGAAGACTATAAGCTTATTTATCGCTCAAAATCATGGATATGCTTGTCTTCCAATGGTGAGGTAGCTATAAATTTAGGAATAAGTAAATATATCAGAAAGATACACTCTAACCAACGGTTAGACATTAAGATGAAAAGACTTGAAGTCATATCAAAAATCCTTTCAATAATAAAAGACAGTCATACCATACTGACTATTGCAGTAACAGCAGTATGTACTTCCTTAATATATACCCTATCACCAAACCTAAAGGAGCTCCTAAAATTATTCCTACAATGGTGCAAATCAATTTTCTTTTCTTCATAGATTTTTTATTTTTAGCAAAGATACTAAAAGGAAACGTATGTAGAAAGGACAATACATAAAGTATATAAAGGCAATCGGACGGAAATCCGATTGCCTTTTTTGTATTCCCTTCAAAACTGAATAACAATCTGATAATTTGGAATTGAAACAAAAGATTTTTGCCCGATTCGCGATGAAAACCCCGCGCCTCGCTACGTGGGACGTGTCCCTCTGGGACCCCGTCTGGCGGTGATATATGCCCGGGCGGTGGCCGCGTCCGGCGGCGCTTCGCGATCCGGCGTGCCTGGTGGCTGCTGGTGTCCGCTGGTGGCTGCTGGTGGCTGCTGGTGTCCGCTGGTGGCTGCTGGTGGCTGCTGGTGTCCGCTGGTGTCCGCTGGTGTCCGCTGGTGTCCGCTGGTGTCCGCTGG